>Ga0308390_1000551_pt1 | contig 26638 bp, 28 predicted proteins | sample Hotspr2Sample149_FD_202358 | JGI IMG/M metagenome (GOLD analysis project Ga0308390, IMG submission 202358) | Hot spring phototrophic mat microbial communities from Mushroom Spring, Yellowstone National Park, Wyoming, United States - 20040719_149 ...
TGCAAGCCGCAAGCCACGGTCCGCTGGTGTGTCCACCTCGCCGCTTCACTGCCCGCTCACCCCACCCGCCGCGGTACCGCCATCTATCCCAACGCCGTCAAGACCTGCCTTTATCCACGGGCTGCTAAAACGATGGGCCCAGACCCCGATGGCCTCGGGCGGGATGAGATCCGTAATGTGACCCTCCGTCGGCCCGATGTACAGCACAGGGATGCCCAAACGCAGAATGTTATAGATCTTGCACGGGTGCACGATGCCCACGAACGGCTCGCCCATCACCACCACGTGCAGATCCGCGGCCGAAAGCGACGCGCCAAGCTGATCGAGCGGCTGGTAAGGCAGCCTGACCACATTCCTGAGACCGCTGCGCCGAACTTTTACGAACTCGCTTCCCCCACCCACAAAGCAGAAGACAATGTCCTGCCGCTCTTGCAAGCGCCATGCCGCCGCCAGCAACGTGTCGAGCGGATGACAGGGGCTGTGATTGCCCGAGTACATCACCACGAACTTCCCTTCGAGCCCGTGCTGCTCGCGGAAGCGCCGGCGGCCCGCCTCGTCGTACCACACGGCATCATCGTGAGTCCAAGGGGGCAGAATTTGGATTTTCTCCGGCGCCACGCCCTTATCCAGCAGCCGCTGCTTCATGAAGCGATCCAGCGCTATCACCTGCACCGCCGTCTGGAGCGAGAACCGCAAGCAGGCCTCCAAGAAGCGGTGCACAAGACTGCCTGCCCCGAGCCAGCCTGCGGCTACCGCCTGGTCGGGATTCAGGTCCATTAGCCACACATGCAGCGCGCCCCCCTTGAGACGGACGAACAGAGCCGCCAGGAAGGAAATGAGCGGCGGCGTGGTCATGGCCACCACCACATCGAAGCGGGGCATCCAGAGCAATCGCCACGCGCAGGCCGCCATAAAGCTGGCGAAGTCCGCAGCGCGCCGCCAACGCGATCCCTTGCCCAGCCAAGTCTGTGGCACGCGCAGGATTCGAACCCCTTCCCACAGCTCCTCGGCGGCAAACCTCACCCGAGGGTCCGCGTAGCTACGCTGGCTGGCAACAACGGTCACTTCGTCACCGCGCCTGGCCAGGCGCCGCGCAAGGTCCGTCGCGTGCTGGGCGGTTGAGGCGACGTCAGGGTAGAAGAATTGATTGAGGAGCAGGATTTTCATGGCCATCTCCCAGGCGCCGGATTATCCTCCTTGGCCGTGCCGGAGGTTTGCTTTGCCAAGCGGAGTATCTCTTGCGCGACCGCCCGAGCCATTAGCAAGTTGCCGCGCTCGTTTGGGTGGACGTCGTCCCGAAACGCGCCGTGGCCGCGGTCGGGTTCGCGCCGGAAGACCTCGAGCATGTCCACGAGTGGCGCCCGCTCGCGATGCGCAAGCTCAATCAGATCACCCCGCCAGCGCTCGGATCGGTTCGGGCGGTCGAGCTCCTCGCGGTCCGGAGTGAGGAGGATCACAGGTTTCGCAGACCGGCTCCGAACAACCTCGATCATCTCCCCAATAACCGACATGCAGGTTCGGTGGTCTTCCTCAGTGGGCACCGGCGCTGCTCGCGGGCTTTCGAGCCAATTGGCGAGCCTGGGCCCTGCGTACCGCTCGACGAGCTCCTGCCAGGCCAGCAGGGGCTTGTGGTCGGGCAGGCTCACATCCCGCCCCACCTTGTCGCCGGTGCTCTTCCGCTGGGCCAGATCGTGCGTGCCGATTTGAAGGACCACCACATCCGAGCTGAAGAGGCCTCGCTTCTTGAGCCAGGCCAGTTCGTTCTCCACGCCCCAACTCCCAGCCGAAGCATTGAGCGCGCCCGCAACCCCGCCCGGCGAAGCTCAGCCTCAAGCAGGTAAGGGTAAGTCTGGCTTTGATCGGTCAATACTCCGCCATTGGTGACCGAATCGCCGATGCACAAGACGCGCAGCTCACCCGGCGGCTTGACTGCGGGCAGAGGTTCGGAGCGGAAGCCCTCCTCGTTGTAAAAGACCCGGCGTCCGAAGCGCCGCAAATTCTGGTTGGGCTTGAATGCGTAGCCGTAGTCCGGGTCGGCGTAAGACAGCGGCGGACTCCCCAAACCGAGGAAAACCCTGAAGCCGACTTCCGTGGCAGCGAACAAGCCGACCAGCGTTACCGCTGCCCACCGTAGTGCCCTTCGCCTCTGGGGAAGCATCTCCGAATCGTTCCGGCGCACGATTTGCACCGTTTAGCCAGGCAGCGCCAGCGTGTTGTAGGCGGGACGCGACAGCGGCGTGCGGTCTTCGGGCCGCGCCTCGGCATCGAACAGCCGATATCCGTATCCTCGGAGGATGGCTCCGACCTCGTCAGCATTCTCCTCGTAAACCTCGAGCAGCAGCCTCGGCCGCGCCTCGCCCAGCACCCGCTCCGCGCCGGGCAGCGCCAGCACCTCAGCGCCCTCGATGTCAATCTTCACCACCGCCGGCGCGGGAAACCAGCCCAGCAGCCAATCGAGCGTCACCGTTATCACCCATTGCCTTTCCCGTTAACCGCCGGTTTGCGACCCCCCAGCCCCCGCAGGTAGTTCGAGCACCGCCCGCGCTTTGCTATACAGAACTCGGCTACGCCCACGCGATCCGATACGGCAGCCGAAAGCACGGTCACGGCAGCACTGCTCGCCGGCTGGCAGCACGCCGACCGATGCAGCAGGGAGACCAGCCATTGATCCGCTTCAACAGCCAGCACACGCCCGGTCGCACCCGCCCGCGCCGCCGCAGCAAAGGTGAACAGGCCCACGTTCGCGCCGACGTCCCACACCACATCGCCGGGGCGCACCAGCTCGTCGGCCGCATCGAACAGCGGGGGATCGCACTTGGCCAGATCCTTGCGCCAGAACCGTAACGCGGCGTCGGGACTGACGAAAATCGGCGCCCCGCCGAACCTGGCCGGCAACTGGCGCTTCAACACCCGACCGCGACTGAGGCGCTCAGCCAGCGCGCGAACGAACAGCACGGGTACCGGCCTCCAACACGCTATCCGCCCTGCGGGCAGCCAACCATTGCAACTCGTACAGCTTGGCGTCCACCAGGAACCTGTACCAGAACGCCTGCAGGAAGTGGTAGATCAGGCCTTCCCTGCCATCCAGAAACCCAAGGCGCACGAAGTACCGGTAAAACCAGTAAAGAAACGCCCGGTGAAATAACGGCAGACGGAGGTAAACCTTCTGCTTCAGGAGCCTCTTGAGTCCGGCCTGGCCACAAGGGCGGTATCCGTTTGGGCTCTGCCCGAGAATATCGCGGCACTCGCGCTCCGCGTACCAATCGTGCTTGCGCGTCCACTCCGACAGGCTCTTGGGAATTTCATGTATCAAGTCGCCTGCGACCCGAACTACCTCGCCGCCATCGAGCACCATGTGCTCGTCCATCCAAGTGTCTTCGCAGCGCCCCCTTCCACGGCGCCAGAGCCTGAGCAGCCAGACTGGATAGGTGTCGCCCCAACGCAATCGTCGGCCAAGGAACTGGATGCGGCGGGCAACCTCCACACCGGTCACCTTCGGCCCGAATTGGGCAAGGCGCGATTTCAGCGATTCCCTTAGCCGGTCGCTCACTCGCTCATCGGCGTCAATTCGGAAGAGCCACTCAGCCTTGGTCTGGATGGCGTCCAACGCCCAGTTCAGTTGAGTCGCATAGTTCGCGAACTCGTGTTCCAGGACTCGGGCCCCGAACGTCCGGGCGATCTCGACTGTGCGGTCCGTGCTGCCGGAGTCAATTACGTATGCTTCATCAGCTACTCCCTGGAGGCTTTCCAAGCAAGCCGGCAGGTCCCTCTCTTCGTTCTTGGTGAGGATGATCGCCGCAATCTTGCTCAAGTCTCGGTCCTCCTCAACACTGGAGCCAGGTCGTCCACGAACGTTCGCGGACCCAAAACCCGCGCGGGATGACCCGCCGCCACCACCCAAGGCTCAATGTCTCGCAGCACCAAGGAGCGCGCGCCCACGACGGCACCTTCGCCGACGGTCACGCCGGGGCCGATGAAGACATCCGCAGCGATCCATGATCTCGCGCCCAGCCGGATGGGCTTTGTTACGAGGGGCATACTGGCGCGTGTGTAATCGTGAGTCGCGGCACAAAGGTAACTGTACTGCGAGACAGTGCAAAACGGCCCGAGTGAAACCAAGGCCACGTTATAGCAATCCACGTACGGCCCCAGACACGAATGTTCACCCATCTCCAGATTCCAGGGCGCCCAAATCTTGACTGAGGGATGTATCACGGCTCCAGGGGCGATCCGCGCGCCAAAAGCCCGTAAAAGCCAGCGCCTCCACCCGTGGAGCACCCTGGGGCCGGGTCGGAACAAGAAATGCCACACAGTCTGCCAGAGCAAGCGCGCTGCGCGGTTCGCAAGGCTGTGCGGACTTGGGAACGGGGTGCGCGATGTCCTGCGGACCGTGTCGGCTACGCGGTCTCCACGCATTCCGGCCTCGGCCCCCCGCCCAGCACCCACTCGTAAACGGCTTTCATCTGCTGGGCGATTTTCGGCCAGGAAAAACGCTCCTCGACCAGCCGCCTGCCGCGTTCACCTATCGCGTGTCGTTCGGCGTCGCTCATCCGAAACAGCTCCCGCAGGCCCGCCGCAATGGATGCCGGCTCGGGATCTACTTGCACAGCCGCACCGGCAGCGAATCCCTCCGGCAAGTTGCACTGGGGAGTCATCACCACCGGCAGGCCATGCGCCCAAGCCTCCAGGACCGCAACGGGCAGGCCTTCGCTGAACGAGGGAAGCACGAAGGCCGTGGCACGACGGAAGCTGGCCGCCTTGTCTTCGCCGAATTGCGGCCCCGCAAACACAACAGTTTCCGTAATGCCGAGTTCCTCAGTCAGTAGCCGCAGCTCTGCCTCGTGGCCGCCTTGGTCCCAACCCGCGATCACGAGCCGCCATTCACCGGATTCGCGTCCCCGCCCGGACAGGCCCCACGCCCGCAGCAAATTGGGTAAGCCCTTCTTGGGATGCAGCCGTCCGAGATATAAAAGCACTTTCGCTCCGTCCGGCAGGTCGGCCTCCCAAGGAGCCGGCTTGGAAACTTGCTGGCAGGGCAGATCCACGCCGTTCGGAACGACGGCGATCGGATTACGCAAACCATAGGCGCGGATGGATTGCGCTTCGGCCTCGGAAACCGCGTGGAGGCACGCCGCGCCACGAAGATTAGCATTTTCGTAAGCCCAAGCCGCCAGGCGCTTCTTCCACGCTGAGTTACGCAGTGCCCAGGGATCGAGCATTCCCTGGGGGCAAACAATATAAGGTCGTCCGGTCCGCCGACCCCAGACCAGGCAAGCCACGGACGGGTACATCCAGAGGCCTTGCAAGTGCAAAACGTCCAGATGCGCCTGCTCGAGGGCGCCAAGCAACGTAGGGCAGAATCCGAACACCGCGGGGCCTACCACCTCACCAGCGAAGACCTCGACGCCATCCCACAGCGGCCGGTCCCGCTCCGTGTCCGTATCTCGCAAGCCAAAGACTTGGGCGGTCGTGCCAGCGGCGCTAAGCTCTTGAGCCAATCGCCTGACGGCGTCGAACACCCCGCCCGCCCGGCGCGAGACGGAAGCCGTCAGCAAGCCGACCCTCATCGCAAAGCGCGTGGGCGGTGAATCAATGCCCAGAGCAGGAGCTTATCCAACAGCGTCGCCTTGGGCCGCGGAGCAGCAAGCGCAACTTCGACGGCCTTCATTAGGTTCGTTGCGAAGGTTTCCGGCGTCCAGCGGCGGATAATCTCGCGCGAGGCTTGTCCCATTGCCGCCCGCTCTGCGTCGCTCATCGTGCTCATGCACAACATCAGGCGGGCTAGGCCTTCGACGTCATAGGGGTCGAAAGTAAACCCGTTCCGCCCCTCCTCCACCAGGTCCGGCGCACAGCCACAACGGTTAGAGACAAGTACGGGTAGCCCGGCGGCCATGGCCTCGTTCACCACAAGGCCCCAGGTCTCGGAGATACTCGGAAGGATAAGAACTCCAGCCCGCGCGTACAACGCCGGCAGTTCGCCATACTGAACGAAACCGGGTAGTCGAATCGAACCGTCGAGTCCGAGCATCTTAATGGCTTGTACGAGCTTGTCCCTTTCCGGGCCGTCGCCGGCCAGGACCAGGTCCCAAGCCGAGCTGCCTGCCACCTGCCGATACCGGGCGTAAGCTTGCAGCAGGCACGGGAGATTCTTGACGGGGACGAAACGGCAGCAAGCCAGAAAAGAGTGCCCGGCACCCAACCCACCTTCGCTTCCTGACTGAAACTGGGCGAAGTGCGCATTGTCCACGACGGCGTACCCAGTGAATATCGCGGTTCTCGGAAATCCAAGTTCGCGGAGGTATTGAGCTTGGCAGCTCCCACCCACCAGCGCGGAGGAGTACAGGCGAAGCAAGCACCCTTTCACCCGCTCGGCGAGAGAAATTCGGCGCTTGTCCAGAACCGTGCTATCTGACATGAGCACCGCCGGGACGGCATTGTGGAGACACCAATTGAGCGCCAGTAGCGCGTAGGGCGCAGACCAGCCGGGGATGGCTACTGCTCGAGGGTGCTCCTTTTCGAGACATGAATAAAGCCTGCGGCGGAGCCCGCGCACCGAACGTTCATTACCCTCCAGTTCAGGGAACAGCGTCACGCGGCGGAACCCCTGCGGGTCATGGATGACATCCCACGGGTATGTACTGTCCTTGGGAACGACCTCGATGCCAACCACCGGGGCTTTGGCCGCCACGGCCCGCATACGCGCACAGTGGTAAGGGCCGAAGCGGTGGAAGATGATCGCGACGGGGCGTTCCATTTCAGGGGGTGTTGGCGGCGAGCGTAGCCTGATCATTTGCTTGAGCGCCCCGGATCGCCGCCAGCAGCCGCTCGCCGTACTTTTCAACAGTGAACTCGCGGGAGCGCGCGAGCGCGTTCGCGGACATCCAGGCGAGCAAGTCGCGGTCGTGAGCAAGCAGCTCGAGTTTTTCCGCGATGGCCTCGGCATCGCGGATGGGTACGATGAAACCGTCCACCCCGTCGCGGACGACGCTGCCTGCGTTCGGCGTCGTGATGACGGGCAAGCCCGCGGCCAGGGCTTCGTAGCACACGGTCGCTGACCCTTCGCAGATCGAGGGCAGCAGAAAGACGTCGGCCCATCCGTAGTGTTCGGCCATCTGGGGTCGGGGTACGGCGCCGACTAGATCAACGTGCCGCCGCATCTCTGCAGCCGCGTTTTCGAGCAGAGCCACTGGCCCGACCCAGCGGAATTGAGATATGCCTTTTGTGACCTCCGCTGCCCGGAGGACGTACGGAGCGCCCTTTCGAAGGCCCACGGCCCCGGCCACCAACACGCGCAGTTCGCGAACGCAGGCCGTCTTTGGCGTCGCCTGCCAGGGCGGATCAAAGCCATAAGGAACCACTCGACAGCGCTCAATCGGGCCACCACATGCGGCAATGCCTTGGCGCACGAAATCCGAACCACAAAGGATCAGTTCCGCACAGTTCCATTCCGCTCGTTCGCGGGCTGCGAATTCGGCCCGGTAACGATCCGGTCCAGCGGGCCGCTCCCAGCCCGGGAAAGCGTCTTGCTCCTCCGCGAGCAACCTATCCTCGATCTCGGCAGGTGCGATCGTCTGCTCCATTACGCAGAACAAGCCCCGCGCTCGTGCGTGCTCCAATAGCTCGAGGCCAGCCGAATTGAACGTGTAAACGCCTGTTGCGCCGCCGAGACCGTGCCGTACGATCCGCCGGCAGAACTCGCGGCCCGCCCAAAGATGAACTCTGGTCAGCTCCGCAGGAGACCTGGCTCTTCGCTGGCGCAAGTTGTACTCGAAAGCGAATCCCGGCCAGTGAGTCAGCTTGCGGGCGGGTATACCCTCCGGCGCTCGGGCCGCCATGCGCGCAAGCAAACCGTTCGGCCAAGCCACAGCACTCAACACCTTCCAGGCGCCCTCGGTAGCGGCGAAGTCCGTGTACAGGCGTTCCAGCATCCCCGCGGCCTCCAGAATCCGCGGTACGGCGTAGTGCATCCGGGCACCGAGCTGGGCAACAAGCACCCTCACGGCTCCTCGACCGTGAAAACTCTCGCTTGTACTGGAGAAGCGCTGCCGATCCTCCAGCTTCCTCCGCCGCAGAATCCATACCGATGCGGCACTCGCGTCCGTCGATGTGATACCATCGGCCGGCTCTCGCACCAAGGCATAAGCAAAAACAGAACGACGCCCACCGACGTAGGATTGCCGAGGTTAATAAGATATCTTTCGAATACCCCGACGACACCATGCCCTGCCACCAGGGCCAACCCCACCCAAGCAAGTTCCGAACCCTGGCGTGCAACCGCCCGCAGTCTGCGAACAGCGGACACTAGAAACACTAACAGAGCCGTGCCTCCGACGACGCCAGTCTCCGCCAGAATGGCCAAATATCCATTATGCGAGCTTGACTGCGAAATAATGTGCGTCTCATGTGTTCTGTAGCCCACGCCCAGCCATGGGTGCTCAAGCCATACCTGGACTGTTTCCCGCCACGCTTGGATCCTGCCCTCTATGCTCCCACGTGGACTCGCAATCCCGCGCCAAGGATCGTCCAACTTCATCAGTGAGGAAGCGACGTTGTAGACCTTAGACGCATCGGCGACAACGAGCACCCCAGTGGCTGATAGAACCGCGAGGGCTGCTATCCGTCTCACCTGTGTCCACCTTTGCCATGCGCGCAACGCTATTACGGCGGCACACGCCACGCTCCCCAGAAGGGCCGAGCGGGATTCGGTAAGGGCCAACAAGCCTACTGCGGTGACGGCCACAAACACTCGCAGTAAGGGATGTTGGATCAGGAATGAAAACGCAAACAGACCCAGAAGGATAAGCCCGACCGAGTTCGGATTGCGAAAGATTCCGAAGCGGCCACCCGTGTAGTAATTCGCGAAAATCCACAGGATTGCGATCGTAGCGACGGCAGCATACAGTGCGAGGGCACGTTTGAGTCGGCCGCCCAGCAGGAGTCCCACCAAGAAACACGTGGCCCCACCAAGTGCGGTAGCGCCGAGGTAGCCTAGTGCGAGGCTAGAATCTCGTGAATACGCGGAGCCAGGCAGGCAAGCGATGAGAAACACTGCAAAGAACATAAGAGGCCGGCCAACAGCCCTCACCGCGAAGGGCGCGCGCAGCCTTACGCACACGCGCAACGCTGCGTACGGGCCAATCCAGCAGAGAGCAACAAACATCCCCAGAAGCTTGCGTGATTCATCGATGATGTTGTAGGCGAACAGTATCCCAAGCAACCATATGGCCGCCGCCAACACATCGGCCCCTCCCCAAGGCGGCCGGTGCTGGCCGGTGAGAATGAGCAACTCCTCCCGCGGCGCGGCAGTTAGCCTATGGCGCATTTTTTGGGCGCCTCCGCTCGGAGCCGGCGGCCCCGGGAAATATGAAAACGACCAGATGAGTTGCTCTGACGGTTGGCTGGAAGCCCCATAAGCATTTGGGGGAATAAGGTGCGCAGGACCTTAACAACCCGTGGAGAAAGCCAGGTCTTGACGGTACGGCGACCGATGCCAGCGCCTTGGCAGGTGGGCCGCCCGGGCGGTGAGTCGGTGAGGTGCAACCACCAACAGACCACGGTGTACGGCGTGCAAGAGCCGGCGGAAACAAAAAGAGCGTTGCACAATTTTAGTGCGTCGCAATCCGGGTCCTGGAGAAAGGGAAATTGCGTTTTTCTAGGGAGTACGGAATCTATCCGCTCGATGTTGCCCCGCGGATGGTCAGCAGGCTCAGCCGCTGCCTCCCATTGCCCGCCTTGAGCCAAGGTGAAGGGCACGGCGGAAACCGCCTGCCCCGTCATCGTCCGGGATGAGTTCCGGCCCACTATTCCTCGATCGGGTTGCTCCCCAGCAGAGCGCGTCTCCGCTTCGGCGGCAAAACCACCCTACAACGATTGCGGGAACCAAGCCAACCGGTATCGCCCGGCCCCCGGACCGACAGGCGCGAAGGCGGCACGGGACAATGGCGAAACAGATCGGCCTACGTTGCGGCACCGATGCCACCGTGCTGTACCGATCGCGAATCCACCGGTACAAGGGGGAACGGAAGGCAGGATCGGCTCAAGACACGACTTGGTCTCCTGTACCAAAGATCCGTTCCCAACAACCAGCTTGCATGATCGCGCGGGCCGACGTTCGGAGTACCCCTCCCAGTTCCGAGTCAGCGACATCCGGCCGCAAAAAGCGGTTGGTTACAGGAGACCAGCAAACTCCGCGGCGACGTAGCTGTTCGTTGGCGCACGCAGGATTAACTCCAGCACTCGTGCCACCAAGTCCTCGAACCAAGCCAACGCCCTCAATAGCCCCAAGCGCCCATAAATGACCGGCTGGCCTCGCCATTCCAAACCGTAGCCGGCCGCTCCCAAATAAAGGTTTCTGAACCCACCGACGAGGCCAGCCAGCCTCCACTGGCCCAGCAACCCCACTACCTCGAGCCCAAGACCGAGCCAAAAAAAGCAGCCGGAGCTCGGCACGGTACAGGCGGGGATCAGCGAGCCTTGCCGGTCGGGTGGGACCGTGCGCCCAGCCCCAGTAGACCGCAGCCACGCACAAGGCTGAAAAGAGCAGGACCTTGCAGACTGCATACCAGGGTGCGCTCCCAGACCTGATGACCCCGATTGCCTGTGGTCCCAGGAAGCCCAGAAACGCGAGGGCCACGAGGGAAGGCAGATGAAGAATGCGCGATCGGAACCTCAGGCTCTTCACGCACACCAAGAATGCGACCCCTGCGAGCACCCCAAGGCATGTCCACTCGGCCGCAGTCTCCATGGCCTAAGTACTCCCCACGACGGCTACCGTCCCACGAGCGCTGCTAGCGCACTCATGCGCCACATGCAGATCAGGCGAGCCAAAAGCTACCGCTTCGTTTCAGCTACCCAGAAGGACATGCGTCCGTGGCCGGCAATCCTGCACCAAAGCGAGGGCTTGTTGGTCCAAACGCGCACGCACTTCGATAGGATCACCCGCAGCATTGCATCGGCGCTGCCCCACTGAAAAGTGTGGGGGTGGGCCACGAAGAACCAATCCTGAGGCCGCAGGCTACGCCGCAGACGCCAGGCAAGTTCGCCCATCAGGCTCAGCGTGTTCACTCCGAACACCACAATTCCACCGGGTTTGAGAACACGGCCGATTTCGGCGACGATGCGGGACGGTTGCCACGCATGATCTACAACGTTGATGCACGCGACTATTATCGAAGGTACCGCCGGCCGCCGGAATGTATTCTCCGCAGCCGCGGATGTACTTCACCCGTTCTCGGATTTCGGCTACCAATTGCCGGAGATCGGGGTCTCCAATGTCCACCCTTATAAGTGGTAACGGATCCAGTCCGTAGATCTCGTCGATCTGGTGGCGCAGGTGCGCACCAAGAAAACCCAGCCCGTAAGGTCCTACCCCGACGTCCAACCCCCTACGAAAGCGACGATCGCCAAACAGCTTACGAAACGGGTTTAGGACCTCCGAATGCTCCACGAGTTCATAGCGAAGATGGTCTTCATCCGACGCGCCCCGAAGCCAGGCCTCTAGCTCTGCGCACTGTGCTCGCCGAAACTGCTCAGCCGTCAAGTTACGCTGCGGCATGCTTCTGCCACCATGAACCCTGAACGGATCTTGACCCGCAACTGCTTGAAAGCGTACGGAAGGGAAAGCCCCACATCCAAAGCATGCGCCAACGCGCCGGCCACGGGCAAACCCAACAGCCCCAGCCAGGGCACCGAAAGCCAAGCAGTTGTCACGTAAATGAGCGCCACTGAGCTGTAAACGCAGGCGGCGAACCGCACCAAGCCCAGGCCTACCAGCAGTACCGAGGTGGTATTGCTACAGGCTTTGAGCAGGGAAAAACACGCCAGGCCGATGAGCAAGCCAAACGTGGGAGTTACGTGGCCCGCACTCCACAGACGGATGCCTTCTTGTCCCGCGATCACCAGCAGCGCGCCTCCACCACCGAGCACCATCACGGTCAGCGCCAGCGTCTGCCGGGTCCGCCGCCGAATCCAGGCCACATCCCCACGGGCGAGGGCGTCGGCGTACGCCGGCAAGTAAGGCGATACGGTGTGATACGCGACCGAGATCAACACGGCAAACACCGCGTAGGGGACCGAATACTGCGTCACCGCCGCCGGGCCGAGCCGGTTTGCAATGATCAGGTTGGCTGAGTAAAGCACCGCCAGGTTCGCAGCCTGGTGAAGAGTCAACCAACCTCCCACTCCCCACAGCTCTCGCAAGCTCGAGAGGTTCCAGTCGCCCGCGCGCGGACGCAAATCGTGGTGTCGTTTGCCGAAGAAGTAAGCTCCTAGCCCGATTTGCGCGAGCAGTGGCGGCAAGCCCATGACCAATGCGTATGTGATCAGCGATGCGCCGGTCCACGTTAGAGGCACCAGCACGACCAAGCTAGCGAGACTGCCGGTTAAGTAGGTCCAAGCAGCATAATAACCTTCCTGAAGCGCAGTGCACGCCGTGGGAATGACCCGGGTTAGGCTGCTCAGGGCGAACAACGCGCCGCAGAGGGCTACTAGTTGCCGTGCCGGGGCCGCCAGTTCGGGAGCCCGAATGCCCAGCAGGCTCGGGAGAGCCTGCCAGCGGGAGAGCAGTATGAACCCAAAAAAGAGGACGCCTGCCAGAACTGCGTACGCCCCCAGGGCCGTCGAGATGTACCGGCGTGCGCTGAGGCGGTCTTCCCGCCCGCAGGCCGAAGCGACCAAGTTCACCAAGCCCGGCGCCAAGCCCAAATCCGCCACCCCACCCCACGCGATTAGTGAACCCACGGCTAGCCAGAGACCATATTGTTCGGCTCCGAGCAAGTTGAGAGAAAGCGGGATGACCACGAGCCGAATAGCGTAACCGAGGGCGAGCGCGGTGACATTGGCGCCGGCGGTCTTGACCGCCTGCCGATCCCGCCACTGGAGCGTGCCAATGATCTTCCGAACCATGTCAGTCACGCGCGTGAGTTTCGCACGCAGATCGTGGTCTCCCAAAAAAAGAAATTGCCTGGTCCCCAGCCGGGGAAGCTGTACACCTCCCGTTTCGGCCCCAACGCCTCCAGCGTCCGGTCGATCAGGAAGAGGTCCCCGTGTCTCCTGTATCAATCAACAGCGGCCCCCAATTCCGTTTGGGGGACCCTTGGGGAGGGGGGTCAGGCGTCCTCGTCGGTTTCGTAGCGGCGGTAGTGCTTGTAATACTTGCCGTAGTAACCGTAATACCCGTAGTAGCCGTCGCTGAGCGAGGGCGTCACTTCGTTCAGGACCACGCCCAGAATATTGGCCCGCAGCCGCTCCAGCACGCCTACGGCCGAGGCCAGGGCCTTGCGATGCGTCTCGCCCGCTACCGTCACCAGCACCACGCCGTCCACCGCAGCAGCCATCTGAAGCGGCTCCGGGAATCCCAGCACCGGTGGCGAGTCCACGATCACCAGGCTGTACTCGTTTGCCGCCTCGCGCAGGATGGCCGGCAGCGCCTTGCCCAGCGCATCCGCAGCGGCGCGCGAGGCAGGACCGGCGGGCAGAATGTCCAGCTCGGGCAGACCCTCCACGCGCACGAGCTGGTCGCGCCAGTTGCCGCCTTGCGTCAGCAGCACCGAGAGGCCCGCTTTCGAGTTGCCGTCCATACCGAAGAAGTTCGCCACGCCAGGCCGGCGCAGGTCTCCGTCAATCAGCAAGGTGCGATCCTTTTGCTGCGCGTGCGCCACAGCAAGATGCACCGAGACCGTCGTCTTGCCTTCCCTCGGCCCGGCGCTGGTAATCAACACGCTCTTTAGGGGCTGCCCGATTGACCCCAGAAGGATCGAGTTGCGCAACGTCCGGATCGCTTCGCTGAAAGGGGCACCCGCTTGCGGGACGGCGGGCGCGCGCAATTCCTTCACAGGCACAAGCGACGTCTGCCCACCTTGCGGACTTGCCGCCGGCAGCAACGGGCGCTTGCGCCACTCCTTCACCAAAGGCAGGGATCCCACCACTTCGGCGCCCGTCGTCAACCGGACGATCTCGGGATCGCGCACGGTCTTGTCCAGGCTGTCGCTCAGGATGGCTACGCCCACGGCGACGAGGCTGGAGAGCAGGAACGCGAGCGCGAGGTTGAGCCGCGTGTTGGGGAACACGGGGTTCAGCGGCGGGCGCGCGGGATCTGCCAGCCGCACGGCGCTGTTCTGAAAGCCGGCGTTGATTCCGGCTTCCTTGATCTTGCGCAGCAGCTCCTCGTACAGCTTTTTGTCCGCGTCGGCTTCCCGTTTCAGGGCCTGGTACTCGAACCAGCGGGCGTTGAGTCGGTCCAGCTCAGCCTTGGTCTGCTCGACCGCCTTGCGGAGCATCTCCTCGCGGTTTACTGCCTGCCGGTACTCGGCCTCCACCCGCCGCAAGATGCTACGCCTGGTCTCCTCGACCTGCCGTTCCAACTGGGCCACTTGCGTCGCAACGCGCCGATACTCGGGATGGTTGGGTCCGTACTGAGCTTTGATGACCGCGAACTTTTCCTGCGCTTCATCCAAGCGATCGCTCAACTTTTTCAGGGCCTCGCCCTGCGAGGACGCCAGCGCGGCCTCCAGACTGCCGCTGCGAACCGAGTTGTAGGCCGCCTCCTTGGCCACCCGATCGGCCTGCGCGTTGGTGTACTCGGTGTTGAGTTGCAGGAGGCGGGCGGAAAGGATGTTGGTCTTCTCCTCGGGGTTGACGACGTTCAGCTCGCGCTCGAACTGGGCCAACGCCGCGCTGGAGCGTTCCATCTTCGCCTTCAGGTCCTCGAGCTGTTTCTCCATGAAGTTCGAGAGGCCCACCATGGAGCGGTAACGGATCGAGTAGGTGTGCTCGATGTACGAGTTGGCAATCGCGTTGGCGACGTCGGCAGCCAGTCGCGGATTCGGGCAGCGGTAGCTGATCTGGATCAGGAAGGTGTTCGGCGGACGCGTCACCTTCAAGCCGGGCAAACGAACCGGGGCATCCTCGCGATTGACTTCCGGCAGCGGCTCCCGCTTGGCTCCCGGGTTCTCGTCCAGGCGGAACCGGCGCACCACCGGGCGCAGCACGGAGTCCGATTGGATCAGTTTGACCTGGGTAGCCATGAACTGATCCGTATTCCAGTCGGCCACGGGGGTGGCTTCCTGTCCCAGGATGCCGCGCGGCACGGTGCGATCCACGTCTACAGTGGCGGTAGCCTCATAGAGTGGTTGCAAGCGCGAAGAAATGATGTAGGTGCCCGTCACGCAGCAGGCGACAAAGGCCAGGATCTTCCAGCGGTGACGCTTAAGAATCCACCAGTAGCGGCTCAGGGTGGGTTCCGCCGGCTCGTACTCCACGTACTCCTGGCCGTACCAAGGCGGGGGCGCATAGACCGGGGCCGGCGGCTGGCCGCTACCGCTGGCCGGTGGCAATGCGGGGTGTCGCTCGCGCTCGTCCATCGGAACCTCTTGAGGATCGGCTTCGGAATCTCTCCGACGCCAGACAGCTCTTCATCAGTCTCGGCCGGTGCGCCAGATCAGGATGCCACTCGCGGTCGTTGCCCCGAAGCCAGCAATCCTATCAAGCGCCTGGATGGTGGCCCTCCTTCCCGAGCGATCCGGAACGTAGAGGATGTCATTTGCGACCAAAGGGACGTCCGGGGCCTTGCGCTCCATCAACTTTTTGAGCTCGACGGGCAGTTCGCGGACCGCGCCGGTGCGCTCATCCCTGCGGATGATGTAGGCCTGCTTGCCTGCGTACGGCGCGAGGCCCTCAGCCAGCGCCAGCACGCGGAGGACGGTGGTTTCGGTTCCCTCGACGAGGGGGAAGGCCCCGGGCTTTTTGACGTTGCCAACCACGTACACCTTGCCGGCCTCGGGGACGCGGATCTCTTCGCCGCCGTAGAGCTTCAAATTCGCCTCGGGATCCGCCGAATCGAACAAGGCCTTGACCGCCACACGACGCGTGATCTGGACCGGCTTTCCGTCCGGACCTTTCTGCGTGTGGGTGACGAGAATTTCAGGACCCGCGTCGGGGTTCAGCCCTCCGGCCCGCGTGAGCGCCTCCAGCAACGTGACTGCGCCCACGGCCTGGAAGGTGATCGGATTGCGTACAGCACCTGCCACCGAAATGGGGCGGCTGAAGTACTCAACCACGGTCACAGTCACAACCGGGTCCACGAGCAACTGTTCCTGCTTTAGAGCGGTGGCGATGGCTTCCTCCAGCTCCGCGGGCAGCAGCCCTTGCGCGGCGATCCGTTGTTTGAGCATGGGCAGGCGAATAAACCCGTCCGCCGAGACCCGGACCGTGCGCGTCAACTCCGGTGCGTCGAGCACGGAAACCGCGATCAAGTCGTTCGCTCCGATCGGCTGGGCCGGCAGATTCGCGCCGCCAGGTTCTGCTGCAGCTTGAGGACGTGGCGCCTGCCCCATACATAAGGGCAGGATCAAGCTGGCCAGAGATAGACACACCGACACCGCGCGCATGGCCATTACCTCCCCTTAATTTTACGACTCAAGCTCGCCCGGCGACCGCACGCTGTGTGGCACCGTCGGAGAGGCGCCCATTGGTCTCCTGGAGCGTAGCCACAAGGTTTGACAGCACAGTTTCCACTGCGCTGAGTCGCACCTCCAGGCTCGCGAGCTTCTGCTCAATGGGTGGTTTCTCTTCCGTGGCGCGATGGATTCCCTCGACCAAAGCCCACCGAGCGAACTCGGAGATGCTTCGCGCGCCCCGCAGTTGGCAAGCATTGCAGAGCGCGCGAAATTCGTCTTCGCTCAGACGGACGGACAAGGGGCGGACGCGGAAGCCTGTGAACAAGCGAGGCATAGGTTCCCGCCGGTCAATCCGCAGGACGGAAGTAGTCGTCCGTGTGCAGGTTGGGAGCTTCCGGAGGCTCCGAATAAGCAAGCCTCCGGCTTCGTGAGTCACATCGGGACTCGATGTTGAAGGGCGTATCCGCGGCGCCCGGCGCTATCGCCAGCGCCGTAAGGCATACGCCCGACGATAGAAGGACAGTTTAAAGTCTGAGGGGTAACCTTGTCAATACCTAATCGCATGCCCAAGTAACGAGGGAGGATCACGCGCAAGTCAGTTAGTACTATCAGTACTATCAGCACCTGGCTGCTTACGGATCAAGGACTTACAGGAGCAGCAGGACCGCGCGTGACTGCGATTGCGACTCCTGCCACTGCACCGCCTATCGCTACTCCGGCTATGATCGCTTTCGTTTTAGCTGTCAAAGCCGCTTTGGCAGGCTTGGGCGCTGCGGGAGGCAGGGGGCATCCACGTTCCACCAAGCGAACCTCCACCACACGGATCACCTGCGTTGCCCCGGGAGCGGGCTTTGCAGCGGGTTCGACCGTGCCCGTGATCTCGATCCGATCGCCCACGCGCGCGTCCAAACCCGTACCGACGAGCTCCACCGTGATGCCGGCTGTCGCGTCGGTCAAAAGAAAGCGCCCGTCCTTCTTCTCCAGGCACCCAGAAAGCTTGGCGGCAGCAGCAGCACCCGCCACTTGGGGCTCGAGCACCACTGCCTTGCCCGGCCAAACCTTCGCCACCGTAATGCCACCGGCCTTTACAACGCGTGCGGGCGCCTCAAAGGCGGTGACGTGTAGGGCTGAGTTCCCGGTCGCATCCACCAGCGCTCCCCCCTCCGGCTCGATCCACAACCCAAGGGCTTCCAAGCGGTAACCCGATCCTTTCAACATCTGCACCTTGCCCTTTTCGAGCAAGAACCGGTCACGATGAACCCGCCCTGCGGTATAGGGACCGAGCCGCAACCGCACGCCGGAATGAAGCTGCAGGTCGGACGTGGCTTCGCTGGTTTGGATGAAGCTCCCGTCGAACACGGTCGCGCTGCCGTGTGCTGGCGCCGCGTCGAGGCGAAATTGCCCGTCCGCCACGACAAGCCCGATAGGGGTCCCCGCAACGTTGCCCGCTAGCAGCAGAACGGTGCTCAGCAGTGCCATGAATATCACTCGCCACATAACGATGTCTCCTCGCAGCGCCAATTTGGCTCGTCCCCCGTATTATAGGGCACGTCGCTTGTTAGTACAATACTGCGCGATAGACGGCCGTGGCGTCGGACAATCGTCAGACAAAACACCTTACCCGCTTCTCTCCCCCCAACTACTACGAGGAGCTTGGGCTCTCGCGTCATGCGAGCCCGGAGCAAATTCGGCGAACCTATCGTAACCTGGCCTGGCTATTGCATCCGGATCGCTGCCAGGACGATGACATGAGGCGAGTGGCGGAGGCGCAGCTCAAGCGTCTGAACGCGATCGTTGCCGTCCTGCTCGATCCCGAGCAGCGGCGCCGCTATGACGAGAGCCTCGAGCGCTCCGAGGGCTCCTGGTTGTGCAAGATCCGTGCCTTACAAGTCCGGCTCGCCGCGCTGAGCGCTACCCGGCCCCGCTCATGGGTTTGGGCAGGTGGCGGCCTCCTCCTGCTTGGCTTGCTGACGTGGCTCGTGGTGGCGAAACCCAGCCGTGCTGCACGTTCGCTGAGCTCGGCGACACCACACGTGCAGCGTGACCTGGCGGAAAACAGAGCTGTTCCCGCAAAGCTGCAACCCGCTCCGGCGGCTCTTCCTTTAGCGAGCGCCCCTCAAAGAACTACGAATTCGAAGAAGCTACCGCAGCTCGCGCCTCCGCAACCCGAGGCGGACGACATCCAGACGACGCTCGAACTTCCGCGTTCCGAGTCGCCTGCGCCCCACGCCGAATCCGCCAGTGAGCAAGCTTCACCACCCGCGCCTTCCATCGCGGAGGCCGCCCCATCGACGCCAAGGCCTGCGGAGGGCGGCCCGGCACGCGACCGCTCAGCTCGTACTTACTCAGGGTGGTGGGTGCTTGTGCCAGGCAAGGCCACAGAAATGCCCGCTGAATTATACCCTCCCATCTACGTGGAGATGTTCATCGAGCAAAAAGGCGCGGTTCTCCGCGGCCGCTACAAGGGCCGTTACCAAGTCACTGATCGTGCGATCTCGCCCGAAGTCAGCTTCACCTTCGAGGGTCGAGCTCAGGGTGACGAGCCTGAATTGACGTGGCGCGGCGCCCAGGGCGCCGAGGGACGGTTGCGCTTGCGCTGGGTAGGTGAAAACTCGATGGAAGTCCGCTGGTGGACCACGAACTTCGGAACTGAGCTGGGGCTAAGTTCGGGCATCGCCACGCTGATCCGGGTGGAAGAGCGCCGATGAATATGGCGCAACCAGCCTTCCTGGGGGCCACAGTGATGCGAGTGCTCATGCACCGTTTGCCGGCGCTCGGCCTGGCGATCGCTTTAGCGGTGGGTTTCTACTGGTCCGTGCGATTGACTCAGGCTGATACCCACTATCGCAAGGCTACCGCAGAGAGCCTGGCACGCGCCCTTATCCTGGATCCGGGCAACGCAGATTATCAGCTCGCCTGGGCCGATGTGGTCTCCGGGGACTACCTGACGGCTTTACAGCGGGCCGTGCGACTCAATCCGTTTCAGTCGTCGTTGTGGATGGAGCTCGGCTTGCGCGCGGAGATGGAAGGCGATTTGGCGCTGGCGGAGAAAGCCCTGTTGGAGGCCGCCCGGCGCGACCGCACGCACAAACCCAGGCTCATGCTGGCTCACCTCTATTTTCGTCGCGGGAACCAGACGGCCTTCTGGCGTTGGGTCCGCGAAGCCCTCGCGACTGCGCCTTCCGATGCCTCGATTTTGTTCCGCTTGTGCTGGAGCCTGACCCAGGACGCCGACGCGATTCTGGAGCGTGCGATCCCGGCCCGTCGCGAAATCATCGCGCAGTACATCAACTTTCTTGCCGCCGAGCGGCGTTGGCGCGCAGCCGTTGCGGCCGCCGAGCGGCTGGCCGCGATTGGCGACTCTGCTCACTCCGACGTGCTTGAAGGTCTCTGTGACCGCCTCATCCAGGCCGGAGAGAGCGCCCTGGCCGTTGAAACCTGGAACCTGCTCGCCGCACGGCGTTGGGTACCTTACCCGGCGCTGGATCCATCACGCGGGGTCATTCTCACCAACCCTGATTTTGAGCATCGAGCTCGCCAGCGAGGCTTTGATTGGCGCATGTCACCGAGCGAAGAGATTACTATTGCGCGCGATCCAACACAAGCGGCCCTGCGAATTTCTTTTACTGGTCGTCAAGCAGAGCCATATGAAATTCTGGCCCAGTATGTACCCTTGGTTCCCGCGACCCGCTATGCCTTCCGGTTCGAGTTTCACACAGTTGACATTCCCGCAGGGGCCGGCCCTCGCTGGATCATCCTCGAAGGATCGAAACCACCGAGCGAACTGGCGCGAACCGATCCCCTGTTCGCTCCCGATTGGGCGAAAGGCGAGTTGGTCTTTCAGACCGGGCCCGCCACCCGGATCGCACGGCTGGTCTTTGTGTACCGGCGAGAGCCTGGTACCACGCGGATCAGTGGCTCGATCTGGTTGCGGCGCCTGGCCCTCGCCATTGCAAGCCAGTGACCCCTCGGGATTCGCCCAAGGCCTGCGGGCGCGGGACACGCGTGTTGTGGACCGCAACTGCACCCATCAATCCCGCGGCCACGAAGTTCGTTGTGGCTGAAGTCCAGTATCGCTCCGACCATGAGGATTTCCGTGAGACCAGGTATTCGGTGAGGACAGCCGCGGAAGCGATCGAGAATTTCACGGTCAGCGCCTTGCCATAGCTCAGCCTGCCATCAGGCCCTCGCAGAATGGGATTCGCCTCGAACTTGTGCCGTGATGTATGAACATCGAGATAATTGGCGGCGTAAAGTCCAAAAATGGAAATCAGCCAAAGTTTCTTGCCTTTCTCCCGCTGTTGGCCGTAAGTTAGCTGTCCCGAGAATAACAGGCCCAGAAGCAAAAATACACCCGTCCGGCTGCACCGCGCACGCACCTTTTGTTCTCCTTGACCCGCGTCGCCTGCCGGGCGTTGCCAGCCCGGGATTCGACCACGCTGTCAACGGACTTATCGGTGCGCGCGGGACAACCTTGAGCAAGCAGGATCGGGAAAGGTGTAGCCGAGTGAAAGTTAGTGACGAGCGGTTACTGCTGCAACAGGCCGCGGATCGCAGGCTTGAGCGCGTGCTTGACGATCAGACGTCCGGCTCGCAACGGGTAGTAAAGCGGGGAGAAAAGCCGGGGCAGAGGCAGGATCTGAAGTTCGATGGTCGTGGGAGCCAGCAGAGTGTAATAGGCGCAAATAGCTTTGTGCTGCCAGCGATCGAGCACTCGCAGCGTGAACCACAGATCGGCGAGCGCGGACCTGGGAGTTCGGTTGCGCCGGCTCGCGACGACCCTCTGGCCGATCTCGCTGGCTTGTCGCCACACGCCTTCGCCCGCCCACAGACCAGCGGGGGCGCTGACGCCCATCACCTTCTCGGCCAGCCAGCACGAGGTGGCGAGGGCTCTCGAAGCGCCCGCGCGCTCGGCCAGTTGCCTCAGCTCGGCGCCACTCAGAGTCTGTGCGTGCATGAACCACGCAATGTCCGCCACCTGTTGGAGTGTCGACCACCGGTGCTTGGCTGCATGCACGCAGAGCAGAAAGAGGGAGTGCTCAGGCGAGGGTTGCAGGATTCTCCGGCCCTCGAATTCGGTCCACCGGGCGGTTGTCCAGACGGCTTCGGCCGGGAAATCGCAGGGATAGGACTTCGGGAAAAGCTCCCAATGTGGTTCCACGGAGATCCCGTTGCGGCCGCCGAAACAAAACTCACAGTTCTGTTGCAACGTGAGGGCTTGCTGGGCGGCGTTGAGGTCCTGCGCCAGCCGAAAGCCGCGGGCACGCAGCGTTTCGCAAACGGCTTGGAGATCCACCCGGCGCACCAGCAGGTCGAGGTCGGCGCTCGCACGCACGGCAGCCTCTCCGTAAAGAAATTTGGCCAGCACCGGGCCGCGCAACGGAATTACCGGAACGCCCCTGCCCTCCAGTTCATCGAGCAGGCCATGCAGTTCACGACATAGCGCGAGGCTGCGGGCAGCGCTCCGGCGCAGGAGGTTCCGAAACTGTGCGACGATCGGCTCCGGGATCGCCTCCACGCGGTGTTGCTTCAGGCGCCACCAGACGAAGGGCGCGACACCGAGCTGCTTTGCCGCCTCGAGGACGCGCTCCCAATCGGCATTGATCGGGAGGCTATGCAACGCCGCGGCGTCGGGAGCCGGGCTGGTCGCCTCCACCAGAAACTCGATCTCGGCGCCCAAATCCGTTCCTGGTTTAGGCACGCCTTATTCCCCCCCAGGGTGCTGGCCGCAGGCCTGTTCGTGCATAGGCTTTTTCGCAATCCAGTCGCGAGGGCCCCAGCAGATCCCCTTCCATGTATGCCAGGCCCGGGCAGCGCGAACAGACGTTGTGCAGCTCACAAGTGCGGCAAACCACCAGATCAGCGTTTCGCACGGCGCGCCAGCGCAGGAGCGCGGGCGATTCGCGCCAGATTTTCTCGAAACTCTGCTCCCGGACGTTGCCCAGCCGCAGTGGGAACTGCACGCACGGGTACACGTCGCCGAAAGGAGAGATGTAGCATGCGGTATGCCCCGCAGAGCAGGGGAGCTCCGCGAGGGCCGAAGGCGCCGATCGCGGCGAGTCCGGCATCAACGGCCCAACCAGCTCGGGGTCATTGTAAATCTCGCGCCAGATCGCGTGCGGCACGTTCAATCGGAGCACGCCCGCATTTCCATCCAGGCGGGGAGTGATCGTCGCGTCCAATTTGTAAGTGGCGCCCAGCTCAGCCGCGAGCCGCCGCACTTCAGTGTAACTCGCAGCAGCTTGGCGCATCAGAACGTGCGAGATCTGGACCTTGACCCCGCGGGACGTCAGTTCCCTGACGGCTGCCATGGTGCGAGCGAAGGAGCCGGGAGCTTGTGTCACGGCGTCGTGGATCTCGGGCTGGTGGGAATAAAGCGAGACCTCCACCCGCGCCACATTCAACTCTGCCAACCGCCGCACCGCCTCTGCTTCCAGCATGGTTCCATTGGTCTTTACCGTGATGTAAAAGTTGAGGCGGCGCGCCCGTTCCATGATATCGAACAGATCCTCGCGCAGCATAACCTCACCGCCGCTGAGGCACAGGAACAGGGTCCCGCAGGCGGCAAGCTCCTCGAGAACCCGGCTCACCTCCTCCAACTTCAGCTCCGGCCCCTCCCGTTGCACCAGGTAGCAATGCACGCAACGGAGGTTGCATCGCCAGGTAAGATCGAGATGGACGTTCCAGGGAATCCCCAAGCGCAGGGCTTTTTCGTGAACTTCGCCCAGCAAGCGGCTCATCTCCCGTCCCCGCCGGTAATCGGCTCCCCCGAGACTATCAGGATGCCCTTTCCCGCCAACTGTTCGACCAACTCCCGGGCGTCCCTGTAAGCCTCATCGAATCCCACGCCGTAGCGGGTGACGATGTGGTGGGCAACGATTTCGGCCAGCGGCGTCCGGCCGTCGGCGCATTCCCAGATTTCCGCCGCCACCTCGTTGAGCGTGAACAGTGAGGAGTCGGAGGCCGAAATCACGATCACCTCATCCTCCAGACGACGCCAGGCCGCGGCGGGATGTCGGGCGATGTAGACTGGATCCATCAGATCCTCTCCCACACGTCTGGCTCAGGCCGAAACTCGAGGCGGTAAACGGGGGTGGAGCGGGTGAACTGGCAAACGGCGTTCAGGACCGCTTGCACCGACTCTGGCTCGGTCGCAAAAAACAGAACGTGCCGCAGAACGCTGCGCACGGCCTCGGCAGGTCTCATAGGCTCGATCCGTGTCCGATCGCCGTGGGCCAGCAAGTAGACGGCACGGACGGGTGCGGAGATCGGCATACCGGGAATGCCTAGTTCACCCGTGAACGGCGTCCCGAAGGCAGTGTAACCATGAGCTGTGGGACGCAAGTACGAGATCTCATCCGTAAGAAGAACCGCATCGGGAGGCGCCAGGCGGCAGATCGTGGTTTTGCCGGCGCCCGAAGCTCCAGTGAATACGAGCGCATGCCCATCCCGGACTGCGCTTGCTGCGTGAAGCAGGAAGCCGCCTTCCCTGGCCAGAAGCAGCGTGTGGACGATCCGCAGCAAGGAGTCAATGTTGTAGGGCCGGTCGTCCAGATGCGCCGATCCCCGCGCTGCCGCCGGATCGTACTCAGCGCTGAGACTGCCGCGGCGAATGAACCAGCGCCCATCGTGGTGCGTGATCTCAACCCCCGCATTGTCTCCTTCAACGCGTGCTGTCGCACGCACCACGGTGAACTCACAGGTAGCAGGCGCAAGGGGCGACGCTAGGTAGGCGTGATATCGCCGCTCGAGCGACTGGGCGATCGCCGGGTCGGTACCCACGAACCCGATAGCAAGCCCGCCGATGTTTATAACCACCCGAAACCGCGCGCTCTCCCGATGCATGCCAGTTTCAGCCGGAGCGCCCAAAGGCGCATGAAGCATCGGCGGAAGATCTCGTGGCGGCACAGGCGTGCAATGACGCTCACTTCACGCGCCGGTTTGACCAGGCGACCAAGGCGTTCGATGTGCGTCACTCGCCCGACGATCTCCGCCTCTGCCACGGGTCCATCGGGCGCGACCAAGGTATCGCCTTGCGTGATCGGCCTTCCGTTCTTGAATCCGATGACGCGATGAGCGAACAACCTGCCCGCACGGACCCACAGGATGATTTCGCCTGGATCCACGGGACTGCCGCCTAGCGGTTGGATCGTCAGGACGTCACCGGGGCGCACTGCCGGGAACATGCTGGAACCCCTCACCCCAAGGCGGATCGCCCGAGTCAGCTTGCTAGCCGAGAGCCAGACGGCAACAACCCCGTCCGCCGCGGTCTTCATCATCACTGGATCTTCAACTGCAGACCTCTGCCTCGTATGCTTCTTAGGACGAATGTGGCGAACCCGGACATTTAGGATGCTCACCCCACGCCGGTGTCTTTCCGCACGTCAACGCCGTGGTCTCGAACACCGGCCCCCAATGGAAAGCCGGCTTCACATACGGCCGGCGCCCGGTGGCGGGCTGCTGTGCGATTTCACCAACCTGCCTCTGATCCCGAATGTCCTCCCGTTCCATCGCCATTCCAACACTCCACCGCTTGCCCCTAGCTCCCCTTTTTTACGTGGCGACCCCACCCCAAGGAGCCCGGGGTTCTAACCTTTTTGGGTTAGAAATCAGTCTACCGAGCGCTGTGCCAGATGTCAAGAACTTTTCCGAAAACGGAGACTCTCCGGCCGCCTTGTGCTTGATGCGAGACACCTCGCGTCGCTGTGTTACACTGCCACGCGGGTCCCCGCCGCGACGCCGGATGCTGCATCCGGCGGGCTGCGGCGACTACCGGGCTCGTGGGACGCGTGCCGAGAAGCTTCCTGTCAGCCGATCTCCCGGAAATCACCGGCTGGCTGCCACCGCGCGAGGCAGAGTGGACCAGCCGTCTGTTCTTCGCCCTGCTCGTCTGGGGCGTGCTCAGTGCTTGGACACCACAGCGATGGCCCAGCGGGATCCTTCAAGCCGGGCTGCTGGGTCTTGCTTTCGCCTGGGCCCTCCGAAAGGCATGGACCGCCGAACGACTCCGCCTCAATTGGCCTTGCTGGGCGGCCGCCGGAGTCGCGGCATGGGGTCTGGCTCAGAAAGCACTCGGCTGGACGGTGTACTGGCGGGGCACGCTGGAGGGCCTGCTCTACTGGCTGACGGCGTTCGCCGCCTGCTGGCTCGCGGCTGAGCTGGGTTGCTGGCGCCAGTTGCGATCCTGGATGCGCACGGCACTGGGCTGGTTCGCCTTTACGCTCGCCGTCGCTTCCGTGGTCTTCTACTTCGGCACGCCGGGCAAGATCTTTGGGCTGTTCCCGGTCAGCTACCGCGCGGTGGGTCCCTTCCTGAACCGGGATCATTACGCGTCCTTCATAGCCCTCCTGCTGCCCGTGGTGCTATGGGAGGGCCTGATCCGCCGCCGCCCACTGTGGTCCCGCGCCTTGATGGCGGGCGCGATGTACGCTTCCGTGATCGCAGGCGCCTCCCGGGCCGGTTCGCTTGTCGTGACGGTCGAGATCCTGTTGCTGCTCTTTCTGGCGTGGGATCGAGGCCACGAGGAGGTGGGCTTGATCCGCCGTGCCGCGGGCTGGACCGCCTTTTTCGCAGTGACCTTTGTTTTGGTCGTGGGCTGGGACGTGCTCTGGCAGCGGTTTAAGGAACCCGATCCGTGGCGTGGCCGCCGTGAAATGCTTCAAGCGGCTTGGGCCATGGTTCGCGACCGACCTTGGAGTGGTTTCGGTTTAGGCAACTGGGCTGTGGTCTATCCTGCTTACGCGGTCTGGGACCCGGGCTTGGGCCTGTACGTCAACCACGCCCACAACGAATGGGCCGAGTGGGCTGTGGAGGGCGGTTTGCCGATGCTGGCAGCAATGCTCTCACTGGGCCTGTGGGCCATCCGCAGAGGCTTGCGCAGGCCGTGGGGGATCGGGGCTGCGGCCGTACTTGTCCACTCCGTAGTCGACTTCCCGCTGCGGCGCCTGGCCGTGGCAGTGCTGCTCTTCACGCTGCTCGGAATGCTGGGCCGAACACCTCATCGCGAACGAGCTCCCCGCCTGCGGGGATCGAATGCGGACCCGGGTGCGCGGTAATCGCACGGTTTCGGCCGCAATCCGCTGCAAATAGCTCATGGGCGCAGTACCGCTGCTGGCGTTCGATGCGGACCAAAGGGAGCAGATCTGTCTGGTTTCGAACGAGTGTCCCCATGCGGGGGCTTCCCCGATTTGGGCCATGACCAGCCCGGGGGGAGTGCGCTAACCGAGCTCTTTGGTCCGGCGGGA
>Ga0308390_1000557_pt1 | contig 26509 bp, 23 predicted proteins | sample Hotspr2Sample149_FD_202358 | JGI IMG/M metagenome (GOLD analysis project Ga0308390, IMG submission 202358) | Hot spring phototrophic mat microbial communities from Mushroom Spring, Yellowstone National Park, Wyoming, United States - 20040719_149 ...
GACAGGAGTCCTTTTCCCATCCGGGCGGTGCAGGTGGATGGGGGCAGCGAGTTCATGGCGGCGTTTGAGGAGGGCTGCCAGGCTCTGGGCATCCGGCTCTTCGGAGTCCTAAGCTCAACGGCCATGTAGGGATGCAGCGGACCTTCCGGGACGAGTTCTGCCGGCCCTTGCCCACGACCATAGGTGAAATCCAGGCCGAGCTGGAGGACTACCTGGCGTACTACAACGGCCATGGACCCCACATGGCCCTGGAGGGCTTAGCTCCCCTGGAGTTCCTGGCTAAACTACAGGCGGAGTCGGTTCCCCAAGAGTCTCAGATGTGTTGACCGATTACACATACTTGACAGCCCAACAAGCACGCAGGTATGATGCCTACCGGATGTGCAAGGTGAGAGTTTTTTGAGCCCCGTGAGCGGGCCCGCCTCTCGCCAGGCATCCGTTGCGGATGTGGGGATTTTTGGAGGAGAGGAAACACGGCAACTCGCTCCAAAGCCAAAGATCCTGTGCCTCCGCAACATCGGGTTCTCATGTGGCGCTCAAGGCCACATGAAAGGAGGCAGAATGAGAAAAAAGCTAGTAGTTTACATGGCTGGGCTGCTGACCGTGCTCGGCCTGGGCTTCGGTCAGGCGCAGTTCTCCGACGTACCTGCGGGGCACTGGGCCAGAGAAGCCGTCGAGCGCGTCGCAGCCTGCGGTCTCATCACGGGCTTCCCCGACGGGACCTTCCGCGGCAACCAGAACCTGACCCGCTACCAGGCGGCCTTGATTTTCCAGCGCTTGCTTAACGAGATTCAGCAGGGTGGCGAGTGCGTGAAGGCTGACGGCAGCGGCCTGAGCGACGAAGACCTAACCGCCATCCGCAACGCGCTGCAGGAGCTAGCTGCTGAGCTGGCGGCCCTGGGCGTGCGGGTCTCGGCCCTGGAAGACAACGCCGCTTCCAAGGATGACATTGCCCGCCTCGAGGCTGCCATTGAAGAGCTCAAGGCCATGCGGGCCGAGTCCGGCATGGAGCCCACCCCGGGCCTAGATGAGGCGGCCCTGGCCGATCTGGCCGACCGTGTGGAGGCCGCTAGTGTGGCTGCCGACACGGCCTTGGCCCAGGCCCAGATCCTGGCCGAGCGCCTGGACGGCGTGGAAGGCGATGTGGCCGCCCTCAAGACCCAGGTCGAGGCCGATGCCGAAAGCATCCGTGCGCTCAACGAGCTGGCCGTGCTGCTGAACCAGGACGTGCTCAGCCTGCAAGACCGCGTGACGGCCCTGGAGAAGGAGCTTGGCGATGTCGAAAGACAGCTTAAAGAAATCGACTTCGGCAGCTTTGCCGACAAGGAAGACGTCAGCGCCATCCAGGAGTTCGCCACCGCCCTGCGCAGTGACCTGGTGCGCCTGGCCGACCGGGTGAGCGCCCTGGATACCCGGGTAGGGGCGCTGGACCGCCGCCTGGCCGAGGTGGAGGGCACCCGCCCGACCCTGACCGGCTCGCTGCTGGCCCGCTACGGCTACCGCTTCACCACCGGGGCTAACTTCGACATCGACCGCCTGTTCCCCAACATCGCTTTTGCAGGTGACAACGATGATCCTGACCTTTCCGGCGAGGGCGATACCTTGGCGCAGGCCGACCTGACCTTCGGCATCAGGCGCACTCCTGGCACCGGCGCAGGCTTCAACCTTTCTGAGGCTACCGCCACCCTTCGCCTCTCTGGCGACAGAGGCGATCTGCAGGTACCGAGTAATGCTGGGGTAACCGCCACACCCCCACGTCTAAACGAAGCAATACAGCTACGTGCCTTCAACGTAGCAGGCAACGTGGCTGGCCAGCCCGTCAGCCTGCGCTACAGCATCTCCAACACCTTCCGCTTCACCCCTTACTTCCTCAACAATGATAAGGACGCCGCTGGCCGGGGTGTGCTGGTCACCGCCAACCTGACCCGCGCGCTGTTCTCCCCTAACTTCACCATCGCGCTAGGCAGCGTGGCTTCCAACGCCAACGCGGCAGACCGCGACTATTTCGGTATCCGCGGGGTCATCAACCTGCTGGGCCTCAACATAGGGGTGAGCTACGCCGAGAACGACCTGCGCGGCACCACCACCAACGGCCGCCGGGCCCTGGTGGGTGCAGACCTGAGCGGCAGGCTGCTGGGGCTGCTCGACCTGGAAAGCGAGTACATCAGCTCTAGAAGGGTAGACACCGATGTCGCCAGACCCCTCTTCTACGCTCAGGTAGGTGTTAGCCTCGACCCCATCAGCCTGCGGGCAAACTACCGTTCCATTGACCCTGGCTTCGGCACCGGGAACTGGACCGATGCTGGCCCCTCGGCTGATCCCTTTGGCCTCTCGCGCAACAATACTAACCGCCTCTTCGACCCGGCGAACGCGGGAGAGGGCTTTGGTGTGATCGCCTCGGCTGCGCTGGGTATTATCGGGGTTAATGGCTACTACGACAGCCGCGTGCCCCAGCTCGCTCAGACGCCGAACACCACCGCCTTTGGGGTGGGCGTGACCCTGGGCCCGCTGGCCGGGTTCAACCTCACGGGCTACTTCAACCGGGCGGAGGTAGGCGGTGCTGCCAACTTCAGTGTAGGTAACCCCTACTCTAACCGCGGCCCGGCGACCCGTGCCCCCTTCGGCACCAACCTTGGCGTGCGGCTGGCCCACGACGGCGCCGCCTCCGGCGCGCTGATCAGCGGCCTCAACCTGGCCTTCGAGTTCCGCAACTCCGATGGTGTCAACGCCAACTTCGGCAACTCCAACGGCGCCCGCACCGACCTGGTGGGCGAGGCCAGCATTGCCCTGCCCCTAGGCCCCGTCACCATCACCCCCAACTTCCGCTTCCACAGCTACACTGCAGCAACTACCCCGGGTACCGAGGAGAACTACACCACCCTCAAGTACGGTGTGCAGGCCAGGACCGAGCCGCTCTTCTTCGGCCTGAGCCTGAACGGGGCCTTCGCCCAGCGCAACACCGACTTTGCCACCAGCACCGATGCCAGCGAGACCCTCATCCGCCTGGGCCTCTCCCTGGCCGACTTCCTGCTGCCCGGGGCTACCCTGAGCGTGGATGCGGCCCAGGTGACCGGCACCGGCGTGGGGGCGTACGCTACCCGCAGTGCCAATACCCCCTTCGACACCGACAACGACCGCCTCTTCAATGGCCCCAACGCCAGCTTCGGCAAGGCCAGCTTCGGCCCCGTTGCACCTGCCACGGGCGACGGAGGGGTGCGCGGTATCCTGGCCCGCTACACCTACGCTGGTTGGGGCGTCTGGTTTGGTGTCTTTGACTTCGACAGCAACGCCACCGACTTCTCTACCATCGAAAGCGTGGGCCGGGCCTTCCGCATCTTCTACGAACTCAAATTCTAAACACCGCTCCTGCCTAAGAACCCCGCCCGGAAGGGCGGGGTTCTTGTTTTAGGGCAACAGCTCGAGCCCGATTTTAGACTCTACCGCCCCAAAATGCCGGCGGTCGAGGGTGGCGATCCGTCTGATGCCCAGCTCCTCGGCAATGGCGATTACGGCGGCGTCTACGAAGCCCAGGCGGAGGCTCTGGTACTGCCGGTTGAGCTCCAAAACCCGCTGGTATCCGGCTTCGGATAGCTCCACGACCTGGTAGACCTGCGACCCGATATCCTCGTAAAGCGCCATCTGGGCGGCCAAACCTATGCGCCTACCAAGCAAATAATCCACTTCGGGGATGACCGGGGCTGGCAGCAGCAGTATTTCTTCTGCGTCCAACAGACCAACTGCCACCTGATGCCACTCATCGCGGCGGTTGTAATAGGCAATAATGATACCGCTGTCCAGGAGCATCAACTATTCTCCGGGTCACCAAACCCCAGCTCTTCCAGCACTTCTTCGAAACGCTCGGCGTCGGTGGTGTGGCCGCTATCGAAAGCGCCGGCGTAGCGAGAGCGCGGGCGTTTTGGTGTGATGCCTTTGCGCAGTACCTCGCGGATGATCTCGGCCACAGGCTTTTTTGAACGACGGGCCTCGAGCTTGAGCAGGAGCTCGAGCTCGGGGTCCAGGTAGATGGTGGTGCGCTTCATATGTTTATGTTAGCATACTTTGCCAATGCAAGTTTCGATACAAACATAATCCATTGGGTGGCTATACACTAGCTGCTAATGTTCCGCTACCAGGGCCCCGAACCCAAAGGCGACCAGCCCCAGGCTATTGCCGCCCTAACCGAGGCCTTGTGCGATGGGGAGCGCTTTGTGACCCTCCTGGGTGCGACTGGCACCGGCAAGACTGTGACCATGGCCCGGGTTATCGAAACCTTGCAGCGCCCGGCGCTGGTGCTGGCCCCCAACAAAGTGCTGGCGGCTCAGCTGGCGGCAGAGTTCCGTGCGCTTTTCCCGGAAAACGCGGTGGAGTTTTTCATCAGCTACTACGACTACTACCAGCCCGAGGCCTATGTGCCAGGGCGTGATCTCTACATCGAGAAGGATGCCGCTATCAACCCCGAGATCGAGCGGCTGCGCCACTCCACCACCCGCAGCCTGCTCACCCGGCGTGACGTGATCGTGGTGGCCTCGGTCTCGGCCATCTACGGCCTGGGAAGCCCCGAAGACTACAAGAACTCGAGCCTGATTGTGGAGGTGGGGCAAGAGCTTCCCCGCGAGCGCCTGATCGAGCGGCTGGTGGAGCTGCAGTATGAGCGGGGTGATCTGGAGCTTATAGCGGGCCGCTTCCGGGCTAGAGGTGAGGTGCTGGAGGTCTGGCCGGCTTATGAGCAGGAGCCCATCCGCATCGAGCTATTTGGTGACACCATAGACCGCGTGACGGTGGTGCACCCGGTGACGGGCGAGCGGCTCAAAGACCTGCCGGGCTTTGTGCTGCTGGGGGCCAGCCACTACGCCACCCCGGAGTGGCGCCTGAAGCAGGCCATCCCGGAAATCCGCCGGGAGCTCGCGGAGCGGCTAAAGGTGTTCGAGGCCGAGGGCAAGCTACTGGAGGCCCAGCGGCTCAAGGAGCGCACCCTCTACGACCTCGAGATGCTGGAGGTGATGGGCACCTGCCCCGGCATCGAGAACTACAGCCGCTTTCTGTCGGGTAAAGCTCCTGGTGAGCCTCCCTACACCTTACTGGACTACTTCCCCCAGGACTACCTGGTCTTCCTGGACGAGTCGCACGTGAGCGTACCCCAGCTGCGGGGAATGTACAACGGCGACTACATGCGCAAGAAAACCCTGGTGGACTACGGCTTCCGCCTGCCCAGCGCCCTGGATAACCGCCCGCTTAGGTTCAGCGAGTTTCTGGAGCGGGTGGGGCAGGTGGTCTTCGTCTCGGCCACGCCGGGACCGTATGAGCTCGAGGTCTCGGGGCGGGTGGTGGAGCAGATCATCCGGCCCACCGGCCTCTTGGACCCCCAGGTGGTGGTCAAGCCCACCGCGGGCCAGATTGAAGACCTGATGGGGGCCATCCGTACCCGCGCGGCCCGAGGTGAGCGCACCCTAGTGACGGTGCTGACGGTGCGCATGGCCGAGGAGCTTACGGCCTACTTGGCGGAACACGGGGTGCGGGCCCGTTACCTGCACCACGAGCTCGATGCTTTTGAGCGCCAGTCCCTGTTGCGCGACCTGCGGCTGGGCCACTTCGACGCCTTGGTAGGTATCAACCTGCTGCGCGAGGGGCTCGACCTACCCGAGGTCTCCCTGGTGGCTATTCTGGATGCCGATAAGCAGGGCTTTTTACGCTCAGAGCGCGCGCTCATTCAGACTATTGGCCGAGCAGCCCGCAACGTGGGGGGCGAGGTCATCCTTTATGCCGATACCGTCTCGGATTCGATGCGCGCAGCTATTGAGGAGACCAACCGCCGCCGGGCCATCCAGGAGGCCTACAACGCTGCGCACGGGATTACCCCTACCACCATCCAAAAATCGGTGCGCGAGGTGGTCAGGCCTCAGGATTACCAGGCTGAGGCCGCCGGGGTAACCCTGGACGACCCCGTGCTGCTGAAAAGTCTATTGGAGCAGCTCGAGGCCGAGATGTGGGCGGCCTCCGAGGCCCTCGACTTCGAGAAGGCGGCCTCCCTACGCGACCAGATGCGCAGCCTCGAGGCCCGCATCAAGGGCCTGCCGGAGCCGAGTGCCATCGGGAAGAGTAGGCGTCGGCGCCGTCGCTAAGCGTTGTCCGGGAGCTGCCTGTGAGCACCGCTTTGTGCGAGGCAGCCCAGTATGTGACGGCCTAGCCGATTATTTCCTCTGGCTGGAAGAAAATTGCGATTTCCCGGGCTGCGCTCTCGGGGCTGTCCGAGCCGTGGATGACGTTCTCGTCCACGCTGATGGCGAAGTCCGCGCGGATGGTGCCAGGTGCAGCTTCCCAAGGGCGGGTGGAGCCCATCAGTCGGCGCATCTCGGCAATGGCCCCAGGCCCTTCAACCACCATCGCTACCACCGGTCCGCTGGTTATAAAGTTAACCAGCCCCTCAAAAAAAGGCTTGTCCTTGTGCTCACTGTAGTGGGCCTCGGCAGTCTCGCGGGGAATGAGCATCTTCTTCATCGCCACGATCTTGAAGCCCTTGCGCTCAATGCGGTTAATGATCTCGCCAGTGAGGCCCCGGCGCACACCGTCAGGCTTAATCATGATGTAAGTGCGTTCCATACCGCCCTAGAGTTTACACGCTGCAGGCCGATTTGCTGAAGCACGTGCACGAGAGACGCAGGAGCTATAAGAAATGTCTTTGATTTGTTCTTTTTGTGGGGCCCCCACCTGAAGCTGTGCCAGGAGCTGCCCATGCCTCTGGCGGGCTTTGACCTGCCCTAAACAGAAAGCTTCAGGTGGGGTTCATATTAGCCCTCCCCTGCGCGGGGAGGGCCTACGAAGGGTCAGCGGTTGGCTGGGGCAGCGGGGTTGCTTTGGTCGTTGCTTGGTTGGCTCTCGTTGGGTTTGGACTCCTCCTTGGGGGTAAGGGCAGCGAGCACCTCTTCCAACCTGTTCTCCACCTTAGCAGCCTTGCGTACCTCCTCGAGCCACTTCTGGGCAGCCTCGGCGCGGCGGATGGCCAACACCTGTTGACGGGCCTGCTCCTTAACTTCCTCAAAGGGGCGCAGGATTTCGGCCCTGCGGTCGTTGATGATGAGCACCTGGTAGCTTTCATCCTCTAGCTTCACCACCTCACTCACCTCACCCAGTGGGCCTTTGGGGAAGGTGCCGCGCGTCAGGAAGACCAGCCGGTTGGGTATAGGGGGCAGGGTGCCGGGGTTGACCACGCCAAAGTCCTGCACGGTCCCGTTGTTGGCCCTGGCCAGCTCCTCCAACTTGCCGCCCCTGAGGGCAGCAGCCCGGAAGGCCTCGGCCTTGGCCCTATCTTCTTTTTTGAAGTTAACCGCCTGAGTTCTAGCCGAGGCCGGAATGGTGAAGTTGGCCAGGTTGGAGTCGTAGTACTTGCGTGCCTCGGCATCGCTGACGGTAATATCACGGGTTTTCCAGAGCTGGGCTTGGCTGGCGATATCGGACTTTGTGCCAAAGAAAGGCTGGCCCAGCTGCATAGCCGCCTGGTAGATCACCTCCCGGTTGATGAGCTGTTCCAGCGTTTGTGGCAAGAAGAACTGAACGGCCAGCTCTCCTAGGCCCTGTTGCACCAGCTGGGGCACCTGCGGGTTGGCAAATACCAACTGGGTTACTTCGGCAAGCCGAATCTCGGTATCGCCGACGCTAGCCACTACTGGGTTCTCAAACTGCAAGGTGGTGTTGTCGCCAAACTTGACGTTGGCCTTGGCGCGCAGGCCCTCGAGGTAGGCCTCCAGCGCACCTTGTCCCTTGACGCGCCGGGCGTCTTCCCGGGCCCGATCCTTCACCTCTTCGAACTGCGCGTCACTTTCCGGCAGGTATCGCTCTACCTTCACAATGTAAAAGCGCCCTCCGGCCTCGATGGGCCTGCTGATCTGCCCATCTCGCAGCTTGAAGACCACATCGGCTACAGCGTTGGGGAAGACCACCCGGGTCACCGGACCGGGCTCACTTTGACCCGCAGCGGCTCCCAAGGCCCCTCCTTGCTCAGCGTTGAGCTTGGAGTTGGCCTTAGCGATGGCAGCGAAGTCGGCCCCTGGCTTGCTGACCTCGGCGTAGATTTTCTCAGCGGTGGCTTTGTCGTCTACCACAATCTGACGGGCCAGCACCCGCTCCTGGTTCCTGTACTGTTCGCGGTTGAGCTCGAAGTACAGCCGCACCTCCTCCTCGGTGGGCTCGGCTTTTTTCTGAATCTCCTCGATACGCTTGTTAATGCGGATCTGTTCACGCAGCTCACTGCGAAGCTGTGCGTCGGTGTAGCCGATCCGGGCCAAGAAACGGTCGTATTCTTCTTTCTTCTGCAGTCCCAGGCGCTCTTTGATGGCATCGAGTTCCTTTCTGAGTTCCCCGCTTGAGACCCCAATGCGGGCAGTATCCTGCACCAGCGCTGTGGTCAGGATCAGCCGGTCACCAAGGTTGATCTCTGCCAGCTTTCGCAAAAGCCCCTGGGGGTTGGTGCTCAGAATGGGGTCATTCTGTTGCGCTCGAGCTAGGTCGAGTTCATAAATCGGACGCCCATTGACGGTCAGCTCGACCTTCCCTCGAGTGCTGCGCTGGCCCTGGGGTGTGAAGAGCAGGATTGACCCTACCACGAAGGCTAGGGCCAGAAACCCGAAAATAACGGCAACTACCCTTTTGCTGATTCCAAACACTTGACTGCCTCCTCCATACGGTGCTACCCTTCTTTGTGCTTATGCACCCGTAGCTCAGTGGACAGAGCGTTCGCCTCCGGAGCGAAAGGTCACAGGTTCGAGTCCTGTCGGGTGCACCAGTTTTCTAGGGGCGGGGCCTGCCCGGCCCTCCTTCATAAACCTTTTGTACCCCGATAGGGTAAGACCAAGGTTAAGCACCAGTGGACCCACACCAAAAGGTGATTTTAGCATAACTGTTGGCCGCTAGGGCCGGGCCTCTCCTGCCTGAATCCGATCACCTTCAATCGCGCCAGCGGCTCAGAGGTTTTGGTGACAAGACGCCCTGCTATAGCGGCCAGCTTCGGTACAAAGCGGAGCGGGCTGGGGGGCCGCTGGTCTGGGTTGACCCGAGGAGCGCTTCCCAGCAGTGCCCCGCCTGCAGGCACGCCAAGCGGGCTAACCGCCCGACGCAGGCGCTTTTTCGCTGTGTAGTCTGCGGACGATCCCCTTCGGGAAGGGCCAGAGCCTGCGCACCGAGCGGGTACGCTGGGCCTGCGGACTACTTCGCGCCGCTCAACATTGGCCGCCGGGCTGTAGTCATCCAGCCGAACATGGGGGCGTGGGGTGCGGCTCATGGTTATCGTGCCACCTGCAAGCTGAAGTCCGAGGTAGACGACTCGATCTAGGGGAATGGGTATCTGCACCGCGCACATGAACTCTTCATGATGAAAGCCCGGCATACCCCAGCTCAGAAGGCTTAGACTACAATACATGCTGATCTATGGGCGCAACCCGGTCCTGGAGGCCCTACGCGAGGGCCAAGTGAGGCAGGTTTGGGTTGCTAGGGGCGTGGAAGCCTGGCTCTTGAAGGAACTCGACAACCTGGGGGCTGCCTACAAGCTCGTACCCCGCATCGAGCTCGACCAGATGGTGCGCACCACCCAGCACCAGGGCCTGGTAGCCGAAATTGAAGAAGCCACCTATTCCGACCCCGAGGCCCCTTTTCGCCTGGCACAAAAGCGCGGGGAGCAGCTTCTGCTGGTGGTGCTGGACGGCATCACCGACCCACGCAACTACGGTGCCCTTATCCGCAGCGCCTTTGCCCTGGGCGCACACGGGGTGGTGAGCGAGGAACGCCGCAGCGCACCCTTGTCGGCCCTGGTGCTCAAAGCCTCGGCGGGCATAGCCCGCAAAATCCCCCTGGTGCAGGTCAAAAACATTGCCCGCTACCTAAGGCAGCTCAAGCAACAGGGGGTCTGGATTTATGGAACCAGCGGCAAGGCCAGCAAGACCATTGACCAGCTCGACTACCTGCGCCCGCTGGCGATTGTGATCGGCTCCGAGGGCGAGGGGATGCGCCGCCTGGTGGCCGAGCACTGCGACGAGCTGGCCAGGATTCCCCTGGCCCCGGAGGCCGAGAGCCTGAACGCTGCGGTGGCGCTGGGGGTGGTGTTGTATCAGGTAGGGCTTTCCCGCAGGGCCGTACAATAGGAGCGAAATGCCAATACCAAATTACCAGCGATTCATGTACCCATTGCTTGAGCTGGCCGCCGACGGTGAGGCGCACTCGATGGATGAAGCCTACGAGGTGCTTGCCGAGAAGTTCAACCTAACCGAAGAGGATCGGGCCGAATTGCTGCCTAGCGGTAGGCAAAGTAGGTATGAGAACCGCGTCGGATGGGCCAGAACCTACTTGACGAAAGCAGGCTTGCTGGAGTCTCCAGGTCGAGGACAATTCAAGATCACCGCTGAGGGTCTCAACGTTTTGCAATTAGGCATTACCGAACTGAACAACCAATACCTTATGCGATTCCCCGGATTTGTTGAATTTAAGCGTAGAGACCGCACCACGTATGAAACGAGCGCAGAAGAAGAGGGTGGCAACGAGACAACGCCAGATGAGCAGCTCGAGCAACTTCATCTAGTTTTGAGAAGACAGCTGGCACAGGAACTCTTGGCACGTGTTAAGCAGTGCTCACCAGCATTCTTTGAGCGTCTCGTGATTCAGCTTCTGGTAGCAATGGGTTATGGCGGTTCGGTGGCAGATGCAGGCAAGGCTGTGGGACGAAGTGGGGATGGTGGAATTGATGGCATCATCAAACGGCTTGGCCTAGACAACATTTACATTCAAGCTAAGCGATGGGAAAAAACCGTTTCAAGTGAAGTTGTAAGAACCTTTCATGGAAGCCTAGCTCTTCAAAGAGCAAGCCGGGGGGTTATCATAACCACCTCGGACTTTTCCAGTAGCGCGATTGAAACAGCCAAATCGCTTGGGAATATAGTGCTGGTTGATGGAAATACCCTGGCAGACTTCATGATTGAGTACAACGTTGGCGTTACTGTCGCGGCAAGGTATGAGGTAAAGCGGGTTGATAGGGACTTTTTTGAAGAGGGTTAGCGATAATACTTCGCCGTATCGCGCAGGTGCCCCTGGAAGTCTACGTTCAAAAACAAATGGCCTTGGGCGTGCAAGAAGTAGAGGTACTTCTGGCCTTTTTCGTTGGTGCGGACGGGGTTGAGCACGGCGCGCAGGGCCTCGCTGCCGGGGTTGCCGATGGCCCCGGGGGGCAGGCCGCGCCGGGTGTAGGTGTTGTAGGGGGTGTCTTTTTCGAAGTCGCCTGCGCTGCGGTCGAGTTCGGGCAGGCGCTTGCCCAGGCCGTAGGCCACGGTGGGATCGGCCTGGAGGGGCATCCCAATCTCCAGGCGGTTGAGGAAGACACCGGCGATTACAGGTTTTTCGCTGCTGTTGGCGGCTTCGGCCTGCACAATGGAGGCCAGCGTGACCCAGTCGTGGATGCTCTCAAGGCCCAGTTCGCGCAGACGGGCCTGGGCCGCTGGGGAAAACTCCTGCTGCATGCGGCGGGTCATGGTGCGGATCACATCCTCGGCGGTGTAGTCGAGAGGAAAGTCGTAGGTGGCGGGGAAGAGGTAGCCCTCGAGGGTGGGTCCCTTGGCCTCGGCAGGGCGCAGCTCGGGCGGAGGGTTGTTGGCGAGCTCGAGGAACTTAGACCCATCCAGGTTGTGCTCGCTCAGGCGCTGGGCCATGTCCACCGCCCGCCAGCCCTCCGGGAAGGTAATCCGCACCGTAAGGGGGCGTGACGGGTCGGTAATCGTCAAGGCGATGGCCCGCAGACCCTTACCCTCGAGCCTGTAGTAGCCAGGCTTGAGTTTTTTGTCCTGACCAGAAAAGCGCAGGTAAAGGGCAAACATATAGCCCGAGCGTACCAGTCCGGCCTGCTCGAGGATACGCCCCACTGCGGCGGCCCCGCTGCCCCGGGGGATGCGAACCTCGGCGGCAGTGCCGGTAGGTCCCATCAGATAAAGGCCATAACCCAGGACCAGGGCCACTAGGGCAAACATAGACAACACCCCCCGCAGGATCCAGCGGTTGGGCGATTTGTTTTTGTCCTGAAGGGCCTCGGGGGTAGTGCTCAGGGTGGGTTTTTCGGAATTATTCATAGCCTGTGGCTCCGAAAGGGCTTATTGGGATTGTGTACGGACTAAATACGACTCCAGTAAGGCAATAGCTGCTGCCTCGTCTAGCTTGCCCTTCTCCTGCCGGAGGCGCCTGGGGGCATTTTTGAGGCGGTTTTGCCCCAGCTTGGTGGTGTAGCGTTCGTCCAGCAGCTCGAGCTCTAAGCCCCGCTTACGCATGGCCTCTACCAGTGCCATCACCCGCTCGGCCTGGGCGCTGGGCCTGCCGTCGGTGCGCAGGGGCAGCCCCACCACAAAGCGCTGGGCCCCTTCCCGCTGGGCCAGGGCTGCCAGGGCTTCTAGGTCGGCCTCGAGGCCCTGGCGTACCAGGTAGCCCCGGCCAAAAGCCCAGGGCGAGCCGGTCTCCCCCACCGCCAGGCCAATGCGGGCCTCTCCTACATCCAGCGCGATTACCTTCATCGGCTCTATTATTTCCGCTGGCTGGCAGGAGTAAATGAGGCCAGGCTGCCCATCCCACAACAGGCTAACCCAAGGCCTGCTCGAGCGCCCCGAAAGCCTTATCCAGGTCGAACCCGCCCCCTTGGGCCAGGGGCCCTTTGCCACCGCCGCGTCCACCTGCGGCAGCCGACAGCCTCTTCATCACCATGCCGGCGTCCAGCCCCCTTTCCTGGGCAGCCTTGCTCACCTTGATGACCAGGTTCTGCCCCGAACCCACCGCCACCAGGTCGGCCCGGTGTTTTTCCATCAGCTCATCCGCTGCACCGCGCAAAGCCCCCGCCTCGAGGCCCTCGAGCTTCACCGCCAGGAATCGGTAGCCGCCCGCCTCCTTGAGCGCGACCGCCGCCGTACCCCCTAGCTGGGCTCGAGCCAGCTCGAGCTTTAGTTTTTCAACTTCCTTTTCACGGGCCTTGAGTTCGTCCTGTAGTTTGTTTACCCGCTCCCGCAGATGTTCGGGGGAAGTCCCCAGCTCGCGGGCCAGCCCCCCCACCCGATCCAGCATCTCACGCACGTACCGGATAGCGCCCGTTCCGGTCAGGGCCTCGATCCGCCGCACCCCCGCCGCCACCGACTCCTCGGCCACAATCACCAAAGCCCCAATCTCACCGGTGCGCCGCACGTGGCAGCCACCGCAAAGCTCCTTGGAGGTCACGTTGTCCACCGCGCCCTCCACGCTCACCACCCGCACCACGTCGCCGTACTTCTCGCCAAAGAGGGCCATGGCCCCTTCCTTGCGGGCTTCTTCTAAGGGCTTGTAGGTGTAGCTCACCGGGAAGTCGGCCTGAATCCAGCGGTTCACCAGCAGCTCGACCCTGGCTAAATCTTTGGGCGAAATCGGCTCAAACTGGCTGAAGTCGAAACGCAGCCGGTCTGGCCCCACATAGCTGCCCCGCTGCTGCACATGGGGGCCCAGCACCGCCCGCAGCGCGGCGTGCAGCAGGTGGGTGGCGGTGTGGTTCTTCTCGGTGTCGCGGCGGTGGGCATCCACCAGGGCCCGCACCACCGTGCCGGCCTTGAGGGTGCCCTCTTCCACCCGCGCCATGTGCAAAAAGATGCCATCGGGGTTTTTCCGGGTGGTCGCGACCTTAGCCCAGCCCCCTTCCCACTCCAGCACGCCGGCATCCCCCACCTGCCCGCCCCCCTCGGCGTAGAAGGGGGTTCTGTCCAGCACCACCTGTACCTCGGTGCCGGCGGGCGCTTCCTCCAGGGTCTGCTCCCCCACCAACAGCAGCTTGACCTGGGCCGTGGCCTCGAGGCTCTCGTAGCCCACGAACTTGGTTCCCCCGTAATCGGCGGCCAGCGCCGCGAGGGCCTCGTTGGACTTCTTAAAGAGCTCCTTGCTGAACGCCGCAGCCGCTCGAGCCCGTTCCTGCTGTTCTTCCAGGGCCTTCTCGAAGCCCTCGGTGTCCACCTGAATCCCGCGCTCAGCGGCAATTTCGATGGTCAAATCGAGCGGGAAACCGTAGGTGTCGTAAAGCGTAAAGGCCTCCCGGCCCGAGAGGGTGTCGCCTGGTCCCAGGTTGGCCAGCATGGCATCCAGCCGCTTGATGCCGCTCTCGAGGGTGCGCAAAAACTGCTCCTCTTCAATTTTGATTTGCCTTTGCACGCTCGTGAGGTTCTCCTTTAGCTCCGGGTACACCCCGCCCATGACCTCGGCCACCACCTCGGCCAGTTGGTACATGAAGGGCTCGTGTAGGCCCAGCAGGTAGCCGAAGCGCACCGCCCGGCGCAACAAACGGCGCACCACGTAGCCCCGCCCGGTGTTGGAGAAGTGGACCCCATCGGAGAGGATGAAGGCCACGGCCCGGGCATGCTCGGCAATCACCCGGTGCGCCACCGAGGAGGGACCTTCGTAGCTGACGCCGGTCAGCTCCACAATTTTGGCGATCAGGGGCTGGAACTCGTCGGTCTCGTAGAAGTCGGTCACACCCTGCAAGACCATGGCCACGCGGGATAGGCCCATGCCGGTGTCGATGTTGGGTTTGGGCAGGGGCTCCAGGACACCCCCGTCCTTGCGGTCGTACTGGGGGAAGACCAGGTTCCACAGCTCCACAAAGCGGTTGGATTCGCGGGTCTGGTAATAGTCGGCCCAAGTGTCGTTGCCAAAGGCTGGCCCCCGGTCGTAGTAAATCTCGCTGCAGGGCCCACAAGGCCCGTTGGGGCCCTTGGTGGGGGCGTTTTGCGGCCAGAAGTTCTCGTCGGCATCGAAGCGGTGGATTTTTTCGGGGGGCACCCCCACCCGCGTCCAGTGCGCAAAGGCTTCGTCGTCGTCTTTGTAGATGGTCACATAAATGCGTTCGGGGTCTAAGCCCAGCCACTCAGGGCGGGTCAGGAACTCCCAGGCCCACTCGATGGCCTCCTTTTTGAAGTAGTCGCCGAAGCTGAAGTTGCCCAGCATCTCGAAGACGGTCTGGTGGCGGTTGGTGCGCCCCACGTTCTCGATGTCGCCGGTACGCACGCTCTTCTGACAGGTGGTCACCCGGTACCACTCGCCCTCGTGGCCGGGGAAGACCGGCTTCTTGCCCAAAAAGTAGGGCTTGAGGGGGGTCATGCCCGCGTTGATGAAGAGCAGGGTAGGGTCGTCCTGGGGTACCACGCTAAAGCTCGGCAAGCGCAGGTGACCTTTGGACTCGAAGAACCGAAGAAATTTTTCGCGGATTTCAGCGGTTTTCATGGTAGCCTCTCTAGGCAACTCAGCATAAAAAAGACCCTCCATCCGGTAAACCCTACCCCCAAGGGGTGCCTCCGACGAGCGGCTCGAGTTTGTCTGCTTTTTTATCCGTCGCCCAGCGCGCAACTGGGAGGAGAGATTGCACCCCTGAGCGCAGGCCAAACGGCACGCGAAGGCAAATCCGGCTACAGGAGCCTAGACCCCCTAGCCGACCTTTAGTAATTTGATCCTGTGAACTACAGTATTTTCGACGAGATTGCCCAGGAGGCCTTAGAGAAAGCCCAGGCCGACTTGGCCCGCTATCCCTACGAGCGCTTTGAAACCTACTACACCTTCGCTGACAAAACCATCGTCCCCACTTTTTTAGCCCAGCCGATCTCGCGCCGTCAGGTGGACGTGCGCCAGCTTTTCTACACTACCAAAGGCTCCATCGAGATTTTCCCTGCTTTTGGGGCCTCTATGCGAATGATGCGCAGCCGTTTTGCCCGCGACGTGTGGGACGGGGGGAATGGCGGAGTGCACATTCTGCCCCGGGTAGGGCTCTCCAATGAAGAGCGTCTGCGGGACGTGCAGGCCAGCGCCCCGGCGCTGGTGGGGGCTGCTTTGGGCACGAACGAGAAAGAGGAGTTTCTGGCCGAGCTCCTAGCCCAACCCAACCTGATTTTCGCCTCGGTCGACATTGCCCACGGGGCCAACGCGGCGGTGCTGCCGGTGCTGGCCAAGATTCGCGGGCTGGGCATCGACAGCGGAGTCATCCTGGGCAACGTGGGCTCCATCGAGGGCTTTGCCTACGCCTACTGGCTGATGAAGCTCTCAGGCTTCCGCCACTTTATCCTCAAGGTGGGGGTGGGGCCCGGCTCGGTCTGCACCACCCGCATCAACACTGGGGTGGGGGTGGGCCAGTTGTCCCTGTTAGAGGAAATTCGCCGGTTCCAGTCGGTGCTGGGTTACACCGACGTACAGATCATCTCCGATGGCGGGGTCAACAGCTCGGGCGACTTCGTGAAGGCCCTGGTCTACAGCGAGGGGGTGATGATGGGTAAGTTTTTCGCCTCCGGCAGCTTCGAGGAGGAGGTCTTGATCAAAAAAGACGGGCAGCTCGAGGGCATTCTGCTTTATGGCATGGCCTCCACCCTGGTGAGCGAGAAGCGCAACTTCATTGAGGGTTCCTCGCAGATTCTGCGGGCCTTCCACCGCACTGCCCAGGAGGCCATCGCCCGCCTGCGCGAGGGTCTGCAAAGCGCCATGACCTATGTCAACGCCACCAACCTGACCGAGTTCAGGGGCAATGTGCGCTTCGCCAAAAACTCCCCGGCGGCCATTACCGAAGCGGGGGTGCACTAGCGCCCAGCTGTGGAAGGGCAGACCGGGCTCATCGGGCTTTTTGTAACACCTCGCGGATGCGCCAGAAGGCCAGGTAGAGGTGGTGGGCTTCGTGCAGCAAGAAGAGCTCGAGCCACGCCTTTAGCGGCATTGGTCCTGCTGCGCTGTGAATGCCGATGCGGTCTAGCTGGGCCTCGCTCAAAGCCGCTACTTGCTGGTTGAGCTGGGCCCGCAGCGCTTGGAGCTCGGTCAGCACTTCCTGGGGGGAACGCTCCACCAGCAGCAAAAAGGCTGGTTCGGTGTCGGGCTTTAGCCGCTCGATTAGGGGGGCCTCTTCCTGCAGGATGCGGGCCACACGCTCCTGGGTGACCAGGGTGAAGTGGGCCAGATGGGCAAAGTTCTCGTGAGCCGACCATTTATCGGGCAGGCTGCGCAGGCGCAGTTGCTCGGGGGTGGCCTGGCTCAGAATTGGGGTAAACCAGCCAGCGACAGCTCGAGACGGGTCGACAGGGCGCTTTTCATGTTCCCTTAGCTTATGCCAGGATAGCGAGCTGGTGTAAGGCCTATACCCTAACCTGTTAACTGGCAAAAGGTCGGGGGTATCATCCCCGACCTTTTCCTCTTGGTCTGGCGGAGGAGGGGGGATTCGAACCCCCGATAGGGACTTTCGTTCCCTATAGCGGTTTAGCAAACCGCCGCCTTCAGCCACTCGGCCACCCCTCCTTTTCCGGTGTTGGGGGATCGCCCCCTAAAACCGCAACCGACACTTTAGCACAAAACTCGAGAAACAAACTAGCCTTGGCGGAGGGAGAGGGATTCGAACCCCCGGTAGACTTTCGTCTACAACGGTTTTCAAGACCGCCGCTTTCAACCACTCAGCCATCCCTCCAAGTCCAAAACTACTATGGAGAAGGCCCCCTTGCTTGTCAAGGGGAACAGCAAAGACCCCTGTTAGCGGGCTGAGCGAATTTGTCGAACCAGAATGGTCCCTAGCACAAAACACATACCCGCAATCAAGAACAGTACGGTGTAGCCTAGCCCAGGGCTCTGGCGGTTGAACACATCGAGCATGGCCCCAAAACTCCCTGCCAGAACTTGTGGCAGCACGATGGAGGTCTGCCAGATGCCCATATCGGTGGCGTGGGCCTGGGGGTTGGGCAGCACATCCGAGACCAGGGCCCAGTCCACCGCCAGATAGGCCCCGTACAGCAGCCCGAATACCAGCGCCAGCACGATCAGCACGTCGTAGCGGGGCAGCAGCAAGATGGGCAGCATTAGCACCGCCAGCCCCACCCCCGCGACATAGATAATGGGTTTGCGGCCATGCTGGTCGGATAAACGCCCCGCTGGAACGGCAGAAACAGCAGCACCAAGGGAAATTAACAATCCCAGCAGAGCTACCGCCTGGAAGGCCTCGGTAGCCAGGGTCTGACCGAAGGCCTGGAAGGTCTCTACCACATCGGCCAGGTAGTACTGCAAATAGGTCTGCACCATGTATTGTGCCAGCATTACCAGAAAGCGCGTGAGCCAGACCCAGCGAAAGTCGGCGCTGCGCCAGGGGGCCAGCAGGCTCTCCCAAAGCTCCCGCCGCTGGGGCTTCAGGCCCGGCACTTCGCGGATCAGGCTCAGGACCATCCCGGCTGCAACCAGATTGAGCAAGGCAATCAGCAGGAACTGCCACTGCAGGTTGGCCAGCAGAAAGCCCACCGCACCGGCCGTCACCTGGCCGCCCACCTGCAGCGTTCCCAGCCAGCCCGAAGCCACCCCGCGCTCGCGCCGGGCGGTGAGGTCAGGGATCAGGGCCGAGTATGGGCCGGTGGCCATGTCATCGGCTATCTGAAGCAACAAATAGGCCACCACCAGCTGCCAGTAACTGCCAGCGTAAGCCATCCAGAGCAGCGCACCTGCCGTTAGGACGGCTCCCAGCACCAAAAAAGGCATGCGGCGACCCACCCGATCGGAGATGTAGCCCCAGATGGGCGGCCCGATTAGGGCCATCACCGCACCCAGGGCAAAAAGTAGTCCTAAGCGGGTAGCCCGCTCGGCTTCGGGTACCAGCTCGGCCACTCGAGCCGGCAACAATACCAGCAAAATCAGAAACCACTTGAAGCTGCTGGCAAACCAGTAGGAAGAAAGCACCAGGTACCAGGGGTTGGTGTGTGCTTGCATTGGCCCCAGTATACGGGCGGTTGACAAGAAAACCGCTTGATTCGGATCAAGCGATCGCACGTTGTACAGCCATGAGCCTTAACGCAACCCGAGTTGCCACATAGAAGGCTGTCCTGCCTGAAATAAGGCTCCAAAGTTCCAAAGTTTAAGTACAAAACCTGGCAGGAACAGTAGAACACCGACTCGACGATTTTCCTGCCTAGGGTAGCAATGAACCGGCTGGTCTATTGGTAGCGCTCGTGGATAAGCCTACTGGCGGATGCAGCAACAAACGCTAATAGCACGGGACCTGGACATTCTCACGTAAGCCTGTACCTCCTGTAGGCAAGGGGTTTTGAAAGGTAAACCAATCTACGGCTCCAAGGGCCTGCTTTCATGAGTAGCTCCGCTCAACTTCATAATATAGTAGCCCATGCCCAGCATCATGGGCTGGGGGTAGCGAGCTTCAACGGCACGGTTTGCGTTGTTGTTTTGATGCAACGGCGCTGAAACCGAAAACGGTTTATTGCGAGCCATACTGGTTACTGGTTCACGTGCTCTTGGGAGGACGGGTTTTGCCATCCAGGGTCAGCAGGGGGCCATAGAGGTCGGGCCTGCGGTCGCGGAAGAAGCCAAAGCTGGCCCGGAAGGCGCGGGCTTCTTCTAGGTTCAGGTCGGCCAGCAGAATGGTCTCTTCGCTGCGACCGGCCTCGGCCAGCTTGTTGCCCATATAGTCGGCAATGAAGGAAGAGCCATAATAGGTCTGGCTATAGCCCTCCACCAGCTCAGTGCCCACCCGGTTGGCCGCTGCCAGGTAGCAGAGGTTCGCCACCGCATGGCCGATCATGGCGCGCTGCCACATGTCTTTGGTGTCGAGGCCCCCTGCCTCGGCGGGCTCGGAGCCGATGGCCGTGGGGTAGAGCAGCAGCTCGGCCCCCAACAGGGCCATGCTACGGGCGCACTCGGGGAACCACTGGTCCCAGCAGATGCCCGCCCCGATGCAGCCAAAACGAGTCGAGAAGGCCTTGAAGCCCGTATCGCCGGGGTTAAAGTAGTACTTCTCTTCGTAGCCGGGGCCGTCGGGGATGTGCGATTTGCGGTAGATGCCCAGGATTTCGCCCGAAGCGTCCACCAGGGCCAGGCTGTTGTAGTAAGCCTGCCCGGCTTTCTCGAAAAACGAGATGGGCAGAACCACGCTTAGCTCCCGGGCCAGCCGCTGGAAGTGGGGTAGAAAGGGGTGGTTTTCCACCGGGTTGGCCAGGGCAAAGAACTTTTCCCGCTCAGCCTGGCAAAAGTAGAGGTTCTCGAACAGCTCCGGCAGGAGCACGATGTGGGCCCCCTGGGCGGCAGCCTGGCGTACCATCTGGGTGGCCTTGGCCACGTTGTGGTCGCGCTCGCTTGTCATGGACATCTGAACCACGGCGAGTCGGGTCATGGCAGCTCCTCTGTTGCGGGCGAAACTTTCCATATTTTACCGGCGGGCTGTTGCTGGGTTACGCAGTGGAAGCTGCCCCCGCCGGTAATCAGGTAGCGGCTTTTGAGGCCGATGACCTCGCGCCCAGGGAACAAAGGCCGCAAAATTTCCAGCGCCTTTTCGTCGTGCGGGTCACCATAGATGGGCACCAGCACCGCCCCGTTGGCGATGTAGAAGTTGGCATAGGTAAGGGGCAGGCGGGTATCACCTTCCAGCCAGCGGGGGTTTTTGGGCAGAGGTAGCTCCACGATGCGAAAACCCCCCAGACTGTGCAGAATTTCTAGGTTCTCTTGCAAAGGGCGGTGGTTGGGATCGTCGGGGTCGGGCGAGACCGAGGTAACGATGGTGCGGGGCGAGGTAAAGCGGGTAAGGGTGTCGATGTGGCCGTCGGTATGGTCGCCCTCGAGCCCGTCCCCCAGCCAGACTATGCTTTGAATGCCCAAAAACTCCTTCAGGTAACCCTCGAGCGCCTCCTCATCCAGGCCGGGGTTGCGCTCTGGTGAGAGCAAACACTGGCGGGTGGTGAGGCATACGCCCTCCCCGTTGACCTCGAGCGAGCCCCCCTCCATCACGATGCCCGCACTAAACAAACCCATGCCCAGAATACGGGCCATATGCTGGGGCATCTGGTTGTCCTGCTGGGCCGGGTACTTCCCACCCCAGCCGTTGAACTCCCAGTTGACGGCGGCCACCTCGGCTCCAGCAGCCGCAGTGCGGGTTACAAACATGGCCCCCGAGTCGCGCAGCCACAGGTCGTCGTGGGGGATGCGGTGGAAGTGAATGGGGCCACTAAGCCGGGCCTGGGCGTCCTGCTCGGATTCCCCGTCGTTTACTACCAGGTGCACCGGCTCGAAGCGGGCCAGCGTGTTGACAAAGGTCGCGAACTCCTGCCGCACGGGTTCCAGGTAGCCCAGCCACTTTTCATCGTCGTAGGGCCAGGCCGTCCAGGTGACGGCATGGGGGGCCCACTCGGCGGGCATGGCAAAGCCTAGGGCGCGGGGGGTGAGGGTCTTCTCCACAAAAGCTAGAGTATAACAGCTTGGTGAACAGCCGCTTTAGCGGTCTGTCCCGAAGGGGATCGTCTGCCCGGTGAACAGCCGCGTCAGCGGTCTGTCCCAAAGGGGATCGTCCGCTGGTGAACCGTGATGGAGTGACCCCGCTATAGGGCCTGCAGGGCGGCCTCGAGGTCGGCCCAGAGGTCCTCTACGTCCTCGATGCCCACGCTCAGCCGCAAGAGCGAGGGGGGTAGGTGGGTCTGGCCGGGGATGGCCGCCCGGCGCTCCATGGTGCTCTCCACCCCCCCTAAGCTGGTGGCGTGGCGGATGAGCTGTACGTTGCGGCAGATTGCGTCAGCCTCTTGGGCCCCGCCGTGAAGGAGATGACGCTGCCAAAGCCCTTGAGCACCCGTTTGGCAATGGCGTGGGTGGAGTGGGAGGGCAGGCCCGGATACCGCACGCGGGCCACCTGGGGGTGCTGCTGTAGGCGTTCGGCCAGCGCCTGGGCGTTTTCCTGCGCTTTTTGCAGGCGGAGCGCCAGCGTGCGCGCCCCCCGCACCGCCAGGAAGGCCTCGAGGGTACCGGGGGTTGCGCCGCTAAGCTCCCTGGACCTGCGAAGGGCCTGCCAGAGGGCTTCGTCGCGGGTGGTGGCGATCCCGCCCAGCAGGTCGGAGTGGCCGCCAATGAGCTTGGTGACCGACTGAATCGAAACCGTGGCGCCAAACTCGAGCGGCTGCTGGTTCAGGGGGGTGGCAAAGGTGTTGTCCACTGCCAGTATGGCCCCGGGTTTGCGTGGGGCCGCGCCGATGGCGGCCAGATCCACCACCGTGAGCAGGGGATTGGAGGGGGACTCGAGCCAGATCAGGTCGGCCTCCGCGCAGGCCCGAATCCAGCCCTCGGTGTCCTCCAAGGCCAGCCGCTGCACCGACCAGCGCCCTTTTGCGGCCCCCGCCAGGGCCAGCCCCACCACCCCCTGGTAGCAGTCGTCCGGCAGCACCACCACTGCCCCTGCCGGAAGCTGGTCGAAGACCGCCGCCACCGCCGCCATACCCGAGGCGAAGGCCACCGCCCGCCCGGCCTCGAGGCCCCCCACGATCTCCTCGAGGGCCTCCCAGGTCGGCGTGCCGCCGTCGCGGGCATAGGCCCGCTCTTTGCCCAGAACGAAGTTGGAGGCCGGAACCAGCGGGGTATTCAGGGGTTCGCCCGGCTCGGACGGGCGGCCTGCCGCCACCAGCCAGGAGGCCGGTTTGAGTTGGGAGGGCTTGTCCACGCCCGCAAGTATACCCACCTGCTACACTGAAGGCATGGTTCAACTATTCAACGCCGAGACCGGTGAGCACATCGGCGAGATCAGCCAGGCGCAGCTCGAGTTTCTGGTCGCGCAGATGGAAGAAGAGCACCCCGAAGACCAGGACTACTACCTGAACGCCGATCTGCTCGAGGCCTGGCGCGAACAGGGTGCCGACCCGGCCCTGCTGGACTTGCTGCAAAAAGCCATGGCAGATAAAGAAGAGCTGACCATCCGCTGGTCGAAGTAGCGTTGGACTTTACGAAAGCGTGGCCTCGTCCATCAGCCCCTCGGCCCAGGCCTCGAGGTGGCCCACATCGCCAATTGAGAGCGCGAGGCCCTCGGGGTAGAGCAGGCGGGTGATAGAGGTGTTCTGGATCTGGAACTTGCGCCAGGTACCGTTCTCCAGCTCGAGCACAATCTTGAGCGCTGCCCGGATAACCCCCCCGTGGGTCACCACGATGAACCGCCCCTGTGGCAGTTCATCGATAAATTCCTGCACCCGTGCAGCCAGGTCGGCCATGCTCTCGCCGCCGGGGCGCCGGGTGTTCCAGGGGTCGCGCTGGATGGCTTGGTGGAACTCGGGGTAGAGTTTTTCCATCTCGCTGCGCAAGAGCCCCTGCAGTTCGCCCGCATAAATCTCGCGCAGGCGTGGGTCGTAGACGGGCGTGAGACGCAGGGCCTCGGCAATGGGCTTGGCAGTGAGCGCGGCCCGCTGCAGGTCGGAGCTGTACAAGCCGTTAAAGTCTTGGCGGCAGGCGGCCAGTCGCTCGGCCACCCGGTAGGCCTGGTGCAAGCCCAGGGGGGAGAGGTTGACGTCGCAGTGTCCTTGAAAACGCCCTTCAGCATTCCAGGGCGTCTCACCGTGGCGCAGAAGCCATAGCTCTTTCATAAGGTTGGGCCAGGGTCTCAGACTACCTTAATCCCTGATGTCTCCATGATATAGCCTACTGGGTAGGTTTGGGGTAAGAGTGTCCTGGCTGCAGCAGCCATGTCTGGACTTAGAACCAAAATGTAACCAAGTCCCATGTTGAAGACCCGGTACATCTCCTGCTCTTCTACCTGCCCGGCCCGTTGAATCAGCGTAAAGATGGGGGGGATAGGAAAGCTGCCCCGCCAGATCTCGGCCCCTAGCCCCTCCGGCAGCACCCTGGGCAGGTTCTCAAACACCCCTCCGCCGGTGATGTGGGCCATGGCGCGAATCTCGAGGCCCTCGCGCTGGAGCAGATCCACCTCGCGCAGGTAGCAGCGGTGGGGCTCCAGCAGGGCCTCGGCCAGCGAGCGCCCGTCCAGCTCGAGCCGGGGCTCTTCCAGGTTCCATCCTGCGAACACCTTGCGGGCCAGGCTGTAGCCATTGGTGTGCAGCCCCGAGGAAGGCAGGGCCAGCAGCACATCGCCTGGCTGTACCCTGGAGCCATCCACCACCTGGGCCTTGTCCACCACCCCCACAATGGTGCCCACCAGGTCGAGGCCGCCTTCCTGGTACACCCCTGGCATCTCGGCGGTCTCGCCCCCCAGGAGGGGAATCCCCACCGCTTTGCAGGCCTCGGCCAGCGATTCCAGCACCACCGCCAGCACCCCGGCCTCGAGCTGCGCGCTGGCGATGTAGTCCATGAAGAAGAGGGGCCGGGCCCCCTGTACCAGCAGGTCGTTGACCGAGTGGTTCACGATGTCAAAACCCAGCCCCCCGTAGCGCCCGGTCTGGGCGGCCAGGAGGGTCTTGGTGCCCACCCCGTCGGTGGAGGCCACCAGCACCGGCTCGGCCATCTCCTTGAGCCGGGAGACCTCGAGCATCCCCCCAAAAGCCCCGAGGCCCCGCAGCACCTGGGGGGTGTAGGTTTCCTTGATCTTGCTAGCGGCGGCTTTCAGCGCACCCGCTTTGCGGTCAATGTCCACCCCAGCTTCCCGATAGTTCATAGCTCGACCCCCAGCATCTCGCTGAGCATCTTCTTGACCACGTCGGCCTTGGCAGTGCCCCGGGTTTCTTTCATGATGGGGCCCAGAAGGGCGTTGGCGGCCTTGAGGTTGCCGCTTTGAACCTGCTCCACCACCTTGGGGTGGGCGGCCACCACCCGTTCCACAATGGGCCGCAGGGTGCTTTCGTCCGAGACCGCGCGCAGGCCGCGCTCCTCCACCAGCTGCAAGGGGCTGGCTCCTTGCATGACCTCGGGCAGGAGCTGGCTTAGAACCCGGTTGGTGATCTCGCGGCGTTCGAAGAGGCCAGCCAGTTGGGCCAGGTGCTCGGGGGTGAGGGCGGTCTGTTGCACCTCCAGCTGCCGCTCGTTCAGGTAACCGGCCACCTCGGCGTTGAGCAGGTTGGCGATGGTCTGGGGGTTACCTTGATAGTGGGCCAGCGTTTGGTCGAAGAACTGGGCCAGCGAGGGGCTATAGGCCAGGATCTCCGCGTCGTAGGGGCGCACCCCGGCTTCCACATAGCGGGCGTACTTCTGCGCGGGCAGCTCGGGCATGCTGGCTTTGAGCCGATTGAGCCAGGCCTCGTCCACCACAATGGGGGGCAGGTCGGGGTCGGGAAAGTAGCGGTAGTCGGCCTCGCCCTCCTTTAAGCGCATGACGTAAGTCTTTCCAGCAGCCTCGTCCCAGCCCAGGGTGGCCTGCTCCACCTTTCGGCCACTCCGGAGCAGCTCTTGCTGCCGCTTGATCTCATACTCGAGGGCCCGCGCCACGCTGCGGAAGGAGTTGAGGTTCTTGATTTCCACCTTGGTGCCCAGCGGCTCCCCCACCCGCCGTACCGAGACGTTGACATCGGCCCGCATCTTGCCCTCTTCGGGGTTGGCATCCGAGACTCCCAGGGTCTGGGCGATGGAGCGGATGTGCGAGAGAAAAATGCGGGCCTGCTCGGGGGTGCGGATATCCGGCTCGGTCACCATCTCGATGAGGGGCGAACCGGCCCGGTTGAGGTCTATGAGGGAGTAGGAAGCCCCCTCGGGGTGGGTAGACTTGGCCGCGTCCTCCTCGAGGTGCACCCGTTTGATGCGGATGGTCTGCCCCTCTACCTCCAGATACCCGTGCTCGGCGATGGGTAGGTCGTACTGCGAGATCTGGTAGTTTTTGGGCATGTCCGGGTAGTAGTAGCTCTTGCGGTGAAACTGCGTCCAGGGGGCAATGCGGCAGTTCAGGGCCAGCCCAAACAGAAGGCCAAACTCCACGGCCTGGGCGTTGACCACCGGCAGCACCCCCGGCAGCCCCAGGCAGACCGGGCAGGTATGGGTATTGGGCGGGTCGCCAAAATAGTTGGCGTTGCAACTGCAGAACATCTTGCTTCTGGTTTTGAGGTGCAGGTGGACTTCCAGTCCCACCACCGCTTCGAACTCCGGCATACCCGGATATTATAGGGCGCTCTTCCTTGCTAAACTGCTGTCTCCTGTGCAGGCTGCAATAGGACGGCAACTGTCTTCAGGCCCATATTGAAAAATGGCTTTCTGGCTAGTATGGGCCTGGAGGTTAAACGATGGCTGAACCGATGCACAAAGCAACACCCCGCGTAGCGATGGACAAGATCGGGCGGGCCGCCCTGATTGGGGGGGTGCTGTCGGTGGTGGGCAACCTGGTGGTGTTTTTTGTGGCGGGCTGGCTAGGGGTTAACCTTCAGGTTACGGCAGCCCCAGGCTCGAGCACCCTGGTGCCGCTACAAATTGGGCCGGTGGTTGCGGCCAGCCTGCTTCCGGCGCTGCCCGCGGGCTTGCTGCTGGCAGCGCTGGCCCGCTTTATGCGCAACCCCTGGCCAGTGTTTATCGGTATCTCGGGGGTGTTTTTGGTGCTTTCTTTTGCAGGTCCCATCAACCTTCCCACCGATCCCGCCAATGAGCTGGTGCTGAACCTGATGCACGTGGTATCGGCGGTGGCGATTGTGGGCGCTTTGTGGAGGTTGGCTCGAGCCTAGAGCCCAAGCAGCCCATGTGCTCGGACAACCACAGGTGAGACTCTGAGTGAAGCAAAATAGGGGAACCACTTTTAGGAAGAGGAGGTTCCCCAGATGCAGCTTACCACAGTCGGCAAAGAGGTCTTTAGAGGCGCCAGGAA
>Ga0308390_1000560_pt1 | contig 26398 bp, 17 predicted proteins | sample Hotspr2Sample149_FD_202358 | JGI IMG/M metagenome (GOLD analysis project Ga0308390, IMG submission 202358) | Hot spring phototrophic mat microbial communities from Mushroom Spring, Yellowstone National Park, Wyoming, United States - 20040719_149 ...
AGCCAATGAAGGCGTAGAGGACCGGAATCATCCAGCGCAAAGCAGCCGTGAATGATATGTGCCGCCAGGATAGAATCCCCATCACAGCGGCCGCCCCTAAACCACCCAGCACTTCCGGAAACCCTCCCGGCAGCCAGCGAAGTACCCAGGATATTTTTTTGGTGCAATATTCCTGGACATTGTGACTGATTTCTTTGGGCTGCCAGAAAATAACCGCGCGTTTCAGGGTAAGCCGGAGGAATCTTCCCGGATGATTTCGGATCCACTGCCAGGCAAATTTCGCGGATACCGTTTCCATGGTTTTGGGCGTCACCTTGATTCCCGTCGCCTTCTCGAAAAGGCGGCAGTTTTCATAGTGATCTCCGGTATCCTCAAAACCGAACTGCTTCAGCGGATCCCGGTAGTAGCCGTCGGCGCCCTCGTGATTTCCTATCAGGAGCATAACACCGCTGCCTGTGGAGACGAGTGAGAAACTGCCTTCGGTCCGCCAGTTGGACAGGGTCACCGGACTGACCAGCAGGGCGGAACAGGCAGCCGTCACGGACACGTGACGCAACATCAGGGGAATGGATTGTTTCCAGGATCCGGTCTGACTGTAAAGCCACAGCCACATCCACAGGGCTGCGGCCGGCGCGAACAGGGCTGTCGCCGGCGCGACCAGCATGCTCAGCGTGATCGCGCATCCGGTCAGGGCGGCCCGCCATAAAGTAGGACGGACAGACCAGTATTCAAGCGTGTTGGTCAGCAACAGGGCAAGGAAGATCATCAGGGTCTGCGCGTGATAAACCCCCTCGTACACCAACAGTACCCAGTAGAAAAGCATGAATCCGGCGGTCAGCAGGGCTGGAACACGACCACCGATTCGCCGGGCCAGCCGCCAGGCAAGTAATGCATTCAGGAGCCCCAGGATGGCCTGGGCGATAAGCGGGGCCATCAGCCGATTACCAGACAACAGAAACACGCCGGCCAGAAAAACGGAATAGGCGGGTGGACGCATGAAACCTTCATTAGGATCCTGCGTCCAGTTCACCGGAGATGGCGGCAGCGGGTTGGGGTCCGGATGAGCCAGTCCCAGAAAATCCCGGCACCTGTCGGCGAGATCCTGGCCGTAGTTGTAAAAAAAGGCCATGTCCACCTGGTCTTTATCGGGGACGATCCATTCAGGATGTTGGGCGAGTTCCGCCAGCCGCGCTGCCCGAAACAATATGCCTGCAGTGAACAGAGCAACAAAAATCCACCGTTCCAGGCGCGTGACAGGAAGATACCCTGGCTCCGGCGAACCCGCATCTTTGGTGGATGCCGGTGGATTCATGGTGCCAGAGTCACCGGGTTTGTATTTTCCCTGTTCAGTGTGGCGCTCACCCATACCCAAACAGCCTCTGCGGTCAGTCTGCATCCCAGTGCACTGCCATGGAAATTATCCACAAAACAATCAGCCCCGAATGCCATGAACGCTCCGGCGGGATTAATCAGATAACACCCCACGTCGTCTGCTGTATTTTGAACCAAACGCTGGTACCCGTACAATTCCCGCTGGCGCTCTTCCACCTGAATCCGGGAGGGCCATACCAGCAGCGCCACGGTAATGTGATTCCGCTGACAGCAGTAAACGAGTTCTTTCAGGCATGTCGTAAATTCTCTCTCATTCAGGCGGGGGCGGTGGGACGCCCGACCCGCGGCGGCCGGAAAGGTTTTCTGAAGCAGCCGAAACAGAGCCAGGTGTTGGATCCAGTCTATCGGAAACCATGCCGGCCGCAGCATCCGGGCGGTTTCCGGATCACTGCGTCCCATCCAGACGGCCTTGTCGTTGGCCCAGAATCCGGCCACCAGAAAATCGGGGGGTGGTTCTGTCGTCAGGAGTTGCTCCAGTTGTCGAAGACCCTGCCAGGCGGTGTATCCCGGCACTCCGTAATTGATCACGTTCAGGGTCTGTTGATGATCGCCAGCGATGCGGTTCAGCCAGGCGGGCCATGTTTCATCGTTTTCCACCCCCAGTCCGAAGGTGGATGAATCACCCAGCGCCCACAGCACTGGGGCTCCTGAGGCTTCGGAAAGGGATGTGATTCGTCGTCCTTGCGAATCTGTAGAAACCGTAAAATCCAGGGGATAACCTTCCAGCGTACCCTGGATCCGGACGGAGCGCAGATTTGGCCGCAGTTTCCAGAACAGGACCGGGTCAGGTTCGAAAAGATCGGTCAGCGCGGGCAGTCCGGCGGCCGTGATGACGGTTTTGGCCTGATCCAGCATAGATGCTGGGGCTCCCATCAGCCAGCGGACCGTGATCTCCGCCAGGGTCAGCATGCCCGCGGTGACCAGCAGGATTCCCAGGACGATGAGCATCCCGGACCGCCGCCGTACAGCATCGGGTGGCGGCTCGTCGGAGACATGCAGGGAAAACCGCGGTTGCGAAACCATACCTTTATTTTGCATCAGTATCGGCTGGTGAATACAATCATCAGACCCGTTCCGTGCGGCAGGATACAAGTCAGGAGCCTTTTACTGTGATTGACTGGAGCCAGGTTCCATTCCAGGAAGTTTACCGTCAGCCCAAACCGGCGGTTTCTTTTGAATTGTTTCCCCCCAAAACGGCTGAGGGCCGGGAAAGTCTTTTCGCGCACCTCCCGGAACTCGTGGCCTGCCGTCCGGCGTACATCACCTGTACGTATGGCGCTGGCGGCACCAGCCGCGACCGGACCCTGAATCTGCTCCGGGAAGTGCGGCAGTTTTATCCCCGGATTCCCGTGGGAGCCCATCTGGCCTGTCTTGGAGCGACCCGCGCATACCTGGAAGCCTTTCTGGATGAAGCTGTTTCCGTGGGGGTAGACCGGATTGTGGCGCTTCGGGGGGATCCTCCCCGGAACGGCGTGGAGTTTCAGCCCGCCCCGGATGGTTTCCGGCACGCGGTGGAACTGGTGCGCCTGATTCGCGAAACGCGTCCCAATCTTGGGGTTATTGTCGCGGGCTATCCTGAGACCCACCCCGAGGCCCTCTCAATAGCGCGAGACATCGATTATCTAAAGGAGAAAGTGGACGCGGGGGCGCATGCCATCATTACGCAGATGTTTTTCGAGAACATCGACTTCCTGCGCTTTCGGGACCGGTGTGAGGCGGCCGGAATCAGGGTTCCGATTATTCCTGGCATTCTGCCCGTAACCAGTCTTCCCCAGGCGTTGCGCATGACCGAACTGTGCGGCGCGCGGATGAATCCGGAACTGGTCCGGCGGCTTGAGGCTCACGCGGGCGATGAGGAAGGACAATACGCGGTCGGCGTGTATTATGCCGCGCGGCAGGTTGAAGAACTGCTGAGCCGTGGTGTGCCGGGCGTCCATTTCTACGTACTGAACAAGTCGCGGGCCGCAGCTTTAATCTGCCGGGCGCTGGTGCTGTTCTGAATCCGCGCCGGGGGCGTCAGAAGTAAATCACCGTGGACGCGTAGAACTGATGGCGGTCCACGTCGATGTCTGTGTCCGGCAAAGCGAAGGTGTCTTCCCGGCCGTTTCGGCCCCACCGGTATATGTACGCGAAATCGATATTGACCCGGTCACCGACGAGTACCCCCGCGCCCAGGGTAATCCCAAAATGGTTGTCTGGCCGGCCGGATCCGCTGTCCAGGCCGTACCACCGGCTGGCACGGTGGGAGGCCGGTTCCGGATCATAAAAGATGCCGGCCCGGATACTGGGCAGCATGAGTTGTTTCGGCTTCCGGTCATTGATGAACAGATATTCCGCGCCCAGCCGGGCCGTCCAGGTTCCGTCCACCTCTGCCTCGTCCGGGTGCACTCCGGTTACCCCGCTGACCTTCCGGCGGGAAAGCAGGGGATTATCCGGATCATGAATGATGAACTGATCCCATGCCCGGTACGTAATATCGGCCGACAGGATCAGGCGGTCATTGGGATGTCTCCAGGCTGCCCCAGCCCCCAGTGCCCAGGGAAAATCGATTTTTTTACGGCGGGACTCATACGTCGAGCCGGCCCCGGAACCCGCGTTGAATATCCCTGTTTCCCGGGAATAATCCACTTCCGCCGTGAAGGGCGTGTGATACACCAGCCCGAAACTCCAACGGTCGTCAGGACGATAAAAACCGCCCAGCGTGAAGTTGCTGCCCGAGAAATTGCGGTACTTTTCCGTAACCCGCAGGACGGTCCTGGATCCGGGCAGGAACCGGTTGTTAATCCAGGCGAACCGCCGCTCTTCGGTACGAATGGTCCATTCGTTCGAAGGAATAATGGACTGATCCCAAAGGTTTAGCACCGCGCCCACACTGAGGGTTTCGGTGAGTTCGATGCCGAACGCCGGCGACAGCGCGCTGAGTTGACCTTCCTGACGATATCTTATCCGCGCGCGGATGGCCGCGATGTTTCCGCCAGTCAGGGCCGCGAGATCGCGGTAGCGCAAGTTGAACTCCCGGTCAAAATCGTATTTCCGCTGATAGTTCAGGCTGAGTACAAAATTGCGGCCACCCAGGGTCCACGGGAAGGGATAAGCCGCGCTCAGGTAATTGACGCCGTCCAGTGACAGATCCTCATCCGTGTTCAGTTCCGGATGGCTCCCGGACCGTACCGATTCACTGAAGCGCGCGAAATCATAAACGAAAGAAATTTCCGGCCGTTCCAACTGAGTCAGCCCGCCGGGGTTCCATGAAGCCGCCGTGGCGTCATCGGCCACGGCGATGAACGCGCCGCCCATACCCAACGCGCGAGCCCCACTGCCCACCGCATTGGGCGCGGACGTGATCGTCAGCGACTGACCGCACGCGAGGCCGGCAAACATCACCACGCACGCGCATACGGCCGCCGCTTTACATGGAAACCACTGGCATGCCTTTTTCAATGGGTACCGTTCCATTGGGCTGTTCCAATGTCCGGGCCCGGGTGGCCGAATCGCCCGGCTGTTCCACTCGTCCCCGGCACAGGGGCACGTATTCAGGCGGGGACAAGACCTCACCGGTGGCCTCATCAATCCATGGCGGTTCTTCCCGGACAACCAGGATCGGCGCGCCCGGCAGGATACCGTCTTCGCGGGTCCAGTTCAGCAGCAACTCTCCACCCCGGGTGGCCAGTACTTCACCGGACAGACGGGGAAACCGCTTCTCCATCTGTTCCGCGATGGAGGCCGCGCACCGCCGGACAGCTTCCGGCGATGCCTCTTCCGCGAAGGCGTCGAAGATGCCCAGAATTTCGGAAGTTTCCGTGCTGATGGCCCGGGCCTTGACCTCAAACCCGGCCGCATCCCGCGGAAAGATTTCCGCGACCAGAAAGGCCTGGGCGGTTGTGAGCCGTCCCAGCGAAATCGCCTGGTTCGGATCCGCCAGCGCCGCAGCCAGTTGCTGTTCGGTCAGCACAGATTGCAGGTACATGCGGTCCAGCACCCGGAACCTTCCCCGGTTGAACAGGGTGGTTTCCGTTTCCGCCCGAAGGTCAGCGGCCAGTCCGGCCGCGGCACCTTCCCCGGTAAAGGCCAGGGTGGCCACAGGCATCCGGCTTTCCGGAGCGTCCAGAAGCACCGGTTTTACTTTGGCCTGAACCTCCTGGGTCAGGGTTTGACCGGATGCGGTGCGCGCGGTGACCCGTACAGGTACCTCCTGCTCCGGTCTGGACGGATCCATTTCAAACGGAACCCGCCGGGAGAAGGTTTCCCGAGGTGCTCCGGTTACCGGTTCCACCAGCCGGCCGTTGATAGAAATTTCACGGACCGCGTCAGGAGCGATAATTTCTCCGGCCACCGTGATGGCGCGGTTGTGACGGACCGGCTGGTCTGGCAGCGGCGACTTCAGCCGGATTTCCCCGGCGACCGTGCCGTCCGGAGCGGCAGGCAGGGATGCCGGGGCCGATGCGGCCTCCTGAGCGAACAGAAACGCCCGGTTTCCGGCCAGTTGCTGACGCCGCCACATGCGGGCCGCGGCTTCACGGGGCGATCCGCGGAACACCGAAACCAGTGTCCGGGTTTCGTTGCCGGCCCGGTCCCGGGATGAAACCACTACACGGTTTTCTCCGGGCTGTAGCGGCATCAGGGCGTTCCAGTCTGCCCGCTCTTTTCCGCCGGTACTGGAGAAGACCACCACCTCGCCGAACCGGACTTCTTCAACCCCGGACGCATCCGCGGCCGCGCCCGATACGGTTATGGCCTGATCGGACGTGACCAGACCCGGTTCCGGCGTGAAAATGCCGATGACCGGACCAGTGAGATCAATTTCGACCTCCCGTTTAATCTGGCTTTCCCTGCCGGCGAGGTCTATCGCCGCGGCCTCGATGACCATCGCGCCTTCAGCGAGGGCAAGTTCCACGGTATCGGAAAATTCGGTTTCCGCGCCCCGCAGCAGCAGGGGCGTTCCATTGAGACGAACGGATGCCAGTCCTGTGTCGTCCCGGGCGGTCAGCCGTACTGTGACAATGTGGGTGTTACCTGTAGCCGGGATGTTGCTTTCCAGGGTAATTTCCGGAGGAGCGGCATCGGTTCGTTCTCCCCGGGCCAGGCGCTCACGGATGGTTTTGTCCAGGTAATGGCGGCACCGTTCCGTGTCCACCATTTCCAGCGCGGCCCGCAGGGTGGTTTCCGCCTCCGCGTATTGCCCGAGGTGATACAGGGCAATCCCCAACTCCCGGTTGGCAAAGTATTCGGTGAAATGCAGGCCGTAGGTGCGGGCCCGCCAGGTGTCCCGGGACCGTGCCCGCAGTGCCGCCCGGAAATCGCTTTCCGCGCCCTGGAAATCCTCCGCGGCCAGCCGCAGGGATCCCCTCTCATAATAGTTCCACCAGCGTCCGTGAAAAATGCCGCGTTCCAGCCGCGAATCCTGGCCGTCGCCGCTTCCGGCGCATCCCGCCACCCAGACCAGCAACCCCAGGCCCCCCAAAAGCACGGAGCCTGCTATATAAATCGACCTCCGCAATGCTTAAACGCCTTTCTGTTTTCGAAGTTACAAATAAACTATACCACGCCCTTTTCGCCAGGGAGAAAAAATGTGAATTTCCCGATGGCGACCGGCGTAAAGGCGCGCCGAGGAGCCGCGGGAGTTGTCGGCTCAACTCTGTTTATTCTTTATCAGTTATGACCAGGTGGAACCAGAGGCCAATAAGAATAGTTTAAAGCCCTACCTTCTTTTCCATCCACTGAAGGTACTCATGAATACGAAAGTTTTTTTGTATTTCATTTTTGATTTTATTTGATTGTATATTATAGTTTATAAGGTGTCGGTGAAGGCCGGGGGTCCGCAAGGTTCAGCAAGGTGATGCTTTCTGCCAGAGCTTTCGCCCGCGGAGCCAGGCGGGGATCCGCCGCAACCATGGCCGCGCCGGCCAGGGCGGTATTGCCGGGCCGCGCCACCCGATCCACCGAATGGGCATCCACGCCACCAGCAGTTCCCCGACCAACTGTTCCATGGTTTGCGCAAGGCATCGCTCAGGGCGGCCGCCATTTCCGGCGATGCCAGGGCCCGGGAAATCCTGGTCATGACGTCCGGTCCGCCGAGTTCCATCTGTCCGTTGAGTCGGGCTCGCGAGAGCACTAAGAGGGCACCCCATCCCCGGGATCTGACAGGCCGGGATCCGCCGGCACCAGCGCTCCGGCCACTGTGGTCGTGCCCAGATCCACAGCCAGCGCCCAGCGGCCAGGATGGGTGCCGGACTGCCCGGACGCGCGACGGGAAACAGCGCCCATGTGGAAATCCGTGACAATCTGGGTGGGTTCCGGATGAGTCCGCGCCGCGAAGCGATGCGGTCATCCACGGCGCTTCAACGCCATGGGACGCGAGCAGTCCGCACAGCAGGCGCCAGCCCTGCCGGACCCGTTCCGCGCCCAGCAGCCGCAGGTCGTCTGGTGAGGGGCGGGGCGCAGCCTCCGGCGGAAGCAACTGCACCGCGCATTTTCCGCAGGTCCGCCGCGGCCGCACGGCATGGCGCCGGAGTCCGCCAACCAGGCGGCGCGGAAATCCACGCCAGCGTTCCTAGGGCAGCCGAAGCGTTTCCCGGGCAAAAAATCGCAACCTCCGCAATGCTGCACCTTTCAGTTTCAGTAAATCCATACCCCACCTTGCGCCCGACGTTGTGAGAAAAGTGTGAAGAAGTGGACGGGTCTATGAAAGTCGGAGGGGATTGCGGTGATTGCCAGAATGCGGGTATAATATGTGACTGACCGGTCATTCATATTCAACCTCAATCCCCGCACGGACACGGGCCGGAAAGCCTATGGATGGTCCGATAGGATCACCCTCGGCTTGGCCTCCGTTCCCATGCGGACCGGGTTTGGACAGGAAAAAACCAATGAAAATGCGGCGCACCATATTCGATACCCCTTTCGTGACGGTATTGGCCCGACTGTGGGCCCGCGTATTCTTCTGGTGTATCGGGTGGAAACCACAAGGGGAGGCCCCGAAGGTTCGCTGCGTGATGATTGCGGCCCCCCATACCACCAACTGGGATTTGCCCATCATGCTGGCCTGCGCGTTTCTGATGCGCGCCAAACTCTTCTGGATGACCAAAGCAGAAGTGTTCCGCATTCCCCTGTTCGGCAGTTTTCTGAAATGGCTGGGCGGGATTCCCATCGACCGTTCAAAATCCAACGGGGTTGTGGGCCAGTGTGTTGAACTCCTGAAAGCCCACGAGGACCTGATTCTGGCTGTACCCCCGGAAGGTACCCGAAAGAAAGTGAAGACATGGAAAAGCGGTTTCTACCACATTGCGGTGGGGGCCGGTGTACCTATCGCCCTGGGGTATCTGGACTACCGGCGGCGGTGCGGCGGGGTCATGGGATTCTTTCATCCGACTGGGGATTATGAGGCGGATGTGCGAGCCATTCAGCAGCAGTATCGTCATATCACGCCCAAGTATCCGGAACTGTCATCCCTCGCCGAGGAGGAACAGTCCCGTTAGCCTCTCTGGGGATGGTACCGAGGAACATACCGTTCAGGAAAAGAAAAAGCGGAGCCGCGGCAGGGGAAGGGGAGGGGAGGAAGTGGGGGGGAAACCTGCAACGGCTCCGCAAACCTGTGTAAAAACTGCTCAGACGATGTCACTTTAAGCATTTTTCGTCTGGAGCAAGTCACTGCCTGCTGCGGTCTTAAACTGTCACCGACGAACCGAACTTCTTAAACTGGCTATTACTTCAACTGCTTTTTTTTCGGTTCATCTCCCCAAGTCATCGATAGTATAGCACGCGAATACTCAAGAAGTCAAGGGGAGGAACGAAAAATCTTCCCCGCTCAATACATTCAACCAAAACGGGTACCAGATAACTGAAGTCATTTTTCTTGAAACATCCATACAGCGTTCCGAAAAAAGGGTATTCTTTCGTCCATTTAGATCATTTTCAACCAACATGGATGGAATGAATAGACCGTTTACGGAGTGTCCGTTTCCCTGTGGGGGCTGGTATCCGATCCCTCGGATCATAGGGCCATCCTCGAGACGTGACAGTTTTTCCCCGGTCCCATGTGCCTTCCGCTCGGATGAGGTCCCGAACCGAACCGCCAGCCGATTATGCCGGATCCGCGCCGAACATCTGGATGATCCGGACCAACAGTCGCTTCCGGACGTAGGGACAGTTGTTTTCCCTGTTGACGATGGCACAGGGTCCCGGCACCCGTTTCAGCACCTGCACCCCCCTTTTCCACGACACACTGCTGCAACTGATGCTTGCGGTGGGCGCACACGGCTGTGTGATCCTTTCCGCGCCGATAGCGGCAGGTTACACATTGAGCGGGCATTACCGGCGGATTGTCATTCGTTTGCTGATGCATGGGCGGCCTCCTGATGAACCCAACCCCATCGATATTTCACGGGCGCCTGTATTTACATGACGGCAGAACGTGCAGTTTTATTCGGATACCTGATGTCAGCAGGAATTATAGCGTTTCTGGTTAAGAGGAGGTCATGGGGTCATCGGGCACTTACGGGGTGGACCTGGGCATAAACTCAAGAGCGGGGGTGTTATTATGACTGACTGGTCAGTCTACAAGGAGACGCGATATGAATTTCCGGTATGGCTCCCGCGTGGAGGTCCTGCAGGCTGTGGCGCCGGCGGTGGAACGGCAGTTGCCGCAGTTGCTCAGGGAAGTGGAAACCAACTGGCACAGCGCCGATTTTCTGCCGGATTTCCAGGGAGAATCGGGGCTTGAAGAACTGCGACGTCTTCAGGCAGAGGCAGCCGCATTGGATGAAGACACCCTGACCGTGCTGATCGGGGACATGATCACCGAAGAAGCACTTCCCACCTATGCCGGATGGCTGCACCGCATGGAAGGCGCGGGTAACGCTATGGATCCAGACACGCCCTGGCGGAAATGGATACGGGGCTGGTGCGCCGAAGAAAACCGGCACGGTGAAGTGCTCAACCGATACCTGTATCTGTGCGGCAGGGTGAACATGAAAGAAGTGGAAATCTCCATTCAGCACCTGATCCGGGATGGTGGTGACACCGAAACCGGTTCGGATCCCTTCCGGGGATTCATTTACACGAGTTTTCAGGAGATGGCTACCCGTATCTCCCACCTGAATGTGGCACGCCGCGCCCGGGAACGTGGCGCGGAGATGCTCTACACCGTGTGTTCCCGGATTGCGGGCGATGAACACCGGCATGCCCGGGCTTACACGCGGTTCATCAGTCTCTTTCTGGAACAGGATCCGGACGGGATCCTTACGGCGTTCGAGGACATGATGCGGCGGCGGATCGTCATGCCGGCCCGATTCCTTCGGGAACGGGACGGCGGGAAAGGAGAGGCGTTTCGCAAGTTCGAAACGGTGGCCACCCGGGCCGGGGTGTACACGGCGTGGGATTACGTGGATATCCTGGAAACCCTGCTGCGGACGTGGAACGTGGCCGGGCTTACCGGTTTAGGCGAGATGGGACGGCGCGCGCAGGAATACCTTTGCACCCTGCCCGACCGGCTGCGCAGGGTAATTCCGAGGCTTCCGGCTCCGTCCCTGGAGCCGGTACCTTTCCGGTGGTTTCTGCCGCCAGGGGCAATTGCCCCAGCCTCGTCTTCCTGATCCTATTTTTGGGTGGGCGGCGCAATCCGAAAGAGGGCCGCGCTGTGTCCGGGGAGGTCGGCCGTAAGGGAACGGTCTGTGAGTCGCAGATCCTGCCGCCGCCACAGATCGCGGGCGGTATCCGCCGGCGGAAGGCCGAGTTGGGTCAGAGAAACCCGGTACGTTGAGGATATCCGTCCAAGATTGAAGAGTCCGACGGCCCAGCCACCGTCGTCCAGGGGTTTGACCCAGGCCTGGCACATGCCTTCCCGCGCGGTCCGCCGGGCGGGCTGCCCGAGGCGGTCCTGATCGATGGCGAGGACTTCCTCATTCATCAGCAGGGCCCGGGTGAAATCATCCAGTTTGGTCAGGTCGCAGGACACGAACAGGGGCGCGGAGAGCAGGCACCACAGGGTCATCTGGGTTAACTGTTCGTGCCGGGTGAGGTTGGAAGGTCTGGGTGTGGCAGACATACCCAGCAGGCCGACCTGCAACATGTCGGGATCGTTCCACCCGCCGGGTCCTGCCCAGGAGGCCAGCGGTTCCTGCCGCGTTCCGATCCGGATCATTTCCGCCCAGCGGTCGACCATATCTCCGGTGGTGCGCCAGAGGTGGCCGCCGACGGAGCGTCCCCATTCCCATACCTCGGCCTCGCCGTACTGGCAGATGGAAAAGACGATATCCCGTGGCTGAGCGCGCAGGAGGTCTCCCATTTTCCGGTATGGCGCCATCCAAGATTCCCGGGATCTGTCGGGGGCGTATTTGCCGTAACTGCACCAGTCGTACTTGAAGAAGTCCACGCCCCACTGGGCCAGGGTTTGTGTGTCCCGTTCCTCGTACCCGTAACTGCCGGGGTATCCGGCGCAGGTTCCGGGTCCGGGCGAGGAATACATGCCGAAGAGCAGGCCCCGGCTGTGGACGTGAGCAGCCAGCCCGGGCAGGTCGGGAAACCGTTCATTGCCGTAGAGCACGCCGTCGTCGCCGCGTTTACCCTGCCAGCAGTCATCGATCACGATATACCGCCAGCCGAGGGCGGCCAGGCCGGAATCTTCCATGGCATCCGCAGCGGCGCGGACTTTTCGGTCGTCGACGTGTCCGGCCCAGATATACCATGAATTCCAGCCCATGGGCGGTGTTCTGGCCAGCATATCGCTGCCGATGACCAGCGTCACGGTTCCGGTTCCGGTGCCGCCCGGTCCTGTCACGCGGACGGACAGATCATAATGGCCCGGTTGGGTGACGGTTCCCGTCAGGATCCCCCGTTCCGGATCCAGGGTCAGCCCGGCGGGCAGGTTTTCAACTTCAAAGCGCAGCGGTCTCCGCCCAATCGCGGCGATCCGGAACAGGATGGGCTTTCCCGGGGAGGCACCCCAAATGTCGGGACGGCAGAGTCTGGGGTGATCAGGAATGGTTACGGGTGCGATTTCAGGATCGGATTCTTCCCCGAACTTAGGTACACCCCGCGGACGCCCATTTGCGTCGGATTTGAGGTAAAACAGGCCACCGCCGAAGACAACCGGCGGATGGAGGTCCTCCTGGCCCTGAGCGATTTCTGCTGACAGGATCAGTTGTCTGGCGCCCGACAGGTCCACGGTGACAGGCAATGCCGGGGTGTCGCGGTCAATCGGAGCGGTGGTCACGGCTTCCCGGCTGTCCACCCACACGCGGAAGATGACCGAAACGGCTGGCGGGGAATCCGCTTCGACGCCAAAGGCCACTTCCAGCCGTTCAGCGGTACCGTTCAGATCGATGAGCCATTCAGCGGGGGCCTGGCATACCACACCGCGGGGGAAAGTGATGTTCCCCACCCGGATGGGATGTCCGGCCATATTGCGGTCGGGCTGGGGCGCTCCCGCTCCCACGGCCATCCAGTTCATTTCCACGTTGCGCAGCAGGAGTGTGTGTTCCGGTGCCTGGGAAAGGGTCAGACGCTGCAGCAGGGCGGAGTCACCGGCAGCCGGACCGGTCATCCGCGTACAGGGCAGTGACGCAAAGTGCCAGCAATACCGGACTCCATACCCGGGCATGAGAACGCCACAGGTTGCGCATGGCATCTTCTCCTCTTCCGGAATACCGGTTTGTCCTTAATGTTCCAGTCGGCGCGCGGTAAAACGGTACGAACCGGACTGGAGTTCACAGGTGAAATCCGGTCCCGCTTGACGCGGATTGGCGACGCCCGGCGCATCGGCCGGAGGCAGATCACTTTCACGGACCGTGCGGGTATCCACGCCCGGAAGGATGAACCGCGCGGTGGATCCGGGTGGAACGTCGACTTGTACGGTTACAGTCCCATCCGCAATGCGCCACGCGCAGGTGATCCGGCCGTAGGGGGACAGGTGGGACGCTTCGACGTGGTTCAGGCCGCTTTCCAGACCGGGACGCAGGATGAACTGCCGGAAGCCGGGATGCTCCTCGTCGGGCCGGATGCCGCCCAATCCCTCGATGAACCAGAGCATAGGAGACAGCAGGGTGTTGTGAATCTGGGAGTTCTGGCCGTCCCATTCTTCCCAGATGGTCGTAGCGCCGTTCCGGAACATGTAGCCGTAACCGGGGTACTCTTCATGGCCGAAGATCCGGGCCAGCAGGTCGTTGCGTCCCGATTCGATCAGCAGTTTGGTCATGAAATAGGTGCCGTGCATGCCGGTGTTGAGTTTTCCGCCCTGGGTTTCAATGATGTCTTTGACCAGGGCCTGGAACACGGCATCCCGTTTCTCCGGCGGGGTGATGCCGAAGAGCAGGGGCATGGCCAGGTAGGGCTGTTCCCCGTTGGCGTAGGTGACGCCGTCAGGATTGAGGAACCGCTCGTGCAGGACGCGGCTGAGGGTATCCGCTTTTTGCCGGAACTGGTCGGCGTCTTGCGTTTGGCCCAGGTAGCGGGCGACTTTTTCAGCGGTGTGCAGGGCATAGACCAGATAACAGTTGTTGAAGAACAGGGTGGAACGGTCATCCACGCGGTTGTCTCCCTGTTCCCGACCGGGGGGAACCCAGTCGCCGAGGAAATTCCATTTGGCGGATCCTGCACAGCCGATGCCGACGTAGGGCTGCAGGATGCCGTCACCCATGTGTGTCTCGATAAATTCCAGCCACCGTTTCATGATGGGATATCCCTCGCGGACCGGCTGATCGTCACCGTTGATGAGGAGGGTCATCCAGGGCATGGAGATGCAGAAGCCGCTCCAGGCGGGACCGCCGCCGGCATCCTGGGCGTGGGGCGCGGTATAGGGTACATCGCCGTTTTCCGCCTGGGCGTCCCGCCAGTCCCAGGCCCAGCGGCGGTAGAGCGGTCCAAGGCTGAAATTCATCATGGCGCCTTCCATGGACGTGCCGGAATCGCCACCATAGCCGAGCCGTTCGCGGTGCGGGCAGTCGACCGTGTAGCCGTTCACGCTCAGGCAGCGGAAAGTGTGACGCATGATCTCCCAGGTGCGCTGCAGGAGGGGATGATCACAGGAGAACGTGGCGGCCGAGGCGTAACCGGTGGACATCTGGAGTGCGGTGGCATCCTCCGGCCGGGGCGCGCGGCGCAGTCCCCGCACCAGGACCCAGCGAAACGCGTGGTAGGCGAAACGGTTCTCAAAGACGTCGGTTCCGTCGCCCCGCGCGATATATACGTCCCGCTGGTTGTATACCTGCCATGTGCCGTCAGGACGCCTGCAGTCCGCGTACTCCAGTTTCACCTCATCGTTTGGCCCGACCGCTTCGCCCAGGACCAGCCGAAGCCGTCCCGTGTAGTTTTTGCCCATGTCGATGAGCCACAGTCCCGGCTCGGGTTCAGAAACATCAACGGCGGAAAAGGTGTCAATAACCTGATTCGGTTCAGATGCCTGCGGGGTGAAAGCGACAGCCGGGGCAGGCATCACCGCGGCGGACTGCCACGCGCTGTCGTTGAAGTCCGGGGCGGACCAGTTTTCGATGATTTGTCGGGCGTCGATTGTTTCGCCGCCGTAATTCCCGCTGGTCATGTTACCGATGGGGGTCACCTCGCTGGGGGTCATTTTCCAGTCTTCGCCGGTGATCACTTCCATCTGTTCTCCGTTTTCCAGCCAGATCTGCAGTCGTGCCCGGACCACCGGCGACGACAGGCCCGCCCGAAGCGACAGGTTGTTGTGCCAGCCCCGCCCCATACGGATACCCAGGGCGTTGTGTCCCGGACGCAGCAGGTCCGTGACAAGGAAAGCCCGGGTCAGGCCCCGCCTGCTGTAATCCGTGACGGCGGGATCCAGAGGGACATCACCCACCCGCCGTCCGTTGATCCAGCTGTCGAAATGGCCGAGGGCGCACACGTGAAGCACGGCAACACGGGGTGCCGCGGGAAGGTTTACTGTCTTGCGAAACAGGGGCAGGGGTCCGTTGAAATCCTTGAACCAGTTCGCTCCGAGCCATTTGGCGCCATTCCAGTCCGTTTCGGCGGTGATACCAGCTACGAACCGGGCCGGTTCACTCCAGTCGGAAGCCACATCCTTTTCATTCCACACCCGCACTTTCCACCAGCAGCATTCGCCGACAGTGGGCTGTTTCCCGGTGTAGGGAACCAGGTGACTCTGGATGGAGAACACCTTGCCGGTATCCAGCAGATCGCCGCGGTCCTGGTCGAGTAGTTCCCGGGTGGATGCCGCCAGCAACTGATAGGCGGTCTGGGCGCGGCCCCGTTCCCCGGCGGGGATCCGCCAACTGAGCCTGACCGAAGCGGCGTCAACACCCACAGGATCGGTCAGATCTTCACAGCGCAGATCCATCGGACGGGCCGACGCGAAAGCGTTCCTGGTATCCGGTATTTCCGCGGCCCGGACCACCGGAGCCGCTGCAGTCAGTTGGAACAGCATCAGGATACCCGCAAACCGAAGCAAAGCATTCATGATCGTCGCCCTTCTGGGGTATATCGCCAATAGATGGCAAACTCATGGCGTAACCGCCACCTTGAATTTTTACTCATAACTTATCACGCGCGGAACGTCAGTGGAAAATCGATGGTTTAGCCTTTTTTCAGAGGCAGACTGAAACAAAAGAGGGCAGGATGGATGGTTGCATTCCAGACAGGACTGTACGGTTAAGGGGTGGGGTGTCGGTACTGTTGGCCAGACCTGCTATTCTATATGCCGGCGGCGGGATGCCGTATACAGGGCTCGGTTCATGGTGTTTTGTTTTCGGCGGAGGGAACCGCCGGCAGAGAGGATTGATCTGGTATGGCCGGATTTTTCAGCAGGCTTAAAGAGCGGCTTACCCGGAGTCGGGAAGTACTGAGTTCCGGGGTGGCCCGGATTTTTTCGGGTCGGAGCACCATCGACGACGAGGTGTTTGACGAACTGGAGGAGGTCCTCATCGAGGCGGACGTGGGGGTACAGGCCACCGCGGCGATTCTTGAAGAAACCCGACAGATGGTCCGGAGCAGACGGCTCCGCACACCGGCCGAACTGCAGGAGGCGCTAAAGGACGCGCTGGTGGATGCGCTGTCCCCCGGTGACGATGAACGGATCCCTCTGTGGGAGATCACCAGTCCGAAGCCACATGTCACACTCATTGCCGGGGTGAACGGTTCCGGCAAGACCACCACGGCGGGAAAACTGGTCCAGAAAATCCGTGAACGGGGGATGACGGTGGTGCTTGGCGCGGCGGATACGTTCCGCGCGGGGGCCATATCCCAACTGGGGATCTGGGCGGAGCGGACTGGGGCACATTTCGTCCGGCATCAGGAAGGGGCGGATCCCGGCGCGGTGGCATACGACGCCGTGGGGGCGGCCATTGCCCGAAAGGCGGACCATGTGCTGATCGACACCGCAGGCCGGCTGCACAACAAGGCCAACCTGATGGAAGAACTGCGGAAAATCCGGCGTGTGATCCAGAAACATCTGCCCGAAGCGCCCCATCTGTGTTTGCTGGTGATGGACGCAACCACCGGACAGAACGGTCTGCAGCAGGCACGGGTTTTCACCGAAGCGCTTCAGATCAACGGCATCGCGCTGACCAAACTGGACGGTACGGCGCGGGGCGGGATCGCGGTAGCCATCCGCCGGGAACTGGGGATCCCGATCCGTTATATCGGGGTGGGGGAATCAGCAGATGATCTGCAGCCCTTTGACCCGCGGGAGTTCGTGGAGGCGCTGTTCGGCGGCAAAAGGGAATAAACCAAACACTCAGAGGAGCCAGACCATGTCATACAGCAGCAAAGGATGGTGGATGCTGATCGCGGGAATCGCGATCCTGTTCGGACCGTGTGCGCAGGCGGACAGCCGCGACGCGTCCATGTTGTGGTACAACCGGCCGGCCCGGGAATGGGTGCAAGCCCTGCCGGTGGGGAACGGCCGTATGGGCGCCATGGTATTTGGCGGCGTGCCGGAAGAACGGATTCAGTTCAACGAAGAAACCCTGTGGGACGGCTATTTCGGCCGGAACAGGGTAAACCCCAAAGCCAAAGAATCGCTGCCCAAAATCCGGGAACTGCTGTTTTCGGGGCAATACGCCGAAGCGGAAAAACTGATTGCTGACACCATGCCTGGCGTACCACCGCGGATTCTATCGTATCAGACCTTTGGCGACATCACGATTAACTACCGGGACGGCCGGCAGGGAAAACGTTACCGCCGGGAACTGGATCCCATGGAGGGCGTGGCGGTCAGCCGGTTTGAAATCGGCGGTACACCCGTTACCCAGCGGGTGTTCGCGTCCCATCCCGATAACTGCATCGTGATCCGGATCGAGGCTGATCGTCCGAAAGATGTGGTGGACTGTCTGATCCGGATGAGCCGGGAACGGGACGCCCGGACTGAACCCCTGGGCGACAACGCCCTGCTGCTTCACGGCCGGATCAACCGCCCCCACGAGGAAACCGGTGAGCCAATGGGGCTGTTTTTTGCCGCGCGGCTGACGGCATATCCCGAGGGGAAAAAGACCATGACACGGCTGGAGGACGGTGGGCTTCGGATCAGCGGCGCTCGGGCCGTTACCTTGATCCTGGAGGCTGCCACCTCGTGGCCGGACCGAAAGGATCAGGTGGAACGGCTGAAAACGCCGCGGGGCGAGGGAGTTCCGGATTATCCGGCGATGCTGGCACGGCACCGGGCGGATCTGCGGTCATTCATGGACCGGGTTCGGTTGGATCTGCCCCGGAACCGGGAGATCGCGCAGTTGCCGACCGACGAACGGCTGCGTCGGATAAAACGGGGTGGGGAGGATCCGTCCCTGCTCGCGCTGTATTTCCAGTATGGCCGGTACCTGCTGGTGTCGTCGTCCCGGCCGGGCGACCTTCCGGCCAACCTGCAGGGGGTGTGGTGCGAACACTTCGAAGCTCCATGGAATTGTGACTACCATACGAATATCAACATACAGATGAATTACTGGCCGGCGGAGGTGACCGCCCTACCAGAGTGTCATCTGCCACTGTTTGACTATATGGCGTTCCTGAAACCGTATGGTGAACAGGTCGCCCGGGAAATGTATGGCGCCCGGGGATGGGTGGTGCATCACCTCAGCGATATTTACGGTTTCGCGGTGCCCGCCGACGGAGTCTGGGGCATGTGGCCCATGGGCGGGGCATGGCTGGCCACCCACTGCTGGGAGCATTATCTGTTCACCGGTGACACGGAATTTCTGCGGGGTCAGGGCTATCCGCTGATGCGGGACGCGGCGGTGTTCATGCTGGATTTTCTGACTCGGGACAGCCAGGGCGTGCTGCAGACTGCCCCGTCCCATTCTCCGGAGAATCATTACCTGCTGCCCGATGGCACAAAGTGCTCCATGACCTACAGCGCGACCATGGATATCGCGATCCTGCGGCAGTTATTCGCGGCATGCATACGGGCGGCTGAAATTCTCGACACGGATCCGGAACTGCGGAAGGCATGGCAGGAGGCGCTGGATCATCTGCCGCCGTTCCGGATCAGCCCGCGGACCGGCGCGCTCATGGAGTGGGTGGAGGATTTCGAGGAGGCGGAGCCCGGTCACCGGCACATGTCGCATCTTTACGGTCTGCACCCGGCGGACCTGATCTCCCGGGACACGCCGGATCTGTTCGCGGCCGCCCGGAAGACCATCGAGCGGCGTCTCCAGCATGGCGGCGGGCACACGGGCTGGAGCCGGGCGTGGATCGTGAATTTCTACGCGCGGTTGGGCGACGGGCAGGCCGTCGGGGAACACCTCCACGCCCTGATGGCCAAAAGCACGCTGCCGAATCTGTTCGATGACCATCCGCCGTTCCAGATCGATGGGAATTTCGGCGGCACAGCGGGCATCGCGGAATGCCTGCTGCAGAGTCACCGGGGATGCATCCGACTGCTTCCCGCCCTGCCGCCTGCGTGGACGGAAGGGGCCGTAACCGGACTGAAAGCCCGGGGCAATGTTACGGTTTCGATCGCGTGGAAAAAGGGAGGACTTGAAATGGCAGAACTGGCGCCATCCCTTCCGGGACCGCTTACGGTGTGGGCGCCGGTTCCGTTTATCGTGACCGCTACGGACGGTAGGCAGGAAAAAGTTGCACGGGCTGAAGCAGATCCGCAGGGTGGCTGGCGGGCGGTTTGGACCGCCGGGGAAGGGCAGCGATACCGGATAACGGCCCGACAGGCGGATTAACCCAGCCCGGGAATACCGGCCAGGCCCATCGGTCCCAGGGCGTAGAAGGGTTCGCCGTGTTCCGTGCCGATTCGCCCGCCCCAGTAGCGGGACCGCGTTTCAATGCCCTGCCAGAAGGCGGGGGTTGAAATGAAGGTTTCCTCTCCGGGGTAGTCAGGGTTGTAAAATTGGGACGCGTAAGCCCGCAGTGCCTCCAGTTTGATGTCGAATGTGGCGGATACATCGAGTATGAAAGTCGGGGCGGCAGTGGAAACGTCCACGTACGGGTGGAAATAGTACACATGTGGCGCGCGGTAATGAGGCTGACCGGTTTCCACGCGGGCCAGACCGGACAGGTAGTTCGCCGCGCGCACGATGTGATGACACATCGCATGATCGGGATGGCGGTCCGGACTCATCAGTGTCAGGATGACGCGGGGGCGGTATTTACGGATGAAAGGGATCACCGCTTCCCGCTGAGGCGCGGTATCTTCCAGCCCTCCGTCAGGCAGACCGGCGCACTCCCGGAAATCGACGCCCAGAATCCGGGCGGCTTTCTGGGCCTCCTGAGCGCGCTCTTCCGGTGTGCCGCGGGTGCCCCGCTCGCCAGCCGTCAGGTCCAGAACAGCCACACGATGACCCCAGCGCGCCAGCAGGGCCAGGGTACCGCCGCAGCCAATCTCCACGTCGTCGGGGTGCGCCCCGATGGCCAGCACATTGAGCCGGTAATCGTCCATGCTCATACCCACTCGATCTCCTGTACTTCAGGTGTGTCAATCCGCAGTTCGTCAATGAGCCGCCGGATAAGTCCGGGACCCTGGGAAAACAGAAACGTGAAAGGGGAGAGGATTCTCTCCTGGGGTCTGCCCAAAGGTGTCAGCCGGTCCCGCAGTCGGGCGGTTTGTTCCCGCAGCTGTTCGACCCGCCGCGTATCGGCGTGACGTACCTGTCGGGCCAGCCGTTCCAGGGCGTTTTCGATCCGGGCTCGGGTGTCTTCGGTCAGTTGTTGGGTGCGGGGTATGCCGGCCGCGGTCAGTTCCCGAGCGGTGCGGTCCAGAATCTCCTTGATCTGATCCCGCGCGGCAGCGACGGCCCGGTCTGCCGTTCCCGGCACCTCCCGGGCCAGCAGGGCCTCCAGCAGTTGGTCCGGTGGCTCGGCCAGATCGCTGACCCGCAGCCCCAGCGCGGTCAGACGCCTTTTTTCTTTCGGGGTAATGAATCGGGCGCGCGCCCGCGGGAATACCGCCGGCATGGGAAGCTCATACCATTCGAATACCGGTTTCAGTTGCGCCCAGTAAGCCACCTCACCGGGCCCGGCCACATAAGCCTGACAGCCGGGGAACAGAACCTGTTGAACCACTGGACGCAGGATCACGTTGGGCGAGAAACGGGTGGGATCGGTCTCCAGCAGGTTGAACAGTTCTTCGGCGGTGTAGCATTTTCCGTTTTCCTCGGGCAGCACAAACCCCTGTTTCGTGTGGATGACTTTCCGGCGGCGTCCCTTTTCGAACAGGAAGAAATTACAGGCGTCCAGCGGCCGGACCACCGCGGGGGTAAACCCCAGGACCCGTATCCGGCCTGCCACTTCGTTCACCAGCCGCGAAGTGACACCGGGCATTTCGATTTCGCGGCGGATGACCGGACGGGCGGCTTCACGGGCAATCCGCATGTGGGGCGCGAACAGCACCATCCCCGTATCCCGGAAAAGCACGGCCATCAGCCGGGCAAACCAGTTGGACACGGAAGCCGCCTCGGCCAGGGTGTCCAGCAGCAGGTCCCGGACGGCGGTGGTATGCTCGGAACCCGCGCACAGGGCGGCCATTTCTTCGATGGCGTCGCGCAGGGAGATACCGGCGGGAACCTTGTGCATGGGGAGTCCCGCGATATCCAGGGGCTGGCCCAAAGCATCCACCGGGGTATAGACCCGCTCGTGCAGGGCACTTCGGGCATCGGTGAACCAGTACCGGCGGACTTCTTCGAAGTCGTGGTCTTCAGAGGCGATCCAGAATACCGGCAGTACCCGTTTTCCGTGCCGTTCGGAGAGGAGCCGGGCCAGACGGATCGCCGTCACGGCCTTGTAGACCGTGTAGAGCGGACCCAGGAAGAGACCGGGCTGTTGTCCGGTGACGATGACCGGTTCGTTACCCTCCAGCGGGATGTTACTGCCGCCCAGTTTGGGTTGCAGGGTTTCCAGAGCATTCCGCATTCCCGGCGGCCAGGGATGCCGCGCGAACACGTTCAGGGCGAATTCATCCAGCGTGCGCCCGAACAGTTCCAGCACCCGCTGGTCCTCACGAAGGTATGCGTCAAACAGCGTGGTCATGGCGTTATTATCGTATACTGAAGAAAAGCGGTGGGAATCGAGTCAAGGTTAAAAATTGCCATATCGTGGGATCGCTTTTCCACACCTGGAGGTCTGAAATGTTGGTTTTGGTCGAGGCATTAAATTACCGGTGTCTGCGGGATATATCCTGTCCCTTGGGGACATTTCACGTGCTGGTCGGTCCTAATGCGTCAGGGAAAACGACCTTCTTGGACACGGTGGGTTTTTTAAGAGACCTCGTCCATGATGGCCTGGAAGAAGCCATTTTAAATCGGACTGCGAATCCCGAAGAACTCCTTTTCCGACGGCAGGGGGAAAAGTTTGAACTGGCCTTAGAGGCCCGTATTCCGGACCGTCTGAAGCGGTTGCCGGAATTCGGCATCGTACGCTACGAGATCGTTCTGGGTTTTGACGATACCCGGAAAACACTGGAGATCAAAGCCGAACAACTGCTGCTCAAAAAAGCGTCTCCCCCGAAAACGCGGATACGCGAACTTTTTCCAGAACATACCCGTGTTACTAGAGAAAGTATAGTAACAAATACACATAGAAGAGATATCAAGACGATTATCAAAAAAGTACCGGGGGGAAATGACAACTTCTACAGTGAAACCCAGGGCGAGGGCAGAAAGGCATGGATGCCCTCTTTTAAACTGGGACCGCTCAAATCAGCACTGGGCAATCTTCCTGCTGACGAGGAGAAGATGCCTGTGGCCACGTGGTTTCGGGATCAATTGGCATTGGGAGTTCAGCGATTCATGCTGAACAGCACCAACATAAGACAGCCCAGCCCTCCTACCAAAGTCAAGGGGTTTCTTCCCGATGGATCGAATTTGCCCTGGGTTGTCCAGCGGTTGCGCCGGGAAAAGGAATCCTTTTACGAGCGATGGATAGCCCATCTTCAGACGGCACTTCCTGATTTGGAAGAGATCAGGACGATTGAACGGCCGGAGGACAAACACTGTTATCTCGTCTATCGGTATCGTAATGGGCTGGAGGTTCCCTCCTGGTTTGTTTCAGATGGCACGCTTCGTCTTACGGCCCTAACTTTGCCGGCTTATCTGTCGGATTTGCAGGGAATATATCTGATTGAAGAACCGGAGAACGGTATACATCCCCGTGCCGTGTCCACAGTTTACGATTCTCTTTCATCGGTATATACCGCGCAGGTGCTTGCGGCTTCTCACTCGCCGGTGCTGCTGGGCGCCTCGAAACCTGAGAATGTCCTCTGTTTTGCCAAAGATCAGGAAGGAGCAACCGACATCGTGCGCGGTGATGAACATCCGATGTTGCAGAACTGGCGGGGGAGCGTTGATCTGAAGATGCTGCAAGCAACGGGAGTGCTGGGATGAGGGATCTGGTTGTTCTGGTAGCGGATAAGGACATGGAACAGACCCTGTGTGGGATTTTATCCAGAACAAAATCCTTGGGTATTAGGGAAATAAATAAAGATATATATCCCTATCCAGATCATGATCCAGGATGCGCTACCAGGGGCGTCGAATTTCTGTCTCATTTCACGGCGACGCACAAACATGCCTTGCTTATATTTGATTATGAAGGCTCAGGAACAGATAAACCTGTCAATGAACTGAAGGATTCGTTGAATGAACAGTTAACGCAGCATTGGGAAGATAGAGCCAGAGCGATTATTTTGAACCCGGAACTGGAAATCTGGGTGTGGAGTACCTCGCCTCATGTGGAAGAAGTCCTGGGCTGGAAAGGACTGCTTCCCCTGCGGGATTGGCTTGTAAAGGAAGGACTGCTGGAGGCGGGGGAAGTGAAGCCGGAACGTCCGAAGGAGGCTTTTGAGGCGACTATCCGGAAAACAGGTACACCTCGAAGCGCTTCTTTATACCGCCAGTTGGCAGGGAAGGTTTCGCTGGACAGGTGTAGTGATCCGGCGTTTTGCGAATTAAAAGAAGTACTAAAGAATTGGTTTAGATCCTAAGGTATTTACTAAATTTTCACTATCGTTTCATTATTGATCTTTGGAGGAAAATGCTGTCATGGACACCGACGCCCTGGATTATGAACTGCCGGAAGAACTGATTGCGCAGTATCCGGCAACACCCCGGGATGCCTCGCGGCTGATGGTGGTGGACCGGGCATCGGGCGACATCCGGCCGGATGTTTTTCCCAGTCTGTCGGAATACCTGCAGCCGGGGGACCTGCTGGTCCTGAATGATACGCGGGTAATTAGGGCGCGGGTTCGGGCCCGCAAGGCCACCGGTGGAGAAGTGGAACTTTTTCTCCTCACCGAGAGAGCAGCGGGCGTGTGGATCGCGCTGGCGCGGCCGTCATCCCGGCTGCGTCCGGACATGGTGCTGCAGTGCGCCGGGGGCATGGAAGCGGTTCTGACCACCCGGGAAGCAGAGGGCAAATGGCAGGTTCAATTTTCCCGGCCGGATGTGGTATCGTGGCTGGAACAGCAGGGGGAAATTCCCCTGCCCCCATACATCCGCCGGGAACATCCGGAACCGCTGGATGCCGAACAATATCAGACCGTATATGCCACCCATCCCGGGGCTGTGGCCGCGCCTACCGCGGGACTGCACTTTACGGACCGGGTGTTTCAGCGGCTGGACAGCCGGGGTGTGGATCGGGTTTTCATCACGCTGCACGTGGGATACGGCACTTTCAAACCGATCAAAACCACGCGGCTTGAAGAACATCGGGTTGATCCAGAGGAATACGAGGTGTCATCCGCCGCGGCGGCACGGATGAATGCCGCGCGTCAACTCGGGGGCCGGGTGGTGGCCACAGGCACTACCGCGTGCCGGACCCTCGAGACCGTCTGCGACGCGCAAGGGGTGTTTCACCCCGGTCGGGGGCGTACCGATCTGTACATTTACCCACCCTATGTTTTCCGGGGGGTGGACGTGCTGCTGACCAATTTCCATCTGCCGAAATCCAGTCTTCTGGCGCTGGTGTGCGCTTTCGGCGGATATGACCTCATCATGGAGGCCTACCGGCTGGCCGTACAGGAGCGTTTCCGGTTCTATTCCTACGGCGACGCGATGCTCATCCTGTAGCGATGGGAGCGGAGGCCATGCCGGCCGGTTCCGGATCTCGGGGGCGTACCGACGCGCCGCCAAGCAGGTAATGCGCCAGGGTACCGACCGCAATGCCCAGGAAAGCCCCCATCAGCACGTCGAAAAAGAAGTGCGCCGCGGTGTAGATTCGAGACAGCCCCTGCATAAGCATCCATCCCGCCACCACGGCGCGGGCCCGACGCCGCCGAATCTGCAGAAACAGCGGGGTCAGCAGAGCGCAAGTGCCGCCGACATGGCCCGAGGGATAAGAATTGGCCCCCCGCAGGTATTCATCGGGGATCCGGCGCAGAGTTTCGTTCCAGGGTTTGTGCGCGTCATTGAAGGGACGGGGACGCGCCACATCCTGTTTGACGGGTTCGATGATGAACTGATTGGCGGACAGGCCGCACAGGGCCATCAGCGCCGCGGTGACGCCCCAGCGCCGCATGGCGGATCGGTCACATCGGCTGTAGTGCCAGGCCAGAAAGCCGAACAGCATCAGAAAAGCGATCACTTCCAGCGCGTTGACGCCCCATAGCGTGGAGTTGGGAAACAGTTTTCCCGCGAGGGCCATCCCCGCGAAGATCAGCCCTTCCGCGCCGAGCAGCGCGGCCCATATCCGTTGTGCTCTCGGTGCCAGCGCGTACAGGCCCCATGCCGCCAGCCAGGACAGTCCACCCAGTCCGATCAGGATGTTGGTGTAGTCGGTGACAGCCCGAAACCACTCATCCAGCACGGGAACATAACTGTCCGGATTCATCCAGCCGCTGATCCAGTGATCCTGAGGGGTGATTCGATCTACCATCAGGTGCCCCGTGACCTGGACAATCACCCGCACCGCGGCAAAACCCGCGACAAAAAGCACTACCCGGATGAGAACAGACTGCCATTTGCTCATGAAATGAAAACTCCTTTTACAGCGGTGAAACCTCGTGGCGGTGCTGAACCATGGATAGAACCAGGGTAATATACAGACCGGCACTGTTCGCGGACGGTTGCGTTCGTTACAGGCATTCTGCGCTCCGGAGATTCGGTAAAGCAACCATGTTCGGTTTGTCCCGCAAGATTGTTTCCCACCAGGAAGAAAACCTACCATAAAACCGGCCCGCGAAGCGCTGCCCTGGAGATAAATCCCATGGTGAGACCCCTCTATATGGTACTGATGGCCGTAGTACAGCTGGCCTGGATGTCGCCCGGTGCGGCGGACGACGCCTTCAAACGGGTGTTCTACCATGGCATTCGGGCCACCGACCCGAACGGCCGGACCGGTCTGCGCAATCCTGAACGGGGGCTGCGGACAGAGACCCTGGTGGCGGAACCGATCGGAGCAGATGTCTGGGTTCCTTCGGACCTGCCGCATCTGCGGGTACCTCCAGGATTCCATCCGAATCATTGGATCCGCGATATGGAACGCTTCTCGCCGGACGGCCTGACTCTGGCCCAGATGTACTGCTATCTGACCGAGTACGCCGACCGGCCGTTGTCAGAAGAAAAACTCGCCCTGCTCCAGCAGACCTTCGACCTGCTGCGCGAGCGGG
>Ga0308390_1000566_pt1 | contig 26230 bp, 24 predicted proteins | sample Hotspr2Sample149_FD_202358 | JGI IMG/M metagenome (GOLD analysis project Ga0308390, IMG submission 202358) | Hot spring phototrophic mat microbial communities from Mushroom Spring, Yellowstone National Park, Wyoming, United States - 20040719_149 ...
TAAGGTGGTTTTTCCATGGTCTATGTGCCCTATTGTGCCGATATTTACATGGGGTTTTGTTCTTTCAAACTTTTTCTTAGCCATAGAGGACCTCCGTTTAAATTTATGGAGCCCACGACCGGAATTGAACCGGTGACCACTTCCTTACCAAGGAAGTGCTCTGCCGACTGAGCTACGCGGGCAAAACAGGCATAACCTGTTATTTACTATATATTTATTTTTGGAGCGGGAAACGGGACTCGAACCCGCGACCCTCAGCTTGGAAGGCTGATGCTCTAACCAGCTGAGCTACTCCCGCCCTTAAAAACAAAGGTTAATAGTGGACAGTGAGTCTTTTTTCAGGCTACCACTTTCACTATTAGCCAATACTTTAAAATGGTGGAGAGGGGAGGGTTCGAACCTCCGAAGGCTGCGCCAACAGATTTACAGTCTGCCCCCTTTGGCCACTCGGGAACCTCTCCATGGAGCTGGTGATGGGACTCGAACCCGCAACCTGCTGATTACAAGTCAGCTGCTCTGCCGATTGAGCTACACCAGCTTAAATAGTTATTTTAATACAAGACCATTATAAAAAGCAATAGTTTGAAAAAAATTTTTATTTTTTCAGTGCCTTTATTATACATATAAATTGCCTTGTTGACAAGATTAATTACATTGCATATTATAAAAAAATGACAATTTATCCTTTTTACACTATTCTGGCATATCTTATCGGTTCTATACCTGTGGGAATAATCCTATCCAAATTTAAAGGAAAAGATCCCAGACAGGTTGGAAGTGGTAATATAGGTGCAACAAATGTTATGAGAACAGCAGGGAAATTAATGGGCATTTTGACATTGCTCGGGGATACTGCAAAAGGTTTTTTGCCAGTTTTTTTTATCCAGTATGCAGAAAAAAATATGATTTTGATAGCTCTTATTGGATTTGCTGTGTTTTTCGGTCATCTCTATCCGATTTATTTGAAATTCAGGGGTGGTAAAGGTGTTGCTACTGCCTTCGGTGTTTATATTGCCCTAACACCCCTTGCCGTTTTAATAGACATTTTGTTTTTCGTTCTTGTAGTTTTAAAATGGAAATACGTATCCCTTGGTTCATTAATTGCCACATGTGCAATGCCCATAATCTTACTTTTTTTGAAAACGCCATCTGAATTTGTTTTTCTTTCTATTTTGATAGGTATATTTATTTTTTTAAAGCATAGAGAAAACATCCAACGACTCAAAAGCGGCACTGAAAACAGATTTAAAATCTAAGCATTTTTACCCTATAAAAATATAGAAACGAGTTTTTTATTTTTTATATCCACAATACCTTTATCTGTAATGCGAAGAAACGGAAGTCCTGTAAAGGGTATGGTTTGTATGGTTAGAAATGGTCTTTCAAAATTAGACCCAATAATTTTTAGCTTTGTTGAAAATTCCAGGGTTTTATCCCTTACCTCCTCTATGCTGTTTAAGGGTATTGTTCCGAATACGGGCATGGGAAATTCATAGATAACCTTACCATTGCTTACAATAACACATCCACCTTGAACCCTTTTTAATGTCTGCACCGCAATGGCCATATCCTTTTCATTGCTACCAATGACGAGAATATTGCATGTATCCCATATAATGGTTGTTGCAATGGCACCGTTTTTAATACCAGTGCCCTTAATAAAACCTTTTCCAAATTGATAAGGCTTAGTTTTGTTTATCACTGCTACGGGTATGATGTCGCTTTCTAAATCCTTTTCTAAAAAGCCGTTTTTTGATACCAAATTTGCAGTCACTTCCTTTGTTATTGTCTGAGTTGAAATCTCTATAACCCTTATTCTATGTTCACCTTTTTCAGCCTTTATTAGAAAATCTTCTGGCTTATAATTTCCTATTTTTATGGTATGTTTTAATGCCTCAGGATAATTATAAGGCTTTAATGTTTTTAAAAATTTGTTTTCTTCATAGACAATTTCTCCGTTTACCATTATTTTTTCAATGGATAGATCCTTTATGTCTTTTAAAAAGATTATATCTGCATACCTCAAAGGAGCAATGGCGCCTAAAAATCTCAATCTGTGATAATCGGCAGGATTTATTGTAGCCATCTTTATAGCGTCAAAAAATGAAAAACTGTATTCTATGGCCTTTTTTACAACTGCATCCATATATCCTTCCTCACATAGCATTACTGCATCGAAAACATCAGATACAAGTATCAGTCGCCTTTTATCTACATCTGTATCTGCCAGCCTTGACAGCTCTTTTAGCTCCCTCCTTACCCATCCTTCTCTTATCATCACATATACGCCATTTTTTATCTTTTCTATAGCCTCATTTAAATTTACCGATTCATGACATGATGTGATACCAGTAACAAGATATTCATTTAGTCTTTGACCTTTAGCACCAGATGAGTGGCCATCAAGGGCTTTATTTAAAGATATGGCACAGGCAGCCTGTTCCAGAACCCTTTCGTCCCCATCAACAACACTTTTCCAGTATGCCTCACCAATTCCGAGAAAATCCTTTCTTTTTAAGAGTTTTTTAAACTCATCCATTGTTATCCCCACAGACTCCTCCATTTCTGGTAGAGGTGGTGTTAAAGGTGGTGCAACAAAATAACATCTCAATGGGTAACCCTTTGTGCTTTTAATGAAGTTTTCAATACCTCTGAAACCGCTGGCATTTGCTATCATTGCGCACTCAGTTATTACCGTGGTTGTCCCGCCCTTTATGGCATAAGGAACGAATTCGTAGAATGGATACATACTATCAATGTGTGTATGGGCATCAATAAATCCAGGGCATAAAAAAAGGCCCTTAGCATCTATAATTTTGGGCTCTCCGCAGAACCAGTTGTTTTTGTCTGAGATAAAGACAATCCATCCATCTTTTATCGCTATTACTACATCCTCATCTATTGTATTTGTAAACACATTTATGACATTGGCATTTTTTATAACTGTATCAGGAGGGATTATACCTTTAGAAACATTAAGAAGTTTTTTTAGTGTCCTTTCCGTCATTTCTCACCCCTTAGAGTTTTTATTTTTCATATTTTAATGTGTTCTAAATATTCAAAAAAGTTTACCTTTAATGGGCACTCTAACAACTCTGTGTTGTTTATACTTATGGTGATCTTTTCTTCTTTTATCTTACTGTAATGACCTATTATGTTTGCCGTAAGTTCGATGACTGACTGATTAATAGCGCCTTTTATAAGGGCAGATGGACCAGAAAAATTAAAGGGTGTAACATATGTAAATCCTTCTTTGAGTAATAATAGCCTTTCGTTTTCCCTTTTATCCCTGCCCACAATTATTTTAGTTTTTTCATCAACCCTGAAATGCCTACCAATGGTTAGAAGTTCAATGTCAGTCATTGTTATACTACTGTGGTATTTTATCAGGTCTTTAAATTTTCTTGAAAAAATAGGGTCTGTCAAAAGACATCCTCCACCGGGAAGGCTAAACTCTTTAAGATTGTATTTTTGAATCATTGCAAATTGGACTTCCCTTGACCTACCTGAAACGTCGAGTAACCTTGATCGATCAACCAGCCCTTTTTGTTCTGGAATGGTGGGTGGAAATAGTTTTGCAGAAAGGGGTCTTAATATCAAACCCTTTAAACCGCTTTTCTTTTCTATGAGATTTATTGCATCTTTTCTTTGAGACATAGGTCTTTGACCGAGAACCTCTCCTGTTATTAAAAATTCAGCATCTTCTTCAAGCATAACCTCTTTTGCCTTTTTTAACATGTAAATCCTGCAATCTATACATGGATTCATATTTTTTCCGTATCCGTGGGAGGGGTTCATAATCAAATTGATATAATCCATGCCTTTTTCTTTTATTATCAATTTTATGCCGAGCTCTTCAGCGCTTTTTTTTGCCATAAGACCTCTTTGTGATTCCCTTTTATTCTGAAATACAGATATAAAATGAAGTCCAATTACTTCAATACCTTGATCCATTATCAGTTTTGTGGAAACAGCACTATCTAAACCACCGGAGATCAATGAAATGGCCTTTGTTTTCATAATGGTTGATTTTTGAACCTTTGTTGAGTTTTTGTGTTATTGTTCAAGGTTCTTACTTCAAGGGTGTTCATCTTTATATTTGAGTCTATCCCCGGTAGTTGGGCAACAGGATCTGTAAGTAAAAAATTTCCTGAAATTATCCACTCCTTTAATATTTGTGCAATCTCCTGGGCCTTTGGATAACTTGATATTGGAAAGGTAGGAACCTCTTTACCGTTGATTGTTATCTTTCCAGATTTAAGCTGGGCATAGTTTACCTCGCACAGGCTTACTGGATTTCTATTAGGGTAATCGTTTCCGTAGTCCACGACCTGTGCCCAGTAATCCTCATCGCTTCTTGAAGTAAAATATGCCATCTCTTCATCTATAATGGGAATGGGGATTCCGAGGCCGACAAACATTGACGCCCCGTATCCAATGAAGCTTGCACCCCTTAAAAAGTCAGGGCTCATCTGTTTTGCATCACCTATTACAGCAAGGGTTCCTGCACCAGCCCTGGGTATACCATCAGGGCTTCTCGGCACGCATGGATTATGCTGTGTGCCATTCCATGTGACATAACCAATGCCGCCCCCTAAAAATATCTTTGTGCCAATACCGATTGTTTTATATTTTGGGTCTTTTAAAAGAGGGGAGAGTTGACCGGCACTACAATAATTTGCACTATTTAAATTCGGCTTAATGATACCCATGTATGTATAAATAATACGATTGCTCAAGTTCACCGCCACATTATAATTTTGATATCCGTTCCGAGGATTAAACAGATATGCCTCGTTCACATTGTATTTATTAATATAAGTCTCGATCTTCTTTTTAGGATAGCAGTCTGTGCCATAAGCAGTGGCTATAAGTTTTATATCTTTACCTGCTACAAATTCTTCTATTACATGTCCACCACCATATTTAAAGGCACCTGGATAAACCATGTTTTTTGGGTCATCTTCTGGTAATGCCGTTGCCCCGATATATATGTCTACGGCGGCAATTCCGCAATAAGCAGGAACATCATTTAGCAAACACTTGCCTCCTCCAAGCTTTATCCTCGGTTTAGAGTGCCCTACATTTAAAAACATTCCACTACTGCACATGGGTCCAAATGTACCCGTTGTAACTACATCTACATATTCTGAAGCCTTTTTTGTCCCTTTTTCTTTTACAATATCTATCATTTCCTCGGCAGTTACAACAACGGCCTTGCCCTTTTTAATCTTTTCGTTTATTTCATCTATAGTCTTCAATATTACCTCCTCTTTATTGAGTAACACACAATTTTATCACCGTGAATTAATAAAATCTATAATAATTAATATTAAAGCTGAAACCTCTTGTGTAATTTTTATATGGTATGGTATAAAAGATGTAGGGAGAGATGTCCGAGAGGCCGAAGGAGCACGACTGGAAATCGTGTGTTCCGCCACAAAGCGGAACCGAGGGTTCAAATCCCTCTCTCTCCGTTTTTTGTGCTATGCTGCTTTTATTGGACACGGAGGTGTCAATGGATGTGATTCCAAAGGCAGCATTTACAAGGAGTTTAAGGAAGAAAAAGTAAAAGATGAATATAGAAGGAGGATTATCCATTACAGAGGCAGTTTCAAGGACTATCTATGCCCAATCCACATTATAGACTAATGGGTGAAAAGGTCAAAAGAAGGAAAGCCGAGCAATGAGTTGGGTATACTGGGACCCAAAATCAAGAATGGGAATTAATTCCCTGTGATAATCCATGTGTCATTGTCAAATTCATATAGGCGTGTATAGCTGCGGTATATGATAATTTTATCACAACTAATTATTTTCTACCATCTCCCAGATACCACAGGGACATACATTGGCACAGAAACCGCAGCCTATGCATCTATCATCATCCACTGTGTACTCGTATGTGCCATCTTCGTGTTCAATCCTCTTTATTGCATTGGAGTAACATGTGACCTCACAGATGTGGCAATCCCTGCAAGTGCCGCAGGACATGCACCTTTCAGCCTCTGATAGAGGGTTATCGTATCCGATACATGATATCTCATAATACTGACTTTTTATCCTGTCATAGGGGATCACATCTTTTCTTTCACAGGAATACGGGGCAGATGTAAGCTTTGAATGGATATGTTCGGCTACCATCTTACCCTGACCTATGGCGTGGGTCACAAGACCCAGTCCTGTGGCGTCGCCTATGGCATAGACCTTTGGATCAGAGGTTTCGTAGAATTCGTTCACCCCAAGCCACCCGTTCTCTGAATGAATGGAAGGCGGGATAAAATCGAGTACAGGCATATCACCTATTGCTAAAATTAAAAAATGGGCATCCATGGATGTACCGTCTTTGAAATAGACCTTTGCCTCGCAAGCGTCGTATCTATCCACAGCCTTTGGCCAGATGATCTTTGTGCCTTTTCTCCTGGCAAGTTCAAGCTCCTTGCCCGATGCAGCGGGTTTCTGTATATCTATGGCAGTGACCTCTCTTGTCCCAAAAATATAGGCCTCTGATGCCACATCCATACCCACATTCCCAGCACCTATCACAACTACGTATTTATCCTTAAGGTCAGGTATTTTCCCTTCATTTATGGACCTTAGAAAATCATAGGCAGATATGGCATGTTCGTATCCAGGGAATGTAAGCATCCTTGGCTTGTGGGCGCCACAGGCTATGACCACTATATCGTTTTCCCTGTATAACCTCTGGAAATCTTCCTCTGTGATCCTGCAATTCAGATGTACCTCTATACCTGTCTCTTTGAAACGTTCTATCTCCTTCTTTAATACCTCGTGGGAGAGCCTGTGCCTTGGTATACACTCAACTATCTTGCCTCCCAGGTCTTCATGGGCCTCATAAATGCTTACCTTATGACCCTTTAACATGAGATGCCAGGCAGAACTCATGCCAGCAGGACCACCACCTATAACAGCAATCTTTCTGCCCGTTGATGCTTTACTTTTGGGTGGAGGGGCATCAATGCTCAGTCTTCCAAGCATGTCTATATTCAATGGCCTGTCGTGGTTACCCCTTGTGCAGGCATCCATGCATAGATTGGGACATATCTCACCGCAGACCGTCTGTGGAAGAGGTGAATATTGAAGCATAAGGTCTATTGCCTCGTTTAACCTTCCTTCCCTTATGAGCCTTGTCCTTTTGTGGGTTGGTATCTTTGTGGGGCAGGCATATGCGCAGGGTGGCAGGTACCTTTCATTTGACCAGATGGGCCTCTGTCTTCTTAATTCGCCTGTTGCTACATAGGGGATCACACTCCATCTATCATGGTCTATGTAATCGGCAAATATACCCCCTTCACCCACTTCCTTTTCCCAGATATCTTTACGGAAATCAGTTATAGATAGGGTAAATCGTCTTTTTGCCCGCCTCTCTTCTGGTGTATAGGGGATAAATTTTTTCCATTCGCTGGGGTTACGGGTGAGCTCATCATAGTAAGATGCCCTGTCAATGGAGTTCAGAAAGGTTATCATATTTGTCTTCAACCATTCCCAGTCCTTTTCAGAAATGTCAAGGAGCTTTACATCCTTCTCGCTGAAGGCCTGTACCCTCCCCCTGAAGTATATTATACCTCCCACCATGCCTACACATGGTCTATATCCTAATATATTGTCGGGGTTTCTCGGCTCCACACCACAGACCACAGAGATCCCGCCTGCCTTGAACTCTGCAAAGCTGTCGCCCACATCCCTGAAATACCAGGACTGGGGTGGATCGAATCTCGGGTTATGCTTTGTGAGGGTATCGCACCTTGCACCACCGCTTCCCTGGACATAGAGTATGCCCTGGGCCGCTGCATTGAATGCACCGTTTGTCACATCGCCGAGGACAATTATCTTTGCGCCGCAGTTCAGCCATCCCACATCGTCTGATGCCGACCCGTAAACAGTGATCTCTGTCCCTGGCATACCCATACCACCGCATCTCTGACCCACAGGACCACGGATAATGACCTTTATTGTCTCTTTCCCTGGCCAGATCCTGCCACCTATGCCGTGCTGACCATCGGCCTCGATATAGAGTATCCTTGCACCATCTTTTACTGCCTGCTGGATCAATTCCTCGAGGTCCTTTGAAGGGATCCTTATGCCCCCTGCATTCCCATGGATGAGAACGGTTTTGTCATCTATCCACTGGATAATGTCTGAATTTTTAAAATAAGACCCTATCCTTTCAGCATACATAGCTTATCTGTAACCTCTCTGCCATATCCTTATCGTCTATACCTATGGCATCAGACATGCCGATAGGCAGTTCTGTGCTCCTTCCCATAGGTGCAAATATCTTCTTTAGTTCCATCTCACATGCCTTAATTACATCAACAAGCCTCTCTGCCACCCTTTCTGAGTCGAGTCTCCTGTATAATCTCGGGTCCTGGGTTGCAATCCCCCTCGGGCATTTTCCTGTGTTGCAGAGATTGCATCTGTTGAACTCATCGCCGAGGCAGTCTGCCGTTGCCTGCATTATGTATTTACCCACCTGAACAGCAGAGGCTCCGAGCATTATGAGGGCTGCTGTATTTGCAGCAAGATTACCTTTTTTGCCAATCCCGCCACCGGCAATGAGAGGTAGTTCATTCTGTTTACCCTGCCTTACAAGCTCAAGGTAGCAATCCCTTATATTGGATGCAATGGGATGACCCATTTTATCCAGAGATACGTTATAGGCTGCACCTGTGCCACCATCCTCACCGTCTATGGCAAGGGCTCCTGCATAAGGGTTTCTGACAAGGTTATTGAGCACCGCTGTTGCAGTTTTTGTACCTGATATCTTTGGATATACGGGGATTCTGAACCCGAAGGCCATGGACATGGACTGGATCATCTTTGCCACTGCCTCTTCTATGGAATATTTGGTTTGGTGTGTTGGTGGCGATGCAAGATCCACCCCCTCAGGCACGCCCCTTATCTTTGCTATGAGTTTTATTACCTTTTGAGCCATCAAGAGGCCACCATCGCCTGGTTTTGCACCCTGACCGTATTTGATCTCAATGGCTGCCGGGTCTACCACCATTTGGGGGATGCTGTGGATGATCTCGTCCCAGCCAAAATAACCGGATGCAATCTGCAGGACAAAGTATTTCAGATACCTTGATGTGAGAAGCCTTCCTGGAACGCCGCCCTCGCCTGTGCACATGACTATCGGGATACCCTCGACCTCATTGAGATAGGCAACGCCCATGGCAAGGCCTTCCCACATAGGCGGGGATAGGGCACCAACAGACATGGAGCCTATCATGACAGGGAATATCTCCCTGACAGGGGGGATAAAGATATCACTACCTTTATCTAATGTGAGATGACCGTCTATGTCCTTTAAAGGCAAGGTCTCAGGCTGAAGAATCCTCCCGATGTATGTCCTTATCCTGAACTCGTGCCTTTGTGCATCAAGGGCAGGGTCTGTGAGCATGGATATGCGGGTGAACTTAATCCTGTCAAGGGTCGATGGAGACGGATCATTTCTCCTGCCACCTCTTCTATAGGGTTCACCGCCCTGGTTTTTGTAATGATAGAACTTATGCTGGGGATTGTATTGGGGTTCTATGGCACCGTTAGGACATACAAGCTGGCAGATAGCGCATCCTGTGCAGTAATGATCTATATCCCTTACCTGTTCTATCACATGGATAACCTTTGTCTTTATTGTTGCCTTTGGTATTAGGCCTTCAGACTCCACAGTTCTGATCAATTTTACAGCTGGTTTAATAGCACCTACAGGACATACTGCTGTGCACTGGCCACACCTTTTACACCTGTCTTCCCTCCATTGTATTATATAAGGGAACTCCTTCAGGGAGAGTGTATGGTTGAAATCAGGCCTTGCAATTTTAGTATCTGTCATGCCGCATGTCTCCTCTCTTTTTTAAACTCACCTGTAAGCTGATTCCATATGAATGCCTCGGAAGCACCGGCTGGCACTATCACCATATCGTATTTCATGGGGTATATATCCTTTGAACTATCCCTATCAGGGATAACCTTATCGATCCCGCATACCTCTGACATGAGGCAGTATTTGCCGTATGTGCCTGCCACAACACCTGGTCTTAATTTCTTCGAATCCTGAACCATAAATGTGGTGCCATCGGGTGTAAACCCTATAACACAGTTTGGTCCATCTATAACAAGGTATCGCAGGGATTTCTTTAGCACATGGAGGACCTCTCTTTCAGGTCTTAAATCCATCTCCTTTGAAGAAAGGGGTGTTATTACATCCTTATAGTACTGGATGGGTAGACCAAGCCTTTCTACTACATAGTGGAGTATGTGGGTGAATACCTCGCTATCGCTCTGATATCCTGTATAACCAGAAAATCCCCTTGACATGAGAAACTCCCTTATAGGGACAAAGGCCGTATTCTCTCCGTTTGTCATTGTTGCATATCCCTGAATGAAAAAGGGATGGCAGGCATAGAGGTTGATAGAGTAGTTTGTATTCTGTCTTCCCTGAGCGAGGATGATCTTTGCCAGAAGCTCCCCGTTATCGAGGGCAAAGAACTCCCCAAGCTCAAGGGGGTCATCCACCTCCTTAATAGTAACTACATCAGGATAAAAACTAAAGGCTATGATAGAGCCATCGTCTTCACCCATCCGGCGAAGGTTTATCCTTGTTTCAAGTAGCAGTTTTTCCTTTTCTTTCTGTGATTTTTCTAAATATGGCTCCGGGTAATCATAGACCTTTGCAAAATAATGTCTTTTCTTCTGAATACCTCTTTTTGGTCTTAGCTTCGGGGTCCATTCACGGATAAATCTAAAACCCTGCCCCTTTAAGTATTCGTTTATTAACCCATTTTTCTCCTCTGTACATATCCCTGAAAGGATGGGGTATGCTTTCAGGTCCTCAAAGACACCACCTAAATCCCTGAGCACAAGCCCCATGCCCGAGCCGTCATGGCCTTCCTTCATTGTCTCAAGGGCGGCTATGTTCTCCATCGGAGAAATGTACCTGTTTGATGTTATAGCTGCAAGCCTGCACATGGATTATCCTTTAAGGTTTTATTGTATGGCATCATTGTCTTTTTGTCCTGAACTTATCCTGATTGCCTTTTCAATCGGATACACAAATATCTTTCCATCACCTATCTCACCGGTCTTTGCCCTATCTAAAATTACTGCAATGGCTTGATCCTCGTCTTCATCCTTCACCACTAACTCGATCTTTATTTTTGGCAGGAATCTTACCTCATGCTCCTTTCCCCTGTATATCTCAACAAATCCCCTCTGTCTGCCAAAGCCCCTTACCTCTGTTACGGTCATTCCATGCAGTATCCCTGCATCTACAAGTCCTGCCTTAATCTCCTCTAACCTGTGCGGTTTCACTATGGCCTCTATCTTTTTCATACTGCCTCCTCATTATATATGCAAATTGTATGCCTTTTCACCATGGATGCTCTCATCGAGACCAATGACCTCATCATCTATCTTTGATCTTAAGCCTGTTATGGCACGGATAAAAAAGAATATAATTGTGGTCATTCCCCCTGAATAAACTATGGTTACCACAACGGCTATCAGTTGTTTTAGGAGCTGCCCGGGATTTCCATATAAAAGGCCTCTTCCAGCCTCATTTATAGATGGGTCTGCAAATATACCGGTTAGTAATGCACCTAATATCCCTGCGATGCCGTGTATGCCGAATACATCCAGGGTGTCGTCATAACCCAATCTCGGTTTTATCTTTGTAACGGCTATATATGGTACAATGCCAGCACATATGCCTATCAGAAGTGAGCCTGAGATATTTACAAATCCAGCGCCCGGGGTAATTGTAACGAGCCCTGCCACAGCCCCTGAACAGAGCCCAAGGAGTGTTGGTCTTTTTGTAGTTAACCACTCTGCCGTCATCCAGGAGATCGCTGCCATGGCCGTGGCAGTATTCGTATTTAAAAATGCCGCACCGGCAACGCCATTGGCAGACAAAGCTGAACCGGCATTGAAGCCAAACCAACCAAACCAGAGAAGCCCTGTACCTGTGGCAACCATAGTGAGGTTATGGGGAATAAGGGATGTGTCCCTTCTTCTGCCAAGGAGGATAACACCAATTAGTGCAGCAATACCTGCGTTTATGTGGACTACTGTCCCGCCTGCAAAGTCCAGGGCCCCTAACTGGGCTAAAAAACCATTACCCCAGACCCAGTGTGCAACAGGGACATAAACAAAGCTCATCCAGAGGATTGAGAATGCAAACCAGGCAGAGAACTTCATCCTCTCCACAAAAGCACCGCTTGCAAGGGCAACGGTAATGGCTGCAAAGGTAAGCTGGTATACTATAAATATGTATTCCGGGATCGTCTTTGCTGCCTCTACTGAACTTTTTATGCCAACGCCTGAAAGCAAAAGCTTTGCAGGATTTCCTATAATACCTGATAAATCATCTCCAAAGGCAAAGGTATATCCATATAGGACCCACAGGACACTTACAACAGCGAATGCAACAAAGGACATGGAGATGGTATTTAAGGTATCTTTTCTTTTTGCTAACCCTCCATAAAAAAGTGCAAGCCCTGGTACTGTCATCAGCATCACAAGGGCAGTGGCGACTATCATCCATGCAGTATCGCCGCTATTTATCTCCACAATGGAGGCTGTGCCTTCACCGGCAAGGGCAGCACTTGAAAAGATCATTACGCCTATTAACCCTTTTAGTATCTTCATTTTCGTTCCTCCTTTTAAAAGTTATATGTAAAGTTTATCCCGTATACGAGGTTATATTTAACCGGGCCATTTGGGTTATACGAATCCTTTATATCACCGGCAGTGGGGTATTCCTTCTCTGCATCTGATGAGAGGGGAAACCAGTACTGTATGGATGACTGGATGGAAAAAGACCTTGTAGCAGGGATTGATAGTCCTACCCTTACCATGCCATCATGGAATCCCCTGTATTTCTTCCCTGTGTATGAGGCAGCTATTTTATCATAGGTCCTCCAGTAGTCGCCCTCACCGGCAAAATATCCAAAAGAACCTGATAGATCGAGGGTTGTCCCCTTATATAATGGGAAGGAATGGGAAAGACCCAGGTTGATATATGTGCCTTTATAGTTTGTTATGTCCCTGTAGATGGAAAGCGTAGGTTTACCTAATATATCCAGGGCAAAGGATATAAAGACCTCCTCTGTCTCATCGGCATATTTAGTTCCATAGTAGATATAACCACCTGTTATGGCAAGGGCCTTTATGTTATGGGTATAGCTCAATGTGAGGTCTGTCTCATTTAAGCCCTTCTTGAACTCACTGGTAAATGTGGCTGTCTTTGTATTTCTCTGGTTCGTATCTATGTTTCCCCAGATGGATGCAGAAAATCCTTTGTAAGAAACATCAATAGATGGTTGAATCACTAACCCATCTTTGCCTATCTCATAGCCACGGAATATATACTGGTTATAAACCCCTGCAGATACTGAAACCGAAACATCCTCTGTCTGCCGGGCATGGGATATCTGGATGGTGCTTGCCATAAAAACCAAAAATATAATTGCCGTTGCCTTGAATTTCTTAAACCATTTCATAAACACCTCCAGAAGGTTTAATAGAATGATAAATAATCAAGGACTGTGCCATTTGATAACTTATTGTAATTATTAGATACCAAAATATTTCCGTCCTGAAACTTAAAACAAAATTGTATTTTTTATACAAATATGTTATGAATTTATCAGAATGATGGAGACCTTAAAGAGAAAGAATGCCGAGCTGACAGCGCTCCTTGAAGTGAGTATGGTATTGAGCTCATCCTTTGAGCTTGAGAAGAACCTCTTGAAGGCCATGAAGATACTCTCAGACCACCTTGATATGAATCGTGGAACAGTCACCCTATTAGATGCAAAGACAAGTGAGCTCAGGATCGCCACTGCCTATGGACTCACAAAGGATCAGATTGCAAGGGGTAAATACAGGATAGGAGAGGGTATTGTGGGAAGGGTGGTAAAAACTGGTTCGCCCATGGCCATCCCTGATTTGGGCAAGGAGCCGCTCTTTCTAAACAGAACCGGTGCAAGGATAGATAAGAATAATATCTCCTTTCTGTGCGTCCCTATCAGGATAAAGGATGAAACCCTGGGCGTGCTATCTGTAGACAGGATATTCGACGAGATGATTACTATGGATGAGGATTTGAGGGTCCTGCAGATCATAGCCACCCTTATAGGTCAGGCCATAAAGATCCACAGGGCATACGATAACGAGAGGAAGGAAAGGGAAGAGCTTACACACGAGCTCAGGTCTCGATACAGTCTACCAAACATAATATCCATATCAGATAGGATGCAGGATGTGATAAAGACATGCCTTAAGGTGGCAAAGAGCAGGGCCAGTGTCATGATAAGAGGTGAAAGCGGGACAGGAAAAGAGCTTATTGCAAGGGCTATACATTATGAAAGCGATAGATCCAGTATGCCTTTTATAGCCTTAAACTGCGCTGCCCTGCCTGAGACACTTCTTGAGGCAGAGCTCTTTGGTTATGAGAAGGGTGCCTTTACAGGTGCATCCATGACAAAGCTTGGTAGGTTCGAGCTTGCCAATAAGGGGACGATCTTCCTCGACGAGATAGGGGATGTAAGCCAGTCCATACAGGCAAAGCTACTAAGGGTGATTCAGGAGCAGACCTTTGAACGCTTAGGAGGTACAAGGTCCATAAAGGTGGATGTAAGGATAATAGCGGCAACAAACAGGGACCTTGAGCAGATGGTCAAGAATGGAGGTTTCAGGGAAGACCTCTACTGGCGATTGAATGTGGTGCCCATATATCTACCCCCACTTAGGGAAAGGCAGGACGATATACCCCCCCTGATAGAACATTTCCTTAAAAAGTTCAACAGGGAATACAATAAAAATGTAATTATTGCCGGTGAGGCTATGGCACTTTTTATGCGATATCCGTGGCCGGGCAATGTGAGGGAGCTTGAAAATACCATTGAAAGGCTCGTTGTATTGAGTGAGGATGGTGTTATAAAGGTAGATGATATACCATCGTATATAAGAGAGGGAATCACCTTAAGACGCCATAACCCAGATGACTCTTTAATTGCAGAGACCGAGAGACTCGAGAAAGAACGAATAATAGAGGCCCTTAAAAGATGCAGCTTCAATCAGTCAAGGGCAGCGAGACTCCTCGGCATTACCCAGCGCCAGATAGGCTATAAGATACAGAAATACGGGATAAAGAAAGAGGGGCAGTAAGCCCCTCATCCATTATAGAATCGGCAGATAGCGTTCCAATTCATAGGGTTGAATCCTTATCCTGTAGTCATCCCATTCAACCCTCTTACTCTGGATAAGCTCGTTGAAGATGTGTTCGCCTATGGCCTCTTTTAATAGCTCGCTCTTTTCAGATAATTCTATGGCCTCTACAAGGCTTCCTGGAAGCTCATGGATACCCATATTTTGCCTCTCCTCCGGTGCGAGGTGGTATACATCGATCTCAGTGGGTTCTGAAAGTTTATATCCCATCTCAACACCCTTTAGCCCTGCATGGAGCATCGCTGAAAATGCCAAATACGGGTTACAGGCAGGGTCCGGTGAGCGCAGTTCTATCCTCGTTGCCTTCTCCTTACCTGGCTTATACATGGGGACCCTCACCAACGCAGAGCGATTTCTCCTCGCCCAGCAGATATACACAGGTGCCTCATAGCCAGGGACGAGCCTCTTATAGGAGTTTACCCACTGATTAAGGACAAGGGTGATCTCCCTGATGTGGGTTAGAAGCCCTGCTATATATGACTTTGCCACCTCAGAGAGATGGTATTTATCATCAGGGTTAAAAAAGGCGTTTTTATCCCCTTTAAATAAGGACTGATGGGTGTGCATACCGCTTCCGTTTTCTCCAAAGATGGGTTTTGGCATGAATGTGGCATATACACCGTATTTCTTTGCTATCTCTTTCACTGCTACCCTGTAGGTCATCACCGTATCGGCCATCTCAAGGGCATCGGTATATCTCAAATCTATCTCATGCTGGGAAGGCGCCACCTCATGGTGGGAATACTCTACATTTATACCCATCTCCTCTAAGGCAAGGATCGTATCCCTTCTTAGATCCTCTGCTGCATCGGATGGATAGTCAAAATAACCTCCCTGATCGAGTATATCCGTTGCGCTGTCGGATTTAAAATAGAAGAACTCAAGCTCAGGGCCTAAATAGAAGTTTGTAAAACCCATGGACTTCATCTTTTCTAATGCCTTTTTCAAGGCATAACGCGGGTCTCCCTTATAGGGGGTGCCGTCAGGCTCATATATGTCACAGAACATCTTGGCTGTAGCCTTTTCCTTCGGCCTCCATGGTATGAGCGTAAAGGTTTTTGGATCTGGTATGGCAACCATGTCGCTCTCATCTATCCTTGCAAATCCCTTTATAGATGAACCGTCAAAACCCATTCCCTCTTCAAATGCTGCCTCCAGTTCATCTACATGTATTGCAAAGCTCTTGAGTTGTCCTAAGATGTCACAGAACCAGAACCTTATGAACCTCACATCCTTCTCTTTTATCAACTTCATCACATCCTGTTTGTCCCGTGGTCTTTCCATAAAATACCTCCTCATGTCTTATTATGTCCTTTCAGGCCTTAAAAAAGGCACTGTAAAAACGATTTGCCTTTTGTCTATATTCAAAATAAAACGATGCTGTAGCATCTATTATATCCCTCAAATCCTGCCTGTCCTTTGACCATTCCAGTATCATCTCAGGGGTTATCTCTGGATGAAACTGGATTCCATAGGAGTTGTTATATCTAAATGCCTGCTCTGGGAAAATCGATGAAAAGGCAAGTCTTGTTGCTCCCTCTGGCAAATCAAAGGTATCGCCATGCCACTGAAAGACCCTTGCCTTACCTGATTTTTCTGATAGCAGACCGAAACAAGGGTCTAAACGACCTTCCTCAGTGAATTCAATGTCATACCATCCTATCTCCTGGGCGCTTCCCTTATACACCCTTCCACCTAAAACATATGCCAGAAGCTGACAGCCCAAACAGATGCCCAGGATCTTAATCCCTATTTTTAAGGCATCTTCAATGACCTTTGCCACCCTTACTAAGAATGGGTATCTATCCATCTCATATACACCCATGGGTCCGCCAAGGACAATTAGATATTCATATCTCTTCAAACCATTTATCCTGAAGCCTTGATAAGCCTCAACGATATGAAGGTCAATGCCATTGGTCCGGGCATACTGGATTATATTTCCAGGCCTTTCTTCGGGTGAATTCTTTATAAGCAATGCATTCATAACAACTGCCTGAGAAGAAATCCTTCAAGATGCAAAAATAAGGATGCCATACATTAAATTGAAGCAATTCTTATGCCAGTTACAGAATATCTGTTTGATTGAATGTTTTGGCATGTACAGATTTAACAATTATGTATTATGCTACAATTTTGTAATGTAGAATAGAAGATAGGCCTCACACACCATTAGCGGAACCTTACGGTAATCCTACCTTTGAGATGCTGTTTTATATCTTTAATACCTACCTTTTTGTCTGTGGATAATCCCTGCAGCAAGGGCTGCCTGGGCCTGTGTGTTCTGAAAGACTTGTAGAAAATGATCTGGTACGGCTGCACTGCTTTAAGCAATAACTGGATATCCATGAGCTCGGATACAGCCTTTAGAGGTGATGCGAAAAGGGTTATTCCATAGCCCGGGTGTCATACCGCATTTGTCACACCATTTACATTTCCTGCGCAATAATCAAGTATTGTTACAGTCTTAAGAGCCATATGTTCATGAATATAAGCCTTTTCTTTTGTAAATCAACAGTACAATAATGTCTCCTTCTCAATACGTATGGTTCCTGGCTTGTATTTTGCACCAATAATAATTGAAAAGTTTATCAATCATGCTAATAATATTGTTGTAAGTAGTCACTCAAGGTATGTTTAGATATTAGAAATCCATAGATTGAGCACTGGATTATTTATATGTGTGGTATATTTGGAATATACAATCATAAAGATGCAGCAAATATAACCTATTTAGGACTATATGCCCTCCAGCACAGGGGCCAGGAAAGTGCAGGCATTGTATGCTTTGATATGGACAGGGCATATTCCCATAAACAGATGGGGCTTGTGTCTGATGTATTTACCGCAGACGTCTTAAAAACCCTGAAGGGAACAAAGGCAATAGGTCATGTGAGGTACTCTACTGCAGGTTCAAGTGATATAAAGAATTCACAGCCTCTTGTTGTCGAGTATCTTAAGGGTTATCTGGCATTAGTGCATAATGGTAACCTGACAAATGCGCGACTTATCAGAGATAGGCTGAGGGACGCTGGCTCTATCTTTCAAACAACAACAGACTCAGAGGTTATTATTCACCTCATAGCACGGGCGCAAAGCTCTACGATTCTTGAACGATTGAGCAGTGCGTTGCATTCTGTTGAAGGGTCTTATTCACTTATATTTCTTACCCAGAACGAGCTTATCGCAGTCAGGGACCCATATGGTATACGACCACTTTGTCTTGGTAGACTTAAAAATGCACAGGTCGTCTCCAGTGAGAGTTGTGCCTTTGATCTCATAGAAGCAGAATTTATAAGAGAGATAGAACCAGGAGAAATATTAGTGATAAACGAAAACGGCATCCAGAGTTTTTTCCCTTTTAAAAAGGTGCAACCGAAATATTGTATCTTTGAATTAATCTATTTTGCACGACCCGATAGTTTTATGTTCGGCAGGACTGTGTACACAATCAGAAAGGCATTCGGTAGGGAACTTGCAAAAAACGATAATATCATAGCTGATATGGTAATACCCATACCAGATTCTGGTATAGGTGCAGCTATCGGATATTCCCAGGAGTCCGGTATTCCTTTCGAACTTGGCCTCATAAGAAACCATTATGTGGGCAGGACATTTATTGAGCCTGAACCATCTATCAGGCATTTCGGGGTAAAGCTCAAACACAATGCGATACATGATTTGGTAAAAGGCAAAAGGATTGTGGTGGTAGATGATTCCATAGTGAGGGCTACTACATCAAAAAAGATTATATCCATGTTTAGATATTACGGGGCAAAGGAAGTGCATTTCAGGGTTAGTTCGCCGCCTACTAAGTATCCATGTTTCTACGGTATTGATACACCTTCAAGAAAACAGCTCATTGCCTCATCACACTCAGTAGACGAGATTAAGACATATATGCAATGTGATTCCTTGCGATACCTTTCGGTAGAGGAGATGAAACAAGCTCTCGGCAGAGGCGACTACACATTCTGTGATGCATGTTTCACCGGAGAATATTTTATTCCTTTTCCAATGGATATGGATATAGAACAGATGGAGCTTTTTTCAAAGGAAACAGCCCTTAAAGACCTTCGTCATATGATCGTGCAACGGTAAACATTCACACAGCAACACATGCCTTCATTGTTTATACCTGTTAGTGATGGGCATTCTGCGGTCTTTACCAAATGCCTTTGGTGTGATCTTTATCCCTGGAGGTGCCTGTCGTCTTTTGTATTCGCTCAAATCTACCATACGGAGCACACGTTCTGCTGTTTCCGCATCAATACCTGTAGCCACTATTTCATGTAATTCTTTATCCTCTTCTATATATAACTTTAATATGGGGTCAAGCACCTCATACGGCGGCAAAGTATCTGAATCCTTCTGATTGGGCTTTAATTCTGCAGTAGGTTCTTTTATGAGAACATTATGAGGAATAACAGGGCTTATCGTATTCCTGTATCGAGCAAGTCTATATACCATTGTCTTCGGGACATCTTTGATTACTGCAAAGCCCCCTGCCATATCACCATAGAGTGTAGCATAGCCAACGCTCATCTCTGATTTATTTCCTGTTGTTAATACAAGCCAGCCAAATTTATTAGACAGGGCCATAATAATATTTCCCCGTATCCTCGCCTGTATATTTTCCTCAGTTATATCTTCCTTTAAATCCTTAAAGAATTCATAAAGGGATGAAAGATAGGCGCTACATATGGAATCTATAGGTATCTCCATGACCGATACATCAAGATTTCTGGCAAGGTCATACACATCCGTGCGTGATTCATGGGATGTGTAATAGGATGGCAAAAATACCCCTGTTACATTCTTGTTTCCCAAGGCATCACAAGCGATTGCACATACAAGAGAAGAATCTATACCGCCGCTTAACCCAATGACTACCTTACTGAAACCATTCTTATACACATAATCATACAGTCCAAGGATCAGGGCATTGTATATTTCAGCCTCAGTTTCGAGTTTATGAACAGGAGGGGATACAACCTCTGTTCTTTCCTTCAGAGGAATCTTATCTGTAATCTCAATAGCACTTTTCTGAAACCACTGTCTCTTTTGTTGTAAACCGTTAGATTGTACTGTCAGCGATGAGACAGATATGTCAACAATAAGAAGTTCTTCCTTAAATTGATTTGCCTGTGCTATTATATATCCTTCTTTATCAACAACCATACTGCCACCATCAAAGACGAGTTCGTCCTGGCCTCCAACCATATTGGTATAAACAACAAATATCTGGTACTCCCGTGCCTGTTTTATTATTGCCTGTTCCCTCATTTTTATCTTTCCCACATGATACGGGGAACCATTGATATTGAGAATTAATCTTGCAGATGCCATTGCCTGAAGCTTTGTTGGACCTTCCTTAAACCAGATATCTTCGCAAATATTGACACCAAATCTTACCTCTCCATATGCAAAGACTATTGGTTCGCCACCAGCTTTAAAGTATCGCTTTTCATCAAAAACACCGTAGTTTGGCAGTAACGCCTTGTGATATATGCCTTTTATAGTTCCGTTGTATATTACAGAAGCAGCATTATACAGTCTATCATCCTCCTGGTTGACAAATCCTATAACAGTCACCAATGACGGCACATGTTTTGAAATATCCTCCATGACCTGAATGTTGTCTTTGACAAATTGAGGCTTGAGCAGCAGGTCTTCCGGTGGATAACCTGTGACTGCTAATTCAGGAAAACACACTATGTCTGAGCCAGCAGCATGTGCCCTGTCAATATACTCCATTATTTTGTTCTTGTTGCCTTGCAGGTCTCCAACAATGGTGTTAATCTGTGCAAGAGCAATTCTTATAGTATCTCCCATATATGACCTCCTTCATATCACACACTTTTATGTGTGGTATCTTTGGATTGGTTTTAAGTTGAGCCCTTCTTTCATGAGCATTACTGTTGCGCGCTATTGCCTTTGCAGATGCTACTTTTGTGAAATATGGTATAGTATAGACGATGGCTGCTCTTCTGATATAATAGGAATCCCTTACAGATTTTCTACCTCGAGGTGTATTGATTATCATAGCAATCTCATTATTTTTTATTTTATCTACAATGTTCAGTATCACCAGGACCATTTGAAAGAACTATGCCATCAGGATTCATCTCAAGAACGTCCTGTGCCGCTGTATACGAAGGAACTACTGTGACATTACATCTTGCATGTACAAGGTTTCTCAAAATATTGTATTTAACCACAAAGTCGTATACTACAACATTGAATCGCTTCCCTTCTCGTTCATGTTCTGTATAATGTGATTCCGTCCCCCATAGACCCTCATCCCATTTATACATTTTGTTGCAGATTACATGCGTAACTAAGTCAAGACCAACCATGGATGGATGAGCCCTTGCCTTTTCTACTAAAGCGTTTTGGTCAAGATCAACGATGGAAATAATATTATTTATCGCGCCCTGCGCCCTTATATGTTTCGTAAGCGCCCGCGTTTCTATTCCATAAATGCCAATAATATTATTTTTCTAACCTTCAACCCATAGCTTAACTGATTTAATATCCTCATTATTTATCCCGTAGTTTCTTATCTGGGTATATGTCATGGTTACTATCTATCCTTTATAGCATGGATCAGTGAGTATTTCCTGATAGTCAGTTATGGACCTATTAAATACCACCTCACCAGGGGCCAGTCCTTCTGCTTCAAAGGAATTTCCTTCAAAAACAGTCCCATCAGCAAGTGCAAGTATGGCTTTCTTTAATGTTTTCATAATTACATTTGAAAAATATGTATGTTCTAAACTGCATTATTAGAAGCAAATCTTATGCCAAATTACAATGCGCTATGCTCCTTTGGTAATGTTAATTCTTTTGTGTAAATTCTTTTAAGGGCTTTCTTTCCCATTGGTCGTTTAAATGACTTGAGTACTGCATATATGATCCTCTCAATGCCCTTGTTAATATTAAAGCAGCTCATGGGAAGTATTCTTCTTCTAACCTCCCTGAATGCCCTTTTGATTACATTTGTTATGTAGTTTTATCTTCATAGGTCAAGCTAATTTCGCCTCTATTTTATTACGGTAATCCATGCGGGAAGGTGTTCGTGCATAAGATCTGCTGCATATGAGCTCATCTCTTTCTGCCTCAAGGACTTCCTCGATAAGCCTCTTTTTTAATCCCTCAGTTCCCTTGTCTTAGGGAATAGGGCTGCAGCTGCCATTCATATCTGGCTATCACATCATCCCCGAAGAACTTTCAGTTCCCTTGTCTTAGGGAATAGGGCTGCAGCACGAAACGCCAAGTGCCTCAGCTATGGCTCTGCGGGTCTTTCAGTTCCCTTGTCTTAGGGAATAGGGCTGCAGCCCCCCCTGATTTCCCTATAAAATAAATGAGTTTCCAATCTTTTTCCACAAAAAATTTCCGGAAATACCTTAATTGTCGTAAACCCCCTTTCATTTTCGAAAATCCTTCTGTATCCACCAATCCCCTTACATTCCTTATGGACTTTTGCCCATCTCATCTTATCCCTCACGGCTTGTCTTTCATTCTTCCCATCCGTTGATCCACACGACCACCTTTTCTACCATCCACCTACAAAAGGCTTATAGGCCGGCCTATCACCCCTTACAAAACTTGCTATCGCCTGTGCCTGTTTCATCATTATGGTCTTTATCTTCTGTTTCATACCGGCGTATCTCTCCTCGCCATCCAGCCTTTCAAACACCCTCTGGGCAACAGCCTTTCTTGTTTTCTCGTCAAGTCTTCCTTCTTCATCCACCTTTATATCGCTTCCCTTACCAAGCATCCCGAATATCACCCTGTCCACCACCTGCTGCCTGAATTCTTCTATCAAGTCCAGAACAAGGCTCGGTTTTCCTGCCCTGTCTGTGTGGACAAATCCCGCGAAAGGGTCGAGACCTGCGAGTATTATGGCCTTTTCTATCTGACCGTATAATATGGCATAACTATAATTTAATGCAGAATTTATCGGATCTGTCGCTCCTCTGCCTTCCCTGCCCTGCCATTCCATATCTGCCTTCAGGAGTTGTTTCATTGCATCCCAGTAAATGGATGCTGACCTCCCTTCAATGTTTAAAATCGATTCCCTCACCTCATCCACATTCTGCCCTTCCATGTCCATGAGTGTCTTTATGTTATCCTCAAGTCTTCTCCTTGAATCTTCAAGAAAGTCAAAGAGCCCTTTATCTACCACCTTTCGATATCTGGCAAAATATCTGATGATGTTCTTCTGGTTGTGAATCTTGCCAGTAGCGAAGGCCCGGCCGAGCTCAAGCCCCCTTTTGTCCCCATAGGCAAGCAACTGCTCCCTCCTTGTTTTCACCGTCCCAACAAGATAGGGCCCGCTCAGTCTTCCGTATACATCGCCGTTACCTGATATGTATATAATGTCTATGCCCCTTTCCGCACATATCTCCACCACATCGCTGGAGATGCTTACACCCCTTGATGTAATAAGTACCGAATCGAGATGGATTAGCGGCACCTCTTCCACAATCTGCCCTTCTGATTTCACCCTCAGTCTTTCGCTATGCTTGCTCAGAAACATACCGTATTTATCAAGGATGAGCTGACGTTTTTCACTCATGGATTAATTCCATTCTAAGCTTTACCTTCACAAATATCCTTATATGGACACGCTTCATAACACTCATCCGGTCTTCCAGGGTCTATCTCGTCCTGTATAAGTCTTATCCTTCTGTCTCTCTCCTCTATGAACCACTGTCTTAACTCGTCGCTTATATGATGGAAATCCCGTTTCAGCCTTATCTGGTTGTTTTTGAACCTCACATAGACAATGCAACCCAAATCCACTGGAAATTCATAGAGTGATTCCATTACCATTGCATAGCCTGTAGTGGTAAGCCTGTGGAAATCCCTCTGTTCAGGGTCGAATTTAAGATCCACCACCATCCCCTGAGAGAATATATAGCCATCTACCGCGAGATTCTGGGATAGTCCAAGGAAGGCACCGTTTAGCCTCTGCTCCACAACGACAGGCAAAACAAGAAAGACAAAGGCATCGGCCTGACAGTATGGGTAGCGAGAGCGAATATCATCTATCCTGTATGCAATCCTTGTCTTCTCGAATTCCCAGATCAGCCTTCCTTTTTGGAGCATAATTTCGGTAAGAGGTGGGACTCGGCCCTTTTTTTCATCAAGGTTAAACCCCCAGGAATTAGCCTCTCTTATAAGGTCTATATCCCCTATCTTTTGAACAAAATCGGCACTTGTAATCTCATTATCATCATAGATAATAACCTTTGCCCTGGTAAAGATCTCGGATACCACCCTGTGCAGGAGGAGCCCTTCTACCATGGCCTCGTTAGAGCGAAACCCCACATGACCTATCTTTTTCAGATAGAGGTCTCTACCGCTTCCACAGTAGAGGCTTGCAATGTCTGATACACCTAACCTCACCGTGGAGTTAGTAACAATCGGTGGCTGGGCCCAGTTCCAGCCTCGAAGGTCAGGGTGCACCTCGTCCCTCCTTGCATCCATAAGGAGCTTTCTTGTCACGTATTTATGTTCTTCAGGGCTTAAAAAATACATAAATTCCTCTTTTCGATTCCATATACACTATATTTTTCGGTCTCTTTTTGCATTTATTAACCCTTGCATACCGGTTTGAACTCACATTCGTTGCATCTTCCCTTATGCGGTGTTTCATAAGGCAGGATTTCTTTCTGAATCATCTGTCTTATCTTTTTTATCTTGCCCATTAAAAACTCTCTTGCTCCATCGGTGAAATAGACGGATTTTGTGTTGCCATCCTCTAAACTGTGGATAAAACCTCTTTCTGCCCTTTTTCTGTATAGCTCCTGGAGGAGAAGGCCGTATGTTAGAAGCTGATACTTGTGATGGATGGCCACTACCTCTCCAGTGGAGAAGGCCCCATCTTTAAAATCCACAGGGATTACTTCATTATGGGCGATTATGGCCATATCCACCACCCCTGTAAGGCCGAGCCTGTGAGAGGTAAGCCTTACCCCGAACAGTTTCTGTGCATCCATATCGCCTGTCTGTTTTCTTGCATGTGGTTTTATGCCTTTTATACCAAACCTCGAGAGGCTGCGTCTTAACTCAAGGCGTATCTCCTCGGTCTGCCTTATTTTTCCTTCCTCCATCTTGTATGTGGTTGGCCGAAAGGACGGCATCAGGTATTTAAAATACACGATGCGTGGACAGTAAAAGTACTGTTTTATGTCGCCCACAGTCAGAATGGGGGTAGAAGGCAGAGGGGGCTGGGTCTGGTTCATTGGGATTTCTCTTCCTTTTCCACTATGTACTCCAGCTTCAATGCAAGGTCCTTTTCGCAAACTGGAAAGATCTGGATGTTGCCGGGCCTGTCTCCAATGGTGCGTTTTGCCTTCTTAAAGAGGGTTTCTTTCTGGTTATGGGTGAGTTCCCCAAAGAATGCAGAATACTGGATGCGGGTAAGGCCAAAGTCGAGGCAGATGTCTGCAATCTTGTTCCTGATCTTGTCCTCCACAATGTCATATATGACGATGCAGTTCATCCGCCACCTCCGGCAAAGTCTGAACGTGATTGACGTAACATACTATAATTATAGCAAAAATCAACCATCATGAGAATCGGAATAACCCGCCACGATCAGACCACCCCTCCTAATTCTTCAGCCCCGCAAGGGAAAACATATTCAGTTGTCAAAGAACAGAAAAAACACAAAATATTATATAAATATAAGCCCCAATTCATTGTTATAGGGTACATCTACTACAATTGTACCATTTTCATGGAGTCTCTTTGTCTTTCCCTTCTTTTCAAGTTGAGACAATTGCCTCCATCTGATAGGTACTAAAAGCTCACTCGCTTCTAAGGGGTTCTTTTTTTTAAGCAAATTGTATTGATCTTCATAAACTATCGGTAAAACATCTATGCCATCAAAAGCCTCATAAAACAACTTTTCAAGGCTATCATCTGAAGCAAATGGCCTTAAGGTATCAATGCATGCTGATTT
>Ga0308390_1000567_pt1 | contig 26204 bp, 28 predicted proteins | sample Hotspr2Sample149_FD_202358 | JGI IMG/M metagenome (GOLD analysis project Ga0308390, IMG submission 202358) | Hot spring phototrophic mat microbial communities from Mushroom Spring, Yellowstone National Park, Wyoming, United States - 20040719_149 ...
TTCCAATGTAAATTCTTGATTTAATGTAGAGATAATTTCAAACATAGATAGCTTCCATACTTTTTTAGTGCTGACTCTATTGAGTGGTTAATATTCTCAATGATATATGTATTTGATTCTTCATGTTGATTTTGAATAGGTTTTAATGACTTTTTTACTTCTCTTGCTATTTTAATCCATTCCTTTTTTACAATCTTTGCACTTTTTGATATTTCAGTAAAGTCATTTCTTATTTTAGAAACAATTTCAAATTCATCTAAAAGAACTCCATATTCATAATTTTTTAATAAACCTCCGTTAGTTAAATTTCCCGAAGTAATTACCGCTTTTTTGGAGTCAAAAATATAAATTTTTGAGTGCAGTTTTGGATAGCTTTTTACAAGTCCTTTTTTACCAATTATTAATTCTAATCCTGATAAGTCTAATGCGCCAGTATAAGCGTTAGGTAAATCAGTTATAAGTTCAAAACAAACATCAGGTCTCACATGATTAAGAATTTCCTTACAAATGTCTTCTTTAATAAATGGAGATGTAATTCGTATTGATTCTTCTGAATCTTCGATAAGATTCATTAGTTTATCTTTCCAAGGATTTTTAAGTATTTCCATGCTGATTTTCCAAAGTTTAGTTTCATTTTTGCCGTTATAGCTTGCTGAAAACCTGAAAACTTATTAGTGTTGTAAATCTTTCGTTTGGGTCTGATGCAGTGTTTTCCCACCGACCCACTTGATAAACGGTCTTGCTTTGGTCATAGTGTAAAGCCTTTTACTCAAAATTGTTCAGAATAAAAAGATAAGATAATGCAAAAATATCAGTGTTTCAGTGTTATTTTAGTTGATAACAAAAACAGAAGAAATGGACGAAGGATTACTGCTTTTACTGTTTATCGGCGCAGTGGTGCTAATCGTGCGCCTTTCAACTTTTTCCACGCGACTTGCACGATTAGAAACCCAAATACTCGACCAAGCCCAAAAACTCCGCGACCTTACTCGCCGCCTCGACGAAACTGCGACAGCCCAAACTCACGCCGATGCCCCACAACCAAAAATGGAAACCCAACAGAAAACAACTCCGCCCGAAGAGACACGCACCGAGACCGTTGAAAGCATTAAGCCAAAGCCGCCATTAGCAGAAACACAAATTGCACCACCAAGAGAAACAGAAAAACTATTGATAGCCGAACCATCAACGGCAGAACCGCAAAGGGGAACGCCATCGGCAAGTTTCATGTCGTTTGAAAGGCTTAAAAACACGGCAGAATTCGAGACGCTCATCGGCGGAAATGTGCTCAATCGGATTGGCGCGCTTGCGCTGATTTTCGGCATTGGCTTCTTTTTGAAATATGCGTTTGATAACGATTTGATTTCGCCGCTTGTGCGCGTCTTAATCGGCGTTGCGATTGGCGTGAGTTTAATTGTTGGAGGGATTCGCGCAAATGCCAAGAAGTTTGAAGTTTTTTCACAAGGCTTATTCGGCGCGGGGATTTCAACGCTCTATCTTTCGATTTACGCCGCGCTGAATTTTTACGAGTTGATTCCGCAGCCGCTTGCCTTTGTGCTGATGTCGGCGGTTACAGCCATTGCGCTTCTCGTTGCAGTTCAATACGATTCGCGTGCGATTTCGCTCTTGGGCTGGACAGGCGGATTTCTCACGCCGTTCCTACTTGCAAGCGCAGAGCCAAATGCCATCGGGCTGTTTGTCTATCTCGCCTTGCTCAACTTGGGAATGATTGCCGTTGTCTTTCTCAAAAGCGAGTGGATTGTGGTTGAACTGCTCTCGCTGATTGCGACTTACCTTGTTTATGCGGCGTGGTTTTCAGAGCATGGCGAAAAAACAGGAACGCTGACAAAGGCATTTTTCCTCACGCTCTTTTGGCTTTTGTTTTTGGCAAGCGAAGCCTATAGCACATTGAGCAATCAAACCGAGAAAATTCGCTTGCGCATCGCCAGTAGCGTGATGAACGGAGTGTTTTACTTCGCCGCTTTGTATGCGTCCGTAATGCCTGTGTGGTGGTTCAGCATTGTAACCTTGCTCATTGCGGGCGTGTATTTCGTGCTGTATCGGGTGATGCAACAACGCAATGCGTCGGCAACAAACGAACTCACGGCGATTTACAGCATTGGCGTAATTGCGTTTGTGGTGGCGGCGATTGAAGTGCAGTTCGCTGATTTCCTGACAGTTGCGCTGTGGTCGGCAGAAGCAGTAGGCGTGTTGTGGATTGCGCAACGAACTTCACAAAAACACTTGGAACGTGTTGCGATAATTTTGCTTGCGGTTACAGTGTTTCGGCTCTTCATCTCGCCTAATACGCTCTCGTATCAAGCAATTTCAGACTTTACACCGATTCTCAATCTTCGCGCAGTGGCGTTTTTTGCGCTTGCGCTCTCGCTCTTTGTGAGTGCAATGTGGATTGAAAAATCAAATCAAACGACGGCAACGCTCCTGAACTACGCTTGGGCGTTCATCGCATTTACGCTCTTGACGGTTGAAGTCAATGATTTCTTCTTGAAACGCGAAGCACTCCTGAACGAAACGATTGATTTTTCACGCTCAACACGAAGCATGAGTTTTGGAATGATTTGGCTTTTTTATGCAGTCGCGCTGTTGTGGCTCGGTGCGAAGCGGTCGCTCAAAAGCCTTGTCAATACAGGGCTTTTCGTGCTTGCGCTCGGCGTGCTGTGGAACATCGTATTCGGTCTGCGATTTGAGCCGATAGAAATTTTCCTTCCGATATTAAACCTTCGCGCGCTTTCGTTTCTCTTTGTGATTGTTGGAATTTTAGCGACGATTTCCTTACTCGAACAAACAAGTGAAGGGAGGAGCAGAACGGCAGAACTCTTGCGCTACGCCTTCGCGCTCATGTTGTTCTTGCTTATCACAGCGGAAGCAATCGATTATTTCAGATGGTCAAGTTTGAAGAGTAATTCCGATGAAAGTTTTTATCGTGCTTTAACGCTTGTGCTTCTTTGGACACTTTACGCAACGCCAATGATTTATTTCGGAGTTGAAAAGTCTGTGAAGCCCTTATTTTATGCGGGTGTATTAGTGTTTGCGTTTTCGGTGATGGTGTTAGTCTTTGGCGGATTTTCGTTTAATCCGATTGAAAACTTTGTTGTGGTTACAAACTTTCGGGTGGCTGTTTATCTCGTTGTGATGGCAAGTATTGCGTTGATTGCGATTTGGCTTTCAGGGCGAAACGGCTTTGAGCGGCTTTCGGTAATGTTTGGAATTGCATCGGCTCTGCTTGGTGTAGTGTTGCTTGTAGCAGAATCAAACGATTTTTTTGAACAGAAAATCAATATGCTTTCTTTTGGTGAACACGCAGAAGTCACAGCAAGCGACCTTGTCAGGCAATACGAAAATCAAAAACAACTTTCCATTTCGGCTTCGCTGATGCTCTATTCCATTGTGCTGATGCTTTACGGTATTTGGCGGTCTCGGCAAGCAATTCGGCTCACGGCAATCGCCTTGTTTGGAGTGGTAACGCTCAAAATTTTCATCTACGACCTTTCATTTCTTGCGACACTCTATCGCATTTTCTCGTTCATTGGGTTGGGCGTGCTGTTGCTCTTGGTGTCGTATCTCTATCAACGTTTCAAGCATTTGATTTTGCCTGATAAGTCCGAAGCAAAAACTTAATTGGGTAAGCGAATTGGGCGTTGATGCGGGTGTGACGGGGCTTTGCGACGGAGTTCTGTCATTAAGCGATAGCGACCATCACTTTGTTTTTCAAGCGTTACGATTTGGCAATTTTGGGGATTGGAGTAAGTCTCGAATTCTTCAACAGTCCAATGAAACCAACGCATAAGAAAAATGCGAATGGTCATGCCGTGCGTAATCAAGACGCTGTTTTCGGGGTAGTCGGGTTTTTCAAAATCGCGGTAGAGTGTGGAGAGAAAATCGCTGACGCGGTCATAGACATCGGCACCAGATTCGCCGTCTTCGATGCGATAGTAAAATGAGCCAAAGGCATCGCGCTCGCGGTCGGTTCTTTCGCAATCTTCGAGATTTCTTAAATGTCCCCATTCTTGTTCGCGTAGGCGCGGTTCTTCATTGAATTGAAATTGAGAAGGCGGAAAAGATTTGATGATTTCTTCAAAGGTCATGCGCGTGCGCCAAAGCGGAGAGACATAAAAGAAAGCCCGTTCGTTTTGAAGCAGATTTTTGAGTTCAACACCAACGGCGCGTGCTTGCTCAATGCCTTTTTCGGTAAGCAAGAGCGTGTAGTCAGGCTTTTCGCCATAGACGCGCCGATTGACATTCCCTTCCGATTCGCCGTGCCTGATGAGTATGATGCGATTGGGTTTCATGGCAGTTATGTTTATGAATATGTATTTTAGAGTTCGAAGTTGAAGTTCAGCACAACGATTTTAAGAAGCATGGCTATAAAACAAAGCAAGCGAAAACAATCGTTTTCTATTCAGGTCAAGAGCCGATACACAGAGTTAATTGTTTTCGGTGTGATTTTCATTATGCTTGTGGCGGCGATGTTTCTTCTTAATTATTTCCTTTCAACCAAAAGTAGCGATGATGCCGCACAAACCTTTTGCGCCAATCGCACCGAACGTGCTTGGCAACGCGCTGCCAAAAGCCTGACCACTTTCAACATCGGTTTTTACGGACAAGATGATTCCTTGCTCAAAGCATTTAGCGTATACAAAGAAAATATCAAACGCTTTGATTCACTGCTAACTGCCCTTGAGCTCGGCGGGACAATCAAGAGCGATGGCGAAACAATCCAAGTCGTGCCTATCACAGACGAGGAGACAAAGAAAATTTTGGAGCGGCTCAATGCACTATGGGCTGAAATGAGAACGGATTTTTTAACGCTTTCGGAAATGAATCCGAGAATGATTAGCACCGCCTTGCTCGACCGATGTATGGAATATGCGATTAGAAAAGATGATGAAATTTTAGATGTGCTCTCACTGCTCATCATCAACCTTTCTCAAAATTCAAGCCGCAGATTAGAGCAAGCGCAACTCGTACAAGTGGGCGCACTGCTAATTTGTGTGGTGATGTTTATCGGAATGGCAATTCGCCTCACCATTTCTTTGAGCCGAAGCGACCGCATTATTGAGATGCGTAATCGCGAACTCTTGGCACAACGCGATGAAATCGCCCGCGAAAAAGAAACTGTCGAGCAACTTCTCATTGACCTCACGAACACGCAAGCACAACTGATTCAATCCGAAAAAATGGCATCGCTCGGACAAATGGTTGCTGGAATCGCGCACGAAATCAACACGCCACTCGGCTTTGTGATGACCAATGTCGGTGTCATTGAGCGCAACGTTGGATTGTTCAACAGCGCAATCATGCAAACTAACGAACTTGTTTCACTGCTTGAAAACGGCGACCTCAACGAAGCCATGCAAAAACTCGAAGACATAAAATTCGCGCTCCAACGGCTCTTCGACTTGAATCTGCTTGAAAAAACAAGCAATCGCATCAAGGAAACAACGATTGGACTTGAACGCATTAGAGAGTTAATTATCAACCTCAAAAACTTCTCGCGCCTCGACGAAGCCGACAAGAAAAAAGTCAAATTGAGCGAAAGCATTGAATCAGCGTTAGTTATTGCGCATAATCTCATCAAGCATAAAGCCGAAGTCGAGACGCATTATGAAGAAGACCTTTCCGTTGAATGTTATCCTGCTCAACTCAATCAAGTCTTTCTCAACATCATTACCAATGCGGCGCAAGCCATTCCCGAGTTCGGAAAAATCACAATTAAAACCTGGTCGGAAAACAGTTCGGCAAAAATTTCAATCGCTGATACAGGCATCGGTATTCCCGAAGCCAATCTGAAAAAAATTTTTGAACCCTTCTTTACCACAAAGCCCGTAGGACAGGGAACAGGACTGGGGCTATCTATCGTCTATAAAATCATTGAACGACACGAGGGAAAGATTGATGTAAAAAGCAAAGTCGGCGAAGGAACAGAGTTCATTATCACCTTGCCACTGCGACAAAAAGAAGAGCGAATCGACCCATCGCTCACCATTTCTTAGACTTGCTTCAAAAACTTTTTCGGATAGAGAAAAAAGTTGAAGATGCACTTGTCTTTGTCAAGCGTTCGCCACGAGGGAGAAGAAAGGCTAACAGAAAAAACCCCACAAGTCGGCACATTATCGACACGCTTATCCGCAAGAAAGTTGGCTAATTCTGTAACCGCAGGATTGTGGCAGAAAACAGCAACGCTCTCTAATTCATCAGGCAACGATTGAATGATTCCCAAAAGCGTTTGGCGTGAGGCTTCATAAATGCGAGGCTCGGTAACAATTCGCTCAACAGGATAATTCATTGCGTTTGCGAAAAGTTGTGCCGTTGTTAAAGCGCGTTTGGCAGGACTTGAAAGAAACAGTGCAGGCGCAATTTGCTTTTCGCGCAAAATCATGCCCATAAACGGCGCATCACGTAAGCCGCGCTTGTTGAGCGGTCGCTCAAAATCCGTCAGGTCAGGGAAGTCCCAACTTGATTTCGCGTGCCGAATTAAGTAAAGTTCTTTCACAGAAGTTATCCGTTGAATTGAGAAAGTGATTCTTTCAAAAAGTCAATCGCCTTGACGGGCGTGGCATCAACGCCGTTCAAAATGGAAAGGTAATAACTCACCCAATCCCCAAGTAAAATCAACGAGAAAAGGCGCGTTAAAAGTGAGTTGCCTTCGCTTTCAACGTCAATAATCGCCGATGTGTATTTCTTGATGAGGGATTTCGTAATGCTCATTCTGAACGCCGTGCGCGGGTGGTCGCTCTTGTCGTGAAGCATGATGACCGCTGTTTGTTTCAGCAAATCACGATACTGATTCCAACCCACAAGTTCATTGTGATTGAGTTCAGGAAAGACATTCGAGTAAGCCAGCATTTTAGCGTTCTCGCAAATTTGCCCTTTCCATCGCACGCCGACCGCGCTTGTGAAATCATCGCTTGTGTAGATGAGAGGCAGTTTTCCAAAGCACTTTTTAGCAATCGAGACCGCAAGGTTTTGCTTGTCTTTGAAATTCGAATACGCGAGAGATTTTTCTTTCAAGTAGCGAGCGGTTTCGGCGATGTCGTTTTCAGGATTGCGAGTGAAGCCAAATTTTGCAAGCGTGTTGAGCATTGGCACAAGGGAGTAACCGATAGCCGTTCTCGGTGGTGCGCCCGCAGGAATTTTGACTGTGTAGTGTTTATGCTTCATAGCAAGGGCTTCAACCGTGCCGCCCGAAGTAATGCAGAAAATTTGTGCCTTGCGCTGAATCGCATCTTGATAAGCCGAAAGCGTTTCTTCGGTGTTGCCCGAATACGACGAGACAATCACAAGCGTTGAGGCATCAACAAAGGCAGGCAACGTGTAATTGCGATTGACAAGTATCGGAACGGAACATTCGCCCGAAAGATAAGCGCGAACCAAGTCGCCACCGATTGCCGAGCCACCAAGCCCTGTAACGACAATGCTCTTGACCTTGCTCTTGGAAATTTTTGACTTCTCATTGAGAATTGAAAACGCCGTCTCAAATTGCTGATAAAGATTGAGTATGCGCAAGTTCATTTGCGACTTATCGACAGCGCGAATCGTTTTTTCAGAAATAGACATGTTTTTTTGATTCAAATTGATTAACAGCAAAAGTGGGTCTTCAAACGGTGTGATGCGAAGGCGGTTAAATGATGCGCGCAAAGATAATGCTTTTTGGGAATTGGGAAATAAATTCGTGCGCGAATCACAAAACTTCAAATCAACCATGACGCACATCTATCCACAAGAAGCGGAGAAGAAATTAAATCAACCCGATGTGATTTTTCTTGATGTTCGCACACGAGGCGAATACGCACGCCGCCGAATTGCGCAAGCCATCAACATTCCGCTTGATGAACTCTTGCAACGACATCGCGAATTGGACGCTGAAAAAGAAATCATCGTGTTGTGTGAACATGGCATTCGCAGTCAAAGCGCAACGGGCTTGCTGATTCAGTTAGGATTTATGCAAGTCGTGAATATGATGGGTGGTATGTCGCATTGGAAAGGTGAGACCGTATCCGATTAGCGAACTTGTTGAAGAACACCATCGCGCATTTCAAATGTCCGAGAAGAAAGTTCGGCGTAGCGGCTGTTGTGCGTTACAATCACAAACGACGTGTTCTTTTGATGCGAAAGTTCGGCGATAAGTTCATAGAGTTTATCGCTGTTCTTTGAATCCAAATTCCCCGAAGGCTCATCAGCAAAGACAATGTCAGGCGAATTGACGAGTGCGCGTGCGATAGCAACCCGTTGCGCTTCGCCGCCGCTTAGTTCCGAAGGCAAATGATTGAGACGTTCCTTCAAGCCGACTGAAACGAGCAAGGCTTCTGCCTTTTCTTTGGCAAGTTTGAAATTGCCGGTCAAGATGTAGTGCGGCATGGCGGCATTTTCAAGTGCGGTGAAATCATCAAGCAAATGATGAAATTGAAACACGAATCCAATGCGTTGATTGCGAAACTTTGCAATCGCTTCGGGGCGTAACTGAAATTTCTTGTTGGAAAAAATCACATCGGATTTGAAACGAATCTCGCCGTCGTCAGCAGTGTCGAGCGTTCCGAGAATGTTGAGCAAGGTGGTTTTCCCGCTTCCTGACGCGCCGATAATGGAGACCATTTCTCGCTCGCCCACCGAAATTGAAACGCCTTTGAGAATGTCAATTCGCTCTCTGCCTTTGGGTGTGTAAGATTTATAGAGGTTCTCAGCGTGAAGAATCATCACTATTTTTTTTCTGCGAGGCAATCGCAAGTTGTTTGTTCAAAATCTCAACGAGAAATGCCGAGAGCGGCACAGCAGAAAGCACACCGAAAAAGCCAAAGAAATATCCGAACAAAAAGATGGCTAAAAAGAGCACAATCGGATTGAGTTTGACACGCTCACCGATGATTTTCGGAACAAGAAAAAAATTTTCAACAGCGTGAACGACTGCGTAAATAATAAGAATCAAAATAATCGTGCGCCCGACTGCTTCGCCAAACAGCGCAACAATCACGCTCAATGTCAGCGCAATAATTCCGCCGATATACGGCACAAACGCCATCACACCATAAACAATCCCAAGCAAAAGCGAATAACTAAGCCCAATCAAAAAAAAGAGCGATGAATAAATCGCAATCAAGATGAACATGATAATCACCTGTCCGCGCAAGTATTGACGAAGGATTGCGCCTGCAAGCCCAAAGTATTCCGATGCGGTCGGGAAGTATTCACGCGGAATGAGGTTGACGAGCGTTTGTTTAATCGTTGGAAAATCGCTCAGGAAATAAAACACCAGCACGGGAATTAAGACAATGTTCACGATGGCGGAAATGAGCGTTGGCACGCTTTGCGCGGCTTTGGAGAGAATATCGGTCAGAAGATTCCCAAGCCCATTTCCTTTGACTTGAAAAAACGAAACGATTGATTTTCTCAACGCAGAAACGTCAATATCATATTGCTTGACAAGCGGCAGTTGCTCGAGGCTGTCAAAAATGCTGTTGAATTGTTCAGGCAAATCGGCGAGTGCATCAGCAAGGGCTTGTGATTGCGCCGTGATAAGCGGAATCGTGAGAAATATCGCAAGGAAAATACTGCCCACGCCAAGTAGCGTAATCACAACAGCCGAGTATGACCGCTTCACCTTTTTTGAAACAAGCCATTCCATCAGCGGCTCAAAGAGGAAGGCTAAAATGAACGCAATAATGAACGGCGCAAGCAATCCCGATAAAACGCTCAATACCCAAATGACAATCAAAACCGTTGAAAGCCAAAACAACCTGACGACAAAAGCATTTTCACGAAGCGGATAACATAAGGCGGCGATGAAAAGATAAAGAACCAGCGGAGAGAGCGACTCGCGCATCATGTAGCCGAGAATAAAAAACAAAACCGTCGCAAGCCCGATGATGAGATATGTCGGCAAACTACTCTGCATGCGCGATAGGTCGGTAGCCTTTAAGTTTGTGCATGAAAATCGTTGCGCCCGAACACGCATTGATACTGCGAAGGCGCAGAAGTTCAAGTGGTGCGTTGCGGAGTTTGGCGCGAATCGAGTTCAAGGAATCAAAACGATAAACGGCTTTGCTTCGCTTGACAAATCCATCAGACGAAGACGTTTTAATTGAGATGGCTTCCTGAAATCCCGCCTCTTTACACGCCTCAATCACACGCGCATTGAAATTGCCGAAAGGAAATGAAATCGCAGTTACGGCTTTGCCAATCAAATCTTCCAAAAACTTTTTTGAATCGTCAAGTTCAGCACGAAGCAAAGAAGGTGAAAGTGTCGTGAGCGCAAGATGCGATTTCGTATGACTACCGATGTTCCAACCTGCATCAGCAAGGGCTTTAAGTTGCTCACGTGAAAGATGTTTGAACTTTCCGAAAAGCGTAAAATCCCACGAATTGAGTGTTCCCAAAACCCCTGTAATCACAAAGAGATTTGCCGTAAAGCCAAATTCGGAGAGAATGGGGAAAGCGTTAGTGAAAGTATCTTCGTAGCCATCATCAAAACAAAATTCAGGCTGTTCGTTGGAAGGAAGGTGATGAATAAAAGAGACATCGTTTCGGAAGTCGCGAAGGGTGCGCGTGGTGATTCCGAAATCCATGCGGTCAGTGATTTTATGATACGAAAGCAAATTTGATTTCATGCAATAAGCAATTAAGCGGTGCAATATAACGCATCTTGCACAATGTCAATCTGCAAGCGGTGGAGCAAAGGAGAAAAGCATGCCGAAAAGTTGGGAAACAATTTTGTAAATTTGCGCCCGTTGTTCAAACACCAGTTTAATTAGCCTTCCTAAGAAATTCTGCAAATGGAAACCATTTCATTCATCTTGTTTTCGTTTCTCGGAGCGTTGGTGATGGTAGGGTCAATCGGCACGGTGTGGTCGAGAAATCCTGTGACCAGCGCGCTGTTTTTAGTGCTTAATTTTTTTGCGCTTGGCGGCATCTACTTGCTTCTTGAAGCGCAGTTTATCGCCGTTGTGCAAGTGATTGTGTATGCGGGCGCAATTATGGTGCTGTTTCTCTTCACGATTATGTTGCTGAATTTAGATGATGAGCGTGCGCTTAAAGAAAAATTCGATTTACAAAAAGGCTTAGGCATCTTACTTGGGGGTGTCTTGCTTGTGGAGTTTCTCTACATTCTCGGCTTGAACATTAACTTGCCCAATAAGCCTGCGTCGCTCACGCCGCTTGAACTTGGCGAAGCCAAAAACATTGGGCGCGAACTCATCACCAATTTTCTTTTTCCGTTTGAAATTATCTCCATTCTGCTTTTGCTCGCCGTTGTCGGCGCGATTGTGTTAGCAAAGAAAAACTTTAATCCGAACTCATAATTTCAAACTACATGACTGCGCCTGTAAAAACTGTTGTTGGAGTAATTTTAATATCTGTTATTGCAATAAATTGTTCTTCTAAAAAAACAGATAAAGGTGAGCAAAGAGAGGCGTTCAAGTCAGGGTTAGTGTTTGATGTGGGCGGTCGGGGCGATAAATCATTTAACGATGCGGCGTTTCGCGGTGTCGATTTGGCAAAAGAAAAATTCGGAATCGATTACGAATATATTGAGCCAGGCGAAGGCGCAGACCGCGAAGCCGCACTGCGACAACTTTCCTCACAAAGCGATGTTGCTATCATCATTGGTGCAGGATTCATTTTCACGGACGACATCACCGCCGTTGCCAAAGAATTTCCCAACAAAAAATATGTCTGCATCGACTACTCGGTCGATACCAGCAAGTCTATTCCTGAAAATCTTGCCGCAATTACCTTTCGCGAAGAAGAAGGTTCGTTTCTTGTCGGCGCACTTGCGGCAATGGTAAGCAAAACCGGCGTGATTGGTTTTGTTGGCGGAATGGATTCGCCCTTGATTCGCAAATTTCAAAAAGGCTATGAAAACGGCGCAAAATATGTTCGCCCTGACATCAAAGTCATCGTAGGCTACGCAGGCTTGACAGGCGAAGGCTTCAAGAATCCTGCCAAAGGAAAAGAACTTGCGCTCTCACAATACAATCAAAATGCGGACGTGATTTATCACGCATCGGGCATTACGGGCTTGGGCGTTTTTGAAGCGGCTCGTGAGAAATCACGGCTTGCGATTGGCGTAGATATGAATCAAGAAAATGAAGCCAAGTTGCCTGACGGTAAAACGCTTGTGCTGACCAGCATGGTCAAGGTTGTTGATGAAGTCGTGCTAAACGAAATTGCCGCCGTAAAAAACGGCACATTCAAAGGCGGACATAAGGTTTTAGGCTTGGCAGAAAAAGGAGTTGATTACATCTACAACGACGTGAATCGATACTTAATCCCTGATAGCGTGCATGCAGTCGTAGAAGAACTGCGCCGCAAACTGATTCAAGGCGAAATCAAACCGATGTAAAAGACGTGCGATTGTAAGAGCGTTTCGTGTTCCCTATTTTGCATGCGCAGTTCAGATGTTTAACAGATTATTCTGAAACTTTAACGCCAAATATCAATGGGTCGAAACATTATTCTTCTCTTGCTCCTTGTTCTCTCATTGTTTGCATGCAAGCCAACCGAGCATCAGCAGAAACTCATTAACGACATTGAAAAATCACTCCCAACAATGGAGCAAGAAGTAGCGAAGTTCGAAGGCACTGCCGAATACCTTTCAAAAGAGCAGGCAAAGTTTGAAGAAATCAACGCCAGGTTGAAGAAAGAACGTAAAGGCAAGGCAGATTCGGTCTACAATGCGTTAGTAAAAGAGCATCGCAAAATCGTAGACGCGCACAACGAAAAATTGGAAAAGGCTAAAACGGCTGTAGATGGAATGAAATCCCTGTTAGAGAAGCTACGCCAGCCTCTAAATTTCACATACAGCACAGAACTCATCGATGGAGACTTTACGACATATGATGTGATGTATGTTGAAGCCAAACCTACGCTTGATGCGTCAATGGAAGAGCATGGAAAAGTTGAAAAAGCCTTGGAGGCGAGATTGAAAGAAATTGAGACAGAAAAATTAGCAATGGCGACAAGTGAGGCTTCAACGGCAAAAAAGGAATCGCCTAAACCACCGCCAAAGTCGAAACCAAAGGCGAGAAAAAAAGTAAGCCGCTCTTGATGATGTTTGTGCTGAAAAAAGAACATTTCATAACAGGTGTAACTTGCGCTCGCTAACGCAAGTCCCCATAAATTGAGGAGAATGAACTATGGACGTTTTAGTAACTGGGGCGACAGGATTCATCGGCTCGAACCTTGCACGCCGCCTTGTCGAACTGGGTTATCCCGTGCGCATCTTAGTGCGCAAAAATTCCAATCACCGTGCGATTAGCGATTTTGAATCACGCGTTAAAATCGTCTACGGCGATGTTACCGATAAGGCATCACTGATTGAAGCCACCAAAGGTGTGTCTCATATCTACCACTGCGCGGGCAAAGCCTACATCGGTCCAGGAAAGCGAGAGCAACTCTACAACATCAACGTGCTTGGAACGCGCAACTTGCTTGATGTTGCACGAAAGAACGGTGTGGCGCGTGTTGTCTACACAAGTTCCGTTTCCGCAATTGGAATCACAGGCACAAAAAAGCCGGCTGATGAAACACAGCAGTGGAATCTGGGCGAGCTCAAAGTCGATTACTACACTTCCAAACATCTTGCTGAATTAGAAGTCGCCGAAGCGGTCAAGAAAGGACTGGATTGCGTGATTGTCAATCCGAGTTATGTTTTTGGTGCGGGCGACATCAATTTCAATGCGGGTATGCTGATTCGCGATTTGTATTTGCGCAAAGTGCCAGCCTATCCTTCAGGCGGCATTAATGTATCCGATATTGAAGATGTTGTCGATGGACACTTAGCGGCAATGGAAAAAGGCAAGACAGGCGAGCGGTATATCTTGGGCGGAAAGAATCTCTCTTACAAAGAACTCTTTGACCTTATCTGCGATATTGTCGGCGCGCCCAAAGTCTTCGTGCCAATTACTGAAAGCATCGTGAAAATTTTTGTTGCCCTGACCGAAAATGCGCGTAAACTTCGGCGCATTACGGCACTTGCCAATCGAGAAATTTTACTCAGCGCAACAAAGTATTTCTACTACACGCCGCAAAAAGCCATTCAAGAACTTGGACTCAACGTGCGACAGCCCGAAGAAAGCATCACTCACGCCTACGAATACTACAAGGCACATCACTTGCTTTGAAAGATGCCCGAAGACTACCGTAAATACTTGAACCCACAAACCGTCTCAAAACTCAAATCGATTGAACTCAAAGCAAAGGCGATTGTCGAAGGATTCATCACAGGCTTGCACAAAAGTCCGTATCACGGCTTCAGCGTTGAATTTGCGGAACATCGGCAATACACATTCGGCGATGAAGTGCGCCACGTCGATTGGCGCGTCTATGCACGAACAGGCAAGTATTATGTCAAGCAATACGAAGAAGAAACCAACTTGCGTTCCTACATCTTGCTTGACACGTCAAGTTCAATGCGATTTTCTTCCGATAAAAAATTTCTGCCGAAGATTGAATATGCCGCTTACCTTGCCGCCGCGCTTACACTGCTGATGATTCAACAGCGCGATGCCGTCAGCCTTGTCACTTACAGCGACAGACTTCACCAATTCTTGCCGCCAAGCGTAAAGCCATCGCATCAAACGTTAATCCTGAAAACGCTTGCTCAAACAAGCAAACTTGTCTCTGAATCTAACGGCGAAAAAACAAGCACGGCAGGCGCATTGGCAGAGTTCGCCAAGCGGTTGGAAAAACGCAGTCTTATCATCATCATCAGTGATTTTTGGGACGAAGTCGAGAAAACCGTTGCCGCACTCAAACACTTTCGCCATCGCCAAAACGAAGTAATTGCGTTTCACTTGCTTGATAAAGTCGAGCGAGATTTTGACATTGGGGTCGATTCGGAACTCTTGGATTTGGAAACAGGAGAAATTATCACCACATCGCCGAAACAAATTCGCACCGCATATCAACATGCCTTCGAAGCCCATACGGGCAAATTACGGCGCGACCTCACCGATAATGGAATAGACTACGTGCTATTTGATACATCACAGCCCTTCGACCTTTCCTTGCTTGCTTACCTGCGCAAGCGCGAAGAGATGATGTAAAGCAAAGTTGATAGGGAGCAGTTGATAGTTAAAAGTTTGGAGTAAATCAATTCTTAATCTTTACTCCCAATCATAATTCGATGAAGCGCACGATTTCATCGGCGTATTGCATCGTAGTTGCCTCGCCGCGCAAATCAGGCGTAAGCACTTTGCCTTCGCCAAGCACGCGATAAACCGCGTTCATAATGCGTTCTGCCGCTTTGATTTCGCCCAAGTGTTCAAGCATCATCACGGCGGAAAGGAGCATTGCAGTTGGGTTGGCAATGCCTTTGCCGGCAATATCGGGCGCAGAGCCGTGAACGGCTTCAAAAACACATGCCTCTGTGCCGATGTTTGCACCAGGCACAACACCCAAGCCGCCAACCAATCCTGCACACAAATCCGAGACAATATCGCCATACAAATTTTCAAGCACCATCACATCAAATTGAAGCGGATTCATCACAAGTTGCATACAGCAGTTGTCGACAATCACTTCATTGTATTCGATTTCGGGATAATCTTTGGCGACTTCTTGACAGCATTTGAGAAAAAGTCCATCGGCTAATTTCATAATGTTGGCTTTGTGAATCGCAGAAACTTTCTTGCGTTTGTGTGAACGGGCGTATTCAAAAGCAAACTTTGCGATGCGTAAGGAAGCTTCACGCGTAATGACTTTTGAGGCTTGAATCACGCCAGGTGCAATCTCATTTTCAATCCCTGCATAAAGGCTTTCGGTATTTTCGCGCACAACGACAATATCTACATTCGTGTATCGAGCGCGTGCGCCCGGAATGGATTTCACAGGGCGAAGATTGGCGTAAAGATTAAGCGTTTTGCGCAACTGCACATTGACAGACTTAAAGCCTTTGCCGACTTCGGTCGTCAACGGCCCTTTCAGAGCCACTTTGTTTTTTAAGATGGAATCAAGAACAGTTTGAGGAAGCGGGTCGCCAAATTTATCAACGGCAAGTTTGCCTGCAAGGTGCTCTTCCCAAGTAATTTGAACGCCCGAAGCGGCAATGATTTTCTTGACGGCGACAGTGATTTCAGGACCGATACCATCGCCAGGCAGAAGCGTAATCGTGTAAGACATTGACAAAAGATTGGTTTTTAATTGAACACTTCAAGCGAAGTGTAGCGAAGTTGATGGTCAAATTCAGGCATTAACAACTCATCAGGAATTTGCCACTGCTCAACTGCAAGAAAGTAAAGCAAGCGAAATGACTCATAAATAGAAGCAACGCAGAGACGCAAGAAACCACCTGAAATTTCCACGCCAACCCCTACCGAAGGAATCCCACTTTGCTCGGTAATCAAAAGCGCGCGACACAGTTGAGGCTTACTGGTAATCACAAAAACCATTTCACACTCGAGACTATCCAAAAGCAATTTGGCGAATTGAATGTTGTCAATCGTGTTACCTGCTTTGGCTTGCAAGACGATATGATGTTCAGGTAAGCCTTTTTCAATCAGATAAGTTTTCATGGCTTCCACTTCATGTTCGGCAAGTGAGACGTTCGGATTGCCTGCACTCAAAATGAACAGCGAGGCTTTCTTTTCTTTGTAGAGTGCGACGGCTTTATCTAAACGAAGTGAAAGGTCAGGCGTAAGCTCGCCTTGCTCTGAGAATTCATTGCCGAAAATGATTGCGGCAGAAAGCGTTGGCGGGGGCATCTCTTCGCACTCTCGCCAAGTTTCGCAAATCAAAACTAATGCACCTGCAAATACCGAGAAAATGAGTGTGCAGAGAATAATCAAACTGTTTTTAAGCCAAATCATCGTTTCAAGGTTGGAAGTGTTCAAAAGGTTGAAGTTTTCACTGTAAAATAATATAGAGAGATGAAAAGTTCTTTTTCAACATCTCAACAGTGAAAATCTGATATTAAATTGTTAAAAGGAATGTTTGAATTGCGTGTAGAGGAAAAGTATATTTGCAATAAGAAATCACGCCAGTTTTTTCAAAATCTAAAATCAAAACGATTATGACGGAACAAGCAAAAAGCGTAGGCATTGAAAACAAAATCGTTACTATCGTTCGAAAATTGAAAGCGAAGTATCCTGAACTCGGAAGATATGAAATGGCATTTCACCTTGACCGCTACAAAGGCGAAGCCTATTACGATAGAGTGCTTGAAACGATTGAAGATGCAGGCGGATTTCGGGCGCGATTCACAGACAAAAGTACGATTGATATTCCGATTGAAGCGATTGCCGATTACGACAACCCGGCTTTCGTAGAAAAATGGGGCGAAAAAATTATGGCAACACGCCGAACATAAGCGACAAGGCAGTTTGAGAAAATCTCCAACAAGGCGCCTCACAAGTCGCTTTGTTCATTTTCAGACAAGAGCGAATTAAAAATTGCAACCGACGAAGGCGAATGTCCTGCATAGTGATTATTAAAGTATCCAAAAAGTAGGTCGCCTTCTTGTTGGCGGAGCCTCTTCGCCCATGCACGCATGTCGGCAGTCTTATCAATTTCCAACTTTGTAAAGGGTTCAGAGAGCAAGCGGCGGTCGCCGAGCCAGCGCACATACATAAACGATGCTGTTCGAACTTGAATGCCTGTCATAACGGGCAAGTCGGTTAGTGTCAAGGCAACGCCTGTGAGGCGAAGTCGGTCAAAAAATTTCTCTTTCAGCCAAGAAGCATGCCGCACTTCGAGCGCAAACCGAAACTCACTTGTTGGAAGCGAATGAAGAAAGGTTTTCATCACTTCGACGCTTTCAAGGGTGGCGGCAAAATCGGGTGGCAGTTGAATCAAAAGTGCGCCAAGTTTTTCCTTCAATCCTGAAATCGTGTTGAGAAAGACGCGCAAAGTGTCGGAACTTTCACGAAGTAACTGCTCGTGCGTGATGATTTTGGGAATCTTCGCACTGAACACAAAATCAGGCGGCGTTTTTTCATACCAACTTTCAACAACCGACGCGCGCGGAATCGCATAAAACGTGGAATCAATCTCAACCGTTGGAAAACGCTTCGCATACTCCAAAAGAAAATCCGATGGCTTTGTGTTCGGCGGATAAAAGTTCCCAACCCAATCTTTCTGCGACCAAGTCGATGTGCCAATCAAGTATTTCATCTGCCTGAACAGAAAAGCCTTCCCAAACGAGAAGGCTTTGTGATGAAAGAGAACGCTAAACTATTTCACTTCACAACGACGGAGCCTTCGGGGGCTTTGAGACCGAAAAGTGCAAGCGCATTGTCATTATGAACAAACTTGCGGACTTTGACCGTTTGAAGCGGATAGCCTAAATCGCGAAGTGATGCGCCGGTGGTATCAGGTTTTTCTTTGAGGAACTCTGCTACCATTGTGCCGCATTGGTAGCCCCATTGATAAAAATCAGCACCATAGCCGAAAACCGCACCACGCTTGACAAGACCTGCTTCAGATGAGACAATCGGAATTTTGGCTTCATTCATAGTTTTCACAATCGTTTCAAACGCATTAAAAACAACATTATCGGGCGGCGCAAAGAACACATCAATTTTGGCATTCGTTAAGGCTTGTGCCGCAGGCAAAGCATCAATCGTAGCAGAAATGGCGCGTTCTTCAAGCGTGAAGCCATATTGTTTAGCAAGCAAGCGAAGCCGATTCATGGCATTGGTCGAGTTCGTTTCCGAACTGTTGTAAATCACACCAATTTTCTTGGCTTTGGGAAAGGCACGCTTGATGAGTGCAAGGTTGCTGTCAATGTAGGTCAGCGTTTCATAAACGCCCGAAAGATTTTTAGGGGCTCTGACATTTCTACCTGTTGAATCAATTTCAGTGAGGTTGTTAATTGTCGGTGAAGGGGCAACCATCATAAAAATCGGAATCTCTTTGGTTTTGCCTAAGGCGGTAATCATTGCAACAGTTGTATTCGCCGCAATCAAATTGACTTTTTTGGCGATGAATTGGTCGAGAATTTGGTTGAGCGTAGCATTATCGCCTTGTGCATTTTTGTAATCAACAATCACTTTACTGCTATCGAAGCCGCTGGCTTTAAGGGCATCAAGAAATCCGCGTCGTGCTTCATTGATGGTTTCGTCTTCAACGGTTTGAACAAATCCGATAACAGGAAGCGGTTTCTCTTTGGGCTTTTCTTCTTTTTTGCCACATGCCGAAAACCCAAAGACAATCACGAGTGCGAGAAGAAACGTGTTTCGCATAGTTTTTGAAGTAGTTGTTATGTTGATGGTTGATGTGCATTGATGATAGATGCGACCTGTGAATTGAGTGCGAAGTTACAAATCTTTCAGCAGTTTTAGTGGCACTCGGGTTTCTGTGAATAGCGAATGGCAATACGCATTTTGAGTGTGGTGCCTTCTGAAGAAAAGTCATATTCAACAGTGTCGGCGAAATTCTTTATCAAGAAAACGCCGCGTCCTGACGGTTTCAGCAAATTTTCAGGGTCAAGGGGATTGGGAAGTTCGTTGGGATTGAACCCTTTGCCCTCATCGCTAACGGCAATGGTCAAGTAGCCGTCTTCAATCGTGCATAAAAGCCGCGCATGTTTCGTCTTGTCAAACTTGTTGCCGTGCATAATCGCATTGTTTGTGGCTTCCGTAATGAGAAGCATAACATCGTGAACGAAATTCTTATCAAAGCGATGTTCTTGGCACATGGTTTTGACAAAACCTTCCACACGGCGAATTTCATTTAAATCGCTCTCTAAAATTAACTCGTAACGGTTTGGCATTTCGGCAAGTGTGAAGTTTCAGAAAACAGGATTAAAATACATCTTTCACGAAAAAGAGTTCTAACTTTGAAAAAGGAACCAACATGAAACTGGCTTGTCGAGCCTTTCAACTTGACCTTTCAACGCCGAACCTGATGGGCGTGTTGAACATCACGCCTGACTCGTTTTCTGACGGCGGACGTTTCTTTTCCAACAACAACATTGACTTTGATAAAGCCGTTGAAATTGCTTTGCAGATGCAAAGAGAGGGGGCGAACATCATTGATATTGGTGGAGAATCCACACGCCCAAATGCAATGCCTGTTTCCGCCGAAGAAGAACTGCGCCGCACCGTGCCGCTCATTGAAAAACTTGCAAAAGTCATTGAGATTCCTATCTCGATTGATACTTACAAATCGAGCGTTGCCGAAGCCGCACTGAAAGCCGGGGCAAGTCTCGTCAATGATATTTCGGGCTTTCGGCTCGATGGTGCGCTTGCCGATGTGTGCGCCAAATACGATGTGCCTGCGGTTGTGATGCACAGCCGACAAAAGCCGTCTGAAATGCAATGGAGTTACGAAGAAAAAACCATCTACGCCGATGTCGTCGCCGAAGTCAAAAGCGCGCTTCTGCAATCGATTGAATTTGGAAAGGCAAGAGGCGTAAAGTCGTTTATCGTTGATGTTGGATTCGGATTCGGCAAAAATGTTGATGCAAATTATGAACTCTTAATGCGGTTGCGTGAATTTGAGTCATTAGGCTATCCAATTTTGGTAGGCTTATCGCGCAAATCATTTATCGGAAAAGTGTTGGATAGCGAGAGCATTGCACCAGTTGAGGCACGGCTTTACGGCACACTCGCCGCCAACACGATTGCGATGATGAACGGTGCGCACATCTTGCGTGTCCACGATTGCAAAGCCAATGCTGATGCCATTAAAATTTTCTGTAAAGTCAAAGAAGTGCAGGAAAGAAGACTGAACGTCCGTTTGTGAATCGGGGATTTTTTGTTAGTTTTGCGTCCTTTCATTGTTCGGGGTGTAGCGCAGCTGGTAGCGCGCTTCGTTCGGGTCGAAGAGGTCGTGAGTTCGAGTCTCGCCACCCCGACTGCCTGAAAACCCTTGTAAAATCAAGGGTTTTTTATTTGAGTTTGGAACACAGGTAGAACGGATTGAACCAGTATTGCACGTGATTTTGAAACAAAGCGCGCCGTAATCAATCTTGATGATGAATGAAATTCAGCGATGCAAATGAATGTGATTTTTGTGTTTTTGGACGGTGTTGGGTTAGCAGAACGCTCGGAGCATAATCCATTTTGGGTGACGCCCATGACGCGCTTCAAACGTGCGTTCGGGTGCGAACTTTTTTTAGAAGATGCTCCTTATATCAACTCGGACAAGGTGATGCTCCCAATAGATGCAGGCTTAGGCGTTGAAGGAGCAGGCGAAAGTGGCACAGGGCAGTTCAGCATTTACACAGGTATCAACGGTGCAAAATGTTTCGGGCGACATCACGGAGCGCATATTCCTTCATCGTTACGCCCTATGCTCGCCGAAGCAAATATCTTCCGCAAACTCAAACGGCTTGAAAAATCTTGCCTTTATGCAAATGCTTATCCGAAACGCTTTATCGAGTGGTGTTTAGACCAACGCGCAAAAGGCAAAATTCGCAGTTCAGTATTGTTTGAAGCGGCAATTTTGGAGAACATTCCAATCCAAAGCAATGAGGCGTTGAAAGCAGGGAAAGCCATTTCAGGCGATATTATCGCACGATGGTGGCGACTGAACGAAACCGATGGCGATAAATCGGTTCAAGAAATTTCTGCAACCCAAGCCGCGCGAAATTTGCTCACCCTTTCACAACAACACGAAGCAGTGTTCTACGAGTTTTTCCTTACTGACCTTGCCGCACACGGCAAGATTCAAACTTCAACATCGGACATTGTGTCGCGATTAGATGAATTTCTCTCGGTATTGATTGAAGAACTGCCTGAACGGACCGCGTTAATTTTGACCAGCGACCATGGAAATTTTGAAGACACAAGAACGATGCGGCATACTCAAAACCCAGTGCCGTTTTTAGCCGCTGGCAAGGGAGCATCGGCATTCAGCGAAGTAAAATCGATAGACGAAATTTGCGAGGTCATGCTGACTATCGCCAATAGTTGAATCGGGAGCATATTTGGGAGCATTACGCAGAAACTACTTCGCCGATATGCCAAAATGGTTCGCCAAGTGATTTCAAATGTGCCGCAATGCGGTCGACTTCTATGGGCGAAGCAATAATCACAAGCCCAATCCCCAAGTTGAAGGTACGGCGCATATCTTCAATCGGAACTTCACCCTCTTTTTGAATCATCTCGAAAATCGGAAGCCATTGCCAAGCCTTCCAATCAATTTTCAAGCCTAATCCTTTGGGAATGATGCGCATGGTGTTGCTAAGTAATCCGCCACCTGTAATATGCGCAAGTCCTTTAATTTTAAAGTGTTGAAACATGGGGTAGATGACATTAAGGTAAGAGCGATGAACGGCAAGCAATGCTTCACCAATCGTAGTGCCAAGTGTTTCAGAGTGTTCGTGGAAGCGTCCTTCAAAGACTTTGCGTGCAAGTGAATAGCCGTTGGTGTGAAGCCCTGTTGAAGCCAAGCCGAGAAGCATGTCGCCTTCGGTAATCGATTGACCTGAAATGATATGCTCCTTTTCTACAATGCCCACAATCGTGCCTGCAAGGTCGAAGTCATGCTCTGCGTAGATGCCGGGCATTTCGGCGGTTTCGCCGCCAATGAGAGCGCATTCGTTTTCGGAGCATGCTTTCACCATGCCACCAATCACGGCGACGGCATGGTCAGGCAGAAGTTTGCCACAGGCGTAATAGTCCAAAAAGTAAAGTGGTTTCGCACCGCAAACAAGAATATCATTGACACAATGATTCACCAAGCACTGACCAACGGTATCATATTTTCCAAGTTCAATCGCAATCTTCAACTTTGTGCCAACGCCGTCGACACTGCTCACCAATACGGGTCGCTTGTAATCAAATAGGTCAAGTTCGAAAAAGCCACCGAATGCTCCAATATCGCCAACAACACCTTTCGTAAAAGTTTTTTTGACCAAAGGCTTGATGCGACTAACAACTTCTTCGCCCGCATCGATATTGACCCCTGCTTGTTTGTAATCCATTTGCGTCTGATTGAATGTGGAATGTGTTTGTTTTCAGAAGCGCAAAGATAACACTTCCATAGCGTTGATAAGTGGGAGTTGAGCGCAAGAAGATGTGTTCAATTCCACCCCAATCCCCAACATCTAACCTTTAACCTTCAAAGTGCAGTTAATTTGAACGTATCTTTGGAAAGCTCGCGTAAAGTCAAAATGCGTTCAATCGGAAGCGTGATGGATTGAATGTCGGAAGCGTTCCGAGTGGAATCGGCGCGAGTAAAAAGGCAGAAGCCGTCTTCAATTTTCGTGACAATATACTTGGAATGAGGTTTTATCTCACATTCAATCAAAACAAGCTCGACGCGCTTGCCGATTGCGCGTTGAAGTGCAAGTTGAATATCATCAGATTCACGCTCGGCGTAAAAGGAAAGATGAAAGAGCGACAGCCCAATCAAGCACAAAAATAGCAAAAGCGAAGGGAGACGGTATTTCATAGATGCAATACATTTTTACTTTTTCTGTTGTTCAAACATATAACGATGAGTTTATCAAATCGTCAAGTCAGCGTTATGTTTTTATGACAAGCATTGTAATTCACTCAATCACGCATTAACTTAACGCGTATGAAATTTGCACAAATTGCACGAATAAATACAAATGAAAATTTGCAGTAGTCATTAACCTTCCAATTTTAACTATGTCAGAGACACTTCAGGCAACACACATTAACTTTGAACTCACGGAAAATCAAAAAATGATTGCAGAGACCGTGAGAAACTTTGCTGCGCGAGAACTGCCGTTCAATATCGTCATGAAATATGATGAAGAGCAGTATTTCCCGATTGAACTTGTCCGCAAGGTCGGCGAGCTCGGATTACTCGGCATTATTTTCCCCGAAGAATACGGCGGCGCAGGATTCGGCTATTTGGAGTATGTAACGGCGATTGAAGAACTGTCAAAAGTTGACCCGAGTCTTGGGTTGACCGTTGCGGCGCACAATTCGCTTGGCACGAACCACATCTTTCAATTCGGCAGTGAAGAGTTGAAGCGTAAGTTCGTTCCGAAATTAGCGAGTGGCGAAATGCTGGCGGCATGGGCACTGACCGAACCTAATTCAGGAAGCGACGCCGCAGGCATGCTCACAACTGCGGTGCAAGATGGCGACCACTGGGTTTTGAACGGCACGAAAAATTTTATCACGAACTCTCACAGTGCTGGTGTCTGTGTCGTGATGGCAATTACTGACCGCGAAAAAGGCAATCACGGCATTTCGGCGTTCTTGGTCGAAAAAGGCACGCCCGGCTTTGCGCCCAGCAAAAAAGAAAACAAACTCGGCATGCGCGCCAGCGAAACCGGACAACTCACCTTCGACAACTGCCGCATTCCTTACACGCATTTGCTTGGTAATCTCAACGAAGGCTTCAAACAAGCGATGATGATTTTGGACGGTGGACGCATTTCAATCGCCGCACTCTCAATCGGTATCGCCGAAGGCGCACTCGAAGCCTGTATCAAATATGCTAAAGAACGCAAACAGTTCGGCAAACCCATTGCGGATTTCCAAGCGATTCAATTCAAACTCGCTGATATGGCAACGGAAATCGAAGCCGCAAAACTGCTCACCTTCCGCGCCGCCGCTATGAAAGATGAAGGCAAACCCACTACGATGGAATCGTCAATGGCGAAACTCTATGCCTCCGAAGTCGCCGTGCGCGTCTGCAATGAAGCCGTGCAAATTTTCGGCGGATATGGATTCATCAAAGAATTTCCCGCAGAAAAATTTTATCGAGATGTCAAACTCTGCACGATTGGCGAAGGCACATCGGAAATTCAACGCATCGTGATTGCGCGCCAACTGATGAAGAAGTAACAACCGCACCTGCCTCTTCATCACATCGCCGAATACAGAGATGAGAGTGAATCGTTGAAAGTGGTAAAACAGACACGCTCACGGGAGTCACTCTCAACTCTTAACTCTCAATTATCAATTCAGCCTGCTTAATCTTTCATAAAAACTTTGATGTTGATGCAAAGCCAACCGTCTAAGAATTCGAAGTCGACGATGAGTGCGAAACAAATTTTCCCTGCGTCCATTAAGCGTGCAATGACTTCGTTTTTGTCGCGTGGTATGTAGCCTGCCTTTTCGCCTTGTTGGGTAAGAAGCAAAATCGCGTTGGTATCATACTCGTTATTGGGTTCGCGCTTCAAGCTGAGTAGGTCGCTCGGTTTGATGCGTGTGGCAAGTCCTTCGGGGTCATCGAGATAAGTTGTGCCTGCGATGTGAGTTTCAAGCAATAAAATATCGCGTGAAAAGGGCAGAGGCGCATTGGCACCACCGTATTTGAAGATTTCAAGCGTAGCGGGGTCAAATTTGACAAGGTTGCTCATGGCTCGGTTCGCATTAGACTGGATTTAACAGCAGTTAGGTAAACTCGCTCTGCAAGCAGAGATTCTTTTTGTGCGCGTAACTTTTCTTGTTCGGCATTAATCCATTGAGGGTCGGTAAGTTTCTTGCGCAGTGAAATCGGTGGCGTCGTGCGCAAGGTTTCAAGGTGTTTCAAACATGCATCAATTTCGGCTTTCAGTTTCGAAATGCGTTGTAAAAGCAAGTCGTAATCGTTTGTTTCAACGAGCATGGGCTCATTGAGCGATGCATAGACTTCAAGCGATTGGAGCAGTTCCAAGTTGCCTTCTTCATATGCCGCCAACACTTGCAACCAAAGCGATTTTTGAAGCTCGGTCAAGTTCGGATTCAGGTCGGGGTGAAGTTTTTTAATCAATTTGCGATAAAGCCGTTTCAATTCCGCCGATTCTTCGGGAGAGCAGCGGCACGACACATGAAGTTTGCTTCGGAGAAGTGCGGTAGACATCTCGCGCATTTGTTTTTCCCACTCAATAAATTCCACATTTAAAATGGCTTTGATAGCCTCTTCATCAGGCGTTTCAGAGCGATTGAGATACGATTGAATCAACTCAATTTCGCGTTTAAGCCGTCGACATTCAATTTGAATCGTAAAATTTTCAAGCACATACTGTCCGATTTCCAACTGATAAATCGCATCTAAATTTGGCTTCACGACATTTTGAAGTTCGTCGCGCTCAAAAAGAAGCGTAGCAAGTGTTTCAGAAAGCGTCCGTATTTCGTCTTTCAGTTTGGTTAATTCGGAATGTGGCACAAGCGCATCGGGGTTTGTCATAATGAAAATGATGTTTAAGTGACTTGAAGCAATAAGCAAAAAAGTTTCAACAAGTGTGTTTGTTAAAGTCGCTCTTGTTTGTGATTTTCGAGACAATAGTTACGCCTAAAAAATTTTCAACAATTCAATCTGCACAAATGCAATTCAAA
>Ga0308390_1000573_pt1 | contig 26021 bp, 20 predicted proteins | sample Hotspr2Sample149_FD_202358 | JGI IMG/M metagenome (GOLD analysis project Ga0308390, IMG submission 202358) | Hot spring phototrophic mat microbial communities from Mushroom Spring, Yellowstone National Park, Wyoming, United States - 20040719_149 ...
AAAGGCCAGTTGACTCAGGTGGAAGGGTTTCAGCAGGAAATCATACGCCCCCAGCCGCAGGGCCGTCAGGGCTTCCTGAACGTCCATTGACGCGGCCAGCACCACCATGGCCGTTGTAAGGTTTTGCTGCCGGGCCCATTCCAGCAGTTCCAGGGCTGTACCGTCGGGAAGAGCAAGGTCTGCCAGAGCCAGGTCATAGATGGTTTTTCCGGAAAGTGCCTTTTTTGCTTCCTCCAGACTTGACACCCCCGCAACTGTCATGCCCTCATCTTCAAAATAAGCCCTGATGACCGCCTGTGTATTCGGGTCAGCGTCCGCGATCAATACCCGGGGTGCGTGTTTCACAATAAATATCTTCCCCAACCCTGGACAGACGCCTGACCGCCTGTCATTCCATACCGAACAGCCCGTAAAATATAATTTACAGGTACTTTATGGCGGCTATGGCGCCGATTATCGATGCCACCGTGATGCCGAACTCCAGCTTGCCAGGTAATTTGTCTTTATCCAGTTGCTTGGTACCCAGGCCGGACTGTGTCGCCAGTTTCTGGTCGGCAGACTGCGCCGATGCGGTGGGCACCCACGATAACGTCAGCAGCGTCAGCAGCACGCTGACCAATACCATCCGCCACAGGATCCGCGACTTCATCATCAACCCTTTCTGTGTTTCCTTTACCGCCCTATATATTAATTTTACTCGTTTCCCCCGAAAAGTGCAATAATAATGTGCGAATTTCAGGCCTTCCGCGGGTTGAAGGGCATCGTATGGCATATTATCGTCGCAGAAAATCCTATGGCGGCTCTGTATCTTTGATTATGACCTTTCTGCTGGGGTTCGCCCTCGGCATGAGTGTCATGTATCTGTTCATGGTGCTCATCGCCGGACGGGAAGAGACCGGTGCTTCAGGCAGGACCGCTCAACTGCCGGACAAACCCCTGAACGCAGCCGCTTCTTTGCAGCATATTGCGGAAGGTCAGGGACGGTACATCGTCCCGGCGGTCAGTCCGGACATGCTGATGCGGCTGTGGCGAAATGTGATAACTGAATTACAGCCTGCTGTGGTGGTGTTGCGGATGGGAGAGTCGGAAGACCCGAGAACGGTCCGCGAGGCGCTGGATCTGTTGGACGCACTGTCCCGGCCCCCGGTGGTGCTGATGGAACTCACAAGCCTTGTCCCGCCCTCAGGAGCGGAAGCGAATGATAATCCGGATGCCATACCCGATAGGATTTTGGAAACCCTGCGGCAGTGGGACGGATCGGGCTGGCTGGGGCCGTGTCTCGCGTATGCGGCCGAAGGGGGAGAAGTATCGCTTTTTGGCGCGCGTATGACCCCTGAGGCGGCTGTACGGATTGGACTGGACATTAACCGGGTGCTGCTGGAGCATGGCCTGGCCGCTGTGGCATGGCCTTTTCCGGGGGTCGGGAACGGCCATTCACCTGAAGGGTATCCCTGGATAACCGAAAAAGATTTTGATGTTTTGGCGGGGATGGTGGAGCCTTTTCTTCAGGCCATTCAGGCCGGAACCCCGGCGGTTGTTGCGGCCCAGGTGGTGGTTCCCGCGCTGGATGCCCGCAGACCGCCCAGACCTGCCTGTGCCTCGCCGGTAATCATTCGGGAACTCCTTCGCGAGAAATGGCAGTACGACGGTCTGATCCTGGGGGATGCCACCTTGGCATTTGACATCGTCGAAGACGCAGATCCATCGGCATTGCCCGTTCGCTGCCTTGCGGCGGGCTGTGACGCGGTGCTGGTGGATTTCGATCGTCAGGATACCGCGGTCGGCATGCTCATGTCTTTTGATCTCAAATCGCTGCCCCCTGACCAACTCGCGGCGAGTGCGGAACGGCTCGAGCGTTTCCGCGCCCGCTATGGCGGCCAGAAAAATGTCTTACCTGGATCTTCCCCGTCCGACGGTGGGGAAGAACAGACGCAGCCTCCTGCGGGGGGGGATGTGCCGCCTCCAGAGGATATGCCAGAGGCGGCGTCATCCACGGGGATGATCCCGCCCCAGCCACCCGCGGAGATAATTTTCCCTGAAGAAACCGTCACCACGGCCCCCCAGACCGTATCAACACTGCCGGAAAACGCAGCGGTCCCGGAACCGGTTTCCGCGGACCATCCACAGCCGGTTAAGGCAGCCCAGAGTCCCCCTGCAGCGTCCACTTCTGATTCCGGACAGCCGGGTGCACCGGTCCCGGATCAACCTGCTCCCCACCCGGAACCCCCTCAGACGCCGGAGGCGGCTCCGGCGCCCTCTGCTTCTTCACCTGCGCCCCCTGCCGCACCCCCCGTGCCGGTGGCGCCAGACGGTCCGTACATTGTGCATCGCATTGAACCGGGCGAAGGCCTCGCCTCCATAGCGAAAAAGTATGGGGTCTCCCTCTCGGATCTCAAACAGTGGAACGGCATTACGGACCCAGACCGCATCGTTGCCGGAACCAGACTGAAGATTTACGGCGTGCGTGTTCCTGAAGCTCAGCCTGAATCTCAGCCGACGGACACCGCGCAATCCGCTCCGTCTGAACCGGCTTCGGGCGCGACATCGGAAAAGGCATTGGAAACGGGCGCATCTGATGCGCCGACAAGTGCGGATGCTGCCGCGAACAATGAAATAAAATCTCCCGCGAAAACCGTTACTTCGCCAGCGGCTGACGATTCGGCTTTTCAACTCTACGTTGTACAGCCGGGGGATACCCTTAGCCGGATCGCCGGAAAATACGGCATCAGCCAGGCCGAACTGATGCGAATAAACAATATTCAGGATAAAAACCTGGTTAAGATAGGATCGAAAATAAAAGTACCGGTCACGGCAGGAAGCACCACGGCACCGTCTACCCCCCGCCGTGAGACGGCTGATGCTTCCGTGAATGACCTGGACAGGAGAACCGACTATGCGTTACCGTCAGCTGGGATCCAGTGATTTGCAGGTACCGGTGATTTCTTTTGGGGCCTGGGCGATCGGCGGTTGGTTGTGGGGCGGTTCTGAAGATGACGCCGCCATCCGCGCCATACACGCCGCCATCGATCAGGGAATGAACCTGATTGACACCGCGCCCATTTACGGCATGGGCCACAGTGAGACCGTCGTGGGTCGGGCCATTGCTGACCGGCGGGACAAGGTGATCATCGCGACCAAATGCGGGCTCCGCTGGGATCTCGCGGAAGGGGAAAAATTTTTTGACACCCGCGATAACAGCGGAACCCCCCGCGCCATTTACAAAAATCTGCGTCCTGAGTCTATTCGCTGGGAATGTGAACAGAGCCTGCGGCGACTCAGGGTGGATCACATCGACCTGTATCAATGCCATTGGCCCGATGCCACCACCCCCCTCGCGGATACCATGGCAGTCCTTATGGACCTGAAGAAAGAGGGTAAGATACGATGGATCGGGGTGAGTAATTTCACCCCTGCCATGATGGCGGAATGCCTGCGGCATGGCGAAATCGTATCCGATCAGCCCGAGTACAGTGCCATCGTCCGGAAAATCGAAAAAGACGTTTTACCATTCTGCCGCGAACATCACATCGGCATTCTGGCCTATAGCCCCATCGCTCAGGGTCTCTTAACCGGCAAGGTCACTCCGGACCGGGAATTCCCTGAAGGCGATCTTCGCCGGACCAAGCCCCTCTTCTCCCGGGAAAACCGCATCAAAGTCTGGAATCTGCTGGAAAAGACCCGGCCGATTGCCGAACGCCATAACGCCACCCTGGGCCAGGTGTTTCTGGCCTGGCTGGTGGCCCAGCCAGGCATGACTACCGCCCTGGCCGGTGCCCGGAACGAGGCTCAGGTCGTTGAAAATGCCGCCGCCGGCAGCCTGATCCTGGATGATGAGGAGGTCCGGCAGATTCGCGAGTGGGTTGAACAGGACTGGCCGCTGGTCTGACTGCCCTTCCGGAGACAACAGGCATGGCGCAGGAACCCAAAAAAATATACCTCAGCGGTCCGATCATGGACGCCTCCCACGAGGAAAGTATCCCGTGGCGGCAGCGGGCCAAGGAACGGCTGGCCGGGCGTTTTATCCTCCTGGACCCCATGCGCCGGAACTTCCGTGACCGGGAACTGGACAGCGCCAATGAAATTGTCGAATTCGATCTGCAGGATGTGCGCGATGCGGATATCCTCCTCGTGAATTACTGCAAACCATCCATCGGCACTTCCATGGAAGTTTTTTATGCCGCTCACGATCTGGGAAAATTCGTGATCGCGTTCAGTCCTTTTACTTTCCAGGACATGTCGCCTTGGATGGTGCGGTACTGCACGAAGATTCTCCCGAACCTGGATGCCGCCCTCGATTACATCGAGCGCCATTTCTGAAAATCATGGCCTGCGGCGGGACGAAAAAGAAGGAGTGACCAATGACCAAATCAACACATCAGGTTGTCATCCTGATGGGCAGTGATTCCGACTGGGAGGTCCTTAGAAAAACCCATCAGATCCTCGATCAGTTCGGTGTTCCCCATGAGAACCGGGTACTCTCAGCCCACCGTACGCCTGATGCCCTGATGGAATACGTGCGCCGCAAAGATACCGAAGGGGTGGAGGTTTTCATCGCCGGAGCGGGAATGGCGGCGGCCCTGCCCGGAGCCGTGGCAGCCCTGACCATCAAGCCGGTGATCGGGGTCCCACTGGCTTCTGGAGCGTTGCAGGGGGTGGATGCCTTGTATGCCGTCACCCAAATGCCTCCCGGTGTTCCGGTTGCGGGGGTGGCCATCGGCTCGGCCGGTGCGGCCAATGCCGCCCTGCTGGCGGTCGAAATCCTTGCCCTCAAGGATGCCGCGCTGGCTGAAAAACTCCGCGAGTACCGTCAGGCCCAGGCCGATCGGATTCTGGCCATCGAACTCAAGGACTGACCGGCTATGGCCGATCCTGAGGTGATTGTGGTCGGAGCGGGTCACGCGGGCATTGAAGCCGCCTTGGCCTGCGCCCGGATGGGACACCTCACCATGATGATCGGCCTCAATCTCGATACCATCGGTCAGATGTCGTGCAATCCCGCCATCGGCGGCGTGGCCAAAGGACAACTCGTCCGCGAAATTGACGCTCTGGGCGGTGAGATGGGTCGGGCGATCGACGTCACGGGTATTCAGTTCCGGATGCTCAACCGATCCAAAGGGCCCGCCGTCCATTCCCCCCGCGCCCAGGCGGACCGCGTCCGCTATCAGTACCGCATGAAGGCGGTGTGTGAGACCCAGCAAAACCTCCTCCTCAAACAGGCGGAGGTAACAGAACTGCTCGTGGAGGCTGCTGAAAGTGGAGGCCGTATGCGGATCCGCGGCGTCCGGACTGCCTTCGGTGAGGAAATTCCAGCCCGGGCGGTGATCATCTGCACCGGGACTTTCCTCCGGGGCCGCCTTCATTATGGAATGATCTCCATATCCGGCGGGCGGGGTGGCGCGCCGCCAGCCGATCATCTCAGCCAGGCCTACCGTCAGTTGGGGTTTCCTCTGGGCCGGCTTAAAACGGGAACCTGTCCCCGAATCCATCACCGGAGCATTGATTTCTCCGTGCTGGAGGAACAGCCCGGTGATCCGGATCCCCGGCCTTTTTCTTTCGCCACAGATCCCGAAACTTTTCAGCCTTTTCAGGTTTCCTGCTGGCTGACCCGGACCACGCCTCGGACCCGCGAAATCATCCTGTCCGCCATGGATCGCTCGCCGCTCTATTCAGGTCGTATTGAAGGCATCGGAACCCGCTACTGTCCCAGCATCGAGGACAAATATGTCAGGTTTCCGGACAAGGAAAGCCACCACATTTTTCTGGAACCGGAAGGACTGGATACCGCTGAGTTCTACGTGAACGGTATGTCCACCAGTCTGCCCGAAGATGTGCAGTTGGCCATGCTGCGCAGTTGCCCGGGCCTGGAAAAGGCTGAAATCATCCGGCCGGGCTATGCCGTCGAATACGATTTTGTGCCCCCTACCGAACTCAGCCTGACCCTCGAGACCCATCGGGTCGAGGGCCTGTATCATGCCGGCCAGATCAACGGCACCTCGGGTTACGAAGAAGCCGCTGGACAGGGTATTTACGCCGCCCTGAACGCCGTCCGGAAACTGGAAGGCCGTCCGCCCCTTATCATCGACCGGAGTCAGGCCTATATCGGCGTCATGGTGGATGATATCGTCACCCGCGGTGTCCTCGAGCCATACCGCCTGTTTACCTCCCGCGCGGAATACCGCCTCCACTTGCGGCACGACAACGCCGATGAACGACTGGCGCAACTGGGGTTCGCGGAACGTAAGGTTCTGGATAAAGCCCGGGAAAAACGACAGCTGGCCGACACCGAGCGAAATCGCCTTGAAACCACCCGCCTCGCCCCCTCTCCGGAACTGAACGCGCTGCTGATCGCCTGTGGCGGAAAGCCGATCGATGCGCCTCAGTCCATGGCCGCGCTGCTCAGTCGTCCCGGTATCAGTCTCGCGGATCTGTGGCGGTTTGCGCCGCCTCCTGTGCCATTGACCCGGGAGATACGGGAAAAGGTGGAACTGGAAGTCAAGTACGCCGGTTACCTCGAGCGGGAACAGCAGGCAATCCGGCGGTTCCAGGCCGCTGAGCATCTTCCAATTCCTCCAGACATGGATTACACGGCCATTCCGGGCCTGCCCCGCGAGACCCGTCAGCGGCTGACCGAGGTGCGGCCCATGACCTTGGGGCAGGCCGCCCGGGTTCCCGGAGTTCGGGCTTCTGATGTGGCCGTCCTCCACATCTGGCTTGAAAAGAAGCGGGGGCGGACCCGTGAAACCGCGTGATCCAAATGGAATAACAGCCATCCTCACCACAGAAAGGACTGCCTCATGAGCGTGATTCCCAGGATACTGACCATTGCCGGCAGTGACAGCGGGGGAGGTGCAGGTATCCAGGCTGACCTGAAGACCATCCTGGCGCTGGGCGGCTACGGCATGTCGGTCATTACCGCTGTAACCGCGCAGAATACCTGCAGGGTAACCCGGGCCGTCGCACTCCCCCCGAATCTTGTGATCGCCCAACTGGACGCGGTTATGGAAGATATCGGTGTGGATGCCATGAAGACCGGCATGCTGGCCGATGCCGCGATCGTCGAGGCCGTGGCCGACCGCCTGGAACGATACGGTGTCCGCAACATCGTGGTGGACCCGGTCATGGCCGCAAAAAGCGGGGATCCCCTGCTGGCGGCCGATGCCCGGGAGACGCTGAAAAAAAAGTTGATTCCCCTGTGCGCGGTGGTCACGCCCAACATTCCCGAGGCCGAACTGCTGACCGGTCGCGCGGTGCGTCCGGACGCCCCGGAGGATACGCTCAAAGCCCTGAAAGATCTGGGACCTGCCTGGGTGCTCCTCAAAGGCGGACACGCTGAAGGAAATGACGTGGTCGATTATCTCTATGACGGCTCCGAGATCCGGGTGTACTGCAATCCCCGCTGCGCCACCCGGAATACCCATGGAACCGGCTGTACCTTCTCAGCCGCCATTGCCACCATGCTGGGTTTCGGCTTTCCTGTCCCCGAAGCCATCCGCCGCGCGAAAGACTACCTGACCGAAGCCATCCGCCACGCCGATGAGTTGAACATCGGCCGCGGATACGGTCCCCTCCATCACGGCTGGTCCATTCCCCTCCCCAAAAAACTGGAATAATACTGGACACACAAGCCGGAATTGTGTAAAATCTTTTACAAAGTAAAATTTTTCCAGCAAGGCGTCCAATGTACGACGAGCAGGATCTTGAAAGTTACCAGAGCGGTTCCGGACTGCAGTTATATCGCATGCCGGTACGGTTTCCCGCTCTAGGCAAACAGAGGGTGGTGTTCAGTGACATGCCCCTGCTGGTCGTGCACAAAGCCGCCCTTGTCGAAAGAATCTGGCAGTCCATCCTCGACCGCCGAAATGAGGTCAAGCGGAAACGGCTCGGTCTGGAGATGAACGCCAAACGGCCGGACCTCAAACCGGCCCAGAAACTCAAAATCGCCGAGTCTCGGACTGCCCTGGCCCAGGAAGAACTGCGCGACATCGCCGGCATTTTTTCCGAAGCCCTCAAAACTACTCCCCGGCTGGACTGGGAAAAAGTCAAGGATTATCCGGACTACACGGTCCCCCAGCCCGAACCGCCCGAATTTCCCCCGCCTCCGGAAATGCCCCGGATCCCCCGGGAGCCCCTGCGCACCGACGAAGCATTTATTCCGCAACTGGACGCGATGGATAAACTTATACGCTCCCGCCGCGAGGAGAAGGAAGCCGAAGCACTCGCCCGCTTCGAGGCGGCCCACAAACAGTGGGAAAAAGTCTGCCAGCATATCATGCAGCATCATCAGGCCGAACTGCAGCGCCATCAGCAGGTAGTGCGCGCTCTCAAGGCGCAGCATGAACAGGCAATGGCCCTGTGGGAGCAGGCCCGAAAACGCTATATCGCCGAACGGGAACAGTGCAAGCCGGTCATTGACGCCAAACGCAAAGCCTACCTGTTGGGTGAGCCCTATGCCATTCTGGATTACTGCGATCTGCTGCTGACCCATGCCAAAATGCCGGATTTTTTTCCGCATTCCTATGACATGGACTATTACGAGGCGGACCGCGGGATTCAGGTGGAATATCTGCTGCCGCCGCTGCGCAGTTTTCCCTGGCTCTATGCGGTGGAGTACGATCCCGCCACAGACACCTTTCAGGAGCGACTGCTTACCGAGGAACAGCGGGCCGCTGTTTACGCTACAGCCCTGTGCGATACCGTCCTGCGGGTGATGTATGAACTGTTTGCAGGCGACGAAGTCGGTCGGGTGGATCAGATACACTTCGACGGCTATATGTTTCCTGAAGACCAGCCTCGACCCGGAACACCGCCTACCCTCGTGGTTACGTTGCGGACGACCAAGCAGGCCTTTCTGGCTGAGGATCTCACCGCCGGCGATCCCGCTGAAGTGATCGCCCGGCTCGGCGGCGTTTTCCATACCGCATAGAGGCGGCAGGCGAGGAGGGCAGCCTCTGGAAAGGGGTACAATACTTCCGTTACCGGTAAATACCATGTTCCAAGGATATTTTCATCGGACTGACAACAACACTGGGCTTTTACGAGTTGCCTGCTGGTGCGTGTGCGGGCTGTTATGGCCGGTGACATTGTTCGCCCAGGCGCCGCCTTTTGTACCCGGGCGGGACAACCGCACCGACCCCATCATGTCGTCTCCGCCCGTGGTGACGGATGCCCCTGTCACAGCCTTTCCGGATGCCGACCGGCAAAGCCGGTCCCCACAGCCCGCAGATCAGCAGACTTCTTCCGGTCTGCCTGCCGCGTTTCCGGAGACCGAGGTGCTGAAGGGGACGGCAGACCGGCCGGCGACTTCGGAATTTCCGTCTTCGGTTGATCTGCTCCGCATGCGGGATCATCTGGCCCCGGAAGATTACGCCCGCGCTGTCGCGCTGTGGCCGCTTACACCTGTTCAGGAACAGGAGATAGCCCAGGTGTTTGCTGATGCCTGTGTCCATCCAGACGCCCAGGTTGCGCGAAATGCCCGCGAAGCGCTGCGGGAACTACCACCGGAACAGGTGTTTGCCTATGTGATGCGGACCCTCTCCTGGGGTGAAGCGGACACCGTATATGCCGTGGATTGCGTACTTCCCGAGATTGGTCCGGGTATTGCCCGGTTGTTGAGGGTCGCCCTGGAAAGCGAAACCGAATCAGAGCGTCACCGCTGTGTGGCGGCATGGGCTTTGGGGCGGTCAGGCACCACGACAGGCGCCGATCTTCTTTGCCGCTGCGCGCTGGAGGCGTCAGGAGATCTGGCCCGTTGCTGTCGCGAAGCCCTCAAGCAGTCGCGTCCGCCGGAAGCCGCTTCAGTCTGGATTGAATTGCTTGAAAACCGGCCCGAGGAGGCCGGACCGGAAGCCATGGCGGCGCTGGATGCCCTCGGTACCGTGGAATCCGCGGAATGGATTTTCGAGGCGGCCTGCGGCCGTAAGAATGTCGGGAGGTATCTCGAGGAAGAAGCGGTTCGCTGTATTGCCCGGAAACCCGTCATGCAGGCGGTCCCCGCGTTGATTGCCGTCCTGGAGCAGAATCGGGGTATGCGGGAGGCCGCGGCAAAAGCCCTGCGTCAGATTACCGGCCAGCCCCTCGGCACAGACGCGGGGCTCTGGCGGACGTGGTACGAAGAAGAAACCGGTATCGTTCTGCCCCCACCTCCACCGCCGCCCGGAAAAGGTGCCGCTGAGGCCGTGATTCCTCCAATCCTGGAATTTCCCGCCGAGCCGATGCCGCTGATGCCCGCGCCAGATGCGGATTCCGGTCCGTCCCGGGATAAGCCCGACAGCGCCGCTGGCCATGGGCATTCACCTGATACCGGTACCAGACCCAATCCGAAAAGCATCCGGAGAAAATCCTGATGCTGACACCGAAACAAAGAAACTGGCTGACGCTGGCAATGGTTCCCGGCGTAGGCAGTGCCCTGTTTTTGCGGCTGCTGGCCCGATACAGGGATCCGGCTGTTGTGTTGCGGCAGTCCATTCCGGCACTGGCTGAAATCGTGGGGGAGAAGGTAGCGGGGGAGATCTGCCGCGCCCGGGAACTCGTGGACATCGACGGGCAGGAACGCCTTATGCACGCCTGCGGCGCGCGCCTGATCACAATGGAATGTCCTGATTATCCTCCCAGTCTGGCGGAGATCTACGATCCTCCTCTGGCGCTATTTGTCCGCGGTACCCTGTTGGAAACGGATCAGTACGCGGTAGCCATTGTGGGTACCCGCCGCCCTTCTCCCTACGGTATTGAGCAGGCGGAACGGCTGGCGGAGGACCTTGCCCGACGGGGCATAACGGTCGTCAGCGGGATGGCTGAGGGTATAGACGGAGCAGCCCACAGCGGTGCCCTTCGGGCTGGCGGACGCACCATCGCCGTTCTGGGGTGCGGAGTGGATGAAATTTTTCCCATTATTCATGCCCGGCTGATGGAGGACATCATCGGACACGGCGCGGTGATATCGCCTTTCCCCATGGGCATGAAAGCCCTCAAGGGAAACTTTCCCCGCCGCAACCGGCTCATCAGCGGCCTGTCCATGGGCGTGGTTGTGGTAGAAGCGCCCCCGGGAAGCGGCTCCCTGATCACCGCGCGATTTGCCGCCGAGCAGGGAAAGGAAGTTTTCGCGGTGCCCGGGCCGGTCAACCGGGCTAACAGCCGAGGCCCCCATGCGCTCATCCGGGAGGGAGCGAAACTCGTCGAATCCGCCGATGATATTTTGCAGGAACTGAAACTGCCGGTACACTTTTACCCGCAGCATTCAGGAACTGCCAGGGGTGCAGATCTTTTCAGCGGCGCACACACGGATCGGCCGCCTGAATCGCAGGCTTTCTCTGATCCCTTGGGGCCTGGTTCTGAACTGACGCCGGTTGAGGCAGACGTCCTCGCGTCACTGAATCCCGAAGGATCCTTTGTGGATGAAGTCGCACTGGTCTGCCGCATTTCGGTTCCCGAAGCATTGGCCGCCCTGACGATGCTGGAACTCAAGGGGCTCGCCCGTCAGTTCAGCGGTCAGCGGTTCGCTCCTGCCGCCTCGGGCCGGACCGGAAACAGGCGATGAATCCGCTGCGCGTCTGGATGGAAACGATCGGCCGCGGCGGGCGCGCACCTTGGTGGCTGGATATCCTGCTGGCCACGGCTACACCGGTTCAGGCGTGGGGGATGCGCCGCCGGCTGGCAGCGCCGCGGATCTGGGTTCCCGCCCGCGTGATCAGTTACGGCAACCTCACCGCCGGCGGTACGGGTAAAACCCCTGCCGTTCTGGAAAGGGCTGCCGCGGAACTCGCCGCCGGTCACCATGTGGCCGTGCTGACCCGTGGCTATGGAGCTCCTCCAGTCCGGGAACCCTTCCTGTGGACCCGCGATCAGCCCATTGACTGGCGGCTGATCGGCGATGAAGCCGTTCTGCTGGCCCGGCGTCTGCCGGATCTGCTGATCGTGCGTGGCCGGGATCGGATCGCGGGAGCCAGGGCTGCCCTCGAGCATGGCGCGGACTGCCTCATTCTGGATGACGGCTTTCAGGCAGTGACCTTGGAACGGGATGAAAACGTACTGGTGATCAATGCCGCCAATCCTTTCGGCAATGGCTTTCTCATTCCCCGGGGCACCCTTCGGGAGTATCCTGCTGCCGCTGCCAGGGCAAGCCATCTGCTGATTACCCATTCCGACCGCTGTCCGGATCTGGACGTTCTGATCCGATCATTGCGCCGCTGGTGTCCTCACGCGTCCATACGCCTGACACGACACGCCCCCGAGGTTTTTGAACGCCTGATCGATGGACATCTGGAGCCGCTGGAAACATTCCGCGGTGTGGAGGCGGATGCCCTGTGTGCCATCGGCGATGGCGCCGGATTTTTCCGGCTGCTGGAACAGCTGGGGGTCCGGTTGCGGGAAACCAGATCGCTGCGGGATCACGCCCTACTGCCACCGTTGCTGTCGGAAAATGGCCGGCCTTTGATTATTACCGAGAAGGATGCCGCCCGCCTCAATTTCAGCACCTCCTCTGACCGGGTATACGTGTTGCGTATCGGCCTGAGGGATTACATGCCCACAAAGTAGGTTTTCTTGGAGGAATCTCTTGGATCGCAACTGTTGAGAGCCGACAGAAAGACCTCCTTGTGAACGGTTTTCCCGTGTGGCCATCCATTATTTTTCACTATTGATAATTTTAGAGTATAATTAACGGTAGGTAGTGATAAAGGAATCCGCCTATGCCTGAACACTTGCCAGCCCAATCCGGAAATGAAGCCGAACGCAGGCTCCTGCAAAGCGCGCTCCAACTTTTTGCGGAAAAAGGGTATGACGGTACCAGCATTCGGGAGATTATTGCCGGCGCGGGGGTCACCCGCCCCGTGCTTTATTACTACTTCAAAAACAAGGAAGACCTCTTCCGTCGGCTGGTTGAACCCATCTTTAACGAATTTCTGGATGCCGTCGCCCAACTCCGGTTTCAGTATGCTGATACCCTTGGCCGCCTTAAGGCCGTCATGCGCCTGACCTTTTCACTCGCTGAGCAGAATCCACAGGCCATCCGGCTTATTTTCCAGATGTACTTCACGCCGCCGGCCAGTGCTCCCCGTCTGGATAAACTGGCTTTCCGACGCAAACGCTTTCAGCGGATTCTCGAGATCATCCAGGAGGGACTTGATCGGGCGGAACTCGCTGGCGGTGACGCCCAGAGTCTCACATTGGCCTTCATCGGACTCATGGATACCCACATCATGGCTAAAACCCACATCCGCGGTATGGTCCTGACCGATGAACTGGCTGACGCGCTCGTCGACCTCTTCTATTATGGCGCCTGCTACAAGGATGTTTCGCCGTTCTACCTGACCACCCAGTTCCGCTATATCTGATCTGGATCGACGGTTTACTATCATGGGCGTGGCCTGCCGGAATCTCCCGGTTTCCGGCTGGTGTATAATAATGAAAACCGCTCAGGAATGGCATATGGACGAACTCTGGTACGAACTGCAACCCATTTACGATCATATCCTCGAAAACCAGATTCTTTATGGCATTGGCGGGGTGATAACGCTGATCCTGGTTATCCTCCTGCGCAAATGGAGCATACCGCTGATCTTCTACGCCGTGGAGTACAGTGTGTATCTCCTGATCATGCACACGTTCGTTCATCTCCTTACCCGGCTCACGGCCTGGTTCCGCAACAGTTCTTCCATGAAAGCCCTGCGGCCCGATGGTATGCCCCTGGATGCTGTCGAATGGACCACGCCTTACTTCGTGCCCTGGAAACTCGAGCGCTATGATCCGCAGTGGATCGTATACATCGAACTCGCATTTGCCGTGATTATTCTGGCCCTGATGGCGTGGTTCCGGCCCATGAAAACCCAGAAGGTCAAGCCTCGCTATGGGATCGACGGCCGTAAACTCGACGACAAGGGCAAAGAGGAACTGGCCCGGATGGCTGCCCGCTTCGGACGCGACCGATACCGGATCGAGTTCCAGCGGGAGGAACAGATGATCCGCGAACAGGAGAAGAAGATCAAACGCCAGTAGGTGCCCCGTTTCTTCCGGCAGCCTCAAGGCCGGGCGGTGGTTTTTCCCCACCGGTGCCAGCAGGTCACGGTGGTCTGCGGATACCGGGTCTGATCAGAAATCGGCCGCAATTCCACTTTGGCCGGTTCCGTAAAGCCGCCGTGGCGGTACGGTACCACCAGCCGCGGGCCCGCTTCCATAGGATACCGGGTTTCATCCGCGAATACAATGGCATCCCGCAGTCCGGTCAGTGATGTCAGTTCCAACACGTTTTCCTGGTATGGCTCTCCATGAAACATCGGATTTACCGCCGCGCTTATCCCCATCAGCCATGGTCCTACATAAAGTGCCCCTTCAAACGATCTGTCCGGCAGAGGATCTGCCATATCCATGCCGTCCCGTCCCGTCATTCGAACCCGACACACCACGCGCGCCACCATGACATCGCCGGTCTGCCAGCGGCCTTCAACCTTCAGATATCCGCCGTCTTGTTGAGGTTCCACGGGCTGGCTGTTCACGGTCAGACGGACAGATTCCGCCCACTCCGGCCGCCGGATCAGCAGCGGCCGGTCTCCCGCGGCAGGTTCCACGCGGCTGAACCGGATAACGAAATCAAACGCGCCGCCGATGCCGCCTTCCCGGGCGAGGTCCAGCGTATACGCCGCAGATTCATATTTGCCAGAGAGGAACAGATTGACGCGCGGAGCACCATCCTGTTCCGTCACGGCAGCCCGACCCGCGTCTGCCAGCGCGTGCAGCCCGTGCATGGTGCAGCACCACCACGCGCGGCCCGGTCCCGGCGTGGGGATATAGCCCCAGTGATCATAACAGCGGTGACCGAAATCGCCGGTCTCGAACTGGCAGGCCGACAGTACATTGAACAGACACTTTTCCGCCCGGTCCAGCCAAACACCTTCGCCGGTGGCCTGCCAGCACTGCAGACACAGCCGGAACAGATCCGCCTCCGAGCACCCTTCATCCCGGTTGTAGTCGTGTTTGAAAAATTCCAGCACGCCGCCGTTATACAGCAGGAAACCACCCGACACGATTTCCTGCCACCGTGCCAGCGTTTCTTCCAGTAGTGCCCGATCCCCTGTGCTCTCGTAAATCATCAGGTGCCCCCGCATCGTCGTCAGAAAACCGTGGGTATGCTGAGCGCCTTCCGCGGCCGGATCCATCAGCGGCAGCATGCGTCGCGCGGCGTTCCGGTATTTTGTTTCGCCAGTCGCCCGGGTCAGGAGTTCCAGCCCTTCATTCAACTGGGTGAAGCAGATATAGCCGTTGGCCGCGGCGCCCCGCAGCCGCGCGATCACTTCCGGGGTGGAACAATCGTTGAATACGCCCAGCAGAAAGTCGCCCAGACGTCGGGCCGAGGCCAGCACCGCGTCATTTCGCCGGTACTGCCAGTATTCCAGCAAACCGGTAAGCAGACGGCCGTTTCCCCACAGGAGGGCCATCTGATCCCGGCCCACCGAGGCCGCGTCAAAGGGCAGATCGGGGTTGCCGAACCTTCCGTCCGGCCGCTGGCACGCGATGAGTTTTGCGGCCAGTCGGTCCAGCCGTTGCCAGTCGGATTCGCCCCGGGCGGTCAGGGCCAGGGCCCCCAGAAACCGTCCCGAAACATCGCCGCTGAATTCCTGAAACCGCCGCGGAGTGGCCGGATCGAGCGATACATCCTGCAGGATGAAAGTATCCGAGAACGCCGGTTCGTTCACCGCGTCGAACCGGTGATGGGTGAGATCCATACGCGCGGCCAGTTCCCCTGAAGGAATGAACCGCCCTCCGCGCCCGGATTCATCCGCCGCGGCTGACAGACAGCCAAGGCACCATGCCACGATCCATATCCACATACATGCCGTCAGCCATTCGCCAGAAGATATTCTGCAGGTTCGCATCTGGTATTCCTTCACTCACTTCGAACTCCAGTGAATCAGCATGCCAGACATCAACCATTTCAGACAATCGCCGTGACATGACAGCCGCTGATTTCTAATCATATCTCTATGTCTTATATCTTTGGTATAATATCGGTTCAAAAAAAGGACAAACAATGGCATTCGGATTTCCCGCATCCTATTCAACGAGGTTTGATACGTCTTTGCGGTCCGCGTCTGATTTCCGGGCTGCCGTCAGAAAGGCCCTACGCGCGCTGAACTGGTCCGTCAAATCGGAAGGGGAAGACCAGATCACCGCGTCAACAGGATGGAACATGCGGTCACTGGGGAAAAAAATATGCATACGCTTTCTGCCCGATAATTCCATATCCATTACCAGCAGGTGTGCCATGCCTACCCAGATTTTCGACTGGGGCCAGAGCAGAAAGAATGTACGGGCATTCATCAGCGAACTGCAGAGATATCTGTAACGGCAACTCCGCTACAGCCAGTACTCCGGCAGGTGCTACGGTGTCGGGACAGCAGTTTCCGGCAGGGTGGGCGAAACGCGGGCCAGACTGTACACGTGTTCGCTGTGCATTCTGGAGTAGAAATCCAATACCCGATTGGGTTCGGGGGCCATGTGGGGCGGCCGAGGCTCATAACCTTCGATATTGGTCGGCATGACCCAGGATTCCTCCCGGACCTCGAACACAGGTGTTTCACCGGATGGCAGCGTAAAGGACAGCTCTACGCCATCGCCGGTCATGTAGGACAGTCCTATCTCCTCGCCAGGTGCGCAGTTCTCAAGGGAAATGCCATTTCCACTTAGCCCGGTGAGGGGATGCTGGCATTCACTCCGCAACTGGATTCGCGATGCCTGACGGGGCGATCGGACCCGGACCTTCCAATGGGTCACACCACTGTCTTCGGTCCGTTCCAGCGCTTCCATCATCAGCGGACCGAAGGGCGGCAGGGGCGCCGGGGCTTTCAGATAAGCCCGTTTGTCTCCCGGACGGAAGGTTTCGGCCGTTTCGCGTGGAGTCCCCACAGGAAAATACCGGGAGGTCCAGGCATCTGTCGGTGGATCATTCCGGTACAGACCGAAGGGGAACTCCCGTCTGAAAATATCTCGGAACCATTCCGCGTTGTTCCGGTCCGAACTCAACCACCACGCCTTCCCTTCCCGGTAATCCACCGCGTAGCACAGGCAGTTCAGCGCGGGCGTGTCCGGTGAGGGGCGGTTTTTCACACACCCCAACGTCAGGATCAGCACGCCCGCGACCAGCAGGATGCCGACGGCCCCTGCGCGTTGTTTCCAGTTCATCCGAAACAGCGGTTCCGTGATCGGCATCATCATCAGCACTATCAGCATTACCTGCGGCGCCAGCGCCGTGATGGCGGCACTGGTCAGCGTATGCAGGGAGTACAGCAGCAACGGAGTCAGGATACTGATCACCGGGATCCAGAGCACCAGGGTGATCAGTCGCCCCGGCCAGGCGGGTACGCCCTCCGGATTGCGGCAGGAGATGAGCAGTCCCGCGCTGCCCGCGAGCAGCGGAAATACCGTGAGATGCAGCCCCTCCAATGCGTACCGGTAAAACAATCCGACCGGAACCAGCCACAGCAGCAGGCCAGCGGCCGCAAGTTCAGCGGGACGCGGACGCCGCCAGCCTGCCACAGCGAGGCATAACCCTGTTGCCAGCAGAGTTCCCGCTCCCGCATAGTATTTATAACTGTACAGGGCGGTTTCCCGCCAGAAGAAGATCGGTACCACGCCCCCGACAAATCCGGCCGCGGCCGCCAGAACCATGCAGACCCCCGCCAGCAGCAGAGCCGCCGCCAGTCCCCCCGGACGCAGCGTGCCCTGGCTGAATCCGGTTCCCAGTGCGATTCCCAGCAGGACCAGTCCCAATCCCAGCAGTAACTGATCCACCCAGGGCGGGTAGTACACCACTTTTCTGCCGATCAGGTTAAAGTACGTCAGGCTTGGGGCGTACAGTTTTTCGCGGTCCAGATCTTCCAGATTGCCGAAATACCGGCACAGGGCCAGTACATAATCCCCGTGATGCTGAAGGGATGCCAGACTGACTTTATCCGGCCGGTCCAGCATGGTGTGGTAATAGCAGAAGCCGTCCACGAAAGCGAGATTGTACCCCGGACGGGTGCGCTTGTACTTGCCGAAATTGCTTCCGAAAGGAAGCCGGTCATAAATACCGAAGAAGATGGAATTGGTCCGGGTGGGAGCGGCTGACCGGGCCAGGTGACGGATCAGGGCTCCATTGTGTTCCGATGTTTCGAACATGAGGGACGGTCCGCTCACCCCGCGGACTTCCAGCCCGAGTACCAAGGCGGTGTCCTGGTACCACGGATGTTCGGTAAACGCCTTGGCTCCGTCGCCCCCGACCTCTTCCTGGTCTGAAAAGACAAAGATAACGTCATGACGCAGGGGAGGCAGGTGTTTCAGCGCTCTGCAGGTTTCCAGCATGGCCACACCGCCGGAAAGGTCATCTGCCGCACCGGGCCCGTAAGGCGTCGAATCAAAATGCGCGTCCACCGCAATGGCCTTTCCTGCCGGATCGGTGCCCCGGATCCGTGCCAGGACCGCCCGTTCCCAGACCAGTGAGCGGTCTCCGTGACGGACCGGGCCCTCAATGGTCTCGAATTCCACGTTCATCTCCCGTAGCATGGCAATTATCGTCTGAAACACCCGGTCATTTTCCGGAGATCCGGCCGGATGCGGCGCACGCGCCAGTTCCTTGAGGTAATTCATGGCGCGTTCCGCGGAGAACTGATCTGGTGGCGCGTCGGCGGGTTTTGGGGTGGGCGGCAGAGAGGCCCACCACGATACAAGCGCGGTCAGCAGGATCACCATCAGAAGCAGGCTGGTCCGAAGCATGGATGGATGCATGGTCTCTCCCTTATTCAACGTTTACGGTTTTATGGTTGGACCACTTTTGAGCCCTTCCGGTTGCACCGGAAAGCCAGTTTCAGCGCATAATGCCTCACCGGGAGACATCAGCATGTTGCTGCCTCGTTTTTTCATTCCCGATATCACGTTCAATCCTGGCGGAGCCGTCGAACTCGGCCCGGAAGAAGTCCGGCATGCCGCTCGGGTATTGCGGCTGTCTTCTGGGGATCAGGTCATGGGGTTCAACGGCCGCGGGGAATGGGCAATCGGTGTCCTGGATATCCCCGCTAAACGCCGCGCGGTCATACGGGTCGAACAGACCGGCAGAGATCCGGCCCCCGAACAGGACCTGTGGCTGGCCTGCGCCTGGCCGCACACGGCCGCTGTAGTCGATGAGATTGTGACCCGGGCCACTGAAATCGGGGTGGACCAGATCATTTTCTGGAAAGCCGAACGATCCCAGCGGCCACCCCTCCTGAGCCCCCGGATGCAACGGGTGGCTGTGGCCGCGTGCAAACAGTGCGGACGCAACCGGCTTCCTGCATTTGACGCCGTGCCAGCCCTGGACAGGGTACTGGGCAGAAATCCTCCACGGACATGGCTTGCCGCCCTGGAACCGGGATGGCGGGATGCCGTGAACGAACTGGTTCTTCGCGGGAACTGCGGAGTCGTGATTGGGCCGGAAGGCGGTTTTACTGAACACGAGGTAAACCGCTTGGAACAGGCCGGAGCGATACCCATTTCCCTGGGACGGCAGGTTTTGCGTATAGAGGTGGCGGCCGTTACAGCCTGCGCCCTCGTCCTCAATGGTATGGGGCGGCTGGGCACCCGGTTTCCGAAACCGGACAGAACTTCTTAAACACCTGGCGGAGGCGGCAGGATTCCGGCTCCGGCCACGTTCAGATTTTCCTCCACTGCTGTCTGGCCAACGTCTGAAGACCAGGGCGGGGCATCCAGTCCCCGTGTCCGCTGGAAGTCCTCGGAAGCCAGACGGTCCAGGATTTGGGCACGAATCGCTTCCGCTTCCGATTTCCTGCAGAGTGCCAGCACCGCCCCGCCCAGACCAGCCCCAGTCAGACACGCTCCAAGCGCTCCGGCAGCCAGCGCGATATCGACAGCCTGGTCCAAAGCGGGCGTGCTGGCTCCGTACCATCCGGGACACATCTCCAGCGGCTGGTTACTGGTCAGCCACTGACGCATGGCTTTTTCATCTGCCGGAGCCCGAAAAGGTCGGCCGGCGGCGTCGGTTACCCGGTCTCCGTCATGGCCGATCCGCATGAGTTGTCCGGCACGAACGAAATCGCCAGCCTCGATGGCTTCAAAAAAACGGCGGGCCCGAAGGGTTTCCGCCAGACCGAAAAGGATCGGGCCCCGAATTTCAAACCGCGTAAGACGCTCCGGTTCAGGCAAATCTCCGAACAGCCGATCATACTCCGTCCGTACGGTTTCCGTTCCACAGATCCGTTCCAGTTCGATAAGGTCCAGTGTTTCGGGCAGGGTCCTGATCAGATTCAGCCGGTCCTGGTTGTCCGGAAAGGCATTCAACACCTCGGGAAAGGTATGGAAACGCGCCGCGCGGCTGCTGGACCTGCGCGACCCCCAATCGGACGCTGCTGCTTCCAGCATCCGCAGCGCCACGGAATAGGCAAAACGGTTACGCGCATACTCCACCCTGCGGGTGCCGCTCAGGGAACGCATCGTGAAGGTGTGAATCACCAGAACCACCGCATCTTCCGGCATCGGGTGCCATCGGGGAGGCTCCCGAAACAGATCCGCCCCACCCAGGGCGGTGTGGAGCACGGCCCCCCCTCGGCCCAGCGCCACGGCGCACTGGTCACTCAGCCCAACCCGCGCTCCGGCAAACCATTCCGCCTGCCGCGCGGCGTACAGCAGACTGGCCGGATCCGGCACTGTCCCCGCCACTCCCCATTCCGCCATCAGGACCGCCACGCAGAGGGATGCGGAAGAACTCAAAGATGCTCCCCGGATCATGTCGCTTGCAATTACCATGCGAAGCCCTTCAGGCGATGGTGCGCCATGAAATCGGGCCGCGAGAGCCGCGCCCAGCACGTAGCGGCCCCATTCCGGAAGTTCCGCGGCCCGCCTCCGCATAACCGCGTTGGTGAGCGCGTCCGGGTCATGCCGTGCGTGTTGGCGGCGGGCGGCCTCCAGCAGGTCGCAAAAAGGCTTCAGTGAAACGGTGAAATCCGGATCCGAAGGGTTAAGGTTGATATAGTGCCGCTCATTGTCGGCAGTAACTGCGACAGCCGCCAGGGTTTCCCGGTGGTGGGGCTGCAGATTGAGCCACCCCCCGTGGGTATCGATATGCATGCCCCGCAGATTGATCCGTCCCGGTGCCCGGTACAGACGTACCGGAAGATCACCGAAAACCCGCAGAAAATGTTCCACCGTCTCCCGGATCAGCCGGATTTTTTCCCGGACGAGTGGAGAGTAATTTCCATAAACAGCCCGCAATGCGGGCCATCCATCCTGGTTTTGTTCCAGACAGGCCAGCCATCGGGAACAGGGGAGAGGCGGCTCCACGTAATGTGCTGCTACAGTCGACCGATCGGGCATCACTGACTGTATACCGTTTTTACCCCATACTGCTCCCGCAGTTCCTGCAGCGTGCGCAGGAGTTCCGGCCGCTCTCCGACGCGCGCGATTTCGTTGATGAGGTAATACGCTTTCGCGAATGCCCATTTCCCCGGGATTCCCGGGTCACCGGCGGGGGCGGTATCCAGGCGGGCCTTGAAGATGAGTTCTTTGCGGCGGTCCAGTGCCCGCCCGGCTATCCGCATGACCACTTCCTTATCCCGGTCGGGATTGAACCGGCCATAAACCCGGACCGGCCACTTCAGGTAAAAATCCGGCATGGCAGAGGGGAATACTTCTGACGGATCAATCTGGGAATAATTGGTCTGGATATCAATCAGCACGGGATCCCGCAACTGCTCGAAGAAGGTCAGAAACGCATCGCTCGTCCGTTCGATACGCGGTTCGACTTTGGCATCTCCGCGGTTGCGGTAAGCCAGCAGGTCCATAAGATAGCGGTTGACCGTATTCCCGCTGCCGAAAGCGAAAATCGTATTGCCATTGCGGTTATTGTCAGAAACCTGATTGATGATGCTCCGGCTGTCCTGAAGCCCGGTTGTGGGGCGCCCATCGGTGAGAACGAGGATGATTCCGGGAACGCCAGTACGGGGCGGATCCGCAATGACGGCGGACAGAGCGGCATAAACATCCGTACGCCCTACCGCCTCAAGTCTCCGGATGAACTTCTGGGCTTCCGCGATGGCCTCAGGCGTGGCCGGACGACGCTGGGGGCTGAAAAAAACGGGGTTATCGCGGAAAAGGACGATATTGAACCGGTCTGTCGGCTGTAACAGATTCAGGGCCTGTGATACGCCGCGGACGTTCAGGTCCAGTTTTCGCTGGGTGATACTGCTGGAAGCGTCCAGAACGAACGTGACATCCTTTGGAAGCACATTGGTTTTGACGTCTTTTTTAGTGGAGACGACAATTTCGAAGTATCCTTTTCCATCTTTTTTATTTTTTATGGTCGATATTTGTATATCAACCAATTCATCCATAAACTCATAATCCGATTCTTTTTGTATTTTTTCAACGGTTTTTGTGTTTTCCTGATCGAGCGCGGGTAGATCCAGTTTCTGGGCGGTCGCCGGAGGAGGTGGGGGTGGAGGAGGTGGCAGGAGCGCCGGTCCGGAAGGGGTGCCCACCTCCGGCTGGAATGCTTCGCTTAATTTCAGAGTCCCGCGGAAGTCGCCTTCCAGGGGGATCTGACCAGGTTCCAGGGCGTCACTGCGAAAAACGGGGATCTGATCCGGCGGGAGAATATAATCCGGGCTGGGGCGTACCAGCCGCCGGGCGATATCCAGATCTTTTCGGGCGGTATCCGCGGAGATCTCCACGATCCGGGTGTCGGCTGTCTGAAGCATCTGTTCGGGAGACTGGAGGTCATGCACCCGGTCCGGCATGGTCTGGGCCAGTTTCCTGGCCAGGTCCGCGGTTTCCTGGATTTGCTGATTGGCAGAGCCGGTGTTTTCCTCGGGAAGTGTTGTTTCTCCAGCGGTTCCAAACAGTTCCGTCAGCCGCTGCCGGATGACCTCCGGATCGGGCGCAGCGGTTCGGGATTCCGGTTCAGATTCCCTGGGGGCGGCATCGGGTTCAGGCGGAGGCGGGACGACCCGTACCCGGAACCGTACCAGTTCCGGAGGGATCTCGCGGTTGGCAGCCATCAGGGTGACGTGAGGGGCCAGCGCCAGAATGGCCAGGTAGATCAGGGCTGAGATCGTCAGCGACAGAAAAAGGATCGCGCGCCGGCTCAGCACGTCAGTGGCCTCCTCCCTGGGTTTGAACCCGCTGAAGGGCTTCACGGGCCTGTGCGGCCTCGGGCGCGTTGGGGAAATCGCGGATCAGTTCGTTCCACGCGCTGAAGGCATCTTCATGGCGTCCCAGTTTTTCAAAGCAGAGACCGGCCTGCCACAGGGCCGCCGGACTGAGGGTTTCGTGCAGATAAAGGACCGCCACCCGCATGAAGGCCCGGGCCGCGGGTTCCCACTGTTCTCGGGAGGCATACAGTTCACCCAGCCGGTAGGCCGCGCGGGCCGCTGGATCCCCGGATGTTCCTTTCAGCGCGGTTTCGTACTGCGCGATGGCCTCGTCAGTTTTTCCGGCGTCCTCCAGCAGTTTTGCCAGCCGCACCCGGGCTTCGCCGCAGATGGCGGGATCTCCGCCGGATTCGGCGAGTTTCCGGTAACCTGCCATGGCCTTATCGGGGCGTCCGGCTTTTTCATGGCATTCCGCGATTTTCAGGGCCAGGTTTTCCGGACGGGTGATCTGTTTCGCGTTTTTGAGGGTAGCCTCGAGGGCTTGGATGGCGGCATCCCATTTCCCGGCGTCCATCATCTGCTGCGCGGTCCACGCGTAGAGATCTTCAGGCAGCGTGACATCCGGGAATTCCGTGATCACCTTCTGAAACTGTTCGGCGGCGTTCGGGTAGTCTTTGGCCTGATAGTACGCGAAAGCCCGGGTTCGGGCGATCCGCCCACGGAGTTGTGGGGTGGGGTTGGCCGCGTCTGCCCGCTGAAGCAGTTCCAGGGCGCGGGCCGGATCGCCGCTGTCCCGCAGGGCGTATTCCGCCAGCCGGCAGGCCGCTTCCGCGTGATAGCGGGCGGCATCCGGCGAGTTGAGCAGTTGCTGAAACTGTTCCGCGGCTTCGGCGAAGTCGCGCATGTTGTGGCAGGTAATGGCCAGACGATAGCGGGCTTCGGCGATGGTATGGGGATTGGTTGCCCGGGCCAGAATATCCCGGTATTTCGTCACGGCCTGTTCAAAGTCCTCGGCGGAGAACTGCGCGTCGCCGGTTTTCAGCAGGGCCTGTTCCACCAGCGGGTTATCCGGATATTTCCGGACGAATTCCTCATACTGTTTGGCGGCCTGATCCCGAAGTCCCAGTTGTTCCAGGCATTCGGCGGCTTTGAACAGTGCGTCCGGCGCGAACGGGCTGTCGGGGTACTTTTCGGCCACGATCCGGAATTCCTGCCGAGCGTCCTCGTAGTTTCCGGCGGCCACGTTGAGGGTTCCAAGCAGATAACCGGCCTCACCCGCGACGGGGCTGTCCGGCCGGGTATCCAGGAAGGCCCGGGCCTCGGACATGGCCTGGATGGTGTCTCCCTTCAGGTACAGCGTCCATGCCAGTTTATGCCATGCGTGGTCGGCGAACGGGGTGCCGCCGAATTTTTCACGGACGGTCCGGAACTGGTCGATGGCCTCGTCATACCGCTGGGCGGCGCGGGCGCATTCTCCCAGCAGATACCGGATACCGGCCTCGAGTTCGGGCGGCGGGGTGGTTTCCAGAAATGCCCGGGCGGCGGCGGCGGCATCGTCCACCCGTCCGGCCCGGAACAATACCCAGGCGTATCCGTAGGCGGCCCGTTTGGCATATTCCGAATCCGGGAAAGCCTGCCGCAACTGTTCATAGGCGGCCACGGCGGCGTCGTACAGTCCCATCCGGTCATACAGTTCAGCGGCCCGGTATCGGCTTTCCGCCCGCAGGTCCGGATCGGCTTCAGTGGCTCCGGCTGTCTGCGCGAAAGCGGCCGCTGCTTCTTCTTCCCGTCCCAGGCGAAGCAGGGCCTGGGCGAGTTGATACCGGGCATAGGGGGCCACCGGCTGATCCCCGAGGGTATCCGTGATTTTCCGGAGCATGTCTGCCGCGCCCTGGGCGTCACCCAGTTCCAGTTTGGCCCGGCCCGCGTAATACAGTGCGCGGGCGGTCTGGTCAGCTGGTGGGCTGGTCTCCAGCAGTTTTCCCAGGATGTCGATGGCTTCCTGATACCGTTTCAGCAGGAACAGGCATTCGCCCCGTCCGAGCCGCCCGGCGCGCTGTTCTTCCGGGGTTCCCGAACTGATTACCCGGTCGTAGGCCTCCAGTGCTTTTTCGTAACGTTTCGCGGCCTGAGCGGCCTGTCCAAGCCGCAGACTGGCCTGTGCAGCCGCGGGAGAGTTCGGGTAATCCCGGAGATAGGCCTCGTATTCATCCGCCGCTTCCGCGTACAGGCGCCGGGCAAACAGGCCGTTTGCGAAAGCCAACTGGTCCTGTCCAGGAATGCCAGCCGGTGGCGCGGCCGACGCGGCCGGCTGATCGGCAGGTGGCGTGGCTGGCCCGAAATCTTCCGGCACCACCGGTTGAAGGTCGGGTGATGTCTGAGCCGTGGCGGCAGCGGCCACCAGGATCAGGACGAGTCCCAGAGACCGGAGACCGGCCGTGGTCGGTTGGCGGGTACGAAGCGGATTCATGATCCTGAGGTACTCCCGACGGCCTGCTGACGCAGCCGTTCCGCCTGTTCAGGCGTCAGCGCGGCAAAGGATATGTTCTGGATGTCCGCTTTGCGGCAGCAGTCGAGCACGCCGATGGCCACGCCAAGGTGCGCGGCGGCATCTCCCCGGATGATCACGGCGCCTCCGGGGAAGTACCGCGCCACCCGGTTCAGCACTTCCTGCAGTTCATCCAGCGTCATTTTTCGTTCATTGACCACGATGTCGCCGTTTTCCTTGATGTTGATGAAAATTTCCCCCTGGGTGCGCTCGGATGGCGCGGCGGAAGCCGCTGTGGGAAGGGTGATGTCGATCTCACTTTCGAGATTGGCGTACACCGTGATGACCATGAAAAACACCAGGGTCAGAAACACGATATCGATCAGCGGTGCGAGCGGGATGGTTTCTCCCTCTTCCTGGATCTGTCT
>Ga0308390_1000576_pt1 | contig 25955 bp, 18 predicted proteins | sample Hotspr2Sample149_FD_202358 | JGI IMG/M metagenome (GOLD analysis project Ga0308390, IMG submission 202358) | Hot spring phototrophic mat microbial communities from Mushroom Spring, Yellowstone National Park, Wyoming, United States - 20040719_149 ...
ACGGATCACCGGCGCGGCCTACTCGGTGGAACAGCGTGAAGCCCTGAAACTCGGCCTGACCGCGCCCGCGCTGATCGTTACCGGCGGACCGGGAACCGGCAAGACTACGATTCTGAAAGGACTGCTGTCCGCGCTGGAACACAAGGGGATTCAGTTTCTGCTTGCGTCGCCGACCGGCCGGGCCGCCCGCCGCATGGAAGAAGCCACAGGATATCCCGCCCGAACGGTTCACCGTCTGTTGGAATTCAGTCCGGTCAGACGGGCATTTACCCGGGACGAGTCCAATCCACTGGTGACGGAAGTCATGGTGGTGGATGAGGCTTCGATGCTGGATATCTCCCTGTTCCGCGCTCTCCTGCGGGCCCTGCCGTCCGCCACGCGGCTGATTCTGGTAGGAGATGTGGACCAGTTACCTTCCGTGGGTCCTGGTAACGTGCTGGCCGATCTGCTGGCGTCCGGTCGGATTCCTGCTGTCCGGCTGCGTACCGTCTTCCGCCAGGCCGAAGAGAGCGGTATCGTGCGGGCTGCCCATCAGATCAATCTGGGCCATGTGCCCGCGTTCAACAGCACCGATTGCGTGCTGATTGAGCGGGAGGACCCGGAAGAGGCCGTGGAAACCGTGATTGAGGTGGTCGCGCGGCGGCTGCCCAGACGATTCGCTCTGGACCCGGTCTGGGATATTCAGGTGCTTGCGCCGGTCAGGCGGGGACCCTGCGGCGTGGACCGTCTGAACGAGGTGCTTGGAGAGGCGCTGCACGGCACGCCCCGGGCGCTGGCCCCGTCAGTGGGCGGGTTCATTCCGGGGGACAAGGTGATGCAGACCCGCAATGATTACACCAGGGACGTCTGTAATGGAGATATCGGCACCGTCCGGACAGTGGATCCGGAAACCGGAGAAATGGAAGTGGTTTTCGAGGACGGTCACTCGGCGCTGTATGACCGGGACAGCCTGCATGAACTTACCTCCGCGTGGTGTGCCACCGTGCACAAATCCCAGGGCAGTGAATATCCCGTCGTGGTGCTGGTCCTGCTGCCTCAGCATTACATGATGCTGCAGCGAAACGTGCTCTATACCGCCCTTACCAGGGCCAGAAAAATGGCGGTGATCATCGGCAGCCGGAAAGCCGTAATCCGGGCCGTACATACGGCCAAAGCCGTGCACCGGAACACCATGCTTGCCGAACGGCTGAAACAGTTGGAGACTGCCAGGCCGTCGGATTCCAGTTCCACCCTCTGAGTGACCGAAATTCCCCCGACTTTCCGGAAAAGGATTATAATTCAATGGCGCGGACTCTGCGCGCCTAAGGAAGCAGCGATGAAGAAAAGAGCGGAGTGTCTGATGCGGACTGTCGGGGTGCGGAAGGATACGGGAGTCTGCCGCAAAAACCGCGCAAAACGGTTTTGTTTATCCCTGATGGCGGGAATGCTGGGGGTCGGACTGATATGGCTGTTTCCGGGATGTGGCTCCAATCCGCAGTCCGCTCCGCCTGTCTCCACCCAGCCGGCACCACCACTTCCTCCGGCGCCCCATGTTCCGCTGCCCTTGCGGCTCACCGGGATTTACCCGCTTGAGCACTCAACCTGGAACGGCGCGGAACTGGTGTTTTATTTTGACCGGGAGGTGATGGCCGTACCCGGCGCGTCGGGTAGACCCCAGCCGGTTTCTCTCGAACCCACGGAACTCAATGGGGTGACTACGTGGCAGATCGAGGGCAATGTATTGCGTGTTCAGTTTACGGACAAGGATCTGCCCCGGATTTTTTCACGTCTGGACGTGCGGCTGGAAGAGAGTCTGCAGGCCACGGATGGTGGCAAACTCCTGGAGTCGGACCGCCGCCGAAGTATCTTTATCCACGAGCCGCAGTCTCTGGTCTTATCCGGTAAGCCGGCGCTGCAGGACGAATCATACCGGGTGGAGATCTGGGCCCCCATGGCGTCGGGCGCGTGGGAGAGCCAGTATGACCTGACCGTGCTGGACAGCGCGGGCATACGGCTGGAGCCGTCCCCCGCGGCGGAGCCCGGCAGCGGTAAATTGCAGTTGACCATACCTCAGGAAAAAACGGCCTGGCCGGTTATGGCGGCTTTCGCTCCCAGGGACACTGCGGATGAACGAATAAAGATCCTGGGAACGCGGGGCGTTACCTTGAACCGGCCTTCAGATACCGAACCGACTGACCCGAGTGCCGTTTCAACACCGGAAACTGCTGAGAGCCCTGCTGCACATTCCGCTGAGTCTCCGGATGTTTCGTGTCTGCCGGTACCTCCTGCGTTTACCATCAGCGGCGGCGACTACTGGCGGGAGCATGGCGTGGATGGTGCGTCGCTGTATTTTCACACCGAGGTGCCGGTGGACCGGAAAGATCTGGAGAACCGGCTCGTCATTATGCCCGCCGTGGACAATCTCCAGATCGAGTATGAGAACGACGGGTTTTCTCTTCACGGGGACTGGGTAACGGGGATGCGTTACAGCATTAAGATCAGTTCCGGACTGCGCAGTGCGGACGGCACCCGAACCATGGCCGGCCGGTTTGAGATCACCACAGAAAAGGTGCCACGAATCCGGGGGGTTGCCGTGGTAAACCCGGATAAAAACTACCTGCCGGTCCATCCGCTGCGTCCCCTGAAACTGGCGGCCCGAAACGTGGAGAAAATCCGGATCATCCTGTGGCGGGTGTTCCCGTCGAATCTGCGGGAGTTCGTTGACGCGTTCCAGGGGCAGGATTTGGGAAATTGGGCAGTCGAACAGTATGCGGAAGAACTGGTCCGGCACGAGGTTACCTTCCCCAGTGTTCCGGACCGAAAAGTGGAAACTGATCTGAACCCCTCTTCCATGCTGCCTGAAGATAAACGCGGTGTTTTCATTCTTACCTTTGAAAATACGCCGGAAATCTATCAGTGGGAGGCGTATCCGTTTGTATGGACTGGTATTGGCCTGCTCGCGCATCATGCCGGAAAAGATGTGACGGTTACCGCACACCGGCTGGACACCCTCGAGCCGGTGGCGGGTGCCGCGGTGACCCTGTATTCGACCAAACGCCAGGAGTTGGGGACCGCGCAAACCGACGCGGACGGCATGGCACGGTTTTCCCTGGCTGATTTCCGTAAGGGGAATCCCGCCATCGTATGGATCAGCACGGACTCGGATGCGGCGTTTCTCGCATTGCGCGGATCACCTTCGGAGGAAACCGTCCGGGGGATTCAACAGGAAGCCTTGGACCTCGACCTGTTTGATGCCGAAGGCTATGACGGGTATGTGTACTGCGATCGAAATCTGTATCGTCCCGGGGAAACGGTTCACGCCCGTTTTCTCGTGCGCCAGCGGTACACCGAACCGGCTGCCGGAGTGGTTCTCCAGGCCCGCCTGCGGGACCCCCGCGGGAATGAACGCTCCTCATGGCCGATCACCCTGTCAGAATGGGGCACAGGAAACCTGGATCTGGAAACCCAGGCGTCCTGGCTGACAGGCCGCTATACCCTGGAACTGACCGTGCCGGGGGCGTCGAAAACCACGGCCTCGGCCGCTTTCAACATTGAATCCTTCGTACCGAACCGGATCCGGGCGACGGCGGAAACGGACCGCGCCTTTGCCGGACCCGGGGAGACTGTCACCATCACAGGCCGCGCGGAACAGATGTACGGCGGACCGGCAATCGGATATACCGGAGAGGCCCGAGTAATTCTGACCCCCGGACAATGGACGCCTGAACAGTGGCCGGGGTTCCGTTTCAGCAATGACAGCCGGGTAAAACCGGTAGTGAAACATCTCGGCCGGGCTATGACCGGTTCAGACGGTACTGTTCAGTTCACCTTTAACACGGCAGACACAGCCGGTATGGAGGCTCCGATGGAGGCGGTGGCGCGGATCGCCGTTTCGGAACCGGGTGGTCGGGATGTGGTGGCCCGGAAAACCTTTACTGTCCTGCCAGCGGAGCCCGCGCTGGGCGTGCTGGCGGAACCGCTGCAGGATCGGCCCGCGGCCCGGATTCGGGTGGCCGCCGTGAAGCGGGATGGAACACCTGCTGATCTGACCAGCGTGCAGGTAGCCCTCGAATCAGAGCGTTGGAATTATCGCGTGCGCCGGATGGACAACGGTTATACCATCCAGGCGGAACCGTACTACGTGACCCTGGAAACCCGCGAGGTTCCCCTGCAACAGGGAGCGGGCGAAACCGAATTCTCCGTGGCGGCATTGTGGGGACGGCTGCGTGTGCGGGTATATGCCTCAGCCACGCCGCTGTACGCGACGACAACCCTGTTTGCGGCCTGGGACCGCGTGACCCTCGCGGAGGACAACCGGCCCGCGCTGGTGGACGTGACCACGGATAAGGACCGGTACGAACCGGGCGATACCTGCCGGCTGACCATCCGCGCGCCTTTCGATGGCATGGCCGTGGTTGCCCTCGAACAGGATCGGGTACTGGAAACCTGGCGTTGTCCCGTGCGGCAGGGAGAAGGCTGCCTGACCATACCAATTCAGGAAACTTATTTTCCCAACGCGTGGGCGTTGGTGACCGTGATTCGTCCTACTACGGCCGCTCCCGCCAGGGGAGTGCCTTTGGCTGTCTTTGGTACGGCGAATATCCGGGTGACCCGTCCTGATCGCAAACTCGTGGTGACCCTACCCGATGCACCCGCCGAAATCCGCCCGGATCAGCCGCTCAACCTGACCGTCGAGACGCGGAACGCCGCGGGCGAACCCATGCCGGCGGAAATCACGGTCGCGGCAGTTGACCAGGGCATCCATGATATTCTGGGATACGAGGATCCCGATCCCTTCAACTGGTTTGAACGACCGCGGAAACCGGAATTTGGCCGGTCTGATTTTTATGACCGGGTATCGGTGGATGCCTGGCTGACGGAGGCGGTCGGCGGTGACGCGCTGGAACGTCGGCTGGGGGGCATACCTGCCATCGGCGATAACTGGATCAGACCCGTGGCCCTGTGGAGCGGGGTGTTGCGTACCGGACCTGATGGCCGTTCGGTTGTATCGTTCCAGGTTCCGGATTATGTCGGGCGGTTGCATGTGGTTGCCGTGGCCGCCGCCGGTGACAGAACCGGTAACGCCGCTGCCGATGTGTTTGTCCGAAAACCCTATCTGCTGCGGCTGACGGTTCCCCGATTTGTCCGGGCCGGTGACACATTCGACGCAGTCGCCCGGCTGGTAAACACCACCCAGTCACCATGTGAAGTTACCCTTTCCTGGACCGCGTCAGGAGGGCTGAAAGGGAACGGTTCCCTGACCGCGGCTCCCGCTGCCGGTGGAGAGGCTGTCGAACGGGCCCGTTTTGAAACCGTTTCCCGGAATCCCGGCGTGATCCGGTGGACGGCGGAATTCCGAAACTCCGCCGCCGGTACGGCTGAAACAGTGACCGAAGAAACCACCCTTACCGTGGGACCGTCCGGCCTGTGGCGTACGGAAGTGATGCTGCGCGAAGTCAAGCCCGGAGAACTAGCGGTGCTAGACGCGGAAGGATTCGAGGATGCGGACGATTTTTCCGTTTCCGTAATCGCGTCCGCCTCGCCGCTGCTGCCGCTGATGGACCGCCTGATATCCCTGGTCGAATACCCGTACGGCTGCATGGAGCAGTCCATTTCTCGTGCCTTCCCGCTGTTGACCCTGGCCGGGCTGTTGCGGGATTTCCATACCGGCACGGATCAGGACCAGCTCTGGACGGAGAACCGTGTGCGGGAATCGGTCGCGGAAGTCAGCCGCCGCATTGCCGGCGCCATGCTGCCTTCGGGAGGTGTGGCCGTGTGGCCGGGCAGTATCACCGAGAGTCCGCTGTGTACGGCCTATGCCGGTCATTTCCTGTCGATTGCTCTCGAGAACGGCCTGACAACGTTCGATGAAGCCTCGTGGAAGGCCCTGCGCGGACGATTGGGGGCCATCGCGCGGGGCGAAGGCCTGAATGAGGACACCCTGTCGGCGGAACTGTTCCTCCGGGCTTATGCAACTTATGTACTGTCCCTTCAGCCGGAACCAGGCGTGCTGGACCTGGCCTGGCAGCTTGAACGCGCGCCTATGCCTGAAAGTGCCCGGATGTTGCTGACCGCCGTGGTAGGCCGGCTCACTGGTGACCCGGAACGGGCAAAAGCCTACCGGGACGCCGCGTCTCCCGTGAAGGTGACCGATCTGCAGGATGGTGGCGTCCTGATGTCGCCCCGCCGGGAAATTGCTCTGAGCCTGCTGGCCGGGTGCGCGATTCCCCTGCCGCTTACAGACCTGGATGGTCTGGCCGAGGCGGCTCGTTATACCCTCACGACGGCCAGCCGCCTGACCACCCAGGATGCCGCGTTCCTGTGTGCCGCGCTGGGCGCTTACCATCAGACACGAGGAATCCGTGTGGGTCAGGCCGAAGGAACCCTTGCCGGAGCAGACGGCACGAAGCCCATAACAGGCGCCGGCGCGGCATTCGCTTCCGCCAAAGGCCGCGGAGCGCGGGTTACGGTGATCAATTCAGGCACTGTGCCGCTGTGGATCCGGGTGGCCCGGGAGGGAATGACCGCCGGCCGCATCCAGAACGGGTACAGCGAAGGCGCTCTGAAACTCGCGAACGACTGGATCCGGCAGGGATCACAACCGGTCCGCCTGGAAGAGGGTCTGATCCAGGGCGAAAGTTATGTGGGGAAGATCACGCTGGTTAGCGGACACGCACGGCGGAATATCGTTGTCTCGATTCCGCTGCCCGGGGGTGTGGAACCGGTGAACCCCAGACTAGACCCGGACGCGCTGGCAGCCATGGGGTTCGGGCGTCCCAATGAAAACGCAGAGGGCGCCGGCCGCGACGAAAATCCCGAAGAAAATGAGGCCGGGCCCACAGATAACATTCTGGAGCCTTCCCACACGGAGATTCGGGACGACCGCCTGATCCTTGTGTTTGACGAGATTCCGGCTGGTACGCGGTATTGTCATTACCTTGTTCGGGCTGTGACCACTGGCACGTTCACTCAGCCAGGCACTACCGTGGAGGCTATGTACGCGCCTGATGTCCGTGCCGGTCTGCCAGGCGTCACTGTAACTGTCAGGACACCTTGACCGGTAACCACGTCGATGTATGATCGAATACAGATGGTGCAGTCTGGTTTGCGGAAAGGCCGCCTGACTGGGCGACGGGGTGTTGCGGCACTGTTCTTCGCGCAGGTCCTGATCGCCGCCAGTTGGGTGTTCAGTCCAGAACTGCTGCGTGTTGCAGGATGGTTTGTGCCGCCCCTGCCGGCGGATATGCTGGTGCGGCTGAACTCCTCTTCCGCGCCTGTGCTCCTGGACCGGCAGGGCCGGCCGCTGTATGTTTTTCCGGACGGGGAAGGACAGTGGCGGATTCCCGTCACCCTGGACCAGGTCAGTCCCTGGGCAGTGGAGGCCATCCTGGCCGCGGAGGACCGCAGATTTTTCCGGCATCCCGGTGTGGATCCGCTGGCCGTGAGCCGGGCAGCGGTCCAGTGGCTGAGCCGGGGACGTCCTGTTTCCGGTGCTTCCACCCTGACCATGCAACTGGTTCGCCGGATGGAGAACCGCCGCAACCGCACGCTGAAGGAAAAACTCCGCGAGGCATGGATTGCCATGCGTCTGGAACAGACGCTGGACAAAAAGACAATCCTGGAGGCGTATCTCAATACCGCCCCGTTCGGGGGCAATGTGGTGGGTATCGAGGCGGCGGCGCGGCGGTATTTCGGTCATTCCGCCCGGTTTCTGACCCTGTCCGAGGCGGCGCTGCTCGCCGGACTGCCCCAGTCGCCTACCCGTCTGAATCCTTTGCGGAACCGCGCGGCGGCAATGGCCCGACGGGATGCCATTCTCGAAAGAATACGCCGGGCGGGTCTGATCACCGCGGCAGGCCTGAAAGAAGCCCTTGGCGATCCATTAGCTCATCTGACCTGCCATGATTTTCCCCGGGAGGCTGCTCACGTTGCCTTCCGGGAGCGGGAGACAATTCTCCGATCCGGACCTTTGCGGGTCACCCTGGATCTGGATATTCAGCGGATGACGGAATCTGTGGCCCGCGCCCACGTTGCCCGGCTGAACCATATGGCGGATCAGGCTGCCGTCATCGTTGTGGAGGTACCCTCGGGGGAAATACGCGCCTGGGTCGGCAGCCTGGATTTTCACGCGGATGCCCCTGGGGCTCAGGTGGATCACGCCAGGGCCCGGCGCTCTCCCGGATCCACTCTGAAACCGTTTGTCTACGGCCTGGCGATGGAACAGAACCGGATCTATCCGGACGAGATACTGCTCGACGATACCCTGGATTTCGGGGCCTACCGCCCGGGTAATTTCAGCGGCGACTACGAGGGGCCGGTCACCGTCACGGATGCGTTGCGGATGTCCCTCAACATTCCGGCGGTAGTGACCCTGAAACGACTGGGATCGGACAATTTCCGGACCTGGCTGATGCGTGCGGGTGTCCGTGATCCGAATCTCATCCGCGAAACGTGGGGACTGGGGACGACCCTTGGCAGTGTCGACGTTACCCTGGAAGAACTGGTGTCGATGTATCTGGCCCTGGCCCGGATGGGCAGGCATGAGCCGCCCGTGCTTGTCTGCCCATCTGCCCGTCATTCGAGGAATCTGCCCTTGTTTCGGCCGGATGTCTGCGCCATGCTCTGGCGCATGCTCGAACAGCCTTTGCCGGGCAGTCTGCCGGGATCTCTCGAACGGGAAGTTCGGAGGACGCCCAGGATCTGCTGGAAGACCGGCACATCCGCGGGATTCCGGGACGCGTGGACCATTGGATTCAATGCCCATTACCTTGTAGGCGTGTGGGTCGGAATGGACAGCGGGGGACGGTCCCCCGGTCTGACAGGGCGCGCGGCGGCACTGCCCATCCTGGGAGCGGTTTTCCGGCGGCTCCCGCCGGGGGATACTCCGGATTTTCCCGATCTCTCGCCACGGCTGAAAACGGTGGACTGCTGCGCCGACTCCGGACTGCCGGCCACATCCCGGTGCCAGCGAGTCATTCGGGCCGTGATTCCCCGGGGGATGACCCTGGAACGGGTATGCGGTCTGTCTCATCAGGCTGGCACTTCGCCGATGCTGGTTCGCGCCAGTTCGGCGGCAGACTGGGACCTCGCCCGAAATCCGTTATTTCTGGCCCGGACTGCTCCGCGGGTAACGCCACGGTTTGAGCGATTGCGGATTCTTGAACCTGCCTCGGGAAGCCGGTTTGTGATGTCTGACCTGGAGGAGGGTGTGCGGGTGCGTCTGGTCAGTTCTGTGGAGGGTATTCAGCCCGTGTTCTGGTATGTGGACGGCCGATTCGCGGGGCGCGGTGCTGGCGGCGATGCCTTTTTTGTGGAACTTGGCCCGGGTGCTCATCAGATCGCCGTCATGAATCAGGACGGAGATACAGACCTTATCGGGATTACAGTGGAGTAATTTTTTCGAGTTCCAGGTGCTTTCCGGTAACAAACATCTGTTTCAAACGTATGTTTTATCAGCGGTGTGAAACCAAACCGGAAAGGATCAGCCATGAAAAAGCACCTGCGTCAGATTGGAAAGCGCGGAACCCCGGCTCGGGCCCTGGAGGATTTCGCCGTGCAGATGTTTCTGCAGTTGTGGGTGACAGTCTTTACATGGATTCTTGCGATGGGTCTCAGTCAGAAGTAAAGTTCATCCTTCGGATCCAGATTTTTTGCCGGATTCAAATTCCAAGTGCAACATTTTGCAGGAAGACATCGAGAGGTGTGCGGAAGCCGAGTATTTTCCTGGGTCGGTGGTTCAGTTCATGGATAATCTCCTGGAGTTTTTGAGGTGATATATACCGGAAGTCGGTGGATTTGGGCAGGTACTGTCGGATCAGGCCGTTGATGTGTTCATTTCGGCCGCGTTCACAGGCGGCGCTGGGTGCGGCCTGCCTGCTTTGCAGGGGCGCGGCGAGGGTGAATCAGGATTTTCGTTCCACCAGGGTCAGGACAGCGCCTTTGCGGTGGCGTCCGATGAGGGTATCCCCCTCCCAGTCTCCGTAGCGGGTCCGTTCCTTCACACAGGCTGGCCGCTGTTCGATGCCGACGCGGTTGGGGATCAGGGAGCGTACGGCTCTTTGGGTGCCCCGGCACCGTCTTTGCCTGGCCTGTCGCGGATAGGGGCGCATGACGGGTCCCCATTGCGGGTCTTTGTCAATGAACCGGTACATGGTTTCTGTGCTTACCCGCATGCGGGGATTACCGGGACAATCGATCCATAACCCTCCGGAGATCCGCTCTGGAGACCAGCCGATCATGAGTTTGTCTCTCACGTACTGCCGCAGGGGCTCATCATCCAGGCGTCGGGTACGCCGGCAGGCCTGACGCCGTTCTTTGTGCATGCCTGAGCCCTTTGGCCGTCACAGTCGCCGCGCGGGGATTTGTTTCGGTGGATTTCCCGGCTGATGGTGCCGGGACTTCGTCCCAGGGCCCGGGCGATTGGTCTGACTGAACATCCCGCGCGGATCATGGCCTGGATCTGACCCCGTTCGATGGCGTTAAGATGCTGGTAAGACATGGGGATATCCTCCCGCGGTGGCGGATATACCAACCCGCAAAATGGCTCCGACTGGCGCATGGCATCCCAATGTTTTCTTTCATTTCCAGTCGGCCGAGGCATTCGGGGAGCCAGCTCGCTGGCTTCCCGGATGGATGCACCCCGTGGCGCGCATCGGAAAATCCCGCGTGTTGACCGCCCACCTCATTCACGCCAAAACTGAGCAGGTGTTGCACTTATTGTTAGAATCTGGGCCGGACCGTTTCCCTGTTACGGATTCGCTTTTCCTGCCGGCGGTGGCTTATCATTTTCAGTCCCGAATCAATCGGAACCGGAGATGGAGCCATGCGCGTACAACGGGCCATCCTCAGTTGCTATGACAAAACAGGACTGATCGAATTCGCACGGCTGCTTGCCGAGTATGAGGTTGAATTGATCAGCACTTCGGGTACACTTTCCGTTCTGCGGGAGGCGGGCATTCCGGTGGTCAGTATTTCCGATTACACCGGCATGCCCGAAATGATGAGCGGGCGGGTGAAATCGCTGCACCCCGCCGTGCATGCCGGGCTGCTCGGCATTCGGGAGAACAAACTGCATCAGGAACAATTGCAGGCCCACGGGTTTCAGTGGATTGACATGGTAGTGGTGAACCTGCAGCCTGTGGCGGAACTGATAGCCCGACACTCCGCGGCTGCTGACGAAGTCATAGACCAGATCGATATCGGCGGGGTGGCCATGCTGCGCTCGGCAGCCAAGAACTACCGTTATGTAACGGCTGTGGTGAATCCCGAACGGTATCCCCAGATCATACATGAAATGCGGGCTCATGACGGCGTGGTCTCATTTCCGACCCGCTTTTCGCTGGCCCGTGAGGCCTTCGCATGGACGGCCCGGTATGACCAGGAGATCGCGGAATATCTGGAAGGGATAGACATCCGCTGATTCCGGATATCAACTGGCTGGATCAGTGGCTTAGACACGAAGAGCGGAGACATTTCATGAAGATACTGGTCATTGGGAGCGGCGGCCGCGAACACGCGTTGTGCTGGAAGATCGCCCAGAGTCCGCTGGTCGCACGGGTTTATTGTGCGCCGGGTAATCCAGGAATCGCATCCCTCGAAAAGGGGGAAATGGTTCCAATCAGCGCTCGGGATTTTGACAGTATTGCCGCGTTTATCGAAGAAAAAGATATTGCCCTGACTGTGGTGGGGCCTGAGGATCCCCTGGCTGCCGGGATTGTGGATTATCTTGCCGAGCGGGGGGAACTGGTATTTGGTCCCACTGCCGCCGCCGCGCGGCTGGAGGCGAGTAAGGCCTTTGCCAAGGCGTTCATGCAGCGTCATCATATTCCCACGGCCGAAGCCGTGGTATTCGACGATCCCGAATCTGCCCGGCGGTACGTTCAGGCCCACGGCGCGCCTGTGGTCATCAAGGCGGACGGCCTGGCCGCGGGAAAGGGTGTCACCGTAGCGAGGTCTTTGGAGGAAGCGCTTGACGCGGTAGACCTGATTATGGAGCGACGGGTCTTTGGTGACGCGGGCGCACGGGTCGTGGTGGAAGATTTTCTGGAAGGGGAAGAAGCCTCCATTCTGGCTTTCTGTGACGGGCAGCGGGTGTTGTCCCTTCCGACCAGTCAGGATCACAAGCCAGTTTTCGACAGCGATCAGGGACCCAATACGGGTGGGATGGGTGCCTATTCTCCAGCCCCCGTGGTGACGCCCGAACTGGAAGCCGTGATACGGGATAGTATTCTGCGTCCCGTGGTGGAAGGGATGGCGGCGGAAGGCACGCCATACCGCGGCGTTCTATATGCCGGCCTGATGATTACCCGGGAAGGTCCGAAAGTGGTGGAGTTCAATGTGCGATTCGGAGATCCTGAAACCCAAGCCGTGCTGCCCCGTCTGGACTCGGATATTGTGCCGATTCTTTTGGCCTGCGCAGACGGAACGCTGGAGCATGTGTCCATTGCCTGTTCACCGCGGTCCTGTGTAACGGTGGTGATAGCGTCCGGCGGATATCCGGGAGGGTATGAAAAAGGGAAGATCATTAGCGGCATTCATGACGCCCAGCAGGATCCAGATGTGACGGTGTTCCATGCCGGTACTGCCCTGGAAGGAGAACATTTCGTTACTGCCGGCGGTCGTGTGCTGAACGTCACCGGGCTGGCAGATACCCTGGAGGAAGCGGTGAAAAAGGTCTATCGGGCAGTGCAGGCCATACATTTCGATGGAGCGCACTATCGGCGGGATATCGCCCATCGGGCGCTCACGAGACGATAAACACACTTGTCTTTGGAAGTATCCCTCCAAAAGACAGGTACTCAGGGTCGGGCGATGCACTTGGTCCGGAATAGTTCCCGGTGAGCAGCGGCAATCATTTCATCTGCCGAAAGCCTTTCCCCGTTATTGTCAGCGGTGACCACACCGGTGTACAGGGCGACGTTGAAATTGCGGATCTCGTCGTCCCGCAAGGCCTGCTCGATTTCCCGGCTGGCCCGTTGCGCGTAAACGCGGGCCTCTTCTTCTCCAACGTGAGGAAGAAGAATAGCGAAAATGAAGGCATCAAATCGGGCCAGCACATCAAAGGACCGGGATACATTTCTCAGGACGATAGCCGCATCGCTCATCAGATCGTCAAAGATCACCCCGGGATCCTCTTCACCTGATGGCACCACGTCATCCAGTTCGATCAGCACACAGGACAGCGGAAAACCGTAACGGCGAGCCCGATCGATTTCCTCCTGAAGGCGCTCTTCCAGATACCGTCGGTTACGCAGCCCTGTCAGCGCATCTGTGTAGGTGGTATCTTCCATGGACGTGATTTCTTCAAACGCTGTGGCAGACTGGGTCGTCAGCGCGGCATCCACCTGCGCCAGGACGTAGGGCAGATTGAAGGGTTTGGCGATGTATCCGGAGGCTCCCAGCCGGAACCCGCGCTGGACGTCATCTTTAGAGCCCCGGGCGGTTACGAAGATGACCGGAATACTGGCTGTGGCCAGATCGGATTTCAGACGGCGACACACTTCAAACCCATCCAAATCGGGCAGGCCGACGTCCAGCAGCAACAAATCTACCGTGCCCCGGCTGCATCGGGTCAGGGCATCCATACCCGTGTGGACTGCTTCGGCCTGATACCCCCGCATTCGCAGGGCACTGCACAACACTTCCGCTTCATCCACGCAATCATCAACCACACACACCCTAATGTCGCGCACTGGCACATCCTTTCAGGGAAGATTCCGGAAAAATGGACTTTGCCAATCTCTGGTTTCCGCAACGATTTCCACAAATTGATAACATCCTGAAAATACTCGTTTTTTTTGTTTCCGTACCATCACTCAATTAAATTTTACCGTATATCTACAAATTCCGCAAATGACCTGGGGAAAAAGGGCCTAAAAAAACGGGGAGAATGGGTGTTCAGATGAGAATGGACCGTAATTTGTGGCATACTATTGCGTGTTCGGGCTGATAAATCACGCGGCGGTACGTTTTTTTTTTGGCGGGGTTTCTGGCATGGGCTATTTCATCCGATCTTCTGGCAAGAGAGCAGGAGGCTGTGTGTCCATAAATGGGGGGGTGTGCTTTGTCGGCATCATTTGCTGCTTGTTGCTTCTGGCGGGCTGCGGTACCCTTCACCGGCAAGCCCAGGGATTGCTGAAACGGTTCTCTTTAGATGACAGGGGCCGGCAGTGGACTCGCCCCGGAGATTTCAGAGACCTGACGTGGACGGATGCATTCAATGCCCTGCATGTCAAATTATCTCGTGAGTATGCATTGGGAGAATGGAAACAGGTTCCCTGGGAGTCTCTTTACTCCAAGTACGCGTTGCTGATCGCGGACGCTCAGGCCCGGGAAGACCAGCGGGCCTATTATTTCGCTTTGCGGCGTTACCTGCACGAGATCCCAGACGGATATGTGCGTGTCAGCGATGAACCCCAGTGGAGGGAAGAAGCGATTGGCGGCTGGTATGGTCTGTCTGTGGCACCTCTTGAAGAAGACACGCTGTTTGTCTATCGTGTGGAGCCCGGAAAATCTGCGGAGAAGGCCGGTATCCGGTGGGGAGCCCGGATTGTGTCATGGGATGGGCATGATCCGCAGTCGGCACTGAATGCCGCGCCGGTGTGGTGGGTGGACGTACCTGCGGCCACGTGGGTGGGCCGGATGCTGGACCAGTGCATGGTGTTGTCCCGCGGGCCGGTGGGTAGTTCTGTCACGGTGGAATTTGTCAATCCTGGCGAATCGGTAAAGCGAAGCGCGAAACTTACGGCGGAACCGGATGGTTTTGCCGCCATGCGGGACGTGGTGAATTACGACCGGGATTTCAGCATGCTGCAGGAACCCTTCGAACTTCGGTTTGAAGAGCGGAATCAGCAAAAATACGCTGTGCTGGCCATTTACGTCCAGTCGGCCACGTTGAACGTACCCTTTCCGGAACGGGCATTCAGGCGGGTGATTGAGCGGATCATCCGGGAAAACCCGCGAGGACTGGTGCTGGATCTTCGCGGCAACAGTGGGGGCAGTCTGGAACTGGCGCTCGAATATGCCGGACATTTTGTGCGGGAAGCACGCGTGCTGGCCCGGGTCGTTCGGTTTGATGATGAGAAAGGCGGATTCGTTCTTGACGACAGGCGTCAGGTGGCTGTGGAGGTCCGCGATCCCCGGTATGAAGGGCCAGTGTGTGTGCTGATTCACCGATCCACCCGGGATACCGGACAGGTGATCGCTCTGGCTCTGCAGGGGCAGCCGAATGTTCGGGTGGTTGGCGTGACGGGCGGAGACGGCTCATGGGCGGTGCCCGGCGGGCTGATACACATGCCTGGGGATTACGTGGTGGAATATCCTGTGGGCCGGTATGTGGATGATCGGGGCAATGTTCTGGCCTGCGCGCGCGGAGACCTAGAAGGTGGCCTGGTTCCGGACATTACTATTCCCGCGGAACCCGAATTGCTGAACCAGCAGTTTCTCAACCAGCGGGACAGCCTTCTGGAGCAGGCGTTGCGGCTGTTGAGCGGCAATTTCAGCGGAAACTGACCCTCAAAAATGGTTGCGCTTTTCCCCGGAGCGGGTGTAAACTGTTGACAAAACAGAAACCATGATGCCGGAGGAACACATCATGCGGCGCGGCAAATGGATCGGCGGACTAATGCTGTTGGCGATGGTTGTCCTGACCGGATGCGAAGGTACCATCAAAGTCAAAGTGGTCAACGAACTGCCCTGGCCCATCACGGATGTCTATATCTATGAGCAGCGTAGCAGCGGGGCTGGAGAGGACGCAGAAATCAACCGGCTTAACCGGGACGCAAATGAGAATCCGATACCTCTTCCCGCCGGTGAGAATGAGGTCTTACCCTGGCTCTTTGATCGTAAGGTTTACAATGTCGAGTTGGGGTATTACATTGGAAAAGGAGATTTTGCCACCCTGACCGTACCGGATCCACTGGATCTGCGGAAGGCCAAACGGCACTCGCTGGTGGTGATACGTGTGTCGCCTGCGCCAGATAACGTCAGCGCGTATGTCGATTTCGAAGTGATTTCCCCAAAAGAGATCTAGCAGCCCCGGGTGACCTCGACGATCCGGTTCCGTTCATCCACAAGCACGACGGTAGGCTTGTAGCCTTGGGCTTCCACCTCCTCCATCTGGGCATAGGTGATCGCGATTATCAGATCGCCCGGTTGTCCGAGACGCGCGGCCGCTCCATTGAGGCACATGACACCGCTGCCCCGGGGACCTTCCATGAGATAGGTGACAAAGCGTGCACCGGTGTGGATGTTCAGGACATGGACCTGCTCATAGGGCAGCATGCCGGCGGCTTCCAGCAGATCCGCGTCAACCGTCAGGCTGCCCACGTAGTTCAGGTTGGCTTCCGTTACTGTAGCGCGGTGAATCTTGCTTTTCATCATGGTGATGATCATGGCGCGCAGCCTCCGGGGTTGTCCGGGTCGAAGATGACATTATCGATCAACCGGGCGGAGGGCAGGTAAGCAGCCACTGCCAGCAGGACCCGCCGGTCGATCTTTTCCACGCGTTCCATGGTGTCCGCATCCACAAGGGAAACATAGTCGATATCCACTTCGGACATGTCATGACGCACCTGTTCGATCAGTGCCGAGGCATCCCGTTCTCCCGCGCGCATGCGGTCCAGCGCGGCGAACAGCGCGCGGGACAAGCACAACGCGCGTTTCCGTTCTTCAGGTGTCAGGTAGAGGTTGCGGGAACTCATGGCCAGACCGTCCGGTTCCCGCACAATCGGCATTTCAATAATTTCAATCGGCATGTCCAGGTCCCGGACCATTCTCCGGATTACCGCGCACTGTTGCGCGTCTTTCTGGCCAAAATAAGCCCGGTCCGGCTCCACGATGTGAAAGAGTTTGGTAACGACAGTTGCTACGCCGCGGAAAAAATGAGGGCGGCTGGCTCCGCACAGACCCTGACTGACGCCCTCAACAGTAACCCAGGTGGAAAAATTTGGCGGATACATGGTTTGGGGCGATGGGGTGAAGACCGCCTGAATTCCGGCGCCTGCCGCGAGTTCAAGGTCTCTTTCCAGCATGCGGGGATAGCGGTCCAGATCCTCATGCGGCGCGAACTGGGTGGGATTGACAAAGATACTGGCCGCGGCCACGTCGTTCTCCCGGGCCGCCGCGCGCATCAGGCTGAGATGACCTTCATGCAGCGCGCCCATGGTTGGGACAAATCCAATACGTTTACCCGCGACCCGCTGCTGACGTGACCACGCGCGCATAGCGGAACTGTCAGCGAATACCTTCATTCGTACCAGTGCTCCCTGGCCGGATACTGACCGGCTTTGACATCAGATACATAGGCCGAAAACGCGTCTTTCATGATCTTCCGGACATCGGCGTAGGTTTTAGCAAAGCGGGCCTTTCCCCAGCCGAGGATGTCGTACATGACCAGGACCTGCCCGTCACAGTGAGGTCCGGCTCCGATACCGATAGTCGGAATTGGCAGTTCCGCGGTGATGGTCCGGGCCAGTTCAGCGGGCACGCATTCGAGGACGAGCGCGAAACAGCCCGCTTCGGTCAGTTCCTGGGCTTCCCGGAGGATACGGGCGGCGGCCTCTTCGCTCCGTCCCTGGACGTGGTAGCCCCCCAGTTGCAGTACCCGCTGGGGAGTCAGGCCCAGGTGGCCCATCACGGGAATACCCGCGCGCAGAACGGCCTCAACCGCGTCACCAACGCGGCACATAGGCCCCTCGATCTTGACCGCGCCAGCGCCGCATTCCCCAACCAATCTGCCCGCGTTGCGTACGGCTTCCTTGGGACCCAGACTGCAGGAAAGAAACGGCATGTCGGCGATCACCAGTGCTCGGCGCGCGGCACGGGAAACCATTGCTGTGTGATGGGCCATGATGTCCATGGTTACCCCGAGCGTGTTCTCACGGCCCATGACAACCATTCCCAGGGAGTCCCCCACCAGTATGGCGTCGACACCTGCTTCATCTGCCAGGACGGCGGAAGGATAATCGTAGGCGGTCAGAACGGCCAGCGGGATGTTTTCGGAAGGTTTTCTTCCGAATGTCGCGGCCGTAACCGGGCGCGAGTGCTGTTCCATGTTTGGCTCCTGAACCGTGACGTATCCGTCCCGGTCCCTGTTGGGCTCCAAGCGGAGCGGTTCAAGAAACCTGTTCCAGTGTTCCCAGACGGCGGATTTGGGATGCGTCCGGCGTGTTTTCGAGATCTTTGGCCAGTTGCGCCACGCTTTTTCCCGTGACCGGATCTCTCACATCCGGCGCAATTTCCCGTAACGGCCAGAGTACAAATGCCCGTTCCCGGTATCTTGGGTGGGGCAATTCCAGCCGCTCGTGCCGCACCGTCGGCCCGTCCCAGAGGATCAGGTCTATGTCAAGTGCCCGGGGCCCCCATCTGGGGCCGTCCATCCTCCCCAGATCCGTCTCCAGCCGTTTCATGGTATCCAGCAATTCAAGCGGTTCCAGGACCGTCTCGATTGCCATGGCCAGGTTGTAAAACCTCGGCTGGTCGACATAACCCCATGGCGGTGTTTCGTACACATCCGATACCCGCAACACCCGGATGCCTTCCATGCCCCCGATGGCCGCAGCGGCCTGCCGGAGGGACGCTGCTCTCTCGCCAAGATTGGCTCCCAATACCAGCCATACCGTCCGTCCACCACGGGAATCCGTGTCACGCCGAGTATCCGTGTACGTATTCAGTATATCACAGTTCCCGCTCATAAGAACCGCATCAGTTATGGAGCATCAGGGGGCCGGGTGCCGGGTCCGGATGTCTGTCCAATCCGGGCATAGACATCTGACGCCGTGAGATTCATGGCGTTTCTGGCGTTCGGGTCTCCGCCGCTGGCCGTCAGCAGTTCAACGATCTCCTGTTTACCGGCGAAGGCGGCATAATGCAATGGCGTATTGCCCAGGTCATCGTCCGCCCGTTGTTTGGGATCGGCTCCTTTATCCAGCAACAGGCGCACCATGGCCGGATTTCCTTTTCGGGCGGCCCGGTGCAGGGGAGGAAGTCCCAGCCGTTTCAGGTGTACCACCTCAGGATAGGTCTCCAGAATCCGCGCGGCGAATTCCGTATCGTCCCGCTCAATAGCCTGTACCAGTTCATCGGCCAGAACTGCCAACAGAAGATACACGGTCTGTTCTCTGCCCAGGCGGGTGGATAACTGCAACGGGGTACGTCCTTTTTCGTTTTCGGTACGGACCAGTTCTTCCCGCACCACGTCCAGCACGTTTTGTCCTTGCCGGTTTCGGGCCAGAAAATCCGAACCCCTGGCGAGAAGCAGTTTGACTGTGCGGTGCTGTCCCTCCCGAGCGGCGTAGTGAATTGGCAGGTTGCCGTCGTTGTCTGCAGCGTTCACGTCCACCCCCCGCAGCAGGAACATCTGACACGCCGCCCAATGGCCTCTGGATGCGGAGATATGTATGGGCAGACGGCCCATGGCATCCCGGGCTTGGGGATCGGCCTGATGGTCCACCAGAGTTTTCACCATGATTGCGCTGCCTCGTCCAGCCGCCAGGTGCAAAGGAGTGAGGCCTTCTGTGTTGGCCGCGTTGACCGGGCAACCCGCCTTGAGCAGGATATCAACGGATTCCTGGATTCCCATACGGGCCGCTTCGTGAAGCGCGGAGTTGCCGTAACTGTCCGTTTTTTCCCACGGGATACCTTTATTCAGTGCCCACTGGACAGCCATGACACTTTCTGACCGGGCCGCCGCGTGCAGGATGGTCTGACCGTCCTTATCTTCGACGGATGGATCGGCTCCGGCTTCCAGCAGGAGGTCCGCGCAGAGCACATGGCCCGATTCCAGCACGTCGAAAAGCGGTGTACGGCCGGCGCCATCCCGGGCGTTTGGATTGGCGCCCCGGCTGATCAGCAGTTCCATGATTTCCCGCCAGCCCTTGGATCCCGACACATGAAGTGCCGTTTTGCCGTTATCGGCGGGATTATCCACGGCCGCGCCCATATCGAGAAGCCGTTGGGTCTGGGCAAGCCACCCTTTTTCCGCCGTGTAGTGGAGTGGGGTTCGGCCGTCTTTGTCCCGGGACTCTGGATTGGCGCCCGCGTTCAGTAGCGCCTCAAATATTTCCGGGTTGTCGTTCAGAATGGCGGCGTGCAGCGGTGTTCTTCGTGCAGTGTCGCGCGTTTCGATATCCGCGCCGTTTTGCATAAGCACTTGGGCCATGCCGTTCCGTTTGTTGACTACCGCCAGCATCAGCGGTGTGTAGGCGTCTTTGTTTTTGATGTCCAGCGCGGCTCCCCGCTCTACGAGCAGTTTAAGGCATTCGAAACATCCGGTATCAACCGCCATGTGCAACGGAGTGAACCCGAACATGTTCTGAGTGTTGATGAGAACGCCCAGATCAAGGCAACGGCGCAATGCGTCCAGTTGTTTGCGTTTTACCATGGCATGGACCAGGTTTTCGTTGCTGGGTGGCCGCACCTGATTTGGATTTGCGCCTTTGGAAAGCAGATACTCCGCGATATCCCAGTATTCGTTGTAAATGGCCAGCCATAAGGGCGGTTCGATCATCTCATTCTGATCGTCAATGCTGTAACCGTGCTCAACCAGGTACTGAATCACTTCCAACTGCCGGAACATGACAGCCAGGTGAATCGGTTTGACGCGAGACCGGTTTTCGCGATCCAACAGCGTGGGATCTTTCAGCCGCTGTTCCTCCAGCGCGGGAATATCAGCAAACTGGACCATTTCCGGAATAGACACTTTGGCTCCCATTTTCCGGAGCCAGGCTGATACTTGCCATTGCCTGGCTGACATGGCAGCATAAATAGGCGGATAGTAATCGTTCGGTATTTCGCTGATATTGATATCCAATCCAGCCCGCAGCAACGCGTTAGCCGCTTCGATCGCGCCGGACGCACAGGCAGTGTGCAGAGGCGTGTAATGTTGTTGGTTTGCGGCATCAGATGACGCACCCAGTCTGATCAATTGCCGAATGGCGTATACGTCGTTGGCGGCTGCGGCCAAATGCAGGGCCGTATTGCCCAAAGCGTCGGGTAGATCCGGATTCATACCCCGCTGAATCAGTAGGGTGAGGGCTTCGTGTTGTCCCATCTCCGCCGCGGTGTGCAGAGGGGTGCACCCGTCTGGAGCCGTCTCATTCAATCCTACACCGGCACGGATCATTGCCACGGCCCCGTAGAGATCTCCCGCGCGGAGGGTGCTGATCAGGGACTGCTCCGCGCTGCCGGCGGCCAGCATCGAAAGATACACCGATGCCGCGGCTGCCTGGGTATCCATGGTCTGCTGAACGGCCGCATCTGCCGTGGCGTTGTTTGTTTGGCATTGCGGCGCGTCTTCCGCTAGGCTGAATACGCCAAGGACCAGCAGTCCTGCCAGAACGCCGCAGCCGACCTTCATAAACATGTGTGTCCGGTTGGTTGTGATTTTATAATACTTCCGCATCTGGCGGTTCCTTTTGACCCGGTACAACTGAGAAGGGCTTCCGGAGTTCTCGAAGAAAAACAGCCGGGATTATTCCTGCCAGCGGTATGTTACCACAGATCCCGCGGGCAGGGTGTCGCGGAACTGTCGGCCGCCGCTGGTAACGGCAAATTCCCAGGGTTCCCTTCCCGCGTTGGCCACCAGCAGAATCATAGATCCGTCCGGATTGCGCGCGGCCACATGACCGATAGTTCGCGCGTCCACGCCGGAAGAGTCGATCCGGACCGCTCCCGGCCGGATAAATTTCATGAACTGACCGTACATGTAGTAATCGAAATTCCACCGCAGCGATCCGTCATCCAAAAGTTCCACGCATGTGGCGCTGGCGGAATGAGGCCCGCGGTTTGGTTTGCGGTGTTCATCGAGCATGATCACCCAGAAATTATAGGACCTGGACCAGTTCCGAAGGATTTGGGTCAGTTTGACCGCACCCCGCGCGCCGAAGACAGAACCTTCCGAGAAATAAACGTGTTTGTCCGGAAACATTTGCCGGATTTTGGACTGGGTTTCCACTTTACCCTCGTACAGATGAAAGGCTGTTCCGTCGACATACTGAGCGGCTTGGGGATCGGAGAGAACGGCGATGGGAAATTCAGGGAGGTTCCAGTTATGGTCCCAGCACCAGATACGGGTTTGGAGTCCCAATTCTTTAAACAGTGGGCCCAGGTGATCCCGAATAAAATCCCGCTGTTCTTCTCCCGTCCAGAGACAGGTAGGATAATTCGGATCGTTCATCCGCGGTTCATTCTGTACGGTGATGGCGTAAATGGGGATTCCTTCCGCTTCGTAAGCCTGCACGAATCGGGCGAGGTATTTGGCAAAAGCGGGGTAGAACTCTGGCAGCAATCTTCCACCTTCCAGTCGTCTGGTGTCTTTCATCCATGCGGGAGGACTCCAGGGAGACGCGAAAAATCTGAGGGACGGATTGATTTTGAATGCTTCTTTGATCAGCGGCAACACATACGCCCGATCTTTTTCAATGGAAAACTTTAACATCTCAGGATCCGTCTCACCTTCAGGCAGATCGCAATAGGTATAGTAGGGCTCCCCAATGAAATCAGACGCGCCGATACAGATGCGCATCAGATTCATGCCGATACCTTTTTCGGGATCAAACAGCCGGGTCATTGCCTCCGCCCGCAATTCAGGGGAAAGTTTGGTGAGATTTTCACAGGTGGCATGGTCGAAAGACGCTCCCATGCCCAAGATTTCCTGAAAGCGAGCAGACGGATCAACCGTTATGACATCCAGTTTGGATTTTCGGGCTTTCTCGAATTGAAGATCGTTTTGCCGGCTCAACGCTGTCTTAAGGTCAGGAGTGGTCAGCCACTTTTCAACCCGGTCAGCAGCCAGCGTTGTGGCGGTCCAAAACCATGCCACGGCCGCCAGCCCGAAGACGGATGTTAAAGATCGGTGCATTATGGTTTCCTTTCATCGGGTTCTGTTTATATTCAGCATAACATGATAAGGCCGGTGTAAAGCGGTATCATCCCTTCCAGGGATGGGGGAGTAACAGTTCGCGGTACAGTTGCATGGCATATTCGTCGGTCATGCCGGCCACGAAATCGGCAGTAACCCGAATCAGCGGATCCCCCGTGCGGTCCATTTCCTCCAGCATTTCCCGGGTCGGGTGCTCGAGGAGATACTCAAACAGTTCGGCCAGCATGCGTTCTGCCCGGCGGATTTCCCGGTCAATAACCTCGCACGGATATACCTCGGTGTACATGTGCTGACGCAGGGTGACCATGGCTTCCCGGATATGAGGTATGATTCCGATTTTATTAGTCGAGGAGCCCTCAATTACAGCCATGACCATGGTTTCGATCCGTTCGCTGTGGGAAGTGCCAAGGACTTCGAGAGCTTCCCGCGGAAGGCTTTCCAAGGTGATGACCCCGGCCCGCAGGGCGTCGTCAATATCATGTGTGATATAACCTATCGCGTCGGCGATACCGACCACCATACCCTCGAGCGTGTTGGGTCCGTCTGCGGGTCGGTTCCCGTAGAGGATGGTTTTAGCTGCTGAGTGGTACAGAATACCGTCCCGGGTTTCCACCGTCAGGTTCAGCCCCGGTCCGGCGGAACGGGATTCCAGCAGGTCCACTACACGCAGGCTCTGTTCGTAATGCCGGAAGCCACCGGGCACCAGCCGGTCCAGAACCCGTTCACCGGCGTGACCGAATGGCGTATGGCCCAGGTCATGACCGAGGGCAATGGCCTCTACCAGATCTTCGTTGAGAAAAAGCGCCCGGGCGATTGATCGGGCAATCTGGCTTACTTCCAGAGTGTGGGTCAGACGTGTACGGTAATGATCCCCTGCCGGAGCCAGGAAAACCTGGGTCTTGCGTTTGAGGCGGCGGAATGCCTTGGAATGGAGGATTCGGTCCCGGTCCCGCTGAAACACCGTGCGGCAAGGATCCTGTGGTTCATCCATCAGCCGGCCTCGGCTGGCCGACGCCCGGACCGCGCAGGGCGAGAGAAACATGTTTTCGCGTTCTTCAATCCGTTCACGTATGAGGTGACTGCTTGGCATGGCGGGTCTCCGGAATCACGCTTCCATCCATCGGTTGAAGGGAAGGTTCAGGCGGCAGGGAAAACCTTCCCGGACCAGGTCGACCAGGTCCTGCTGAATGGGCGGATGCATGCTAAGAGAAGCCAGTAATTCGATGGGAATGAACCGGGCGTCCACTACCCGCGGGTCTTTTCCTGTGGCCCGGGGGACATCTTTGGATAACCGGTCACACAGAAAAGCAGCCTGGACGAGGTGTCGGGTTCCTTTCGGATCAATGGATTCACAGAGATGAACCACGTGCCTGGGAATGACTTTCAGATCCAGTTCTTCACGCAGCTCCCGGCACAGCGCGTCGGTCATGGTTTCGCCGTGATCTACTCCACCGCCTGGCAGGACCCATACCTGCCGGCCGTTTTTCTCATGCAGCGCCAGAAGCAGCGCTTTATTTTCCACGATAACCGCCGCGACACGTATTCGGGGGTGAGGGATGTCAACTGGAGACATGGAATTACTCCGCCTGTACAACGAATTCTGCCAGTTGAGATACCATTGCAGGGGGAAGCTCAGCCTCGAGGACCAGCGTGTGCTGGTCCAGTTCCTGGCGCAGGACCCTGCCCCGACGGTGGATACCGGCGAGCACGTCTCCCCGGGCGGCCGGTACGCGCAGGGTTACCACAGAGCGGGATAGCGCGACCCGCTGTTCCACGGCCTCCAGGAGTTCGCGCAGTCCGGTTCTCTGCAGGGCCGAGACCATGATCCGAGGCGTGGGCCCGCCGCGCAGGATTTCCACTTCTTCCGGCGGCAGCAGATCGATTTTGTTATAGACCAGGAGGGAGGGGACATCCCCGGCCTGAATTTCCTCCAGCACCTGCCGCACGGTAGAAATATGTTCCTCCCGGGCAGGATGGGCCGCGTCCACTACGATCAGCAGCAGTTGGGCTTCCCGCACCTCTTCAAGGGTCGCACGGAAGGCTGCTACCAGGGTATGGGGCAGCCTGCGTACAAACCCCACGGTGTCCGCCAACAGAATCTGTCCACCGCCCGGCAGATTGCACCGACGAACCAGCGGATCCAGCGTGGCGAACAGTTTGTCCTCCGCGAAAGCGTCTGCGCCGGTCAGCGCGTTGAGCAGGGTGCTTTTTCCGGCGTTGGTGTACCCTACCAGGGCGGCCGTGAAAACGCCGGTGTCGTTGCGCCGTTTGCGCTGAATCTGACGGTCCTGTCGGACGATTTCCAGTTCAGTTTCCAGACGCCGGATCCGTTCCCGGATGACGCGGCGGTCCACTTCCAGTTTCTGTTCACCGGGACCGCGTACGCCAATACCGCCTTGCTGGCGCATGATAGAACCGCGGCCGGTCAGACGCGGCAGGATATAGCGCAGTTGGGCCAGTTCTACCTGACACCGGCCTTCATGGGTGCGCGCCCGCTGGGCGAAGATGTCCAGGATCAGTTGAGTCCGGTCCAGGACTTTCACGCCGAGGGCTTCCTCCAGTTTGGCCCCTTGGGCCGGTGTCAGATCCGAGTCGAAGATAACGACTTCGGCCCCCAGTTCTTCGACTGTCCGTTGCAGTTCCCTGACTTTGCCTTCACCGATCAGCGTCGCCGGATCAGGGCGGGGGCGGCGTTGCGTGACCACGCCGCATATTACCGCGCCTGCCGTTCGGGCCAGTTCCCGCAGTTCAGCCAGAGATTCCTCGACTTCGCGATCGTTATCTTCCGACAGTACCAGCCGGGCCAGTACGGCCTTTTCGATAACCGGCGGCTGCGGAATGTCAATCATTCGCTGTGTTGTTGTCATATGGATATCGTTTCCGGTTTTATGCGGTTGAACTCCGATACCCTCCCCTTCGTTTATTATATGCCATAGAACGAAAGGACTGGTTTAGCGTGTTAACGATGTCCCAAACAAGAGGAGATTAGAATATGGGGACCAAGCGGATTAGGAACTGTTGTCTGGATTTGGTGCTGATATGCGGTGTGCTGGGCGCGTTTGTCGCGGCGGCCGCTGACGATCAGGTCGTGGAACTG
>Ga0308390_1000577_pt1 | contig 25922 bp, 24 predicted proteins | sample Hotspr2Sample149_FD_202358 | JGI IMG/M metagenome (GOLD analysis project Ga0308390, IMG submission 202358) | Hot spring phototrophic mat microbial communities from Mushroom Spring, Yellowstone National Park, Wyoming, United States - 20040719_149 ...
CCAGGTCATTAAAAATGACCTGCCTGTGAGGTATATTCTATGATTACAAAATTAATTAGATGGTGTCTTGAAAAGCGGAATGAAAGCCTTGCTTTCGCAAGGAGTCCAGGAAGAAGTGGAGTCCTTCCGAAAGGAAGGAGGTAATAAAGTTTTAGTTTCTAAATGCTTTGCTTTCGCAAGGAGTCCAGGAAGAAGTGGAGTCCTTCCGAAAGGAAGGAGGTAATAAAGTTTTAGTTTCTAAATGCTTTGCTTTCGCAAGGAGTCCAGTAAGAATAGGAGTCCTTCAGAGGGTAAGGAGGTAATAAAGTTTTAGTTTCTAAAAGCCTTGCTTTCGCAAGGAGTCCAGGAAGAAGAGGAGTCCTTCAGAAGGGAAGGAGGTAATAAAGTTTTAGTTTCTAAAAGCCTTGCTTTCTCAAGGAGTCCAGAGAAGAAGTGGAGTCCTTCCGAAAGGAAGGAGGTAATAAAGTTTTAGTTTCCAAATGCCTTGCTTTAGCAAGGAGTCCAGGAAGAAGTGGAGTCCTTCAGAGGGTAAGGAGGTAATAAAGTTTTAGTTTCTAAAAGCCTTGCTTTCGCAAGGAGTCCAGGAAGAAGTGGAGTCCTTCCGAAAGGAAGGAGGCAATAATTATGAAAGAATTTCATCCGCCGCATATTTATCAGGATAATACTTTATATTTTATTACTGCAAAGACCGTTCATCAGATTAGATTTTTTGACAATAATGAGAAAAAAGGAATTATATTAGACTGTTTAAAAAAATCTGTTCAAAAATTCTGTTTTAAATTAATTGCTTGGGTTCTAATAGATAACCACTATCATATAATTGTTAAGGTAAAACAGGGTAAAAATGTCGGATTCTTTATTAACAATTTGCATAGTAACTCTTCTCGGATTCTTAATAAAATTGAAAATAAACCAGGTAGACAAATTTGGTATCAATATTGGGATAGATGTATTCGTTCTGAGAAAGATTTTTATATACGATTAAATTATATTCATTATAATCCTGTTAAACATAAAATAGTTAGCGAAATGAAAGAATATTTTTATTCAAGTTATAATGAATATCTAAAAAATTATGGGATAGATTGGGTAAACGATTGTTTTGAAAAATATCCAATAATTGATTACACGCTGGAGGAATGAAAGCCTTGCTTTCGCAAGGAGTCCAGAGAAGAAGTGGAGTCCTTCAGAAAGGAAGGAAAATGATTTATGATTACAAAATTAATTAGATGGTGTCTTGATAACAGATTTGTAGTTCTTGTTCTTGCAGGAGTGATTATTTTGTGGGGTATTTATGCAATTGATAAGGTCCCTGTAGATGCAATTCCTGATATTGGTGAGAATCAGCAGATAATTATAACAGATTGGCCTGGAAGGGATGCAAAAACTATTGAAGAGCAAATAACTTATCCACTTACTACCAAACTTTTTGGAATTCCTGGTGTAAAAACAATAAGAGCATCATCAGCATTTGGTTTTTCAATGATATATGTAATATTTCATGATAACATTGATTTTTATTGGGCACGTTCAAGAATACTTGAGAAATTACAAATGGCAGGACAATTTTTACCTGCGGGTGTTGTGCCGGTGCTCGGTCCTGATGCAACAGGATTAGGTCAGGTATTCTGGTATACTGTTGAAGGTGAAGGTTATTCACTTGCAGAACTTCGCTCAATTCAGGATTGGTATATTCGTTATCAATTAAATTCAGTTGAAGGAGTTTCAGAAGTTGCATCAGTTGGCGGTTTTGTCAAACAGTATCAGATTGATGTTGACCCGAATAAACTCTTAGTTTATGGTGTAAAACTTTCAGATATTTTTAATGCTATTAGAAATTCTAACATTGATGTTGGAGCAAAAGTAATTGAACAAGGTGGAATGGAACTTATTGTGCGCGGTGTTGGATTTATTAAAAAAATTGAAGATATTGAAAATATTCCAATTAAATCAGAAAAAGGAATTCCTGTTCTTATAAGAAATATAGCAACTGTTCAATTAGGACATGAATTCAGAAGAGGTGTGCTTGATAAAGAAGGAAAAGAGGTTGTTGGTGGAGTTGTAATCGTTCGTTACGGTGAAAATCCTTTAAAAGTAATAAATAGAGTAAAAAAGAAAATAAAAGAAATTGAATTAGGTCTACCAAAAGGTGTAAAGATTGTTCCTTTTTATGATAGAACCAATTTGATAAAAAGAACAATAAATACTCTACGAGATACATTGGTCCTTGAAATTATTATAACAATAATCACTGTATTTTTCTTTTTAAGGCATTTCAGGACTTCTCTAATTATTTCACTCACTTTGCCTATTGCAGTTCTTATTGCTTTTATTGTAATGTTCTATCTTAAGATTGATTCAAATATAATGTCCCTTTCTGGAATTGCAATTGCAATAGGAACGCTTGTTGATATGGGTATAATTATGTCTGAAAATGCTTATCGTAGGTTACAACTTAATAAAGGAGAACGTCCAAGACTTGAGGTAATCTTTGATGCTGCAAAAGAAGTTGGTTCTGCTGTTATAACCGCTATTCTTACAACTGTTGTTTCGTTTTTTCCTGTTTTTGCATTTGAGTCACAGGAAGGAAAACTCTTCAAGCCACTTGCTTATACAAAAACTTTTGCACTTTTAGCATCTGTTTTTCTTGCACTTACACTTGTCCATGTGTTATCTTTTTATCTTTTAAAAGGTAAATTAAAAGAAGATAGTGAAAATCCAGCAACAGCAGTGATGCATAAATATTATGAGAAAATTTTAAGATGGTGGCTTTCCCATCGTAAAGTACTTCTGAGTATAATTGTATCTATTTTCCTTTTTGCTATTTTATTGATGTTTACAATTGGTAAAGAATTTATGCCGCCATTTGATGAGGGTTCAATACTTTTTATGCCTGTTGTCTCCCCATCAGTCTCTTTAACAGAAGCAACAAGAATTATGCAACTTCAGGATAAAGTGATAAAATCGTTTCCAGAAGTAGAAAGTGTTGTAGGAAAATTAGGCAGGGCAGAGACAGCAACAGACCCTGCACCAATTGAAATGTTTGAAACAATTATAAATTTAAAAGATAAAAAATACTGGCGTAAGGGTATGACAAAAGAAAAATTAATCCATGAGATGGATGCTGCACTACGATTCCCAGGTGTTGCAAATATCTGGACACAGCCAATTGTAAATAGAATTGATATGCTATCAACAGGAATTAGAACATCTGTCGGAATAAAAATTTTTGGTCCTGATTTAAAAAAACTTGAAGAACTTGCAGAAGAAATAAAAAATATTGTTCAAGATGTAAAAGGTGTAGAAGATTTGTACGCAGAAAAGATCACAGGCAAGCCTTATCTTGAAATTATTCCAAATAGAGAAGAGATTGCAAGGTATAACCTTTCAATTAAAGAAATAATGGAAGTGATAGAGATGGCAATAGGCGGTGAGAATCTCACAACAACAATTGAAGGTAGAGAACGATATTCAGTGCGTGTAAGATTTTCAAGGGAATTGAGAGATTCGCCTGAAAAGATAAAAAGAATACTTATTTCAACACCTTCTGGCAGTCAAGTTCCACTTGGACAATTATCTGATATAAAACTTACAGAAGGTCCTGCAATGATAAATTCAGAAAACGGACTTTTGCGTGCTTATGTTTTAATGAATGTTCGTGGAAGAGATATGGTTGGATTTGTAAAAGAAGCAAGTAAAAAAGTTGCTTTAAAAATGAAAGGGAAATTACCCGAGGGTTATTTTATCCAATGGTCAGGTCAATTTGAAAATCAAATAAGGGCTTCAAAGAGACTCTCTATTCTTATTCCATTAAGTTTACTGATAAATTATCTTTTGATCCTTATGAACTTCAAATCTCATAGAAAAGCACTTACAATATTTACAGCAATTCCAGTTACACTTTCAGGTGGTGTGATTCTTCTTGCTTTGTATGGATTCAATTTTTCAATAGCAGTCTGGGTTGGATTTATTGCACTCTTTGGAATAGCAGTAGATGATGGTGTTTTGATGACAACATATCTTGACGAAGTCTTTGAAAGACGAAAACCTAAAACAAAAGAGGAAATAATTGAAGCAACAGTTGAAGCAGGTTTGGGAAGGATAAGACCTGCTTTTATGACAACGATTACAACAATTTTAGCACTTTTACCAATCTTTATATTTGGTGGCACTGGAAAAGAAATTATGAGACCAATGGCAATTCCAACTTTTGGTGGTATGATTATTGAAAGTATCACATGGTTTATTGTCCCTGTTCTTTATTCTTATTTTGAAGAAAAAAAATTAAAAAAGGGGATAAATTATGGAAAAACAAGAATTAAAAAATTCCGATTTGCCTGATAATATTAATAATTTAATTGATTATCAAAAATCTTCAATTGTTAGTAAAACATTTATAAATAAAAAAACAGGAACTGTAACCTTGTTTGCATTTGATGAAGGGGAGAGTTTAAGCGAGCATACTGCGCCTTATGATGCATTAGTGCTTATCATAGATGGTGAAGCAGAGTTTACTATTTCAGAACAAAAATATAATTTAAAAGCAAACGAATTAATTATCTTACCTGCAAATGTTCCACACTCTGTTAAAGCATTGAAAAAATTTAAAATGCTTTTAGTAATGATTAGGGAATAAAATTTTAGTGATACAAAATTTCAACTAACTATAAACTGCAAATATTATTACCAAAATTAACTTTTCTAAACAAATTTGTTACAATTTTTTAATTTTTTATAAAAATATATTGACATTTAAATTTTATTTTGTATATTTTAGGTATTAAAAATGTATTATATAATTTTTTTTGTAAATATTTAGAACAATAAAATTTAGAATGAGGAGAAAATATGAATAGAGAACTCTTGAATAGGATTATAAGTTACAAAAATATATCTTTAAAAATGAAAGAATTAGGATTTATTAGAGTTTTTTCTGTTAATTTTTCTGATGCATTAGATATAAGTCCTGTAAAAGTTAGAAAAGATTTTTCAATATTAGGCATAAAGGGGAACTACAAAGGTGGATATGAGATTGATTATATTTTAAAAAAGTTTGATGAAATTCTTGGCAAAGGCGAGGAGGAGAAAGTTATAGTTATTGGAGTTGGCAATTTAGGTTCAGCTTTAATTAATCACAAAGGATTTGAGAATGTTGGAATAAAAATTGTTGCAGGGTTTGACATAGATCCTAAAAAAATTTCAGCCGAATCTCAACCTCCTATTTTTTACATTGATGAGGCTAAAAAATTTATTGAAGAAAAAAAAATTAATATAGCGATTTTAGCGGTTCCTTCTGTAGCAGCTCAAAGAGTTGCAGAAATGTTAGCTTCGTATGGTATAAAAGGAATTTTAAATTTTTCTCCTGTTAAATTAAAAATAAAAGGATGTGTAATTAATGATGTTCATATTGAATCAGAACTTGAAAAATTAATTTACTCTGTAAAGTTTGAATTAAAAAGAAAGGAGTAATAATTTATGATAAAACCAATTGAAATTTTTTTACAAAAAAAAGAGCAAGCGTTAGATAAAATATACAATAATACTTACTTATTTGATAAACTTATTTATGTTGGTATGGCTACCTGTGAAATTGCAGCTGGCTCCAAAGAAGTAATGGAAATTTTTAAAAATGCTTTGCAAAAAGGATTGGTCAATGCTTATCTTGCTTTCCGAGGTTGTGTTGGTATGTGCAGTGTTGAACCAACGGTTGATATTATAGAAAAAGGGAAAATGACTGTTAGATACATAAAAGTTACTCCTGAAGTTGCTAAAAAAATTATTGACCAACACCTTAGAAAAGGTGAGATTGTAAAAGATAATGCATACATAGGTAAGAAAGAATTTAACATTGTAATATGTCAAGGATCTTTTTGTTTAAATGAAACTTCTGATAAAATAAAAATACTTTTTGAAGAAGAAATCAAAAATAGAAATTTAGCAGAAAGGGTTGATATTTGTTATTCTGGTTGTTTAGGAGTATGTGAAGAAGAACCGATTGTTGGTATTTATCCAGATGGAATATTTTATAAAATTATTAATTTTGAAGATGTTAATAAAATTATAGACAAACATATAGAAGGCAAGTCAGTAAATGGTTTAAAAATCTTAGAGAATGGGGATAAAAAATTTATTCGTGTTTTTGGTGAAACTAAATTTTTTGGTAAACAAAAAAGAATTGTTCTTAGAAATTGTGGACTTATAAATCCTGAAGATATTAATGAATATTTTTCTGTAAGAGGTTATGAGGCATTAGCAAAAGTTTTAACATATATGAAACCGAAAGAAGTAATAGAAGAAGTTAAAAAGTCTGGGCTTAGAGGCCGAGGTGGCGCAGGTTTTCCCACTGGCTTGAAATGGGAGTTAACAGCTAATGTTGAATCAGACGAAAAATTTGTTATATGCAATGCTGATGAAGGTGACCCAGGAGCTTTTATGGATAGAAGCACAATTGAAGGCGACCCGCACAGTGTAATTGAGGGTATGATAATAGGCGGGTATGCAATAGGAAGCAATAAAGGTTATGTTTATATACGTTCAGAATATCCTTTAGCAGTTGAAAGATTAAAAAAAGCAATTGAAGAAGCAAAAGCAGAAGGTTTGTTAGGTGATAATATTTTAGGAAGTGGCTTTTCTTTTGATATAGAAATTCGTTTGGGAGCAGGAGCTTTTGTTTGTGGTGAAGAAACAGCTTTAATACATTCAATAGAAGGTCATAGAGGGATGCCAAGACCGAGACCACCTTATCCTTCAGTTAAAGGTCTTTTTGATAAACCAACTTTGATAAACAATGTAGAAACCTGGGCAAATATACCTGTTATAATAATTTCAGGTGGTGAGAATTTCAGTAAAATAGGAACAGAAAAGAGTAAAGGAACAAAAGTTTTTGCTTTGGCAGGGAAAGTTAAAAATACAGGTTTAGTAGAAGTTCCAATGGGTATTACTTTAAGAGAGATAGCTTATGATATTGGTGGTGGTATTGAAGATGGAAGAGAATTTAAAGCTATTCAGACAGGTGGTCCTTCCGGGGGATGTATCCCAAAAGAGCATTTGGATACAAAAGTAGATTATGAATCTCTTGTTTCAATAGGTTCAATTATGGGTTCTGGTGGTATGATTGTAATTGATGATTCTGCATGTATGGTTAGTATTGCTAAATTCTTTTTAGAATTTACTCAAAATGAATCTTGTGGTAAATGCACTCCTTGTAGAGAAGGAACTAAAAGAATGCTTGAAATTTTGACCAGAATAACTGAAGGCAAAGGTCAACCTGGTGATATAGAAAAATTAGAAAGATTAGGAAATACTATTAAAAAAGCATCACTTTGTGGATTAGGGCAATCAGCACCAAATCCAGTTCTTACAACAATTAAGTATTTTAGAGATGAATATGAGGAACATATATTAGAAAAAAGATGTAGAGCACATTTTTGTAGAGAACTTTTAACATATGAAATAACAGATAATTGTGTTGGTTGTACTGCTTGTAAAAAAGTTTGTCCTGTTGAAGCAATTTCTGGTAAACCAAAAGAAAAACATTTTATTGAGCAGAGTAAATGTATAAAATGTGGAAATTGTTATAGAGTATGTAAATTTCAGGCAATTTCAAGAACATAAATTTTTTAAAAAAGGAGCAAAACTATGGGCAAGTTAATAACAATATATGTAGATGATAAACCTTATCAAGTTGAAGAAGGCCAGACTATAATGAAGGCTTTAGACAAAATTGGTTATCATATACCGAGATTATGTTATCATCCTAAATTATCAATAGAAGGAGCCTGCCGTGTTTGTATTGTAGAAATTGAAGGTATGAAAAATTATGTTGCAAGTTGTGCTTATCCAATATTTGATGGTATTAAGATAAAAACGAATACTACTGAAATTCGTAGAGCAAGAAGGGATATAGTAGAACTTATATTAGACAATCATCCCGAAGATTGTCATACTTGTGAACGTGATGGAAATTGCGAGCTACAGAGGTTAGCTTATGCTATGGGAATAAGAAGTAGACATTTTTCAGGTGAAAAAAAACAATATGAAAAAGATTTATCTTCTGTTTCGGTTATTAGAGACCCAAACAAATGTATATTATGTGGTAGATGTGTCCGAGTTTGTTCGGAAATTCAAAATGTTTTTAATTTAACTTATGCTTATAGAGGTTTTAAAACAGTTGTAACAACAGCCTTTGATTTACCTTTAAGTGATAGTGTATGTTCAACTTGTGGACAGTGTATAAATGTCTGTCCGACTGCTGCATTTTTAGAAAAAAATTATACTCAAGAGTTATTTGAGAAATTACAAGATAAATCATTAATAAAAATTGTGCAATTTGCCCCTTCAGTGCGAGCAGCAATTGGAGAAGCCTTTGATTTTCCCCCAGGAACTTCAAAAGAAAAAGAAACAGTTGCTGCATTAAGAAAACTTGGTTTTGATTATGTTTTTGACACCCAATTTGGAGCTGATTTAACAATAATGGAAGAAGCAAGTGAATTTTTAGAAAGATTAAAAAATAAAGGTAAACTCCCAATGATTACTTCATGTTCTGCAGCTTGGATTAAATTTGTTGAACAATTTTATCCTGAATTCCTTGATAATCTTTCAACCTGCAAATCACCAATGTCTATGCTTGGTGCAATGATAAAAACATATTTTGCTCACAAAATGAATATTGACCCTAAAAAAATATTAAGTGTAGCTGTTATGTGTTGCACTGCTAAAAAATATGAAGCAGCAAGGCCAGAGCTATTTATAGAAGGTATATCTGCTGTTGATATTGTTATAACAACAAGAGAACTCGCCTGGATGATAAAATCTGCTGGAATTGATTTTGTAAACATTGAGCCTGAAGAATTTGATGAACCATTAGGTATATCAAGTGGTGGTGGAGCAATCTTTGGCGCAACTGGCGGTGTTATGGAGTCAGCAATAAGAACAGCATATGAGCTATATACAGGCGAACCTTTAATGGAAATAGAAATCAATGATATTCGTGGTTTTAAAGGCATAAAAGAAGGAACTATAGATTTTGGTGATTTTAAAGTTAATGTTGTTGTAGCTCACAGTTTAGGGAATGCTTCAATAATTTTAGAGCGAGTAAAAAGAGAACCTAATAAATACCATTTTATAGAAATTATGGGATGTCCGGGTGGTTGTATTGGTGGTGGCGGACAGCCCTATGCAGGTGAAAATGCTATTCCTTTAGATGAAGAATTACTTAAAAAACGTGCCGAAGCTTTATATGGGATTGATAGAAAAAAAACAATAAGAAGAGCACATAATAACCCAGCAATAAGAAGATTATATAAAGAATTTTTGGGAAAGCCTTTAAGTGAAAAATCTCATAAACTTTTGCATACTCACTATAATCCTAAATTACCAAAAGGTATTATACCGAAAGAATTAACATTAAGATAAGCAAGGAGGTTTTTAAGATGCAGGAGAATGTTTCATCAAAAGAAGATAAACTAAATTTATTAAAAGAATATTTACACCAATTCAAAAATTTACATAGGGCTGAATCAAATCTTATAACAATCCTTCATAAAGTTCAGGATATTTATGGTTATCTTGATAGAAAAGCTATAGAAGAGGTAGCAAATTCTTTAAAAATACCAACCTCTCATATATGGGGTGTTGCTACTTTTTATCATCATTTTAAACTTAGAAAACCTGGTAAACATATAATTTCAGTCTGTCTTGGAACAGCTTGTTATATTAAAGGTGCAAATGAAATTTTTACAATCCTAAAAGAAGAATTAAAAATAGATAAAACAGGAATAAGTGAAGATGGTTTCTTTAGTCTTGAAGAAGCAAGATGTCTTGGAGCTTGTAGCCTTGCACCTGTTATTATGATTGATGGTAAAATTTATGGCAACCTTACCGCTAAAAATGTTTTGCAAATAATTAAAGAATATAGAAAAAAAGAAAATAAAGAACATTAATTTAAAATATAAATTTATCTGGTTTTTTATGAAATTTACCAATGAATTATTAAAATTGAATATTAATTGGGAAAAAATATTTAATCTTAATAAAGATGAGATAATTAAAATTTTATCTTCTAACAATATTGAGTTGGAAAACGAAATCTTTTCAAAGGCTTTTTCTATAAGAAAAAAGTATCTTGGTAATAAAGTTTGGATTAGAGGCATAATTGAATTTTCAAATTACTGTGTAAGAAATTGTTTATATTGCGGACTTAGAAGAGAGAACAAAAATTTAAAAAGATATAGAATGTCAACTGAAGATATATTAAATTGTGCTAAAAAAATTATTGATAAAGGTATAAAAACAATAGTTTTGCAATCAGGTGATGATTTATTCTACTCAAAAAAGGATATTTGTAAAATTTTAAGCCTTATAAAATCTTATGACAGAGATGTTGCCATTACTCTTTCAATAGGTGAAAGACCTTTAGATGATTATGTTTTATTTTATAAATGTGGTGCGGATAGATATTTATTAAAACACGAAACAGCAAATCCTAATCTTTATAAAATTTTGCATCCAGGTCAAACTTTTGAGAAAAGAAAGAAAATATTATTATATCTTAAAAAAATAGGTTATCAAATCGGCGCCGGAAATATTGTTGGACTACCAGGACAAACTTTATTTGATTTAGCAGGTGATATTATTTTTTTAGCAGAGTTAGATGTTGATATGGCAGGAATTGGACCTTTCATTCCTCAATCTGATACTCCTTTAAGTAATTGTAAAAAAGGAGATGAAATTTTAACTTTAAAAGTTTTAGCTTTTACAAGAATTTTAACAAAGAATGCACATTTACCTGCAACAACTGCTTTAATCTCTCAGAGTAAAGATAAAATTGAGGTTTTAAAAAATTCTTTTTTAGCAGGCGCAGATGTTGTAATGATAAATTTTACACCTGAAAAATATTGGCAGAATTATAAAATTTATAACGAAAGAAAAAAAATTTCTTTAAAAGATGTAAAAATTGCTGCTGAGAAATTAGATTTAGAAGTAAGTTTTGATAGAGGAGATAGCTTTAAAAAATGTATTCAACTCCAAAAGGTTTGAGAATTCATATTTCAATTTTTGGAAGAACAAATGTTGGTAAGTCTTCTTTCTTAAATTGTCTTACGCAACAAGATGTTGCAATTGTTTCAAGCACTCCAGGCACTACTACAGACCCTGTAGAAAAACCAATGGAACTTTTGCCATTAGGTCCTGTTTTATTTATTGATACAGCCGGCTTGGATGATTTAACAAATTTAGGAAAATTAAGAATAGAAAAAACTTTAAAAGTTTTTGATAGAAGTGATATTGTTATACTCGTTACAGAAGCAAATAAATGGACAGAATATGAGGATTTTGTTTTATCAGAAGCGCAAAAGCGAAATATCCCTGTTTTAGTTGCATTAAGCAAAATAGACATTTTAGAACCTTCGGAAGAGATTAAAAAAAATTTGAAAGAAAAAAATATTCCGTTTATAGAAATTAACAATCTTTTAAAAAATTGGGATACAGTCAGTAATGTAAAAACTAAATTATTAGAAATTTTACCTAATGAATTAATAGAACAACCTCCTTTAATTTCAGATAAAATAAAGGCTAAAGATTTGATTATTTTAGTTATGCCACAAGATAAAGAAGCACCAAAAGGAAGGTTAATTCTTCCACAGCAACAGGTTTTAAGAGAAATTTTAGATATTAATGCTATGGCTTTTGTAATAAACGAAAAAAATTTAAAACCAGCACTTGATAGTTTAAAAATAAAACCTAAATTAGTTATTACAGATTCACAAGTTTTTGATGAAGTTTTAAAGAATGTTCCAGAAGATATTGATATTACAAGTTTTTCAATAATATTTTCAAGAAATAAAGGAGACCTTAAGGAATTTTTAGAAGGGGTGAAATTTATTGATAAATTAGATGATAATGATAAAGTTTTAATATCAGAAGCTTGTTCGCATCATCCTATAGGTGATGATATTGGCAGATGCAAAATTCCAAGATGGATAAAAGAAAAAATAAAAAAGAATATAAATTTTGAAGTTTATGCTGGTAAAGATTTCCCAAAAGATTTAAAAAAATATAAACTTATAATTCATTGCGGTGCCTGTATGTTGAATAGAAAAGAAATGATGTCAAGAATATATAAAGCCAAAACTAATAATATTCCTATAACAAATTATGGCATAGCAATTGCTTATTTAAAAAATGGCTTAGAAAGAGCTGTTAAAATTTTTTTTAAATAAATTATAGACTATCAATGTCTCTTTTATTCTTCTTCAAATTCTTCTTCTAATTCTTCTTTTTTCTCTTCTTTCTTTATCTCTTTTTTAGGTTCTTTTTTTATTGGTTCTTCTTCCAATTCTTCTATGATTTCTTCTTCTTTTGGTTTCTCAACAAATTTAGGTTTTTCAATTTTTCCAAATTTGTAAATTGCTCCAATCCTATGTGTTATTCCTAAATCTCCATAATTTAAAAAGGCATAATCTAATTCTAAATTATTATAAACTCTAAATCCTATACCTGTTTTGAACATTGATAAAATTCCTAAATCAGATGGAAATTTTAAACCAAATCTTAAAGCAATATCAACTGGACTTTTTCCTATATCATACCACCATAATTCTGTTCCATATCTTAAACCAAAATTCCCTTTGGTTGGAATATAAAAGTCAAGTAAAAAATTTAAATCCCTTAAATATGCTAAAGGATATTGAATTCTATATTTATAAGCAAATCCAAATTTAAAATTTAATGGGAGTGATTCAGATTTACTACTAAATTTTGGTCCAATTCCAAGGTTATAAATCCCCAATGCAAAATTTAAGAATTCACTCCAATTTCTTTTTATTAAATTTTTCAAAAAACCACGATAAAAAAAGCCAATATCAAAAGCAAAAGCAGAACTTTTATAATCTTCTGTAAGATTTTCATTTGCAAATTTAAAAGATAATCCTGCTGAAAATTTATTTTTTATTTCTCTTGCATAAGCAAGTTGAATTAAATAATCAGAAGGAGTTATAGAACCGATTTTTTCGCCCTGAAAATATTTTTCAATTTCGCCGTAACTTAAAAAAGAAAAATTTAAACCTAAACTTCCAAAACTAAATTTTTTTCCAGATTGAAAGTTGAAATAGTTTATACTTTCAACAAGCAGTAAAGCATTCAAAGCAATCTCAGTTTCATTTAAATTTACAAGTCCTGCTGGGTTATTTAAAACAGATGAAACATCATCAGATAGCGCAATAAAAGATTCGCCAAGTGAACTTACTCTTGCATTTGGTGCAAGATTTAAAAAATTCATAGCACTGGCTGCTGATAATTGACTTTTCAAAAAACTGAAAATTATTAAAATAATTATAAAAATTTTTTTCATTTTTTACCTCCTAAAATAAATTAAAACATCTCTAAAAGTAAATTAAGTTTAAATTAATGTTTTAAACTTTTTCTCTTTATCTTACCCGCTCTCTTTTCAGCTGGCAATCTTGAATCAATTAAATCAACAATTTTATTAAGTAATCTAAGGGAATCTCTGTGATTCTGCTTCATTGTCTCATTCATAGTAATTATTGTCTCATTCATTTTATATATCATTTTATTAGTCTGAATAGTTGTAGCATGGATTTCTTTAATTAATTTCTTTGTTCCATTAAAAACATAAAGAACGATACCGCCAACTGACCCTGCTGTCCCAAGTATTGTTATTCCTACTCCAAGCCATTCCATAATATCTTATCTCCTAAAATAAAAATTTTTTCTTGACCAAATATGTTGTTGAAACCTGTCATAAATAAAATATAACAATAACGAGCCTTCTACTAATTTTTCGTTTATAGGGTCAACTTTTAAGGCTAATACCTGCAAAGTAGTTGCACCTATTAAAACTTTATCAATAAAATCAGAAATAATAACAGGTTGTAACTCTTCTTTTCCTTCTACTGCTATATATGCTTCTCCTTTTTTAACTTTTATTAGACCCGCACCAGTTTCAACTCTGCTCTCCCCTGTAATATTTATCCCTAACTCTTTTGCTAATTTCTCTGGAATAACACTTAAAGTTGCACCTGTATCAACAACTCCATCCACTTCTTTTAACTTCGTTTTCTGTATATTTGAAATTTTTACCTTAACTATAATATGACCCATTTTTTTACCTTTTATAAAATTTAAACCTTGTTTTTCTTATATTTTAAATTGTGAACATAAAATCCGATTCCAACAATTATAGCACCAATTGATGAAGCAGTTAAAAAAAATAATAATGGTTCCATAATTTTAAATCTCTCTTTTATTACCAATTTTTTTGCTTTTTATCATAAGCGCTATTCTTATATTTCAAATCGTGCAAATAAAAACCAATTCCTACTATTATAACAATAATTGTAGCAAAAATAAACATTCCCGCTAATGAATTCACTTAAATTTACCTCCTGCTATTTTTTGTCTATTACAAAGGCTATATAAAAAATAAAAAAAGTAAAATTAACTCCTAAAATAAGAACCCAAAATTTTACACTTGGATTTACAAAATAGCCTATTACTAATCCAGCAAATGTTAGCTTGCCCAAATCATATAGTGTTTTTGCTAAATTTTCACTCCTATTCATTTGAATTTTATCTAACAACTACTATTTTTAATACTCTTTTATTTCCTTTATCATCTTTTAATAAAACAAGATATACTCCTGAAGCAAGGTTAGGTGAAAATTTGTGTTCAATAATTCCTGAGTCACTTGTAGCTTCAAATTCATCTATTTTATTGCCAGTTATATCAAAAATTGTCACTTTAGTATTTTTAGGAATATTATTTAAAGTGATTTTATTATCAAGAATTGGATTATTTTCTAATTTAACTTCTGTGAGACTTGCAGGAATTGTTCTATTTATTCTAATTGTTACAAAAGAAGGTGCACTTTCATCTTCATAAATATCAGTTACTATTAATTGGAACTTTACATAGCCATCAACATTCGGGGCTTTAAAAGTTGGATTTTGAATATTAGGATTAGAAAGTGTAATACTTTCACCAGTAGAATTAGAAATTATACTCCATTTATAAGAGGCTATCCATCCAATTGTATCATTCCCAATTCCTTGTAATTGAACTAAACTGCCACCCAAAACAGTCTTGTCAACTCCTGCATTTGCAGTTGGTTTGTCGTTTGCTATGAAATTAATGTTTCTATTTGTTATTCCAATTCCACCTTTATTATCAAATGAAAAAACAAATGTCGTATGATTTCCAATTGAAATATTATTAGTGATATTTAAATTACCTCTCCAAGAACCATTTAAGGTTGTTCCAGAAATTAGACTCAATTTAATGAAATTTGTTTTACTCTCATTTGTAAACATTACTAAAACATTTGTAATTCCTGTATCATCAGTTGCTGAAATTACAAAAGTAATTTGTGTAATTTTTGAAGTGCCTGAAAAATAATTTGTTTTGCTATTTTTTATAATATTTATTCCGGGCTGAATATTAAAACTTGTAATTAAAGGTGGTTCATTTCCTTCCACTCTTATTTGAGTAGTTTTCTTCGTTACGAGATTAGTAGTAGCATCGTACGCAAGAACAATTATGTTCTTTATTCCTCTCCTTACTGTATTTGGAACTATTAAATTTGAAAGGCTATAATTATTACCACCATAATTTGTCATAAGTTTTATTCCACTGTTTATAGAAGTTAAATCAGCAAAAACAATAACACCTGAATTTGAATTTTCAGTAACAGTTGCATTTAAATCCCAAGTATCAGTTCCATTATTAGTTACAGCATCAGAGCCGTTATCAATATTGGTTTTAACAGAAATTATGGCAGGTGCAACACGCTTTGCTATTTGAGGATAAAGATTTGTTATTGCAGTTTTATTAGTTATATTATCAACACTTCTTATACCACCTGAAGGAATCATTGCTTTAAAAGTTCGTAAATTCCTAACAGATGATTTTAAATCAATAGTTAATACAAGATTTGTTCCGGATTTTATATTTAAGCTATTAAAATTATATAAACCTGCTGAATATGTTCCATTTGCAATAAATGTATCAGCATTGTCCCAAAATTTGTTATTATTATCATACCAGAGTTTAATATTAGAAATATCAGTATCAAATGCCATTGTTCCCAGATTAGCAATTTTTATTCTTTCAATATTAGAGGTTGTAGTATTAACAGGTGAGAAAGCCAAAACAGTTATGTTAGAATATTTAGGATAATTAGTAGAAGATGATATATCAGATTTTGAAATAATAATTTTGCGTGGTTCAATAGAGTTTGAAGAATTTTGAGGCTGTGAAGCAGGTCTTAAAATGAAATCGGCATTGTTATTATCAGTATCCCAGGCATTACCCTCATCGCTATCAATTCCTGAACCTGTCATTGTAGTAACAGTTGAACTCTGTTTTGCTTTTCGCTCCAAGGATGCACCTGCAGTAGGGACTGAAGAACATTCATATAACTCTTTTACAGACGAGACAGAACCCCAGGCTACTGCATCTATCTTACCTTCTTCTGCCTCATCTGCTGTTTTTGTTGTTGGGTCAAATGGAAATATTGCAACAGAACCTGCACTATCGCTAAGAGAAGGAGCAGTCCAGACATAGTCACCAGCAGGGGATAATCCACCATCACAATCAATAAGATAAAATCCATAAGCAGGAATGGTTTTTGTCAGGGCTGTTCTATTCACTGGATTGTTCCAATCCCTTGTAGAGGAATAATAACAAATATAATAGCCATTTAAATCAATGGAACTACCAGTTGGATTATACAATTCTATAAACTCGGGAGTAGCAGGAGAAACTTCACTTATAACCAAGTGTAGTCCTGGGTCTATTCTAAATTTATAATTATTTTGAAAATCTCCTGCTTTTGCGCCAGCTGAACATTCTATACCTTCTGAAGGAATTTTAGCGCGGAAACTTTTCCCAGGTGTAGGAGAACTTGTTATATCAATTGTAATTACAAAATTTGTTTTTGACCCTCCTATTTCAATTCCTGAGATGTTGTTATTTGTATATAAACCTGCTCCATTATAATTCAATTCAACATATTCTGTATCAGAAGCATCTTTTATTTTATTACCATTTGCATCTACCCATAGTTTCACAGAAGAAATATCAGTGCCATATTGAGCTGTCCCTGTGTTTGTCAATTTTAATTTTTTTAAAGTATGTGTATTTGATTGGTCAACAATTTTGAAAGCCATAACTGTAATATGTGTATCATTTGCCTTTAAGAAACCTGATGGAACTATATTTGTGGTTTTAGCAGCAGTGATTACATGTGCTCCTGGCTTTAATGTAGCATAAAAATAAAAATCATCAATATTTATATTGCCACCTGTATCATAACCTGTCTTTAATCTAAACTTTACATTATTTTTCCCACTTAAATTATTTATTACAGCAGAATTAATTTGATGGTAAGTGCTATCATTTGTTACAACAAAAGCAGGAACAATAATTATATCATAAGTTGCCCCACCGTTAGTAGAAGCATCCACTTCAATTTGGGCGGTATCAGCAGCTGCAGTTGCTCTATAATAAAAACTTATAGAAATATTAGTCCAAAGAGAAAAATCCATTATATCTGTTAATATATAATCAGTAGCTGACCAACCACCCGCAGTATCAACTGTACAACGAGCAGAATTAGGAGCACTTCTTGAAGATGATGTTTGATTAGCATATCCTGAACCTGATGACCAACCATCAGGCCAGGTGCCAGCAGGCACTCCATCAAAGTTCTCAAAATAAGGGAAACTACTTCTTATAGCTAACGATATGTTTGGAATAACTAATATTAATAAAATTGGGCAGATACTGATTATTTTTTTTAATAATTTTTCCATAACTTTTTACCTCCACTAAAATAAATTTTTTAAATTAATAAAAGTTCAACTGCTTTTGGGTCAATGATTATATCTTCTTTCTCAAAATCCAATTTCATCTTCCAAGCTTGCATTGTTTTTGCTCCTATTATCATATCAACAGGTAAAGTTTTAGCTACAAATATTTCATCCCATAGAGTAAATCCATTTATTTTAAAATCAAGATGAACTATATTTTTAATCTTTATTTTACTTTCATTATCAGCCAATTTAAATTCTTTTGGAACAGGTAAATTTATAAAGGTAGCAAGAGAATTGGCAATATCTTCTTTTATAAATGATGCTATTGCAATACTATCAAATAGAACATCAATTTCTTTCTCGCCCCTCTCTCCCATTACTAATAAATTTTTTCTAACTAATCCCATTTTTTGTCTCCTAAAAAGAATTCAATTTCTCCCCACTATTATAAAAAATATAATATAATTAATTTGCGATGTCAATAAAATTTATAATTTTTTTATAAAATTATTTACTTTTTACAGCCCAGTATGCCATTATACTGGCAAATATTATTAACGCTAATCCAAAAACAGCAAAAATCCATTCGTTCTCCATAATGGTTATTTCTCCTTTGTTTTAGTTGATATTATTAGTGCAATTATTATTAAAGCAATAAATATAGCAAAAGCAACAAAAAAAGATAAAATTTTAAATTTTCCTGAAATTACCATTCCTAAAATTACAATTGATAAAATATATTCTGCTGTTTTTAAAAATGTGTCAACTAAAATATTTTTTTCTTTATCTCTAAGTTTCATTTAATATCCTCATTTTATCATCTTTTTCTTATAAATATTTTATCACATTTTATTTTGAATATCAACTATTTTTGAAATGATTTTCAAATCTAAAAGAATTAAAATTTCTAAGTGAAAATTTTTCTTACTTAGGGACGGAGGGAAACTTTGTTTATAATGATTAATATTTTATCCCAAAAATAATTTCTCATATCCTTTTCTTTTTAATATTTCAATAATAGTCCTTTCTACATTTTTGTTTATTAATTTTACAAGATGATTTACAAGTATAAAACTCCATGAAGTAAAACCTATTATAAAAAATATTTTATTTAGCATATAAATTTCCTCCTAAATAAAAATTTTTATGTGCTCTCTTTTTAGTTTTTCTTTTATTTTATCACATTTTATTTTGAAAATCAACTATTTTTGGATTGACTTTCAAATCTAAAAGAATTAAAATTTCTAAAATTTATGTTAACAATAAGAGGCTATTTTGCTCAAAAAACAGACCTTGCTCTTTTAAAAGAATGGCTTGAAACTAATTGTATGAATGCTTATTCTTACTCTACAATTTTATGTTTTAATAATTCTCCAGAGCATTCCTCCTTGACTATTTTTGATAAAGATAAAAAAACAAAAATTATTCCAAAAATTATTGAAAAATTTAAAATAGATGATAATGAAATTTTAATAGGGACAACAAAACCCGATTCCTATCTTTATAAATTTTATATTGATACCCATCCAAATTTTATTTTTAATTTTAATGGAATAAAAGTTCAAAAAGAAATATTGATGCCACATCATAAGAATTTGTTAATTTTTAAATATACTCTTTTAAGTGCGCAAAAAAAGGTTAATATTCAACTTTCTCCTATTATTTCTTTTGATGGAATTATTTTAAAAGAGAAAAATTATATAAAATATTTAACAAAAGATAATTTTCAGATTTTACTTTATAATAAAAATTTTAATTTTAACGAAAATAAGAGTTTAATTGAGGAAAATGATATTAAATTATATTCAATAGGTGATTTTAATTGTGAATTAAAAGATAGTGAACCTGCATTTTTGATAATAGATTTTGGCGATTATGATATAAATTTATATGATGATGCATATAATAAAGAGATTGATAGAAGAAAAAAAATTATTGCGAAATACAAAACAAGAAATGAAATTTACAAAAATATAATATTATCGCTTCACAATTACATTATAAAGAAAAAAGATTCAGAAGAATTTTTAATAAATGGGTATTTTGATTGTAAATTTGAAAGTGATGCTGTTGTAAAATTTATGAATGGTATTTTATATCCGTTAAAGAAAATTGATACGATAAAAAATATTTTAATTTATTATGCAGGTGGTAATGAATTATTAAAAAATTATGCAAATGACACGCCATTATGGTTTATATATAATGCTTATAATTTTATTGAGCACACAGGCGATTGGAAATTTGTAAAAGAGAATTTATGGGACAAAATAAAATTGCTTGTAAATTTTTATATTACAGGTTCTTTTGGTGAAATTTTTATGGAACCTGATGGATTTTTAACGACAAGATTTAAAGATAAGAAAGATATTCCAAATGGAAAGAGAATAGATTTAAATATTTTATGGTATAATGTTTTAAGGGCGGTTGAAATTTTTGCTGCTAAATTTACTGATATTGATTACCATATTAAATCATCAGAATTTTCTTTTTTACTAAAAAAGAATTTTTTTAAAAAATTCTGGAATGAAGAAAAGGGATATCTTAATTATTGCGTTGACATTCCACCTGATAATCAAATTGATTCATCATTAAGGCCTAATCAGATTTTAGCATTTTCATTGAGATTTAATGATTTATTAAAATTTGACACGCAGAAAAAGATTTTAAATTTAATAGAAGAAAATTTAATGAATGAAAATGGCATAAAGACTTTATCAGATAAAAGTCCTATATATGACCCCTATAGTATGCAAAATGGCTTTTATTCATTAAACTGGCTTATTGAATTTATAATAGCATATTTAAAAATAAACAATTTTAGTTCAAGTTCTCGTAAAAGAGCAAAATTTTTAATTTATCAAATTGAAAAGAAATATAAATATAAAGTTATAGGGCATTTGCCTGATGGTTTTAGCTCAGATGAAAAAGTTGAACTTATTGGTAATCGTTGTTCACTTGCTGTTATGAGTTCTTATGCCAGGCTTATTTATGAAGTTTTAGGAAAGCTTTAAATATTCTTTAGGTCCTCCTTTAGGTCTTGCAAAAACTTCTAATTTTAAATCATCAAACAATTTTTCTTTTGCTTTTTGGTATCCGTAGCCTGCAACAATTGCGCCGTTATCTGTGCATAATATTTTTTCAGGAATAAAAATTTTAAAATCATTTTTTGACTCTAAAAATTTTTTTCTTAAATATGAATTTGCAGCAACCCCGCCAGCAATACAAATATTTTTTATTTTCTTTTCTTTGGCAAGCGAAATTGTCTTCTCGTATAAAATATCAATCGCTGAAATCTGAAATCCTTTTACTATTTTTTTTATATCATAATCAGGATTTTTTCTAACAAAATTTATAACAGCAGTTTTAAGTCCGCTATAACTAAAATTGTATATATTTTTTTTATCATTTAAAAGTGCTTTTGGGAATATTACATAATCATTTTTTTTATAATCAGATGCTATTTTGTCAATAATATGACCGCCTGGATAACCCAAATTTAAAAATTTTGCTATTTTATCAAAAGATTCGCCAACAGCATCATCTAAAGTTGTTCCTATAATTTCATATTTAAAAAGCGAGAAAGCCACTAAAAGTAAAGTATGTCCACCTGAAACAATAAGTCCAATATATGGAAATTGTGGTTTAGGATTTAAAAAAAAATTTGCATATAAATGAGCGTATAAGTGATTAACACTAATTAAAGGTTTATTTAAAATAAGAGATAAACTTTTTGCGAATGAAACTCCTACCATTAAAGAGCCAACAAGTCCTGGTTGATTCACAACAGCAATGGCATCTAAATCTTTATAAGAAATTTTTGCATCTTCTAAAGCTTTTTCAAAAATTTTGTTTATTAATTTTGAATGAACTCTTGAAGCTATTTCTGGAACAACGCCATAAAATTTTTTATGATATTCTGTTTGAGTTAATATAACATTTGCTAATATTTTTTCACCATCTTCAACTATGCCAATTGAAGTTTCATCACAGGATGTTTCAATTCCTAAAATTAACATTTTGAAGTGAAAATAAAAATTTAGGGGGACCTTTTAAATTTGTCCCCCTTCTTTAAAAATTTTTTATTGAGAATTACTTTACTTTTTATTAGATTTCTCTTTTATCTGAATATCTTTTTTGAATTCCTCTTCCATTGAAGAACCCGAGAAGTATAAATCTAATCTTTTTCTTAACAATTCTTTTTTCTGCTGAGCATTTGTTTCCATAATTTTCCATTCATTTTCGTCATTAATATCAAATTCGTATTTTACAACTGCTGGCTCATATTCAACTCTAATATCTTTTACATAAGTTATAAAATCGCCACCATATTCTCTTGGAGATTTGTATATTACTATTGAATCAAATTTTAAATATGGTTCATATTGAGGATATAAATGAGGCTTATTAAGTTCGCGTTTTTTAAGTTCTTTTATGAAATCAGGATTTTCCCAGGTCAATTTTTTCCAGCCTTTAAACCATAGACTTCCAAAATTGATGCTTTTGAATTTGCCATCTTGGTCAACCATTCTAACTTCAATTGCGTAATCATAATTTCTACCTGATACCAAAATTGAAACTGATTTAATTGGACCAACATTTCTTAATATTCCGTTTCCTTCTTTTGCATAGAATTCACTTATACCATAGAAAGGATAAACTTGTGCCCAATCGTTTCCGTGTGAGAATTCAAAATTAACTCTTATTCCTAAAGCAGAATTAAATTTAATAACATCCTCTGGAAGTTTAGTAGAATCAACATTTACTATTTTTAAATCAGAAAGGTTTCTGCATTTTGGAATATCGGAATAACCGGATAGTTTAATTCGCCACTTATCAATTTGAAGGTCTTCAGGTAGAGCGGAAAAATCAATAAGAATTTTTTCTGCTGGTTTACCAATTTCAGGTTCACCTGTTGCTTCCTTTTTGGGAGCAGTCTGCTGTTGAGCCTGTGAAAATACTACCCCTAACATTGTAAAGAGAATCAATAGTGTTGAAAATATTCTCTTCCCTGACATTTTAATTCACCTCCTTGTAATTAAAATTATCTATTAACTCTGATACAAAAACCAATTTTATCTCATTTAATTTTAATTTATCAAGTGAATCATAAATTACTTTTGCCGTATTATAACTATTTATATGACCTATTCCAATTGCTTTATTTTTTTTCAAAGCTATTTTTATTAATTTGTCAAATTGTGTTTTAATGTAATCATATTCATCTTTGTTATCAAGGAAAACATCTCTTTCGAGGTATTGAACATTTAAAAATTTAGCAATATTACCTGCAACACTTTTATTAGAAGTTAAACTATCAACAAAGAAAAGATTTTTTTCTTTTAATTTTTTTAAAACAAATTTCATTGTTTTTGCATCAGTTGTAGCTTTACTTCCCTGATGGTTATTTACGCCAACTGCAAATGGAACATTTTTAATAGATTTTTCAATAATTTCTGAAATTTCGTATTCATTCATACCTGTAAGGATTTCACAACTTATACCATTTGCCTTTTCATTTTTTTCGGGTTCCATAGGTAAATGAATCATAACTTCTTTTCCGCTATCATAAATTTTTTTTGCAACTGCAGAAGAATTTGGAAGGCAGGGTAAAACAGAAATAGTTATTTTTTCTGGGATATTTAAAAACTTTTCCAATAATGGACTATTATAACCAGCATCATCTATTATTATTGCAATTTTTCTAAAATTACTTTTTTCATAATTTTTTTGAATAATCTTATTTATTTCAACTGCTACTATTTTGTTTCCTTTGTGGTTTATTTCTAATTGAAAATTTCCATTATTTTTATCTAAATTTAAAATTTTTAATTCACATTTATATTTATTTGCTAATGTTTCAATAATTTTAACAATTTCTTCTAAATTATTAGAAAAAAATATTTTTATTTCCGAATTATTGTTAAATTGAAAAGATATATTTTTATTTTTTAAAGCGAATTGTAATTCGTTATATAAATTTTTAGAATTAAATTTCTCGGATGAATTTTTGTAAATATATATTTCAAGAATTGAGATAAAACCAACAAAGATAAGAATTGTTAATATAAAAAGCAAAAAATTTAAAAATTTTAAACTACCATTTGTTTTCATTTAATTTATCATTTTCCCAAAGTTACTACTTCTACGGCTTTTTTAAGTTGAACATCATCTTCAAGGTCAACAACTGCTTCATTAACTTTTGTCTCATTTATTTTGGATTTTACCAATCTTCTTACTAAATTATAATCGGCATCAATACCTTCAGAATTTAATTCTTTAACTAAGCTATTTAATAATTCAACTTTCTTTTCATTAGGTAATTCAGCGAAGTTTTTATTTTTTTGCAGAAATTTTTCTATGTAATTATTTTTTAAAATCTTTTCAGCCTGCTCAATTTCATTCTTTTTTAATTTAGGAGTTTTAACTTCAATATCAGGGTGAATGCCTTCTTTATCAATACATACTCCTGATGGGGTATAGTATCTTGCAGTGGTAATTGCAACTGCGAGGTTATTTCCTAATTCTCTAACTGTCTGGACTACTCCTTTACCAAAACTTTTTTCACCTACAACAATTGCCCTTTTATTATCTCTTAAAGCTCCCGTAACAATTTCTGAAGCAGAGGCACTACCTTCATTTATTAAAACTACCATTGGAACATTATTGCAATAAGAAATACTTGATGCCCTATAAATATTATTTTGCTCTGAAATTCTTCCTATAGTTGATACTATTTCTCCTGAATCTAAAAATAAATCAGATACTTTCCAGGCAGTGTAAAGTAAACCACCTGGATTATTTCTTAAATCTAAAACAATTCCATCTATTTTAGAATCTTCATAATTTTTTAATATCTTTTCAAGTTCAGAAGGAGTATCTTCAGCAAAATTTACTATACGTATATAACCAATTTTTTTATTTTTAAAATCAATCTCTTTTGAGAATACACTTTTGACATTTATAATTTCTCTTGTAATAATAAAATCTTTTGGTTCTTTGAATTCATCACGCATTATTGTTAATTTAACTTTTGTTCCTGGGGTTCCTCTTATTTTTGATACAGCAGTATTCAAATCCATTCCCTTTGTTGGTTCATCATCTATTTTTAGAATTATATCATTAGGCAAAAGTCCTGCTTTTTCAGCCGGTGTTCCAGCCATAGGAGCTATTATAGTAAGATTATCGTTTTTAATAGTTATCACAAATCCTGCGCCACCAAACTTGCCCTCTGTTTCTACTTTTAATTCATTATAACTTTCTTCTCGCATAAAGCGGGTATAAGGGTCTCCTAATGAAGCAAGCATACCATCAATTGCACCATATATCAATTTCGGTGGGTCAGGCTCTTCAACATAAGTTTCTTTAACTAAACTTAAAACCTGATTGAAAAGTTCTAAATTTTTGTATAGTTTGTCATTTGCAATTCCTTTATAAAATTTTAAAGTAGCAATCCATAAAATTATCAGAATTGCCAGGGCTGTAATCCAATATTTTCTTTCTTTTTTAAACATAAATTTTCACCTCCCAAAAATTTTATTTTCTGCCACTCGGCTTATAACAATAACGACATCCGTGAATTATAACTTTCGGCCGGCTTTCGCCTTCATACATCTCAGCATATATACTATCATTTTCACCAAGTTCACTTCCGCATAATGGACAAAAACGTTTCTTTAACCCTTGCTCAGAATTTTTATTCTCTCTTTTCTTACTTTCTGTTTCATTAAAATTTTCTTTCTCTATATCAACTTCTTTTAATTCTATCTTATCTTTAATTGTATGATACTCTGACAATAAATACAAAAATAAAATTACTCCTATTAAAATTCCTATAATAACTAAAAATGTGTTCATCTATTCAAAAATCGTTTTAAATTTAACATATTCCAATATTTTCTATAATTTATCTTACAAGTATTAATATAATCATTAATTTTTAAATAATCAATATTTTTTTTATCCAAATTAAAAATTTTTAAATTAAAAGTTTTAGCAAAATTTTTTAATTTGTTTTCATCTGATATTATAACAAAAGGTTTAAAATATTTCAAACAAATAATTAAAGGATGATAACGCATACTTATAACCAA
>Ga0308390_1000585_pt1 | contig 25780 bp, 24 predicted proteins | sample Hotspr2Sample149_FD_202358 | JGI IMG/M metagenome (GOLD analysis project Ga0308390, IMG submission 202358) | Hot spring phototrophic mat microbial communities from Mushroom Spring, Yellowstone National Park, Wyoming, United States - 20040719_149 ...
GTATCTAAACTTTATTGATGCCAGAGATAGAAACCCCTATTACCATTTGTCAAAGAACATATTTGCTCTTTCTCAAAAAATTAAAGTTTTCCACAACTTTTCACTTGACTTTTAATATCAAGCTTTTTTTATAAACTATGCCGAGGGCCGGAGTTGAACCGGCACGGGTGTTACCACCCAACGGATTTTAAGTCCGTTGCGTCTACCAATTCCGCCACCTCGGCATAATTTTAATAAAAATATAAAAAATCATTTTTTAATGTCAACTATTTTTTAAGTTCTTTTATAATTTCAGGTAAAATTGAAAGTGCAGCTTCAATTCTTTTAGCTTTCATTATAGGTCTTGCAGGAATACCAAAAACTATTTTTTCTTCTGATTTAACAACTCTTGAAGTTACTCCTGTTTTTGCGCCTACAATTACATTATCTTCTATAATAGCGTGGTCTGCAATTCCTACTTGACCTGCAAGAATGCAATTTCTACCAATTTTACTACTACCGGAGACACCTGTTTGACCTGCTATAATTGTATTTTCACCTATCTCAACATTATGAGCGATTTGAACGAGATTATCTATTTTAACCCCTTTTCTTATAATTGTTGAACCTATTGTTGCTCTATCAATTGTTGTATTAGCACCAATTTCAACATCATCTTCTATTATAACATTACCAATTTGAGGGATTTTAATATTTTTTCCGTCTCGTTGGATATAACCAAATCCATCGCTTCCTATTACAGTTCCACTATGAATTATAACATTATTTCCTATTGAACAGCCATCGTAAATCGTAACATTTGGATATATAATAACATTTGAGCCGATTTTTACTTTTTTACCAATGTACGAATTTGGGAAAATAATAGAATTATCACCTATAATTGTTTCGGCATTAATAATTACATTCTCCATTATTTGGACATTTTTACCGATTTTAACAGTTTCAGAAATAAGGGATTTTTTTTCTTTTGAAGTTTTAAAAGTTGCTATTGGTTCTTCAAAAAATTTTAGAAGATTTATAAAAGAGATTTCAATATCATCAGAGATAATAACAGATTTTTTGTTTATTTGGAATTCTTTTTTTGTAAGAACTGCATTTGATTTTGAATTTATAACTTTATCAATAAATTTTTTATTTAAAAGAACGACTATATCATTTTCATTAGCTGATTCAGGTTCAGCAATATCATTTATTATTAATTCTGCATCACCTATAATTTGGCAATTTAATAATTTTGCAAGTTCACCTGTTTTAATACTTATTTTTTTATGCATTATTTTTTCTTCTCTTTATATTTTACTTTTAATTCTTCTATAACTTCATCTGTTATATCAAAATCTTTATCAACATATAGAACATAAGTTGATTTATCAATTATTATACTATATCCGTATTTTAAGCTAACAGCCTTTATAACATCTTTAATATCTTCAATTATGGGTTCAATTAATTTTGCTTCTTCTTCTTCAAGTTTTTTATTAGACTGGTCAATAAATTCTTTTAGTTCTATGATTTTTTGTTTAATTTCTAAAGATTTTTTTTCTCGTTCATCTGAATCCCAATTTTTATAATTATTTGAATATTCTGTTTGTAATTTTTTAATTTCTTCTTCTTTTTTAGATTTAGTTGCGAGCATATCAGATTTAAGTTTATTTAAATAATTTTCTGCTATTTTTTTACCTTCAGAGAGTTCAAAAACTTTATTCAGGTCAACGCATCCAATTTTTACAAGTCTTTCTGCTTTTCTTGCATAAGCATTGAAGGAGATTATAATTATGCATAAAGAACTCAAATATATAATTTTTTTCATTGTATTTGCCCTCCTATTTTAGGATTTTAAAATAATCTAATATTTAGATATCAAAAGTCAAGGAAAAAGACAAAGATATTTATAGGGACATTTAAATATTTTGAAACCACTTCACATTTTGATTTAAATAGGAAAAATATATTTTTTCTATTAAGATTATTAAGAGATTCAAAATTAGCCTGTCCTTTGCTTATTATTATATCAGAGGAATTGAAATGGGATAGAAAAATTTTTGAACAATCATTCAAGAAAGTGCCAACCATTTGGCTACCATTAGAAATTATTTGGGCATTTTGTGGAAATTTAATATTTTTAATATCTTTTATTGTAACATCATTGATTACTGGTTTATCTCTAACAGCTATAATTATTTTTAAATTTTTGTAATAACTATTTATTGTTTCAATTAACAATTTATCAAAGATTATTTCACCTGCATTATCAGCGAGCAACATAATTTTATTAGAATTATTTAGAAGTTTTATAAATTTTTTATAATCATCTTTAATGAACTTTAAATTTTCAATTTCTTTTATATGTAAGGAAAAATCAAGAGAGGTTTCAACTCCGTAATCTATAGTGTTTCCGATGGCAGAAAGTTTTAAACTTGTATAAATAGGGTCAGAAGAATTTTTTACAATTTTTTGTAAGATTGGATATATTTTTAAGACTTTTGAGTTGTAATCTTGTTTTAATTTTTTATATGGGTCTTTTATTTTTGCTTTTTTATAAATAATATTATACATAAAAGTTGAATAGTAAGCAGGGGAATTATTATATTTTTTAATTTCACTCAAAAATTTTGATATATCTTTCATTATAGTTATTTTTTTATTTTCTGGTAATTTAATATGAGTCATTAATCTATTAGCCAATTTAAAAAAGCAAGGGAAACATTCAGAAGTCATTTTCATAAAAAATGAAATATAATTTTAATTTTAATTTTGTCAAGTGAATTGTAAAAATATTACTTGATATTAAAAATCTTAAATTTAAATTATAATAAAGTAATAGTTATGAAGAAGAAGATTTTATTTATATTTGGGACGAGGCCTGAGGCTATAAAATTAGCGAGTATAATAAAAGAATTTTACAATAAAGGGGAAAGATTTAAAGTTTTAGTATGTATAACATCTCAGCATAAAGAGATGCTTTATCCATTTTTAGATTTTTTTAAAATTAAAGCAGATTTTAATTTAAACTTAATGAAACCTGCGCAAAGTTTATTTGAGATTACTTCAAAAGGTTTAATAAATATTGAGAGTGTTTTAGACAAAGTAAAACCTGATATAATATTTGTGCAAGGGGATACAAGTAGTGCATTTGTAGGTGCCTTGGCTGGATATTACAAAAGAATTAAAGTTGCACATATTGAAGCAGGTTTAAGGAGTTTTAATAAATTTGCTCCTTTTCCGGAAGAGATGAATAGGGTTCTTATAAGTCATATAGCTGATTATCACTTTGCTCCTACTTTGAAAGAGAAAAAAAATCTTGAAATAGAAGGAATAAAAGATAATGTATATGTAGTTGGGAACACTATAGTGGATGTTTTATTTTATGTTTTAGATATTATTGAAAGAGACAATACGAAATATAATAAATTTTTCAAAAACATTAATTTTAGTAAAAAGGTTATACTTTTGACAGTGCACAGGAGGGAGAATTTTGGTAATTCGCTTAAAGAGATTTGTAATGGGGTAAGGAAATTGGCAAAGCAATTTAAGAATGAAATAGAAATAGTTTTTCCTGTTCATTTAAATCCCTATATTAGGAAAGAGGTATTTAAAATTTTAGGTGAAGAGAGTAACATTCATTTAATGGAGCCACTAAATTATCCATATTTTATATGGTTATTGAAGTCAGCTCATTTTGTTTTAACAGATTCAGGGGGCATTCAGGAAGAAGCTCCATATTTAGGCAAACCGGTTTTAGTTATAAGGGATGTTACTGAGAGATTGCCAACAGGTATTGGGAAAAAATTTTTTAGAGTTATAGGACGAAGTAGTGAAAATATAATTAAAGAATCAGAGAAATTAATTTATGGCAAATGGTATTACAATAATAAAAGATTAAACTTATTTGGTGATGGCAAGGCTTCTAAAAGGATAGGGGATATAGTTGAAAAAATTTTGTAAATTTATGTTTACTTTTATATATTTTAAAATTAAAATAGAAATAGGAGTAAATATTTAGTAAAATAAGAATTTGAAACAAGGAGTATTAAATATGAAATTAAAAAAATTAAATTTAATTTTGGATTTTTTTATTTTTAGTTTTTCTTTATATTTTAGTTTATTATTAAAATTTAAAGGTAATATTCCTGAAGCACAATTTTTAATATTTTTACATAGTTTTGTTTTTATTGCTTTCTCCAAAGTTATAATTTTTTACTTTGGAAGGATTTACAAAATAATTATTAAATATATGCAAACTTACGATGTAATACGTTTTCTTTATATTAATTTTTTAGCTTTTTTAATTTTTATGTTTTCAAATTATATTGGGAATTTTATAGCACACAAATTTTTATACCCGAGGAGTGTTATTATAATAGATTTAATTTTAAGTTTTTGTTTCACATTGGGTATTCGTTATATAGAAAAGTTCATACTATATAAAAATAAATTATCAGATAATGAATCTAAAAGAGTTAAAAGATGTTTGATTATAGGAGCAGGTGAGGCTGGTAATATAGTTTTAAGGGAGATAAGAAATCATCCTGAAGCTAAAATAAAAGTTATTGGTTTTATTGATGATGATAAAAACAAAATAGGATGTAGTATTGGTGGAAAGTTAGTTTTAGGTGATAGGAGTAAGATAGTTGAAATTGTAAAGAAGAAAGGAATTGATTTAATAATAATAGCGATTCCGTCAGCAAGCAAGAAAGATATAAATGATATTATAAATATTTGTGAAAAAACAAATGCCAAAGTTAAAATAGTGCCTTCCACTATAGAGATAATAAAAGGAGATGTTAAATTTGAGCAGATTCGTGATATAAATATAGAGGATTTATTAAGCAGACCTGAAATTAAACTTGATATAAAAGAAGTTTCTGAATATATAAGCAATAGAATTGTATTAATTACAGGTGCAGGTGGTTCCATAGGTTCAGAAATTGCTCGGCAGGTAGCTCAATTTTGTCCTCAAAAATTAATTCTTTTGGGCAAAGGCGAAAATAGTATTTTTAATATTCATTTTGAATTATCAAATAAATATAGAGATTTAGAATTATTCCCTGCAATCTGTGATATTCGTGATAGAGATAAAGTGGAGAAAATATTTAAAGAATTTAAACCGGATATTGTATTTCACGCTGCTGCGCATAAGCATGTTTTTTTAATGGAACTTCATCCTGACGAGGCATATAAAAATAATGTTATAGGAACATTAAATTTGGCAGAGGCATCAATAAAGCATAATGTAAAAAAATTTATATTAATCTCTACGGATAAAGCAGTTAATCCTAAATCAGTTATGGGTTTAACAAAGCGAATAGCGGAGAAGATAGTTTTAGGTTATATGAAAAGCAAAAAAAATAATAAAACAAAATTTATTGTGGTTAGATTTGGTAATGTTCTTGCTAGTCGTGGAAGTGTAGTTCCAATTTTTAAAGCACAAATAGAGAAGGGTGGTCCTTTAACTGTAACGCATCCTGAAGTGAAAAGATATTTTATGACTATTCCAGAGGCTGTTCAACTTGTTTTACAGGCTTCAGCAATGGGTAAGGGTGGCGAGATTTTTATATTAAATATGGGTAAAGCTGTAAAGATAAAAGAACTTGCAGAAAAAATGATAAAGCTTTCTGGATATGAGCCGTATAAGGATATTAAAATAGAATATATAGGTTTAAAACCAGGTGAGAAACTTGAGGAGCAACTTTATGAAGAGGATAGAGAAAAAATTTATAAGACGAAATATTCTGAAATATTTAAAGGTGTCCCTTCTGACTTTGATTTTATTAAATTAATGGAACAGATTAATAAATTTAATTCATATATTAAAACAAATAATTTTGATATTGTTAACTACCTTAAAAAGTTAGTTGAGATTTAAAAAATTTCTAAGTTTAAATTTAATTGACATAAAAATGGATTTATGTTATATTGTGATTTTATATGAAAAATGATTTAAAAGCAAGGTTATTAGAATTAGTTAATAAATTTAGCGGAGTTAGAGTTCTTGTTATAGGTGATTTAATGGTGGATGAACATATATTTGGGGAAGTAAATCGTATTTCTCCTGAAGCTCCTGTTCCTGTTGTTTTAGTAAAAAAAGTTAACAGAGTTCCAGGTGGGGCAGGTAATGTTGCAAACAATCTTAATCAACTTGGTGTAAATACTTATATTTGTGGTGTTATTGGTAAAAATGATGAATATGGCAAATTTTTGATTAAATATTTTAAAAAAAATGGAATAAACTCTGATGGTTTGTTTTTTTCCGATAAAAAGGGAACAATTGTTAAGACAAGAATTATAGCTCATCAACAGCAACTATGCAGAGTTGATAGAGAAGATAGTTTACCAATTGATGAAAAAATGGTAAAAGAGATTATAAAATATGTGAAAAGAATTATTAAAGAAATTGATGCTATTTTGTTATCCGATTATAGAAAAGGAGTTTTAATTCCAGCGTTAATAACAGAGATAATAAAAATTGCAAATGATAATTCAAAAATAATTTCAGTTGACCCAAAAGTTGAGCATTTTATGTATTACAAGAATGTTGATTTAATTACGCCTAATCATTATGAAGCGTCAGACGGAATAAAAATGAAGATAAATAATCAAGAGGATGTATATAAAGTTGGGAAAGTTATAATGAAGAAGCTAAATTTAAAGAGTTTAATAATAACTCAATCAAAAGATGGAATGACAGTATTTGAGAAGAATAAAAAGCCAAGGCATATTCCTACAAATGCTCTACAAGTTTATGATGTTACAGGCGCAGGGGATACTGTTATAAGTGTTGCTACAGCTTCATTAGCAGCGAAGGCTGATATTTTGGAATCTGCGATTTTAGCAAATTATGCTGCTGGGATTGTTGTAGGTAAAGTAGGAACAGCCCCGGTAACTAAAAATGAACTATTAACAGTTTTAGAAAAATTATGAATCGTGCAATTTTTCTTGATAGAGATGGAACTATAAATGAGGATACGCATTATCTTAGTCATCCTTCGCAGTTGAAGATATTACCTAATTCAATTGAGGGTTTAAGAAAATTACAGGAAGAGTTTCTATTAATTATAGTTTCCAATCAATCTGGTGTTGGGAGGGGATATTTTACTGAAAAAGATTTAAAAAAAATAAATAATAAACTTATAAAAGATTTAAAAAGTGAAGGTGTAAAAATTACTAAGATTTATTATTCGCCATATTACAAAGATTCAAAAATTCCAAAATATCGCGAAGGTGAATTTTTTAGAAAACCAAATCCTGGAATGTTATTAAAAGCTGCGGAGGAATTTAAAATTGATTTATCAGCTTCTTGGATTATTGGAGATAAAGAAACGGATATTTTAACTGGTATAAATGCTGGTTTGAAAGGTTTTATCTATATAAATAATGGACCAAAGGAGAAATTAACTGTTAAGCCAACTAAAATAGTTAAAAATATAAATGAGGCAGCTGAATGGATATTAAAAAAAGAATCAAAAGTTTTAAAAAATTATAATAGATTAAAAGAGATAGTTGAAAAATTAAGAAAAGCAGGAAAAAAGATTGTTACGACTAATGGAGTTTTTGATATATTACATATTGGGCACATAAGGTATTTAAATGAAGCGAAAGAATTTGGAGATGTTCTTATAATAGCAATAAATAGTGATGAATCAGTAAAAAAGATAAAAGGTTCGGATAGACCTATAAATTCTGAATTTAGCAGGGCTGAAGTTTTATCAAATTTAAGGGCAGTTGATTATTGTGTGATTTTTAATGAAACTGACCCAAGGAAGTTGCTTTCAATTATAAAACCTGATATTCATATAAAAGGTGGAGATTATAAATTAGAAGATATTATTGAACGAAAAATTGTTGAAAAAAATAATGGCAAAGTAATTATAATACCATTTATTAAAGGTTTTTCTACGACCAAAATTATTACGAGGATAAAAGGGAAATGAAAGTAATAGCGGTTATACCTGCAAGGCTTGGCTCTACAAGGTTAAAAGAGAAGATGATTAAGAATCTTTGTGGCAAACCGCTTGTATGGTGGACATATCAAAGGGCAATAAAAAGTAATGTTTATGATGTGATTATTGCAACGGATTCAATTTTAATAAAAGATATTTTAGAAAAAAATGGTTGTAAAGTTATTATTACAAAAAAAAGTCACAAATGTGGAACCGAAAGAATAGCCGAGGTAAGTAGAAAAATTTTTGCTGATTTTTATATAAATGTTCAAGGGGATGAACCTTTAATAAAGCCTGAAATTATAAATTTAATTATAAAATATATAAAAAAACATCCTGAATCTGAGATTGTAACAGTTAAAAAATTAATAAATAATGAATCCGAAATTTTTAATCCTAATGTTGTTAAAGTTGTTACTGATAAAAATAATAATGCATTATATTTTTCAAGGTCTCCAATTCCATTTAATCGTGATAATATAAAAAACATAAAATATTATAAACATCTTGGAATTTATTGTTATAAAAATTTAGTTCTTCAAAAGATTGTAAAATTAAAAGAAAGTGAACTTGAAAAAACAGAAAAGCTTGAGCAATTAAGGTGGCTTGAAAATGGATTTAAAATAAAAGTTTTAGAAACCAAATATGATACTATTTCAGTTGATACAGAGGAAGATTTTAAGAGGGTTGAAGATATTTTAAAGAAAAACTTAACTTAAATGAAAAAATATATTTATTTGTTTTTAATGTTTTTATTATTTTTTAATTCTTATTGGAGACCGCTTAATCAAAGTGAAATAAAATATTTAAGGGAAAAGATTGTAGAAACTGCTATTTCATTTATTGGTAAAAGAAGTATAATTGTAAATAATAGGAGATACAATTTTGATTGCTCTTCATTTGTATTGGCTGTAATGGAAGCTAATAGAATAAAAATATTTGAGAAACAGGCGGTAAAGATAAGTGGTGCAAATGGAGTTAGAATTATATATGAGACCTTAAAAAAGTATAATAGAATTTTTAAAAATTTTAAATTAGCTAATAAAGGCGATTTAATATTTTTTAATAATACTTATGATAAAAATATGAACGGGCTATGGGATGACATACTTACACACATAGCAATTGTTGTAGGAATTGATAAGTTTGATACAATAAAATATATTCATATAAGCGGGAGAGGAGTTGAGTATGGATATTTAAATCTTAAATTTCCTGATAAATATAGTTATAATGGTGAAATTATAAATTCATTTTTAAGACGAGGAAGAAATATTGAAATCTCACCGAAATTTTTATCATCTAATTTGTTTTTTTGTTTTGGAACAATTTTTAAATGAAATTTATATGTGACAATAATTTAGGCAAACTGGTTAGGCATTTAAGAATTGCGGGTTTTGATACAATTGAAAATAAGTCGCATAACTATAATGAAATTTTAGAAAAGGCATTAAAAGAGGATAGAGTTATTATAACAAGAGATAACAAATTTATAAATATTATAGAGAAAAAAGATTTGAATTTAAAATTTATAAAATTGAATTCAGTTAAAGTTGAAGATCAATTGAAAGAGGTATTTAAAAAATTTAGTATTAAGGTTTCAATTGAAAATATGTTTACGAGGTGTCCATTTTGTAATGAGTTTTTAGTGAGTTGCAATAAAGAAGATTTACGGAAGAAAGTTCCAGAGCATACTTTTTCTGTTCAAAATGAATTTTGGATTTGTTTATTATGTAAAAGAATCTATTGGGCAGGAAGTCACTGGCAACGGATTATAAATAAGTTTAGAAAAATTTTAAAATAAAAGGGGGAAATTTATGAGGGACTATAATTTTGCAAAAAAATTTAAATGTATAAAATGTGGCTCTGAATATAAAATTGAGCCCAATATTTATAATTGTCCTAAATGTAAAGGGAACTTGGATATAGAATATGAATATGATGCGATTTCAAGGGTATTAAGTAAAGAGGTTTTAAGAAAAAGAGATGATTTTTCAATTTTCAGGTATAAAGAATTTTTTCCTGCTAAGTTTGATATAGAAAAATATAACAAATTGAATATAGGTTGGACACCATTGTATAGAAGTGAGATATTAGGTGAGGTGATAGGTTATAAAAATTTTTATATAAAAGATGATACTAAGAATCCCTCTGCTTCATTTAAAGACAGAGCCAGCATAATGGCGATAATAGATGCTATTGAATCCGGTAAGGATTTAATAATAGGGGCGTCCACAGGTAATGCTGCTTCTTCGCTTGCCTGTCTTTCAGCTTCTTTAGGAATTAAAAATTTAATATTTATTCCACAAACTGCTCCCAAAGCAAAAGTTGCCCAACTTTTAATATTTGGCGCAAATCTTGTTATGGTTAAAGGCAATTATGATAATGCATTTGAACTATCATTAAAAGTTACGGGAAAATATGGATTTTATAATAGGAATACAGGTTTCAATCCATTTACCCGCGAGGGTAAAAAAACTGTTTCTTATGAAATCGTGGAGCAACTTAATTGGGAAGTTCCAGATTATGTTTTTGTTCCAGTTGGAGATGGTAATATTATAAGTGGAGTATGGAAAGGATTTAAGGATTTATACAATGCGAATTTAATTACAAATCTTCCGAAAATAATAGGAGTTCAATCTGAATTATCATCTGCAGTTAGTGATGCTATAATAGAGCGAAGGGAGATAAAAGCAGTTAAAGCTACTACAATTGCGGATAGCATTTCAGTTGACTTTCCTCGTGATGGCGATGCAGCAGTTAAAGCTATAGTTGAATCTAATGGTTTTCCAATAAAAGTAAAAGATGAAGATATTCTTAAAGCACAAAGTTTACTTGCAAAATATAGAGGTATTTTTGCCGAGCCTGCTGGAGCAACTTCTCTTGCGGGTTTAATTAAAGCTTTAAATAATAATTTGATTGAAAAATCAAAAATTTCTGTTATACTTGTTACAGGTAGCGGTTTGAAAGATATTGATTCTGTTTTGAAAAATTTAAAGGAACCAGAAAAAATTGAACCATCAATAGAAGAATTTGATAAAATAAAAGGCAACTTTTTAAAATGAAAAGAATTACAATATTAATATTGATTACTTTAATATTAAATTGCACAAAAAAACATAAAGTTGAAATTAAGAAGGAAATTGAGAATAGTAATATAATTACAAATAAGCAAACTAATTATATGACGCCACAAAAATTTTTTGAAATAAATATTAAAATTTCAAAAATAACTAAAAAATATAATGAAATGATTAATAAATCTTCTCCCGAGGAAGCAGAAAGGTTGTTAAATGAATTAAATAAAATGATTGGTGAAATTTATAATTCTTATAATACTTCAGAAGAAGAGATGAATAATTATGCTGAAAGGCATTATAAAGAAATAGATGAATATTTAAAAAATCATAAAGAATTAGAAAACGAATTAGAGATTGAGAGGTGAAAAAATTATTATTGCCAATATTATTTCGTTTTTAGCTATTCTTTTGGTTGTTTACATTTCAACAATTTCTCATGAATTAGCGCATGGTTTTGTGGCTTATAAATTAGGTGACCCAACAGCTAAATTCGCAGGCAGATTAACTTTCAATCCTTTAAAGCATATTGACTTAATTGGAACAATTTTACTTCCAATTATGCTAAAAATTGCTGGTTTTATACCATTAATAATATTGAAACCAGTTCCAATTAATCCTGCATTTTTTAGAAATCGCAACATTGATAGCATAAAAGTTGCTTTGGCAGGTCCTTTTATAAATTTGTTTTATGTATTTATAACTGCAATAATTATAAGAATCTCACTTAATATAAATACAATTTCAAATTCAATTCTATTTAAAATTTTTGTTTATTATTTTGGTATATGGATTATAATGATAAATTTGATATTAGCTTCTTTTAATCTTATTCCTTTCCCACCACTTGATGGTTCTTGGGTTATTATTTCTATTTTGCCTTTAAAAGCTAAATTGTTTTATGAAAAAATTAAAACATATATAATTATATTATTTCTTGTTTTAATTGTGACAGGGAAATTAAATTTTATTTTTAATTTCTTGCTAAAATTTTTTAAATCTCTTACTTTAAAATTAATTGGATTATAATTTTTTCCTTTAAATCATTTGCTTGTTGACATCTAATTATTAAACAATATAATTTATTGAAAATATTAACATAGGAATTTAAAAAATGAAATTAAACGAATTAAGCGCTTTAGAACTTCTTAAACTTTTAAAAGAGGGTGAGGTTTCAAGTTATGAGATAACAGATGCTGTGTTTAAAAGGATAGAGGAGCGCGGATTTATAAATGCCTATATAAATATTTTTAGAGGAGAAGCTTTAAGAAATGCCAGCAAAATAGATGAACTTTATTTAAATAAAAAGATAAATGATTCACAGATAATTGCGGGTATTCCTATTGCTGTAAAAGATAATATTTGTTATAAGGGGTATCCTACGACTTGTGGTTCAAGGATATTATCAAATTTTATTTCGCCGTATGATGCGACTGTTGTTAAAAAGATAGAAGATGGTGGAGGAATAATAATTGGTAAAACAAATATGGATGAATTTGCGATGGGTTCATCAAATGAGACATCATTTTTTGGTCCTGTTTTAAATCCGCATCATACGGAATATGTTCCGGGCGGGTCCTCAGGTGGCTCAGCGGCTGCTGTTGCTGATTTTCAAGCAATATTTGCGATAGGCTCAGATACAGGCGGTTCAATTCGTCAGCCTGCTTCTTTCTGCGGTATAGTTGGATTAAAACCAACTTATGGACTTGTTTCAAGATATGGACTTGTGGCATTTGCATCTTCTCTTGACCAGATAGGTCCTATGGCAAGAACTGTAAAAGATTGCGCTTTGCTTCTTAATGTTATTACAGGATATGACCCCAAAGATTCAACCTCAGTTAATATTTCTAAAATTGATTATCTTTCTGAAATTGAAAATTTTGAGCCTAAGAATTTTAAAATTGGTCTTCCAAAAGAGTATTTTATAGAAGGCATTGACCCTGAAGTAAAAAAAGCAATTGATAAAGTAATAAAAGAATTAGAAAAAGAAAAATTTATAATAGAAGAAACTTCATTACCGCATACTGAATATGCTGTTGCTGATTATTATATTATTGCGCCAGCTGAAGCATCTTCTAATTTAGCAAGATACGATGGAATAAAGTATGGTTTTAGAATTGAAAAAGAATATATATCAAATCTTATTTCATTATATTTTGAAACAAGAAGTAAAGGATTTGGTGATGAGGTTAAGAGGCGAATACTTATTGGAACATATTCGCTTTCATCAGGTTATTATGATGCTTATTATTTAAAAGCTTTAAAAGTTAGGAGGCTTATAAAAGAGGATTTTGATAAAGCATTTGAGAAATATGATTTTTTAATAACGCCGACTTCTCCTACAACTGCTTTTAAAATAGGAGAAAAAGTTGATGACCCACTTAAAATGTATTTATCAGATATATTTACAATTTCTGCCAATCTTGCAGGATTACCAGCGATTTCTGTCCCAATTGCTAAGTCAAAAGAAAATTTACCAATAGGACTTCAGATTCTTGCCCCCCATTTTCAGGAAAAAAAATTATTGCAAATATCTTATTTTATTGAAAACATAGTTAAAGAAAAGGAGTTTTTGAAAAATGGAATTTGAACCTGTTATCGGACTTGAAGTTCATATTCAACTTAATACTTCATCAAAGATATTTTGTAATTGTTCAACGAAATTTGGTGAAAGGCCCAATTCAAATGTATGTCCTGTATGTCTTGGACTTCCAGGTGTGCTTCCTGTTTTAAATAAAGAGGTATTGAGAAAGGCAATTTTAGCAAGTCTTGCTTTGAACTGTTCAATATCTAATTTTAGTAAATTTGATAGAAAACATTATTTTTATCCGGACCTTCCGAAAAATTATCAAATTTCACAATATGATTTACCTCTGGCTAAAAATGGTTATATAATAGTGAATAACAAAAAAATAAGAATAAAGAGAGTTCATATGGAAGAAGATGCTGGTAAACTAATTCATTCTGAAGACTCGCCTTATAGCTATGTTGATTTTAATAGGACAGGGGTTCCTTTAATAGAGATTGTAACTGAGCCTGACATAAATTCGCCATCTGAAGCTTATATGTTTTTGAATATTTTGAAAAACAGGATGAAATATATTGAAGTTTCTGATTGTAATATGGAGGAAGGCTCTTTAAGATGCGATGCCAATATTTCTGTTAGAGTAAATGGTTCAGATAAATTAGGTGTAAAGACTGAGATAAAGAATATGAATTCATTTAGAGCGGTTGAGAAAGCTTTAGAATATGAATTTAAGCGTCAGGTTGAGTTAATAAAATCAAATCAAAAGATTGAACAGGAAACAAGATTATGGGATTCTATAAATGAGATAACAATTTCAATGCGTTCAAAAGAAGAGGCTCATGATTACAGATATTTTCCTGAGCCGGATTTACCGCCAATTATAGTTGAAAAGGATTTTATTGAGAAGTTAAAAGAAACACTTCCTGAAATGCCCGATGAAAAGTTTAAAAGATATGTTGAAGATTTAAATATTCCACCTGCTAATGCTGAAATATTAATTACAGATAAAATTATGGCTTCATTTTTTGAAAATTGTTGTGCTATTTATAATAATTATAAAAGCATATCAAACTGGATTATTAGCGAAATTATTCAATATCTTAATAAAAATAAGATAGAATTTATTGAGCTTAAAAATTTAAAGCCTGAAAATTTTGTTGAACTTGTTAAACTTGTTGATGAAGGTAGAATTACCAGCAGAGTGGCAAAAGATATTTCGGTCAAAGTTATAGAGGAAGGAATTTCACCATTAAAATTAGTAAGTGAAAAAGAATTAACTCAATTAAGTGATGCAAAAGAAATTGAGAAATTAGTTGATGAAGTAATAAATACAGAGTTAGATGCAGTTAAAAAATATAAAGAAGGCAAGAAAAATATTTTAAGTTATCTTGTTGGTCAAGTAATGAAAAAGAGCCAGGGCAGGGCTAATCCTAAATTAGTAGCTGAACTTTTTGAAAAGAAATTATAAGTGGAGTGCGAGAAAATGATTTATGTAGGTGTGATTGGAGGTTCAATTGCGGATGAAAAAAATTTAAAAATTGCTTATGAGGTTGGTAAATACATAGCAGAGAACGGGTGGATTTTAGTTTGCGGAGGTCTTACAGGTGTAATGGAATCTGCTGCAAAAGGTGCATTTGAAAATAATGGGACTACAATCGGGATTTTGCCAGGCTCTGATAAAAATAGTGCAAATAAATATATAAAATTTCCTATTGCAACAGGACTTGGTATAGCAAGAAATTATATTATTATTCAAAGTTCAGATATTCTTATAGCAATTAATGGTAGTTATGGAACCTTAAATGAGATAAGTGCATCTTTAAATTTAAAGAAAAGAGTTATAGCAATAAATTCTTGGAAACTTGAAAAAGCCGGGGTAGTAGATAAAAATCTTTTTTATGAAGCAAGCACACCAGAAGAAGCAATTTCAATTGCGAAGAGGTTTATAAATGGAACATAAACCATTTGTTCATTTGCATACTCATTCACATTACAGCATTCTTGATGGTGCAATAAAGATAAAAGACCTTGTTAAATATGCTGCTTCAATGAAATTTCCTGCTATTGCTTTAACTGACCATGGGAATATGTGCGGTGCAATTGAGTTTTATAAAACAGCAACAGAAAATGGTGTTATACCTATAATTGGAATAGAATTTTATATTACGGACAGTTTGCGTCAAAAAAAAAGAGATGAAATTTATCATTTAGTTTTACTTGCAAAAAATAGTGAAGGATATAAAAATTTAATTGAACTTACAACAAAAGCATATCTTGAAGGATTTTATTATGAACCAAGAATTGATAAAGAGATATTAAAAAAACATTCAAAAGGTTTAATAGCACTTTCTGCTTGCATAAATGGTGAAGTTGCCCAACATATATTAAAAGAGAATTTTATAAATGCTGAAAAGTCTGCTTTTGAATATAAAGAAATATTTGACGAAGATTTTTATCTTGAAATTCAATATCATAATCTTCCGGAAGAAAAAAAAGTAATAAAAGAAATGTTAAAAATTTCTAAAAATTTATCAATTCCACTTGTGGCTACAAATGATGTTCACTATTTAACAAAAAATGATTATGAAGCTCATGATATTTTATTATGTTTACAAACTCAAAAGAAGGTTGATGACCCTGACAGGTTAAGATTGAAATTTAACGAATTTTATTTAAAAAGTTATGAAGAGATGGTTTCTATTTTTTCAGAAATTCCTGAGGCTTTAAAAAATACTATTGAGATAACAGAGAAATGCACGGGGTATAATTTAGAATTTGAAAAGTATAAAATGCCTAAATTTGATATACCTGAAAATTTGTCACCTGACGAATATCTTGAGCAACTTGCTAATGAGGGTTTAAAAAAAAGATTTCCCGATAGCTACAAAGAAAAATTAGAGCAACTGAATAAAGAGCTTGAAATAATAAAAAAGATGAAGTTATCAGAATATTTTTTAATTGTTCAGGATATTGTTTCATTTGCTCGTAAGAATAACATTATGATAGGGCCTGGAAGGGGGTCGGCTGCAGGAAGTTTGCTTTCTTATGTTTTAGGTATAACTAATATTGACCCTATTAAATATGGACTTTTTTTTGAAAGATTTCTTAATCCTGAAAGAGTTTCAATGCCTGATATTGATATTGATGTTGAGGATACAAGACGAGATGAAGTAATAGAATATATAAAGAATAAATATGGTAAAGAACGCGTAGCGCAGATTGTAACATTTGGAACTTTCAAAGCAAAAGCCGTTGTAAAGGGTGTCGCAAGAGCATTAGGAATAAGTTTTGAAGAATCAAACGCTATTACAAAGTTCATCGAATATGATAATTTAATTGATTGTTGGAATAATACGCCGCAACTACAAGAGATAATTAACAGTAAATCTGAATATAAAAAAATGTGGGAACTTTCATTAAAATTAGAAGGGCTTATTTCAAATATAGGAACGCACGCCGCAGGAATTGTAATATCAGACAAAAATCTTATAAATTATGTTCCCCTAATGTATCAAGCAAAAAATGAAAATATACTTACTCAATATGATATGGACACTTTAAAAGAAATTGGACTTCTAAAAATTGATATCTTGGGACTTAACACTTTGACTATAATAAAAGATACCATAAAACAAATAAAAGAGACAGAAAATATTGATATTGACATAGATAAAATTCCACTGGATGATAAAAAGACTTTCCAACTATTGCAGGAGGGAAATACATTAGGAATTTTTCAAGTTGAGTCAAGCGGAATGCAGTCTCTTATTAAAAAAGCGAAACCAACTCAATTTTCAGATATATCTATTTTAATTGCTCTTTATAGACCAGGACCTTTAAGAGCTAAGATGGACGAGATGTTTATAAATAGAAAAAATAAAACTGAACCTGTAACATATATTCATAATTCATTAAAACAAATATTAGCTGAGACTTATGGAGTTATAGTTTATCAAGAACAAGTTATGAAAATAGCACAAATTATTGGAGGATTTACACTTGGTCAGGCAGATATAATTAGAAGGGCTATGGCAACAAAAGACCCGGAAGAAATGGACCAGCAAAAAGAAATATTTTTAAAAGGAGCCGAGAAAAATAAATTTCCTAAGGAATTAGCTGAAAAAATATTTTTTGATATTGCACAATTTGCTGAATATGGTTTTAATAAATCTCATAGTGTTTCTTATGCTTCGCTCACTTACCAAACAGCATATTTGAAGGCAAATTATCCTTATGAGTTTATGGCTTCTTTATTAACAAGTGCAGCTGAGAAGAAAAATGACCCTGATAAACTTTCTCAATATATTCAACACGCTAAACAATTAAATATTGAAATTAGGCCCCCGGATGTTAATTCATCTGATATATTTTTTAAAGCCGTTAAAATTGACCAAAATAAAAAAGTTATACTATTTGGATTAAATGCATTAAAAAATATAAGTTCAAACACAGTTAAAAAGATTGTTGAAGAAAGAGAAAAAAATGGACCATACAAAGATATTTACGATTTTTTTAAAAGGATACCATCAAATATATTTAATAAAAAAGATATTGAAAGTTTAATTAAATCAGGTGCTTTTGATTCGCTTAATGTTAAAAGAAGAGCTCTTTATGAAAATTACAATTTAATTATAAAAATGGTTGAAAAGCAAGAAAATAAAAATCAACTTGGTTTATTTGCTGAGGAGAAATTTAATAATATAAATTTTGATAATTCACCTGAATGGGATTTGGACGAAAAACTTAAATATGAAAAAGAGATTATTGGTTATTATTTTTCAGGACATCCTTTTGATAAATATAAATCACTTATTAGAAAAAATATTACAGCAGATATTTCAAAGATAAAAAATTTTTCAACAGGTGAAATAGTTAAAATAGCAGGTATTGCGACAAAGATAAAAATAAAATCAAATAAAGATGATAAAAAAATAAAAACTTGTAAATTTATACTTGAAGATAAGAAGGATAGTATAGAGGTAATTGCTTTAGGAGATGTTTATGAGAAATTTGCAGATGTAATAAAAGAGAATGAAATTTTATTCATAAAGGGGAATTTAAATAAGAAGGGCAATGAAATTAATTTTTATGCAAAAGAAATTTTGCCATTAGAAGAGGTTGAGAAGTCAACTACAAAGAGTGTTCATATAAAAATTCCATATAATTATTTAGGTGATGAAAATGTTTTAAATAAAATAAAAGAGATTTTAATAAATAATAGAGGAGATTCAGAAGTTGTTTTACATTTTGTTAATGAAAAGAAAAAAATTTTAATAAAACCTGACCCAGTCTTTTCTGTTAATCCTACGGATAAGTTTTTAAATCAATTAAAAAATATTTTAGGTGAAGATGCCATCTCATTGGACTAAATATTTTCAAATATTCTTTCTTGGAATTTTTACGAGTATAACGCAAATACTTCTTTCAAGGGAATTTTATTCAACTTTTTCGGGTAACGAACTTTCTATTGGGATATTACTTGCTTTTTGGCTTTTAGGGTCTGGTATTGGAAATTTAATCTCAAAAAAATATATAAAAAATTTTTACAAAACTTTTAAATACTTGTTCTTTTTTAATTTGCTTTATTTTTTATTGATTTTATTAGTTTTGAGAAGATTTAGATTACTTTTCAATTTTTCACCGGGAGAAATAATTAATATTTTTTATATACTATTATTTTCTATTTTTTTTATATTCCCATATTGCTTAATATGGGGCATTTCATTTGCCACTCTATTTTTCTTACTTAAAGAAGAAAATGTCAAATATCCTGAAAGTAAAATTTATTTCATAGAAACTCTTTCAGCTACATTCGGTTCAATACTTGCTACTTTCTTTGCAATAAAGTATTTTTCAGCTTTTACTTTAATAGGATGTTTACTAATAGTTTATTCAATTTTTTATTTGATTTCGTTTAAAGATTCATTTCTTTTTTTTAGGGATTTAGTATTTATAATTTTGATTTTGATATTTAGTAGTTTTTTAATATTTTTTTCTAAAAGAATAAATTATAGCACAGAGAAATGGAGAATTGGTAATTTTGAAATAAAAAAGATTATAGAATCTTATTATGGAAAAATTTTAATAACTCGTCAGGGTAAAAGTTATGCATTTTATGAGAATGGTGTTTATCTTTTTTCAATAGATGATGAAATTTCGCCCCAGATTGATGTTTCTATTCCTTTGTCGCAGGCCAAGAAAGTTGAAAATATTCTAATTTTCGGAGAGAATTATAGATTATTAAGTGAACTTGTTAAAAATACCAATGTAAAATTTATACTTTTGGTATCATTAGACCCGCAAATTGTTTGGGAAGAAGAAGTTATTATTAAAACAAATTATTTTAAGCATTCAAAAGTTTTAATTTTATTTGGAGATGTAAGATACTATATTAAAAAAATTAGAAAAAAATTTGATATTATTATTTCTACTATTCCAGACCCGCTAAATTTACAATTAAATAAATATTATACAAAAGAGTTTTTCCAATTGTTAAAAAATAGATTGAGTGAAAATGGGGTTTTATATTTTAGAATATCTTCATCTGAAAATTTTATAAGTAAACCGCAAGGGATGCTTTTAGGTTCAATTTATAATACTTTAAAAGCTTCTTTTGAAAATATTATTGTCTTGCCTGGAGATTCAAATTACTTTTTAGCTTCAATCTCATTTCAAAATTTAACTACAAATAATAAGCAAATTTATGAAAATTACAAAAATAATGGTGGTTCATCTGATTATTTTTTAAATTATTTTGTGCCCTTTAATTTTGATAAATTTAAAATAAATTCCCTTATGAATTCTATTGACTTTAATACAAAGTTAAATACAGATTTAGCTCCAATTACATATTTTTATAATTTAAAACTATGGAGCACATATTTTAGCAGTGATTTAAAAAATATATTTTTTAAACTTTATAATATAAAATTTGAAATAATTCTTTTTATATTATTAATAATCTTTACAATTCTTTTTATTACTCTTAAAAATAGAGATTCTTTAATATTATTTTCAATTTCCAATATAGGTTTTATAGAAATTTCGCTTGAATTATTTGTAATATTTATTTATCAAATAATTAGAGGTTATCTTTATGCTAATATAGGGATAATATACTCCTCATTTATGTTGGGGCTTTCGCTTGGAAGTTTCTTATATACTAAATTAAAATTAGAGAATAAAAAAATTTTTTTAAATATCCAGTTTATTTATATATTCATACCATTGGGCTTATATTTTATTTATAAATTTGTTGAAATTATAAATTTTGAATTTTTGAAAGACATAATTTTTATATTAACTGTTTTATTTTTTAGTGTATTAAGCGGACTTCAATTTCCAGTGGCAGTTTCCCTATATAGGGATGAGAAATTCGCGGTTGGCAGGATAAACTCTTTTGACCTTATATTCTCTTCTTTTGCTGCTTTATCTTTTTCTATTTTTTTTGTTCCACTCTTTGGTTTTTTAAAACTTTTAATCATTTTAACTTTGATTGCTTTTTTTTCTTATATTATAATTAAATTTAAATTTTAACTCTATTTTTCCTCTTTCTTAATTTCATTTAATTTTGATTTGAAAAGTTGTTCCAATTTTTCTTTCTTTTCTTTTTCATATTCTAATTGCTCTTTTATTTTTTCTTCTGATTCAAGTTTATCTTTTTTATATTTTTCAAATGCATCTTTAAATCTATCTCCTGTGCTTTTTTCTATAAGGGGCTTTCTAACTTCAACTACTTCACCAGTTGAACGATTTATTATTAGTATAGCATCACAATTAGGACATTTTACTTTAAAAGTTTCTAACATATAATTTATTTTATATAATTTGATTTTAATTGTCAAATAAAACCAAAATTAGTTGACAAAGGAAATATTTTTATTATACTAATTAATATGATTTTTTTAATTTTTCTTTTTATTGGTTCGGCATTAATTTACCCTTCAAATTTATCAGAAAATTTTGAAATCAAGTTAAAAGTTGTATATTTAGAAGATAAAAGATTACCTTCTATTACTCAGAAAGATATAAAAGAAATACTTGAAGAGGCTAAAAATGAATTGCAAATAAAATTTGGCATAAATTATGTGAATTTTGATTATTCAGGAATTAAGCCAATTTCAATATTTTTTAATAAAAATTTGAATAAAAATGATAAGTATTATAAAAATTTAAGTTTAACAAGATATAAATTATTTTCTAATGAAATTTCGTATGAGGGTAAGAAAGAGGAAATATTAAAATTTTTAAAGCAATGGAAATTATGGGACATTAAAAAGTTTTTTTCAGAGGATGTTCAAAAAAATTTAAATAATTATGAAGATGTAATGAAAGAATTGTATAAAATTTATTTTGAAAAGCTTAAGATTTTAGAAAATTTAAAATTATCTAATGGTAAATTTTTAATTGATAGAGAGACTAATGATTTTAATTTATATATAAACTGGGTTGTAGCGATGAATAACCAGGATGAATATGATATATTATTTACGAATACTATAATAGTATATGATGATATTTTACATCCATATCCTCATGCAGTTTTAAGGTATGCGAAGGTTGGGGGTAGTTCATTTGATAGTCCCAAAAGAATGGTTTTTTATGGAAGAGCAGCGATGGTAAATTTATTTGAGATGTTAACTGACATTGACTATTTTAAAAAAGATGAAAGTGAAAAAAATATAGATAGAAGTTTATGGAATAAAATTATAGGAAGTTTTATACTTGCGCATGAAATAGGACATGCTTTGTTTTTAATTCCTGATGTTTATGACCATCCGAAACAATGTTTAATGGATTCTTCATATGAAACTATGAATTATTATGAAGGTTATAAAATTTTGAAGCAATATCCTTTTAGTTGTCTTAAATGTGAAGTTTATATTAATGCGAGGGAAAATTTCTTTTTGGCTGAAAATTTTTTTAAAAATAATAATTATGAAGAAGCAATTAATTATTACAGACTTTCTGCTAAAATGACACCTGAAAAATTGGATGTAGATTACAATTCGTATATTTCAGATATATATTATAAAATAGGTAATTGCTTTTTTTTATTAAATGATTATAATAATGCGCGTTCTTATTTAGAAAAATCTTTAAATTATAATCCTGAAAATAAGCTTTCAAAAAATTTATTAAATAAACTTGAATAAAAGGCTTCGTTTGTAAAAGATGCTTCATAAAAATGGTTTATTATTAAAAAATTTTGAGTTAAAAAAAATTAGTTCATTTAAAACAGGTGGGAAGGCTAAATATTATTTTATTCCTGATTCAATTGAATCATTGAAAAATTTATTAAAAAATTATTCAAAAGATAAGATATACATAGTTGGGAATTTTACAAATATTCTTGCAAGTGATAAAGGTTTTGACGGAGTAATAATTAGTTTAAAAGGTTTTGGAAATTATCTTTTAAAAGAAAAGAATACAATTATATCTGGGGCGGCGGTTTCACTTAAAAATTTGATTGATTTTAGCATAAACAATAATCTTGGAGGTTTAGAGAATCTTTATGGTATTCCTGGTAGTGTAGGTGGTGCTGTCTTTATGAATGCAGGAGCTTTTAATAAAGAAATTGGTGAAAATGTTGAATATGTTAAATTTTTAACATATAAAGGAGAGGAAGGAATTTTAACAAAAAAAGAAATAAGATTTGGTTATAGAACAGCCAAACCGCTTGATGAATATATAATTATAGAAGTTGCGCTAAAGCTTCACTTTGAGAATTCGGAAAAGATATTAAAAAGGGCTTTAGAAATTTTAAAACGAAGGGATAGAAAGCAACCGCTTGAATTTCCATCTGCTGGTAGTGTTTTTAAAAGGCCTGGAGAGAATATATACGCTGGTGAATTGATAGAGAAATCTGGCTGTAAAGGCTTGCGAGTTGGTGATGCAATGGTTTCAGAAAAACATTCAAATTTTATAATAAATCTTGGTAATGCAACCTCAAAAGAAATTTTTACTTTAATTAAAATAGTTCAGGATAGAGTTTACGAAAAGTTTAAAATTAAACTTGAGCCTGAAATAAAATTCTTGGGAGAGTTCTAATTTTAATAATTTTATATTTTTTATAGTTGACATTCCTATTCAATTTATATAATTTTTTGAAACATATGGAAAAGAAGAATTTACTTGTATTAGACAATACTACTTCAATAGTAAGTCCTTGGAAAGGAGAATTAAGAAAATATTTTAATCTTATAGAGGCTGTTGGTGGCTTTGAGGCTTTAGCAAAATTAAGAGAAAATAAATTCTCTGTTGCTATAATAAATCTTTCAATTAGGTCTTTTGACGGAATAGATGCTTTAAAAAAAATAAGAGAAAAAGAGCCTCAATTGCCAATTGTAGTTATCGCTGATAAGAGTGATATAAAATTTGTTAAAGATGCAGCAAGATATGGGATACATGGTTATTTTTTTATTCCTGTTGAAACTTCAGATATTTTAGCTTTGATTTTAAAAATAACTAATACAGACTTATCATCTGTTATTCAGCAAGCGGAAAAGAATGGTCAGGAAAAGTTAGATAAACAATCTGAGGAAAATTCCAAAAAAGAAATAGATGTTGTTTCATTATATTATGAAGCGCAGGGGTATTTTGCTCGTGGTGAAATTGACAAGGCGATAAAAATTTTTAATGATATTATTAATATAAAGCATATAAAGGATACCTGGCGTAAATATATAGAAGAGAGCATATTTCATCTTGCACGATGTTATATTAAGCTTAATAATATTCAAAAAGCTATAGAGTTATTAAATATTTTTATTCAGAGGGCACCAAATAGTGAGTATAATAAAACAGCTTATTTTGTATTAGCGGAATGTTATGAGAGTATAAATGAAACTTCAAAAGCTATTGAAATATATAAAAAACTTATGAATATGCCGCCGTTTGATGCCATATCAACACGAGCTAGAAAAAAATTAAAAGCTCTTTCGGTTTTGTAAAATTTATAATATTTTTTTCAAACCTTTTTATTTTTCATTCGTTAAATTATAATGAACAATCAAAATTCAGATTTAATTTTAATAAAAGAATATTTAAATGGAAATAAAAAAGCATTAGAAAAAATTTATTTAAAATATAAAAAACCACTTTTTAATTTAATATGGTGTTATGTAAATAACATAGAAGACACAGAAGATTTATTTCAGACGGTATTTGAAAAATTGATAAAAAATATTCATAAATATAAACCGCAAAAGAACAGTCAGTTTAAAACTTATTTGTTTAAAATAGCAATAAATAGTGCCAAAGATTTTTTGAGAAAAAAGAAGTTATTGAAATTTATAAAATTAGAAAATGTCAAAAAGATTGGCGAGGAAGATAAAAATATGGAAATTATTGAAAATTCAGATATTATGCAATTTTTAAAAAATGAAATTATGAAATTACCAGCTAAATATAGAGATGTAATTATTTTAATTTATCAGCAGAATTTAAAATATTCGGAGGTTTCTAAAATTTTAGGAAAGCCAATTGGAACAATTAAATTTAGAGTTAACTATGCAATTTCTCTTTTAAAAAAGAGATTAAATAAAGGATTAAATTATGAGAAATAATAATATTGAAAAAATTCTTAATTCTTTGAGCCGAATAAATATTGAGCCACCTAAAAGTCTTGACTTTAAAGTTTATAATTTGATTTATAGGAAAGATTTTAAAAATAAAATCTATTTAAATTTTTATATAAAAACAGGTACCGCTTTAGCTTCAATATTTTTAATTTTCTTTATTTATCAAATAATTTTAAATCCATTAATTTTTTATAATAAAATTATGAACGAAATAGTTTCACTTTATAGTTCAAGAGATGTTAAAAAAATTGTTAATATTTATTCAAAAAATTTTTATGGTTCAAAGATTAAGGATATAGAAAAAAATGTGAAATTGCTGTTTAATTATTATAAAAATATAGATTATAAAACGAAAAAAGAGAAAGTTATATTAAAGAACAATTATGCTATAATTATAAATAGTTTTTATTACAGAGCGTTGCCAATTTATAATAATTTAAAAGAATTAAAATATAGTGGGAGGGAAAAGATATTTTTAATTAAAGAGAATGGGAGCTGGAAAATAATTGGTTGGTATTATGAATAAAAATTTTTTGAAAAGCTTGATATTAAAAGTCAAGTGAAAAGTTGTGGAAAACTTTAATTTTTTGAGAAAGAGCAAATATGTTCTTTGACAAATGGTAATAGGGGTTTCTATCTCTGGCATCAATA
>Ga0308390_1000597_pt1 | contig 25381 bp, 30 predicted proteins | sample Hotspr2Sample149_FD_202358 | JGI IMG/M metagenome (GOLD analysis project Ga0308390, IMG submission 202358) | Hot spring phototrophic mat microbial communities from Mushroom Spring, Yellowstone National Park, Wyoming, United States - 20040719_149 ...
GGTTGCGAAACGCGCGCGTTCATGCTAGTATACGGGTGTCATGGCGACGCACCAGGAAGGCTCAGGAATGACGAAGCGTGATCATCGCGGTCGGAAATATGGATGGACGCAGGTGCGAGGGTCGGGTTGAGGAATTTTCGGCTCGCTGAAGAGCACTGAAACGTCGCGAAAACGTTTTGTGGTTCTCTTTTGAATCACGTTGAGGAATTTTCGGCTCGCTGAAGAGCACTGAAACTACGACGCGGCCAACACACGCCAGCCACCGACGTCGTGTTGAGGAATTTTCGGCTCGCTGAAGAGCACTGAAACCAGAGAAACTATCACGACAGCGACCCTTTTGTTTGGTTGAGGAATTTTCGGCTCGCTGAAGAGCACTGAAACTCGAACAGAATCGACACGTTTCCGAAATAGTCGCGGTTTGAGGAATTTTCGGCTCGCTGAAGAGCACTGAAACACAACAGCGCAGGCACCAGCACGAACCCGATCATGGTTGAGGAATTTTCGGCTCGCTGAAGAGCACTGAAACCAACGGACCTGTCCGGCCCGTTTCAGAATGTTCACTGGTTGAGGAATTTTCGGCTCGCTGAAGAGCACTGAAACCGCAGAAGGCGGACTTGGCCAATCAGCGCAAAGTGCGTTGAGGAATTTTCGGCTCGCTGAAGAGCACTGAAACGTGTTCAATGCTCCGTCGATGAGCGCCATCATGCAGTTGAGGAATTTTCGGCTCGCTGAAGAGCACTGAAACGCTGCACCACCGACGCATACGCCACATAATCAACCAAGTTGAGGAATTTTCGGCTCGCTGAAGAGCACTGAAACATCGTCACGATCGTCAGCTGCGCAATGAGCGCCTGCTTGAGGAATTTTCGGCTCGCTGAAGAGCACTGAAACGTTGCGGTGGCGCTGGCGGAACGCTGGTCGCAGGTTGCGTTGAGGAATTTTCGGCTCGCTGAAGAGCACTGAAACATGACATATCACTGCCGTCGGGGGGCGGCGTGACGGGTTGAGGAATTTTCGGCTCGCTGAAGAGCACTGAAACTCGCTCTCGCCGACTCCGTCGCCGTCGCCGGCTGCTTGAGGAATTTTCGGCTCGCTGAAGAGCACTGAAACGCGTCGTAGACGATACCCCAGACGACACGCCGGCCACGTTGAGGAATTTTCGGCTCGCTGAAGAGCACTGAAACAGAGTTCATCGAACCAAGAAACAATCTTGCTCCAAAGTTGAGGAATTTTCGGCTCGCTGAAGAGCACTGAAACTCGGGGTAACTCTGGGTACCCGCATGCTCGGCCGCAGTTGAGGAATTTTCGGCTCGCTGAAGAGCACTGAAACTTGCCGAGACGACGCACGATCCGACGCGCCGCATGGTTGAGGAATTTTCGGCTCGCTGAAGAGCACTGAAACTTTTCTCAATGGCCAGGGGCAGGGGCTGTCCCTTGTTGAGGAATTTTCGGCTCGCTGAAGAGCACTGAAACCTTGCGGGAGCCGGGCTGAGCGTGAGCCGTGCTGAGGTTGAGGAATTTTCGGCTCGCTGAAGAGCACTGAAACTAGCAAGCTTCGCATATCTCAGGATACGGCGTCCAATTGAGGAATTTTCGGCTCGCTGAAGAGCACTGAAACATTCTACGGAATGCAAAACTTCAGTGTACCAGGCGGGGTTGAGGAATTTTCGGCTCGCTGAAGAGCACTGAAACACAGCGCCATTCCGCGCCTAATCATCCCGCGCAACGTTGAGGAATTTTCGGCTCGCTGAAGAGCACTGAAACTCCTGGTGGTTCATCCAGGTATGTGGCGTGTGCGATGTGTTGAGGAATTTTCGGCTCGCTGAAGAGCACTGAAACGTAACAGACGCGCTCAACGCGCGCGGGAGTCGCAAAGTTGAGGAATTTTCGGCTCGCTGAAGAGCACTGAAACCTCGCACACTTCGAGACGCGCGCCAGCACGAACGACAGTTGAGGAATTTTCGGCTCGCTGAAGAGCACTGAAACGGATCATCCGGCGCATTTCGGGCTGTTGGAGGGATGTTGAGGAATTTTCGGCTCGCTGAAGAGCACTGAAACCGAACGTGAGGAGCAGCGTATGCGCGGCGAGCGTATCTTGAGGAATTTTCGGCTCGCTGAAGAGCACTGAAACATGTCGAAGGGACGCACTTTCCTGCGTTGATTCTGATTGAGGAATTTTCGGCTCGCTGAAGAGCACTGAAACCGCTCGATCATGCATGGTTTCGCTATAATACTGACATTGAGGAATTTTCGGCTCGCTGAAGAGCACTGAAACGCCGACGCGATCCGCAACAGCAACCCGTACCCGCCGCGTTGAGGAATTTTCGGCTCGCTGAAGAGCACTGAAACGTCGCCAGCACATCGTTAGCAATCGGCTGCATAAAGTTGAGGAATTTTCGGCTCGCTGAAGAGCACTGAAACTTATGAGCGACGTCGCATCACGGTCATCGCCGAGCGTTGAGGAATTTTCGGCTCGCTGAAGAGCACTGAAACGCTTGATCGATATGCCGCCAGCGCCGTGATTGCTATCTTGAGGAATTTTCGGCTCGCTGAAGAGCACTGAAACTTGTACACGGCGTCGATCAGCGCAACGGTATGGGTTTGAGGAATTTTCGGCTCGCTGAAGAGCACTGAAACATCAACACGCTGGTGATGCCGCTCGTTTTCGTCCCGATTGAGGAATTTTCGGCTCGCTGAAGAGCACTGAAACTACGAACGCTTGATCGCACAAACGGCGGCGCTGCTGGTTGAGGAATTTTCGGCTCGCTGAAGAGCACTGAAACCCGCCAGCGCCGCGCAGCGGGCAGCGACGGGGGGGGTTGAGGAATTTTCGGCTCGCTGAAGAGCACTGAAACCTGTTGCGCTCGACGCGCTGGCGGCGGCATCGTTCGGTTGAGGAATTTTCGGCTCGCTGAAGAGCACTGAAACACTTAAGCAGCGTCGCCATGGTCTCTTCGCGTCCATTTGAGGAATTTTCGGCTCGCTGAAGAGCACTGAAACCATACACGCCATACGTCGAGACGGAGCCAGGCGGCCTTGAGGAATTTTCGGCTCGCTGAAGAGCACTGAAACAGCTCGCGATCGTCGCCATCGGTCTGGGTTTCCGGGTTGAGGAATTTTCGGCTCGCTGAAGAGCACTGAAACTTTAAAGCGCGTGCGGTGGCGCGCGCACCGCAGGGTTGAGGAATTTTCGGCTCGCTGAAGAGCACTGAAACCTATTGGCACTACGTCGGCACGTCGCATCTGACCAGGTTGAGGAATTTTCGGCTCGCTGAAGAGCACTGAAACGGTGACGCTGCTTGTCGTCGGATTTGTGTTCTGGAGGTTGAGGAATTTTCGGCTCGCTGAAGAGCACTGAAACTCTCACCCGTATCGCGATTGACCAGCAGTACGACGCGTTGAGGAATTTTCGGCTCGCTGAAGAGCACTGAAACTTTGGTCGGGCATCGTCGGCGAACCGCACTACGGACAGTTGAGGAATTTTCGGCTCGCTGAAGAGCACTGAAACCTTCCAAACGCGGGTAGAGCGTCTGGAACAGAGACGATTGAGGAATTTTCGGCTCGCTGAAGAGCACTGAAACCGCGAAACGCAGCAGTTCAACGTACTGCTCAATGTAGTTTGAGGAATTTTCGGCTCGCTGAAGAGCACTGAAACGCTTTCTTTGTGCAGAACGCTTTTGCGATTTTTTGGGTTGAGGAATTTTCGGCTCGCTGAAGAGCACTGAAACCAACGCGGCGCAAGTCGCAGCGACGGCGGTGCTGGTGGTTGAGGAATTTTCGGCTCGCTGAAGAGCACTGAAACGCCCTCTCCGCCGCTGTTGCGTCGCTGATCGGCACGGTTGAGGAATTTTCGGCTCGCTGAAGAGCACTGAAACTCTGGTGAGACGACGAGCGATGTTGACCGCACTCGCTTTGAGGAATTTTCGGCTCGCTGAAGAGCACTGAAACTAGCGCGGCGCGTCATGTTGCGCGCGGTTGCGCATTTGAGGAATTTTCGGCTCGCTGAAGAGCACTGAAACTGCCAGGATCGGTCTGACGCTCGCAACGGAAGAAGAGTTGAGGAATTTTCGGCTCGCTGAAGAGCACTGAAACAGCATGCGGGTGGGGGGCTTTCCTGATAGCAGGAGTCGAGTTGAGGAATTTTCGGCTCGCTGAAGAGCACTGAAACGGATTCGAATCGCAGAGCCGCACACGCCCGTTGCCAGGTTGAGGAATTTTCGGCTCGCTGAAGAGCACTGAAACATCAGCACAAGATAGGGCTTGCAAACCGCGCGCTGGTTGAGGAATTTTCGGCTCGCTGAAGAGCACTGAAACGGTCGAATCGTACAGCATTTGTACGAATATGTCAAGAGTTGAGGAATTTTCGGCTCGCTGAAGAGCACTGAAACTGCTCTACATCACCCCCTTCCCATCAATGTGCACTGTTGAGGAATTTTCGGCTCGCTGAAGAGCACTGAAACAACAGTCAGCGCCGGCCGCACGCAACGTCGCAATCGCTTGAGGAATTTTCGGCTCGCTGAAGAGCACTGAAACTACCACTCCGGCGAGGGCGGAGGACGGCGCGTAGGTTGAGGAATTTTCGGCTCGCTGAAGAGCACTGAAACTCGTACGTTGATCGTGTCTGTTATTGGTTGCTGGATTGAGGAATTTTCGGCTCGCTGAAGAGCACTGAAACACGTCCTATACTGCAAGAAACAATCACACTCAAAGGTTGAGGAATTTTCGGCTCGCTGAAGAGCACTGAAACCTACGTCGATTTTCAACCCGTTCGTGGGCGTCCTGTTGAGGAATTTTCGGCTCGCTGAAGAGCACTGAAACCGCCCGGTGCGGCGCTGAAGGCGGTCGAGACGGGCGAGTTGAGGAATTTTCGGCTCGCTGAAGAGCACTGAAACTCCAGTACAGTCCCACACGAGGGGGCCTGAATATGAGTTGAGGAATTTTCGGCTCGCTGAAGAGCACTGAAACAACAGTAGCGACGTAGCGCGTCTTGACGGGTTTAAAGTTGAGGAATTTTCGGCTCGCTGAAGAGCACTGAAACTCCTGGCGGATGCTCCGGAGCGGTACGGCATGCGGGTTGAGGAATTTTCGGCTCGCTGAAGAGCACTGAAACGGAAGCGGCGAGGGCAGCGACGAGCAGTCCGCACCGGGTTGAGGAATTTTCGGCTCGCTGAAGAGCACTGAAACGTAAGCACAGCTTTGCGGCGCTTGGGTGTCCAGACAAGTTGAGGAATTTTCGGCTCGCTGAAGAGCACTGAAACTGGCTGCGCCGTCGAACGGGAGCGATCCCGTTGAACATTGAGGAATTTTCGGCTCGCTGAAGAGCACTGAAACGTGATCGCACAACGCCCGCGCTATTTCTTCGTCCGCATTGAGGAATTTTCGGCTCGCTGAAGAGCACTGAAACGCGTTGGGTGTTGCCGGCGGCGCTCGTGCAGCTGGCGTTGAGGAATTTTCGGCTCGCTGAAGAGCACTGAAACGATTGCAGGCGCTGGTAGCGCAGATCCTGTCGCTGATGTTGAGGAATTTTCGGCTCGCTGAAGAGCACTGAAACCCGAGTCAGGATCAGCAGCGTCGTACACGACGCCCCTTGAGGAATTTTCGGCTCGCTGAAGAGCACTGAAACCTGGAATACCAAGCGAGGCGCTATGGGACCAGGCTGGTTGAGGAATTTTCGGCTCGCTGAAGAGCACTGAAACGTTGCCGGTGTGGACGATCAACGTCGGTTCCGGCAATTGAGGAATTTTCGGCTCGCTGAAGAGCACTGAAACCCTGGTACTAACAGGGTGGTAGAACGTATGATCAGGGTTGAGGAATTTTCGGCTCGCTGAAGAGCACTGAAACCCTCTACGCGATTCGTGACCAGCGCCGGTAGTTCCATTGAGGAATTTTCGGCTCGCTGAAGAGCACTGAAACCGATCCATCCCGCCATTGGCCGCCTGGCACCGTCTCGGTTGAGGAATTTTCGGCTCGCTGAAGAGCACTGAAACTTTTCGCATATTTCACGTGGGCGCAGGTTTCGGCATTTGAGGAATTTTCGGCTCGCTGAAGAGCACTGAAACGTATGCCCGTCGTGGACGGTACAGGCGTCGGTCTGGGTTGAGGAATTTTCGGCTCGCTGAAGAGCACTGAAACGCACGCCAGCCGTACCGTCCACCACGGCGCTACCTGATTGAGGAATTTTCGGCTCGCTGAAGAGCACTGAAACCGGCGCTCCCCCTGGCTCCGGCGCGTAGGGGGTACGTTGAGGAATTTTCGGCTCGCTGAAGAGCACTGAAACTCAAGCAGATCGCCGACAAGCGACCCATCCCAGGACTTGAGGAATTTTCGGCTCGCTGAAGAGCACTGAAACGCGTCGTACACGACGCCCCAAACGACACGGCCACCACGTTGAGGAATTTTCGGCTCGCTGAAGAGCACTGAAACTGCCGGCGACCGGGGCGGAGGGCGGCGCGTAGGAACCTTGAGGAATTTTCGGCTCGCTGAAGAGCACTGAAACATACTTTCGTTGAGTTACATATGCGCTACTCTTCGCTTGAGGAATTTTCGGCTCGCTGAAGAGCACTGAAACGGAGCGCCGGCAGGGACGCGGGATACGTGACACCATCGTTGAGGAATTTTCGGCTCGCTGAAGAGCACTGAAACATATTGGATGGAGGTGCAATCCGGATCGCTCTGGTGTTGAGGAATTTTCGGCTCGCTGAAGAGCACTGAAACCGGCGAGGGCGGAGGGCGGCGCGTAGGAACCCTGCCCATTGAGGAATTTTCGGCTCGCTGAAGAGCACTGAAACGTCGGCCCACGGCACGATAGTCACACGCCAATCACGTTGAGGAATTTTCGGCTCGCTGAAGAGCACTGAAACCCGGGAGCGCCCACAGCGGCAGCACGAGCGCCGCACTTGAGGAATTTTCGGCTCGCTGAAGAGCACTGAAACGTTGTATTCCGCCCTCCCCGCGCGGGCCTATATTGGAGTTGAGGAATTTTCGGCTCGCTGAAGAGCACTGAAACTCGTGAACGCGTCGGGATTGTACGGCACACTGTCCTTTGAGGAATTTTCGGCTCGCTGAAGAGCACTGAAACTCTTGCTGATGCGGAGCGTCTTGATCCGGCCTTCAAGTTGAGGAATTTTCGGCTCGCTGAAGAGCACTGAAACTTCGTCGCACATTACTTATCCCCTGGATGACGTTGTTGAGGAATTTTCGGCTCGCTGAAGAGCACTGAAACCTGGCGTAGTACGTGTTGTCGAACGTTCCCAAAAGATTGAGGAATTTTCGGCTCGCTGAAGAGCACTGAAACCAAAGTACGCATTACCGACCTGCTTCAGTGTGATCTGGTTGAGGAATTTTCGGCTCGCTGAAGAGCACTGAAACTGATCAGGTCTTGGGGCGTAGACCAGCAGGATTTTGGTTGAGGAATTTTCGGCTCGCTGAAGAGCACTGAAACAGCACCGGCGACGCGACGCCGAAAAACGCACACAATTGAGGAATTTTCGGCTCGCTGAAGAGCACTGAAACCGATCGCGGTTGTGACGTACGTTGTCGCTCGCCTGGGTTGAGGAATTTTCGGCTCGCTGAAGAGCACTGAAACCTCTCAGTACGTTCAATTGCCGCATTGCGATAGAGATAGTTGAGGAATTTTCGGCTCGCTGAAGAGCACTGAAACGGCGTCGCGGTCGGCGACGGCGACGCGGTCGGCGACGTTGAGGAATTTTCGGCTCGCTGAAGAGCACTGAAACTCTCACCACGCTGCTGGTAGGCGTCACGCCGTTCGGTTGAGGAATTTTCGGCTCGCTGAAGAGCACTGAAACGGGGTCGATTCCGTTATCAGCGCGCTCGGCGCGCTGGCGTTGAGGAATTTTCGGCTCGCTGAAGAGCACTGAAACCAACCAGGCGCGCGCCGTCGTCTGTGGTTGCCTCGGTTGAGGAATTTTCGGCTCGCTGAAGAGCACTGAAACGTTCTCTGTAAAAGAATCCAGCGCGAAATCGACAATTTGAGGAATTTTCGGCTCGCTGAAGAGCACTGAAACGACACGACAAGCCGAATGCGCTGCATTCGGTCGCAGTTGAGGAATTTTCGGCTCGCTGAAGAGCACTGAAACCAAGAGCAGCGACCGATACGATCCCCGCAATTTTTGTTGAGGAATTTTCGGCTCGCTGAAGAGCACTGAAACGCGACAACAAGAGCAATGTCATCACCGAATACGTACTTGAGGAATTTTCGGCTCGCTGAAGAGCACTGAAACAGCATCCTAGCACCAAGAGTAACCCCAATGGCCAATGCCTTGAGGAATTTTCGGCTCGCTGAAGAGCACTGAAACGTCATGCAGGCGATCGTCGAGGAGTTGATGCGATGCTTGAGGAATTTTCGGCTCGCTGAAGAGCACTGAAACGCGACAACAAGAGCAATGTCATCACCGAATACGTACGTTGAGGAATTTTCGGCTCGCTGAAGAGCACTGAAACGTAGCAGACGCGCTCAACGCGCGCGGGAGTCGCAAACGTTGAGGAATTTTCGGCTCGCTGAAGAGCACTGAAACTCACCCTCCAGCCAACGCTTCCACTGCGTCCACCGAGTTGAGGAATTTTCGGCTCGCTGAAGAGCACTGAAACCATACGACGCGCCGGCGACGCCGTCAGTCGTGAGATAGTTGAGGAATTTTCGGCTCGCTGAAGAGCACTGAAACGAGTACGGCGCTGGTCGTACTCGCGATGCGTGAGTTTGAGGAATTTTCGGCTCGCTGAAGAGCACTGAAACCGGAAGAATATCTATCTCGTACACCGCGCCTAAATGCTTGAGGAATTTTCGGCTCGCTGAAGAGCACTGAAACTGGCTGTCGGCGGAGCATGCAGCGAGGGTCTCCAAGGTTGAGGAATTTTCGGCTCGCTGAAGAGCACTGAAACTCGTCAGAGGTCGAGAATTCGTAGTCGGCGACGGTGAGTTGAGGAATTTTCGGCTCGCTGAAGAGCACTGAAACTCAGCAACGTTGCTGTTGACAAGGGCGAGGATAACGGTTGAGGAATTTTCGGCTCGCTGAAGAGCACTGAAACCGCGCGTCGCGGCGAAGGAAGTAGGCGTACCGCTCGCAGGTTGAGGAATTTTCGGCTCGCTGAAGAGCACTGAAACGTTCGCCGGATCGCCCCGAACTGCTACTCGTCCAGAGTTGAGGAATTTTCGGCTCGCTGAAGAGCACTGAAACTCACGGCGAGGGCGCTACCCCCGTCGACGCAATCCGTTGAGGAATTTTCGGCTCGCTGAAGAGCACTGAAACACGGTGCGGATATTCTTGCGTTTGCGAAACGAACGTGGTTGAGGAATTTTCGGCTCGCTGAAGAGCACTGAAACGGCGGCGATCAGCGTGACGCGGGCGACGGGCGGCACGAGTTGAGGAATTTTCGGCTCGCTGAAGAGCACTGAAACCGAACACCAAAACGAACAGCGGGATGCGCTCAAAGTTGAGGAATTTTCGGCTCGCTGAAGAGCACTGAAACGCCAGCAACTCGATAACGTCTACAACCGTACTATACGATTGAGGAATTTTCGGCTCGCTGAAGAGCACTGAAACACGCCGCAGAGTTGGCACTGCCGGTGCTCGAACAAGGTTGAGGAATTTTCGGCTCGCTGAAGAGCACTGAAACCCAGCGCCGCCAGCAGCGCGTCCGTCTCGACAAACGTTGAGGAATTTTCGGCTCGCTGAAGAGCACTGAAACACGCGCTTCGGTAGTCCAAGTCGTCACCCTCGCCGCGTTGAGGAATTTTCGGCTCGCTGAAGAGCACTGAAACCTGATTTTGGCGGACGGCGCGGGGAACAACACTGTTTGAGGAATTTTCGGCTCGCTGAAGAGCACTGAAACAACGCCAAGATGTACCTACACCACCATTTTGGTACCTTGAGGAATTTTCGGCTCGCTGAAGAGCACTGAAACGTTTCTGCCGGACGCGCGAATACTGAAGATTACGTGTTGAGGAATTTTCGGCTCGCTGAAGAGCACTGAAACGCCGCAATAACCCAAGCGATGAGGTCAGTCATACCACGTTGAGGAATTTTCGGCTCGCTGAAGAGCACTGAAACCTGCATGGCGAGTATGGGCGACCGGCGACGCACCGGGTTGAGGAATTTTCGGCTCGCTGAAGAGCACTGAAACGCGCGTGCGAGTCGGGGGGCGGCGTTCGGTGCGTATGTTGAGGAATTTTCGGCTCGCTGAAGAGCACTGAAACTCCGTCTCTGCGCGCCGCGTGAAGGGACGGTGGAGGTTGAGGAATTTTCGGCTCGCTGAAGAGCACTGAAACTGATCGGAACGGACGCAGGACAGCGCGTCCTTCCGGGTTGAGGAATTTTCGGCTCGCTGAAGAGCACTGAAACCGCGGCGCTGCGCGCGGAACGGCGGCATCAAGCGCTGTTGAGGAATTTTCGGCTCGCTGAAGAGCACTGAAACCCCTAAAGTCTCTGAAAAATTGCGCCGCTTCGTCAGGTTGAGGAATTTTCGGCTCGCTGAAGAGCACTGAAACGCGTTTGACTTCCAGCGCCGCAATCGGGCGCTCACCGTTGAGGAATTTTCGGCTCGCTGAAGAGCACTGAAACGCAACGATTGTCGGTTGATTATCGAACGCGCCGGACGTTGAGGAATTTTCGGCTCGCTGAAGAGCACTGAAACAGCTTGAAGAATCTTCGCGCGCTAAGCGCGAAAAGTGTTGAGGAATTTTCGGCTCGCTGAAGAGCACTGAAACGGCGAACGGTGCAGTTTGTGTTGGAGAGCGGGCTAGGTTGAGGAATTTTCGGCTCGCTGAAGAGCACTGAAACTCGCAGACCGGATCACAACGATATTCGGATAGTTGTGTTGAGGAATTTTCGGCTCGCTGAAGAGCACTGAAACGCTCGAGGCGGCGGCTCAGGTGCTTGCTCAGGCGTTTGAGGAATTTTCGGCTCGCTGAAGAGCACTGAAACGAACAGAACTGATGATACACTCCGCAACTTCATCCTTGAGGAATTTTCGGCTCGCTGAAGAGCACTGAAACGCGGACAAGATCGATGTCAGGGATGTGATTCGCATGTTGAGGAATTTTCGGCTCGCTGAAGAGCACTGAAACCCAAGCCGCGCGACGAGTTCCGGCAGTCGGTCTCTGATTGAGGAATTTTCGGCTCGCTGAAGAGCACTGAAACCTTTCCTTCAGCAGTCGCAGCGCGTCGTCTTTCGATTGAGGAATTTTCGGCTCGCTGAAGAGCACTGAAACCGAACAGCAACAAATGCCTTGTCTGCGTACTGATCATTGAGGAATTTTCGGCTCGCTGAAGAGCACTGAAACGGGAATTGATCGCACTTGTACCGTTACACGATTACGGTTGAGGAATTTTCGGCTCGCTGAAGAGCACTGAAACCTATGACGCTGGCAAACATTCAACAAGGCAACGTTTTTTGAGGAATTTTCGGCTCGCTGAAGAGCACTGAAACTCTGGCGCTATACCACTCTCTGCTGTTTTGTTGTACTTGAGGAATTTTCGGCTCGCTGAAGAGCACTGAAACCGTATGTACCGGATAGTTTGCCTTACAACCCAAACGTTGAGGAATTTTCGGCTCGCTGAAGAGCACTGAAACCTCTCAACTGGTCTGAGATTGCGGATGAGGACGTAAGTTGAGGAATTTTCGGCTCGCTGAAGAGCACTGAAACATCGCAAGCGCAATCACAGACACGAACGGATTAAGTTGAGGAATTTTCGGCTCGCTGAAGAGCACTGAAACTCAAAAGTATAGTGTTCGATCCCCTACGAAAGTTGAGTTGAGGAATTTTCGGCTCGCTGAAGAGCACTGAAACTCTCCAACGCGTCGAGTATGGCTGTGGGATCAGACGTTGAGGAATTTTCGGCTCGCTGAAGAGCACTGAAACTCGTTCAGATTACAGGCGGCAGCCCGACCATGCCGCGTTGAGGAATTTTCGGCTCGCTGAAGAGCACTGAAACCAATGAGCGATTTGAAATTATTTCGCCGCCAATTCCACTTGAGGAATTTTCGGCTCGCTGAAGAGCACTGAAACTCGTGTCGGGTCACATTGGGTATCCGGCGCGCGCGTCAGATTGAGGAATTTTCGGCTCGCTGAAGAGCACTGAAACTATACCAGACTTCCCACGCGCCCGAATCGCCAGCGCGAGTTGAGGAATTTTCGGCTCGCTGAAGAGCACTGAAACAGACGGCGGCGCTCGCGATAAGGGCAGGCGACTCCTGATTGAGGAATTTTCGGCTCGCTGAAGAGCACTGAAACTCAATCCGTAGGGAGATACATGCAGGCGCGCTATCGTTGAGGAATTTTCGGCTCGCTGAAGAGCACTGAAACGATAACCGCACTGCCTGGCGCGGAGGGGGTTCAGCTTGAGGAATTTTCGGCTCGCTGAAGAGCACTGAAACTTTTTGACATTCTCGGCATTCTCGCTCCGGCAACATTTTGAGGAATTTTCGGCTCGCTGAAGAGCACTGAAACCTGTGCAGCGCAGCACGTCCCGTTCTTCTTCAAGCAGTTGAGGAATTTTCGGCTCGCTGAAGAGCACTGAAACTGATCCAATCGTGCAGTGCGGGCGGCATCTCCCGTCTTTGAGGAATTTTCGGCTCGCTGAAGAGCACTGAAACTCCTAACTGTGTAATTGATTGCCACGCTTGTATTATAGTTGAGGAATTTTCGGCTCGCTGAAGAGCACTGAAACGCGCGCCGTTTGAGCAGTCCGCCAGGCGCGCCGACGGTTGAGGAATTTTCGGCTCGCTGAAGAGCACTGAAACGGGCGTCGTGTTGCCCGCGACATTCGCGTATTTCACGGTTGAGGAATTTTCGGCTCGCTGAAGAGCACTGAAACTAATGACCGCGTTCCCGCCCTGGCAAGGATGGTTCAGTTGAGGAATTTTCGGCTCGCTGAAGAGCACTGAAACTCTTGCTGATGCGGAGCGTCTTGATCCGGCCTTCAAGTTTGAGGAATTTTCGGCTCGCTGAAGAGCACTGAAACTTTTCGGTGCGCGTCGGAACGTCGTCACTGAAAACGTTGAGGAATTTTCGGCTCGCTGAAGAGCACTGAAACGCGCGTCGCTGCGCAGTTTGTGGCGCGTCCAACGCAGGTTGAGGAATTTTCGGCTCGCTGAAGAGCACTGAAACATTGGAGTGGCGTGAGCGGCGGCGGGTCGATGAACGAGTTGAGGAATTTTCGGCTCGCTGAAGAGCACTGAAACCATATTGCACGCTTGCTCGTATCTCCGGCGGATACGTTGAGGAATTTTCGGCTCGCTGAAGAGCACTGAAACCCGTTATTCCTGCAGAGAGCGCCGCCAAACCAACGGCAGTTGAGGAATTTTCGGCTCGCTGAAGAGCACTGAAACGGTGTTGTCGAGCGCAGGCGCGACGACGTGCACGTCGGTTGAGGAATTTTCGGCTCGCTGAAGAGCACTGAAACTTGACGAACAAGCCGCATTCGGGCTGCCGTATGAGGTTGAGGAATTTTCGGCTCGCTGAAGAGCACTGAAACCGGAATACGAGAGGAGGAGCGGATGCACTCCGAACGGTTGAGGAATTTTCGGCTCGCTGAAGAGCACTGAAACTCATCGCCGCCGGCGGCGGCGGTCAACCACGAGCGCAGCAGTTGAGGAATTTTCGGCTCGCTGAAGAGCACTGAAACGTGATTGCGGGCGCGGTAATCCGCACGCCTGAGAGCGTTGAGGAATTTTCGGCTCGCTGAAGAGCACTGAAACGTGAGGGGGCGCGGTCATACGCTCTATGTCGGATCGGTTGAGGAATTTTCGGCTCGCTGAAGAGCACTGAAACGCACGATGGGTATACCGTCCACCACGGCGCTACCCGTTGAGGAATTTTCGGCTCGCTGAAGAGCACTGAAACTATTATTACGAACAGCAACGAATGCCTTATCAGCATAGTTGAGGAATTTTCGGCTCGCTGAAGAGCACTGAAACGTGGCGAGACGGATCAGGCGCAACAACCTGCACATCGTTGAGGAATTTTCGGCTCGCTGAAGAGCACTGAAACTTCGCGCAACTTAGTACATATCAGTACCCGAAGCATCACCAGGTTGAGGAATTTTCGGCTCGCTGAAGAGCACTGAAACGCGAAGCATAGCCCCGCGCCGCAATCGGGTACCCCCACTTGAGGAATTTTCGGCTCGCTGAAGAGCACTGAAACGCAGAGCCGCGCACAATGCTGAGGAATACGTATCGGGTTGAGGAATTTTCGGCTCGCTGAAGAGCACTGAAACCTCGTTTCGACCGCGCGCCGGTTCGGGCGCGAACATAGTTGAGGAATTTTCGGCTCGCTGAAGAGCACTGAAACCCGCGCCCGCCGTCGGATCATCAGCAGTGTCACAACATTGAGGAATTTTCGGCTCGCTGAAGAGCACTGAAACTCGTCATTCTTGCGTGGGCGCTGCGCGAGTTTGCGGGTTGAGGAATTTTCGGCTCGCTGAAGAGCACTGAAACGCGGCCTACGGCGACTCCGGCATTGTCGCGGATGGCGTTGAGGAATTTTCGGCTCGCTGAAGAGCACTGAAACCTCAATTCGATACGATACTGAAGCCGATAAACCGGAGTTGAGGAATTTTCGGCTCGCTGAAGAGCACTGAAACACGAGAACCGGCTCGGGCGCGCCGCCGCGGGAAAAGTTGAGGAATTTTCGGCTCGCTGAAGAGCACTGAAACCGGGAAAACGTATGAGGGCCGCCCGGATACCACCGGAGTTGAGGAATTTTCGGCTCGCTGAAGAGCACTGAAACAACCACTACCTACGCAAACAACGAGATGAGCCGAGCGGTTGAGGAATTTTCGGCTCGCTGAAGAGCACTGAAACGCGGTCTACGGCGATGCCGGCGTTGTTGCGGATGGTTGAGGAATTTTCGGCTCGCTGAAGAGCACTGAAACGTTTTTAACGCTCCGTCGATGACCGACATTTTGAACGGTTGAGGAATTTTCGGCTCGCTGAAGAGCACTGAAACCCCTAGGCGCGCGTGGCGCGCTGCGCGCCAGCCGCGGTTGAGGAATTTTCGGCTCGCTGAAGAGCACTGAAACCGTGTGAGTTCCGTATACGCCGTATTTTTGGAGTATGGTTGAGGAATTTTCGGCTCGCTGAAGAGCACTGAAACGTACAACCCACTATACGCGGCGCGCCCGTCGGGAAGGTTGAGGAATTTTCGGCTCGCTGAAGAGCACTGAAACTTCATCTCCATCTCCCTATGGAATACAAAACCTCAGGTTGAGGAATTTTCGGCTCGCTGAAGAGCACTGAAACTCGTCTAGCGTGTATGTGGCGTATCCGTAATTTTCGACGGTTGAGGAATTTTCGGCTCGCTGAAGAGCACTGAAACCTGACGTATGAATTGCCGATAACAACCACGGCAATACGTTGAGGAATTTTCGGCTCGCTGAAGAGCACTGAAACTGTTCATCATGGTGATCGGTTCTCTCCACTGATAAGTTGAGGAATTTTCGGCTCGCTGAAGAGCACTGAAACCTTGTAGCGCGTTCGCAAGGCGGAACACATCTTCAAAGTTGAGGAATTTTCGGCTCGCTGAAGAGCACTGAAACATCACTCAGATGACGGATACGACGCTCATAGCATAGGTTGAGGAATTTTCGGCTCGCTGAAGAGCACTGAAACTCACGTACACGTACTGGGTGAGCCGTCGGAGTCGAAGTTGAGGAATTTTCGGCTCGCTGAAGAGCACTGAAACGATGGCGGATCGTCGTGGAGGACGAGGAGAAGTTCATTGAGGAATTTTCGGCTCGCTGAAGAGCACTGAAACAATCATCGCCGCCGGCGGCGGTCAACCACACAGCACGGTTGAGGAATTTTCGGCTCGCTGAAGAGCACTGAAACCGCCGAGACGATAAACCGGAGCGCAACGACAGATATGTTGAGGAATTTTCGGCTCGCTGAAGAGCACTGAAACGCGCGGCCTGGTGGCCGCGTACAGGGAATTCGTGTCGTTGAGGAATTTTCGGCTCGCTGAAGAGCACTGAAACATCGCCAGAGCAAGCACCCCAACGAACGGGTTGAAGGTTGAGGAATTTTCGGCTCGCTGAAGAGCACTGAAACATCGCAGCCGGAGTCGCCGTCACACGCCGATTACACACGGTTGAGGAATTTTCGGCTCGCTGAAGAGCACTGAAACTACTCATACGCAGAGGGGGGCCGTACGTCCAGTTGATTGAGGAATTTTCGGCTCGCTGAAGAGCACTGAAACCCTATCTCCACCGTCTCGCCCGCGCGCTCATGCCGCGTTGAGGAATTTTCGGCTCGCTGAAGAGCACTGAAACTTTCCGGCGACAAGCACAACACCCCAGCCATCGAACGTTGAGGAATTTTCGGCTCGCTGAAGAGCACTGAAACATACTGCAAGAAACACGATTATCAAAGGAGGACCACAAGTTGAGGAATTTTCGGCTCGCTGAAGAGCACTGAAACTGGAAGTAACACGGTAGCAGAACAAGCGTTCTAGGAGTTGAGGAATTTTCGGCTCGCTGAAGAGCACTGAAACTTTTCGTGAAGGTTTGTTATTTTGATAGATTTGTAAAGTTGAGGAATTTTCGGCTCGCTGAAGAGCACTGAAACACAGGCAAAACCGCGCGCGGCCGCTGCCGGCGACAGTTGAGGAATTTTCGGCTCGCTGAAGAGCACTGAAACGTCATATTCCGCCCTCCTCGCGCGGGCTTGTACTGTTGAGGAATTTTCGGCTCGCTGAAGAGCACTGAAACGTCGACGATCCAGCGTAACGCCGGAACGGACGGCATGTTGAGGAATTTTCGGCTCGCTGAAGAGCACTGAAACCGCGTACACCGAGCGCACGTGCTATTGGCTCCTTGATTTTGAGGAATTTTCGGCTCGCTGAAGAGCACTGAAACGGTGTAATCCGCGATACCGCCGAGCCAATCCACAACGTTGAGGAATTTTCGGCTCGCTGAAGAGCACTGAAACTCTCCGGCGGGTCTGGATCTCCCGTGGCGCGTCTGGGTTGAGGAATTTTCGGCTCGCTGAAGAGCACTGAAACCCGTCGGGGGGAGGGGTAACGGGCGCGAGCGTATAGTTGAGGAATTTTCGGCTCGCTGAAGAGCACTGAAACGGCGTGATCCCACCAGCCGACGATCTTACTCCAGATTGAGGAATTTTCGGCTCGCTGAAGAGCACTGAAACTCGAAGCGGGCAACGGATCCGACAAACAGAATCGCTTGAGGAATTTTCGGCTCGCTGAAGAGCACTGAAACTCGAAGCGGGCAACGGATCCGACAAACAGAATCGCGGTTGAGGAATTTTCGGCTCGCTGAAGAGCACTGAAACTAAAACCATACTCCGGCGCGTCGGCCAGCACCGGCACGGTTGAGGAATTTTCGGCTCGCTGAAGAGCACTGAAACCGCGATGGGGTTTCCCGCGTCGTTCGTCCTGGATGGAGTTGAGGAATTTTCGGCTCGCTGAAGAGCACTGAAACGGCGCCGGCATCACGGCGCCGCATGTACCAGACCGTTGAGGAATTTTCGGCTCGCTGAAGAGCACTGAAACATCACGCCGCCGCCGTCCGGCGATGATCTCTCCTGTTGAGGAATTTTCGGCTCGCTGAAGAGCACTGAAACTCCAATACAAGCCTGCACGGGGCGGGCGAAATATGGTTGAGGAATTTTCGGCTCGCTGAAGAGCACTGAAACACTGGGAGGATGTGACCGATGATGCACCTGTCATATTTGAGGAATTTTCGGCTCGCTGAAGAGCACTGAAACATAGAACATCGCCGTCGCTCCGTTCACTCCGTCCAGTTGAGGAATTTTCGGCTCGCTGAAGAGCACTGAAACACCAACGACAGAATCTGCGCGACGAGCGTCTGCAACTTGAGGAATTTTCGGCTCGCTGAAGAGCACTGAAACTCTCCAGCGCCTGGTGCTCAATCAGCGCGGCACTCTGTTGAGGAATTTTCGGCTCGCTGAAGAGCACTGAAACGCGCGATACTAATCGTCTGCACATCAAACCTCGCCAATTGAGGAATTTTCGGCTCGCTGAAGAGCACTGAAACCTCGCGGGCCCTCTCCAGCGCCTGGTGCTCAATCATTGAGGAATTTTCGGCTCGCTGAAGAGCACTGAAACAACTGTTGAGTGGACGGATACGACGCTCACAGCATAGTTGAGGAATTTTCGGCTCGCTGAAGAGCACTGAAACACGCCGAGATCTCGTCGAGCCAACCGACGATCTTGCTTGAGGAATTTTCGGCTCGCTGAAGAGCACTGAAACTCGACCCGCGCGCGGATCGCGGCGTCGGGTTCAAAGAGTTGAGGAATTTTCGGCTCGCTGAAGAGCACTGAAACGCAGCGCGGAACCGCGAACGACCCGGATCGCCCGACGGTTGAGGAATTTTCGGCTCGCTGAAGAGCACTGAAACACCTGGACCGCGCTTCCGACCGCGACCCGTGACCCGTTGAGGAATTTTCGGCTCGCTGAAGAGCACTGAAACTTCGCTTGCCGCGCCGCAAGTTGCCCCAGTTGCGCGGTTGAGGAATTTTCGGCTCGCTGAAGAGCACTGAAACGGCGGCAGCGTGACGCGCCCGCGCTCGTCGCCGTCGGTTGAGGAATTTTCGGCTCGCTGAAGAGCACTGAAACCCGGTCTCGATACGAGAACGGCGCTGCGGTTGGCGGGTTGAGGAATTTTCGGCTCGCTGAAGAGCACTGAAACGACGTATGCTGCTATTCTCTTCAGCGACGGATTGGGTTGAGGAATTTTCGGCTCGCTGAAGAGCACTGAAACTCTGCGTTCTGCCGCACCAGCGTTTATCGCGCCGCACCGTTGAGGAATTTTCGGCTCGCTGAAGAGCACTGAAACCGACGAACAACGAGCAGTGGCGGCAGCGCGGCGCGTTGAGGAATTTTCGGCTCGCTGAAGAGCACTGAAACGCGAGGTCGCCGCGCGTCGGCGCAAGCGCCCGCTGGGTTGAGGAATTTTCGGCTCGCTGAAGAGCACTGAAACCGCTTTCACTTCCACCGCGAAACCGGGTTCGTTGCCGTTGAGGAATTTTCGGCTCGCTGAAGAGCACTGAAACGCGTGCGAGTCTCATCATCCCCTAATTCCATAACCGTTGAGGAATTTTCGGCTCGCTGAAGAGCACTGAAACTCACATACGCCCACCGCGCCGCCAGAACCGGATCGTAGTTGAGGAATTTTCGGCTCGCTGAAGAGCACTGAAACTAGACCGTCCCGTCCGGGGTCGTCACGAACGGGTTCCCAAGTTGAGGAATTTTCGGCTCGCTGAAGAGCACTGAAACGCGCGTCCGGCGCGTGCTGGCGGTAGAACAACTCCGGTTGAGGAATTTTCGGCTCGCTGAAGAGCACTGAAACACAAACGGTCTCAATCCTTAATAGGAGGGTGATATTGAGGAATTTTCGGCTCGCTGAAGAGCACTGAAACCTGCTACCGCGCGACCGCCGCCGCGAACTCGCGAAGGGTTGAGGAATTTTCGGCTCGCTGAAGAGCACTGAAACGATGCTTGATCCGTCGGCGCGCCTGGCGGACTGCTCAAATTGAGGAATTTTCGGCTCGCTGAAGAGCACTGAAACGACGGCAAAGCGTTTTGTTTCAACGTGCGGCGCGTCGGTTGAGGAATTTTCGGCTCGCTGAAGAGCACTGAAACCTCATCAACGCACCGCTGATCCTCGCCGACGGCGCGGTTGAGGAATTTTCGGCTCGCTGAAGAGCACTGAAACATTGCTTGCTGGTGCCGTGCAATGACGGCAAGCAAATTGAGGAATTTTCGGCTCGCTGAAGAGCACTGAAACGGCGGGATGGAGCAACGAGTCCATCCAGCCGTTCCAGTTGAGGAATTTTCGGCTCGCTGAAGAGCACTGAAACAACGGCGGCGGCGTGACGGGCGCGAGGGTATACCTCGGTTGAGGAATTTTCGGCTCGCTGAAGAGCACTGAAACCGCGCTGGGCGGTCACCAACGGTGACAATCCCAGACTGCGTTGAGGAATTTTCGGCTCGCTGAAGAGCACTGAAACTGCGTGGTCTGTCTGATGCACAGATCACGCACGTTGGTTGAGGAATTTTCGGCTCGCTGAAGAGCACTGAAACTGCGTGGTCTGTCTGATGCACAGATCACGCACGTTGAGTTGAGGAATTTTCGGCTCGCTGAAGAGCACTGAAACCCGAAACAGATCGCGTATGTCTAACCGTACCCGCCGGTTGAGGAATTTTCGGCTCGCTGAAGAGCACTGAAACGTTGTTCACTGAGGCGCGATCGGCGAGTGACTTAGAGTTGAGGAATTTTCGGCTCGCTGAAGAGCACTGAAACATCTGCCGCAGCGCACCGACGGCGATTTGTTCCAGGTTGAGGAATTTTCGGCTCGCTGAAGAGCACTGAAACCCGACGTTCGCCAGCCCCAACGCCAACTCTTCAACGGGTTGAGGAATTTTCGGCTCGCTGAAGAGCACTGAAACCGGCGCGATTGTCAAGAGGGAAAAGCGAGGAAAAGAGTTGAGGAATTTTCGGCTCGCTGAAGAGCACTGAAACGGAGGGGCGTAGTGGTACGTCAAATCCCACGCACCGTTGAGGAATTTTCGGCTCGCTGAAGAGCACTGAAACTTATGTTGAGGAGGCAATGCACCAGGCAGTACAAAGTGTTGAGGAATTTTCGGCTCGCTGAAGAGCACTGAAACTCTACAAGTTTGAAAGTATAAGCGTCGACCATACGGTTGAGGAATTTTCGGCTCGCTGAAGAGCACTGAAACTCTGCGAGGGCGCCAGCCCGAGCAGCGGCGCGGTCGAGTTGAGGAATTTTCGGCTCGCTGAAGAGCACTGAAACTCTTGCCGATGGTGATCGTCGCGTAGTCGCTCGAACCGTTGAGGAATTTTCGGCTCGCTGAAGAGCACTGAAACGCGCGGCGCAAGCACGCTGTGCAACGCCTCATAAGCTTGAGGAATTTTCGGCTCGCTGAAGAGCACTGAAACAGACATCCCTCAACTCGGCCGGACGACGCATGTTGAGTTGAGGAATTTTCGGCTCGCTGAAGAGCACTGAAACAGACGCGCTTTTACCGCGTTCAGTCTCGTGGGGAGCTTGAGGAATTTTCGGCTCGCTGAAGAGCACTGAAACGATCTCGAGGCAGCGACTCAGTTGCTCGCGACTGCTTTTGAGGAATTTTCGGCTCGCTGAAGAGCACTGAAACGCGCGGCGCAAGCACGCTGTGCAACGCCTCATAAGCGTTGAGGAATTTTCGGCTCGCTGAAGAGCACTGAAACCGGTCCGGTTCGCCGTTGCGGTTCGGCGTTTGCCCTTGAGGAATTTTCGGCTCGCTGAAGAGCACTGAAACTTCAACTTCTCTACTGGTCTCTTCAAACCGTCAAGGTTGAGGAATTTTCGGCTCGCTGAAGAGCACTGAAACGCACGCGATTCGATCAATGATCGACTCGTTCACGTTCGGTTGAGGAATTTTCGGCTCGCTGAAGAGCACTGAAACTTCTCTGTACGCGCGGGAACGTCGTCACCGAAGACGGTTGAGGAATTTTCGGCTCGCTGAAGAGCACTGAAACGGGCGCGTCGAAACAGAAGTGCGGGTTGTGGGCGGCTTGAGGAATTTTCGGCTCGCTGAAGAGCACTGAAACGCGTCGATCAGTGTGACGCGGGCGACGGGCGGTACGTTGAGGAATTTTCGGCTCGCTGAAGAGCACTGAAACGCAGCGATTTCGACAAACGGGCTGACGGTGTTGCTACCCGTTGAGGAATTTTCGGCTCGCTGAAGAGCACTGAAACTATCCGCAACGCCGCGTCCCATCCCAACGTCGCGCAAATTGAGGAATTTTCGGCTCGCTGAAGAGCACTGAAACGGCGTCGGTCTGGTGACGACGGCGCTGATGCAAGCCCATTGAGGAATTTTCGGCTCGCTGAAGAGCACTGAAACGAACGGGGACGGCGCAGATTGCGATTGAGGTTTCGATTGAGGAATTTTCGGCTCGCTGAAGAGCACTGAAACGGTCAACCAGGGCAGACATCCAAGCGGCGCGCGCGATTGAGGAATTTTCGGCTCGCTGAAGAGCACTGAAACGCCTGACGCGCTTGACCGACAACCGCTCCGGCGCGATTGAGGAATTTTCGGCTCGCTGAAGAGCACTGAAACCGATCCGGCTTTATAAACTGGGAAGCGCGTTTGATAATTGAGGAATTTTCGGCTCGCTGAAGAGCACTGAAACACGACCAAAAACGCGACGGAGATGATGATCGAGTTGGGGCATTGAGGAATTTTCGGCTCGCTGAAGAGCACTGAAACGGGACGCACCGGGTCGTTGGCGTAGTCGCCGCTTCGATTGAGGAATTTTCGGCTCGCTGAAGAGCACTGAAACATTGGCTCTTCAATCAGAATGATCCCGCTCTCGGTTATTGAGGAATTTTCGGCTCGCTGAAGAGCACTGAAACGACCGTCTGACGCCGCACCAGCGCAGCTTCGACCAGATTGAGGAATTTTCGGCTCGCTGAAGAGCACTGAAACTCCGCCGCCGCTGCGACTACCTGCGTCAGATGCGGCATTGAGGAATTTTCGGCTCGCTGAAGAGCACTGAAACTCCGCGTGTTTCAGACGGCGGAAGGCAGCGTGCTAAATTGAGGAATTTTCGGCTCGCTGAAGAGCACTGAAACGTCAGGCGCTGGATCGCTTCGGCTTTCTCCAGTTCTGATTGAGGAATTTTCGGCTCGCTGAAGAGCACTGAAACCTACGCTTGAAGTAAAGAACATTGATGACATCATCGGTTGAGGAATTTTCGGCTCGCTGAAGAGCACTGAAACTGACATTTCTGATACTAACCAGCGCGCTGCGTAATGTTGAGGAATTTTCGGCTCGCTGAAGAGCACTGAAACTCGCACCGGCATCTTTGACCGCCCTCAGTTTGGGATTGGTTGAGGAATTTTCGGCTCGCTGAAGAGCACTGAAACTCATTATCGCGCCACGGCCCGAGCACGCGATGATTGGTTGAGGAATTTTCGGCTCGCTGAAGAGCACTGAAACTTCTCAAGCTCCATAATTCTTGTTGCAAGAAACTCAGTTGAGGAATTTTCGGCTCGCTGAAGAGCACTGAAACGCACTACTCGTTTCCCTCTTCCCCGATTGTGTCGAAGTTGAGGAATTTTCGGCTCGCTGAAGAGCACTGAAACGACCTCCGCATACAATCCACGAGGCGTAAGCACGGTTGAGGAATTTTCGGCTCGCTGAAGAGCACTGAAACCGTTAAGTATGCCGTTATTCTGGTCATTCTCGGAAAGGTTGAGGAATTTTCGGCTCGCTGAAGAGCACTGAAACCCGCCGCGTACTCGTAGATCAGCGCGGCATCGGCAGGTTGAGGAATTTTCGGCTCGCTGAAGAGCACTGAAACCCAGTGATTACCCACAGTATCGCGCCCCGGCCCAAGCAGTTGAGGAATTTTCGGCTCGCTGAAGAGCACTGAAACGCTCGTCTACACGCATGATTTCGGCGTCGTGCCGCCGGGTTGAGGAATTTTCGGCTCGCTGAAGAGCACTGAAACCGTGTACGGTCAATACCGCGGCTACTGGACGGATCATCGTTGAGGAATTTTCGGCTCGCTGAAGAGCACTGAAACTGGCGTGCTTGGGCCGGGGCGCGATGGTTTGGGTAAGTTGAGGAATTTTCGGCTCGCTGAAGAGCACTGAAACCAACCCGCGAAACCCGCCCAAGGCGGGGACGGGGACGGTGTTGAGGAATTTTCGGCTCGCTGAAGAGCACTGAAACGAGGACGTTGAGAGTGGAATCGGCGTGCTCATCAAGTTGAGGAATTTTCGGCTCGCTGAAGAGCACTGAAACTCTGGATGTTCGCCCAGCGCCCCACCGATGCAGAGCGGTTGAGGAATTTTCGGCTCGCTGAAGAGCACTGAAACACTCACAAAACCGTACACGCCCGTTGCCGGCGACACGTTGAGGAATTTTCGGCTCGCTGAAGAGCACTGAAACGCCAGCGTATCGCCGTACACGAGCGACTGCCCGTTGGTTGAGGAATTTTCGGCTCGCTGAAGAGCACTGAAACTTCCCGTGTGCGCAACAATCCGCACCGCCTGTGCGTTCGGTTGAGGAATTTTCGGCTCGCTGAAGAGCACTGAAACTGGCGTGCTTGGGCCGGGGCGCGATGGTTTGGGTAATGTTGAGGAATTTTCGGCTCGCTGAAGAGCACTGAAACTTCTCCAGGCCGCGACCAGCATCTTCAATCCGTTTGGTTGAGGAATTTTCGGCTCGCTGAAGAGCACTGAAACTTTCTGAAACCTGCAAATTGATTACCGGTCTCACACTGTTGAGGAATTTTCGGCTCGCTGAAGAGCACTGAAACTTCGCTGGCGTTCGCAGTGTTCGCAGACCGGCAGCGCCAAGTTGAGGAATTTTCGGCTCGCTGAAGAGCACTGAAACGCCGCGAGGGCGCCAGCCCGAGCGGCGGCGCGGTCGATTGAGGAATTTTCGGCTCGCTGAAGAGCACTGAAACCATATACCAGACGGCAGCGCCAACCGCACAGATTGATTGAGGAATTTTCGGCTCGCTGAAGAGCACTGAAACCGGAGTCACGGTCGGCGAGCCAGGCGCCTCCACCCAGATTGAGGAATTTTCGGCTCGCTGAAGAGCACTGAAACGGGCGCAGGTCGCGTCGCTTCAGGCCCTGGTCGCCCAATTGAGGAATTTTCGGCTCGCTGAAGAGCACTGAAACTGGTGATCTGGGCGACGTCGACCTGATCCTGGCGTATTGAGGAATTTTCGGCTCGCTGAAGAGCACTGAAACGTGCCGTGGCATGGGAGACGCAAAAAATTCATGTTGATTGAGGAATTTTCGGCTCGCTGAAGAGCACTGAAACCGCAGAAATCCTCCTGCTCCGCCGACATATCCACCCTATTGAGGAATTTTCGGCTCGCTGAAGAGCACTGAAACGTCAAGTGGGTAACGCAGAACGCAATATGGTATGGATTGAGGAATTTTCGGCTCGCTGAAGAGCACTGAAACGTCTGAGTGGGCGCGGTTCATCTGGCGGCGCAGCGGCAATTGAGGAATTTTCGGCTCGCTGAAGAGCACTGAAACGGCAGTATCACGGGCCGGGCATGTATCCGTATGTGTATGAATTGAGGAATTTTCGGCTCGCTGAAGAGCACTGAAACTTGACGTTGCGGGTTGTGCGGTCACCGCGTCGCGCGTCAGATTGAGGAATTTTCGGCTCGCTGAAGAGCACTGAAACTGTTCAAGCTCGCGGGGAACGCGCCCAAGATGACGATTGAGGAATTTTCGGCTCGCTGAAGAGCACTGAAACGGCTGAATAGCCGATAATTGATAGACGGTAGACGATATTTCAGCCATTTCGGCTCATTTTTGGCTGTTGAAGAGCATTGAAACCCGGCA
>Ga0308390_1000602_pt1 | contig 25286 bp, 25 predicted proteins | sample Hotspr2Sample149_FD_202358 | JGI IMG/M metagenome (GOLD analysis project Ga0308390, IMG submission 202358) | Hot spring phototrophic mat microbial communities from Mushroom Spring, Yellowstone National Park, Wyoming, United States - 20040719_149 ...
GCGCGACACCGATACCATGGACACCTTTTTCGACTCGTCCTGGTACTTCCTGCGCTACACCGACGCCCAAAACCCCCACCAGCCCTTCGACCCCCAGAAAGTCAACTACTGGATGCCAGTGGATCAGTACATCGGCGGGGTAGAGCACGCTATCCTGCACCTCCTGTACGCTCGCTTCTTCACCAAGTTTTTGCACGACCTGGGCCTGGTAGAGGCCGATGAGCCCTTCGAGGGCCTCTTTACCCAGGGCATGGTGATGGGCTGGACCAATGTGGGCGAGGTGGAAATACGTGAGGGGCGCATCTACTTCAAGGACGATGCCCGGCGCAGCAAGCTCGAGCTCGAGCAAGGCCTCACCCTGGAGGAGGCTCGAAAAAGCGGGGCCGAGCTGCGCCAGGAAGGGGGTAAAACCTATTTCTGGAAGCCCGCGGTGATGAGCAAAAGCCTGGGCAACGGGGTTATGGTGGGGCCTTTCGTCAAGGAGCAAGGGGCTGACATCGCCCGCATTACCATTCTGTTCGCCGCCCCGCCGGAAAACGAGATGGTCTGGACCGAAGAGGGTGTGCAAGGGGCCTGGCGCTACCTGAACCGGGTTTACCGCCTGGTCGCCGAGCAGCTGACCGAGTTGAAGGCCCAGGCCGATCTGGAGGAGCCTGCTACCCTGGAAGGCCCGCACAAAACCCTGTACCAGAAGCTGCACCAGACCATCAAGAAGGTGACCGAAGACCTCGAGGCCCTGCGCTTCAACACCGCCATCGCCGCTTTGATGGAGCTGCTCAACGCCCTAAGCGACTACCGCAAGGAGCACGGCGTGACCCCGGTCTTCCGCGAAGCGGTGCTGCGCTACATCCAGATGCTGGCTCCCTTCGCCCCCCACCTAGCCGAAGAGCTGTGGCACGAGTTTCACACCCACTCGGTCTTCAGCGCCCCCTGGCCTACCGTGGACCCAGCCGCCCTGGTGAGCGACAGCTTTGAGTTGGTGGTGCAGGTCAACGGCAAGCTGCGCGGCAAAGTTAGCGTCAGCACCCAAGCTAGTGAAGCGGAAATCCGGCGCATCGCCAAGGAAATTCCCAACGTACAGCAGCACATCGCTGGAAAAGAAGTGGTGAAGGAGATCTATGTACCCGGCAGGCTGCTAAACATTGTGGTTAGGGAATAAGAAAAACCAGCCCCTACACAAGACCCATGGCACTAGAAACCCACGGCTCAGGTACATAATAGAAGTCATGTTCACGCTCAACAAAATCAACAACTTGGCCGAGCACCAGGTGCTCGAGTGCGTGGGAGAGGATTCGGGCGACACCTTCCGTATCATCGTTAAGCACACCTCGCCCAGCCACTACGAGGCCCTGGGCAAGGTAACGCTCAAGGACGCCAGCGTGAACTACCAGTCTTCTGGTTCCATGACCCCCGACCTCCTATTGCGGTGGCTCGATACCCTGTTGGAGCGCTGGCCGGAGGCCAAAAACATCCCCTGGATCCTACACGACCTCGACGAAAAGACCCAGCAGTTTGTGCGCGAGGTTCGGCAGGCCACAGGAACGATTTAATACACGACAATTGGCCCAGCACCCCCACGCAGCCTACCCCAATGTAGTAGAAAGGCGCATTTCCTCAAGAATGCAGGGGCTTTGAGGGTACAACGGGCCTTTGGCCCTAAAGGTGCAGAATGCCCCTTTCCAGCGCAACCGTTACCGCTGCGGTGCGGTCGTCTACCCCTAGCTTTTCAAAGGTGTGCAGCAGGTGGGTTTTGACCGTGGCTTCGCTGATTTTAAGCTTGCGGGCGATTTCCTTGTTCGAGAGGCCCTTGGCTACCAAAGCCAGCACCTCGAGCTCGCGCACCGATAGGTTCTCCTGGCTGGAGCCGCGCATCCGGCCCAACAGGCGAGCTGCTACCGGGGGCGAGAGTACGGCTTCCCCCTTGGCGCAAAGCCGCACTGCCCGAAAGAGCTCCTCGCGCGGGACATCCTTGAGCAAGTAGCCCGTAGCCCCGGCCTCCACCGCGCGCACAATCTCGGAGTCGGTGTCGTAGGTGGTAAGCACCAGCACCTGCACTTTGGGGAAGCGGGCCCGCACCTGCCGGGTGGCGGCTACCCCGTCCATCTGGGGCATACGCAGGTCCATAAGCACTACGTCAGCCCCTATTCGCTCGAGCATATCCAGGGCCTCGAGGCCGTTGGAGGCCTCCCCCACTACCACGAAGTCGGGCTGGGAAGAAAGCAGCCCCGAAAGGCCGGCCCGTACCACGGGGTGGTCGTCCACCAAAAGAATCCGAATGGCGGTTGAGGTGGTCATAGCGATTTCTCCTCCCTAGAGGGGCTGTATAGGGGCAGGCTAAAGGCCAGCGTAGTACCCAGGCCAGGTTCGCTCTCCACGGTCATCTGTCCTCCCAGCGCCTCTACCCGCTCGCGCATCGAGCGCAAACCAAAGCTCCCCGAGATGGGCGCTTGCAGGCCCACCCCATCATCCTGTATATCCATCAACACCAGGTCGTCCAAGTAAGAGAGGGTGAGGGTGGCGTGACGGGCTTTGGCGTGCTTGCGGATGTTAGCCAGGGCCTCCTGGGCGATGCGCAGTAAACCCACTTCGAGCTCTGGGTGCAGCGGGCGGGGCTCACCGGTTAGGGTGAACTGGGCCTGGACCCCGCTCTCCTGCTGCCACCGTGCGAGCAGGCGCTGCAGCGCCTCGGGCAGCGAGGTGTTCTCGAGAATCTCGGGCCGCAAAGCCCAGACCATCCGGCGGGCCTCCGACAGCCCCTCACGGGCCGCATTGCGGGCTTGCTCCAGGTAGCGCGCCGCCGAGGTCTTCTTCTGCCAGGCCATCTCGGCGGCCTCGAGCTGCACCACAATGCTGGCAAAGCCCTGGGCCAGGGTATCGTGGATCTCACGGGCCAGCCGCTGGCGCTCCTCCAGCATTCCGGCCTGGCGCGAGGCCTGCTCGAGCTCGCGGCGGGTGCGCTCGAGTTCTTCACGGGCCCTGATCTCCCGCACCAAAAGCTCGAGGGTAAACAGCGCATACCCTGAGTACAAAAAGGCGATGAAGATGAAAAAGGCCAGGCTCAAGTTGGGGTACTCGGCTGGGGTGGGCAGGGCACCCCAGGAGGTGGTTCCTTGCGGCCCCTGGCTCAGGACAATCTCAAAGGTGACCTGCAGAGGCTCCCGCTGGGCCCACCAGACCGACCAAGCACCCAGCCCCAGCACGATCAAGCACACCGCCCACAGTGGCAACCAGTAGCGGGCCACCACCGGGACCAGGCCCAAGGCTAGAAAAGGCAGGTAGTTCTGGCTCAGCCAGACCACCACCCCCACCCCAATCAGAATCAAGATGGCGAACTCCCAGACCCGGCGTTGCCCTGGCCGCACTGCCCAGACCACCACCCCCAACAAAGCCACCGCCGCACCTACGCGCCAGGCAGCCTGAGCAGGGTCCTGCCAGGGCAGCAGGGTGGGTACCTCGAGCGGGCGGGCCGGCACCAGCAGGGTAAAGGCCAGCACGGTAAGCAGGTTGAGGGCGGTCAGGAGCACCACCACCTGCGCTACCGGGCGGCCTGCAAAAAGGCGCTGCTGGAGCCCGAACATAAGGGAATTGTAGCCTCGCACGCTTGGCTGGTCTGCGCGGGAAGTCCCATTTGCTGTCCTGCGCCAGAACTTGCAAAAATACCTCTGTCCTAAGGTGCCCGTCCCTTTAGCGGGCACACAGGAGGTTGCATGAAAAAAATCACCTTGCCCCACCGCTATTCGGCCAGCGGCGCGCGTTTTCGTGAAGCCTCCATCGAGGCCGGCTGGCTGTGCTTCAAAAACGCTGCCGTCTCGATCCGCATCTGCCTTCCGTGGGTAACGCGCCTGGAACGCTCCTACCAGATGCGTGACTGGCTGATGGCCGTAGCGTTTGTGGGATTGCTTGTGGGATTGACCAGCCTGGGGCTGCGCTGGCTGGGCTGGCTCAACCTGCCCCAGCTGCTAAGGACCAACCCCGCGCTGCTGGAGTACGGTGCGCTCGCCCTGGCTTTGGTCGCTTTAGCCCTGTACTTTCTGTTTCCCATCCGGGTACTCTACCTCTACCACGGCAGTGCTACACCGCTTTTGGTGGCAGGCAGCAAAAAGGCCATCGAGGAGATGGAAAGCACCCTCTGGCCCTTGCTGGAAACCCTGCACAAAAAGCAAGCCTAGGGCTCGCACAGGGCAAGCAAAACCCGTTGGCCTCCGGGTGAGACCTCGCTCGCCCCGCTTGCCCGAAGAACGGGCCGACCGTCCAAACAGTTTACAAAAGTTATCATTTTTGATAGCCTAACCCACATGGGCCGGACAAAGCACAAGCATCCGGGAGAAGCTGTGTCGCTGTTGCGTAAAGCTTCACAGAACCGATCAGACACGCCCCTCCTGCCCGAGAGCACGCGGCCCCAGTACGCCCTTCTGGCTCTGGGGCTGTTGGGGGCAGCCTGGCTCTACGCCCAGCTACCCGCAGTCCAAGGCCTGCTGCTTTTGCTGGGGGTGGGGCTGGGCTTTAGCCTGTTTCATGCTCGGTTCGGCTTCAGCTCGGCCTTCCGCCAGCTTCTAAGCGTGGGGCAGGGGCGGGCCTTACAGGCTCATATGCTTCTGCTGGCCGTTACTGCCACCCTGTTTGCCCTGCTGTTCGCCCTGGGCCAGGGGCTGGGCGGCCAGCCCCTGACGGGATACCTGGCCCCTGTTGGGCCGGGGCTTTTGCTGGGGGCTTTTTTGTTTGGGGTAGGGATGCAACTGGCCGGGGGCTGTGCCTCGGGCACCCTCTATGCCACCGGCAGCGGCAGCCTGCTGGGCCTGGTCGCCCTGGTGAGCTTTATGGCGGGCTCGGTGCTGGGAGCTTGGAACTTCGAGTTCTGGAGCTCAGGGCCAGGGGCGGTGGGCAGCCTGCCGCCCATCTCGCTGGCCGAGCGCTTTGGGCTGTGGGGGGCCCTGGCGCTGACGCTTGGAGTGGTCGGGGGATTGGCCCTCCTGGCCGAGTGGGTCATCCGCAAGCGGCGGCCTCCACCCATGTTCCAGCCCCAGGGGTCTAAGGGCTGGGCCCGGGTGCTGCGCGGCACCTGGCCACTGTGGGTAGCTGCCCTGGTACTGGGCGTGCTTAACGCAGCGGTGCTCTACGTAAGCGGGCGCCCCTGGGGCGTCACTTACAGCCTGACCCTGTGGGGTTCGCAGGCAGTGGAGTTCCTGGGGCTGGCCCAGCCCGCGTTCTGGGCTTTCTGGAACGGTCAGTCACCTCTGGGGCTCTCACCCCTAAGCCATCCCACCGCGCTGACCAACCTGGGCATCTTACTGGGGGCTTTGCTAAGCGCAGCCGCTGCCGGGGTGTTCGGCAAAAACCCCCCCCTTGGCTGGAGGCCGTTTCTAGCAGCGGTGGTTGGCGGTGTACTGATGGGCTACGGGGCGCGGCTGGCTTATGGCTGCAACATCGGCGCTTACATCGGCGGGGTGGCCTCCTTCAGCCTGCACGGCTGGGTTTGGTTGGCAATGGCCCTGCTGGGCAGCGGGGCTGGGTTGTGGCTGCGCCCTTGGTTTGGGCTGTCGAATCCCAAACCCAGCGACTCGGTCTGCTAGACGGGTCCCGAGGACCTAAAAGCTCTTTAAGTCGCCATCAACCGATTCTCACTGCCAAGTGGTTTGAGGCAGGGCCTGGGGGTTGGGCTAGGGCAGCCGAGCCAGGTGCTGGAATACAGCAGCAAAGCGAGCCTATGTATGGCCTCTTTTTCCAGGCGCTTATGGGGCCTGGATTATTCCAGGCTATAGCCCGAACCAGGTGAAGGGGTAGTAGCTCGTCAGCTCATCGCGGTAGGGCTCCACCAGCCGCACGTTGGCCGTGGGGGCTTCGGGTTTGAACAGCTCCAGTTTGGGGTTGAAGTCCCTAGCCTCAATCTGGCGCAGGATCTCCTGAGGGTTTAGGCGGGGCAGGCCATAGCCGAGGGCGGCATACACCTGGGCTTTTACCCAGGCGTACTCCTCGAGGGAGAAGTTATGCTGGTTGAGCGCCTGAACTTGAACCTTTTTAGCCTCGAGCACCAGCGAGCTCCCTTCGCGGAACAGGTCCAAGGCCGCGCGGTAGTCCAGCACTGGTCTTCCAAGCTGCTGGCTGGCTAACTGGTTGAGCCGGGCCTCCAACCGCTGGTAGCGCTCCCCGAGCTGACGCTTTACATCGCGCTGCACCTGTAAGAAGCGCTGCAGCTGTTCAGGGCTTAGCTGTGCCTGAGCAGGGGGTGCGTATGCCTCCTGTCGCTCAACGCTTTTGTCCAAGGCGATGATCTGCTGAAACTCGCTGACCAGGGCCTGGGCCGGACGGATCAGAAAAGCATAGGCCACCCAGCCAGCCAGTCCCAAAAACACCAAAAAAGCCAGAAGGGCCAGCATGAGCCATCGCGCCATAGGGGCAGGATGGCATACCCAAGAAAAACCGACTGGGGTTTCCGGTGCAATTCGCTTACCCGCTTGGAAGGGACCCGCCCGGCCACCAGCAAACCAAGGCCCGGCTTCCTACCTCTGCCTTATGCTGTTGGCATGCGCGTACACCCCGATGTCGCCCAGGCCTTGCAAACCCGCCAGGCCGTGGTGGCTCTGGAGTCCACCGTCATCACCCATGGCCTGCCCCGCCCCGTAAACCTCGAGCTCGCCCGCAGGCTCGAGGACACCGTACGGCAAGCAGGGGGCATCCCTGCGACCATCGCCATCTTGAAAGGGGAGGTAGTGGTGGGCCTAACCCCGGATGAACTAGAGGCCATCGCCAACGCCGAAAACGCTGAAAAGGCCAGCCTCTGGAATCTGGGGGCACTTGTGGCCCAGGGTAAAAACGCTGGTACCACCGTGGCTGCCACTGCCTTTCTGGCCCATAAGGTGGGCATCCAGGTGTTCGCCACTGGCGGGATTGGCGGGGTACACCCTCACCCCTACGACGAGTCGGCGGATCTGCTGGTGCTCTCCCGCACCCCCATTATGCTGGTCTCAGCAGGCCCTAAAAGCATCCTCGACCTGGCTGCCACTTTAGAACGGCTCGAGTCACTAGGGGTAGCCCTGCTGGGCTACAAAACCCACTACCTTCCCGCCTTTCACAGCCCTACCAGCCCCTACCTGCTGCCGGTTCGGGTTGAGTCCCCCCAGGAGGCTGCCCGTGTCTTTCGGGCTGCCCGGGAACTGGAGCTGCCAGGGGCCAACCTGGTGCTCAACCCCGTCTCTGAAGGTCTGGACTTTGCCCAGGTACAGCGCTGGGTAGAGCAAGCCACCCAGGAGGCCGCCCGGCTAGGGGTAACTGGCAAGGCCCTGACGCCCTTCCTACTCCGGCGCATATCCGAGCTGAGCGGAGGCCAGAGCGATAAGGTAAATCTGCGCTTGTTGGTGGAAAACGCCCGTCTAGCAACCCAGATTGCCCTGGCCCTCTCCCATGGCTAGCCTGCGAGCACCAGTATCCACTTCATACCTAGTGGCATAGAATGAAGCTAGATGTGCGAGCTGGGCAGGCGCCTAAAAGAAGCCCGCGAGGCTAGGGGTTTAGAAATTTCCCAGGCGGCAGAGTTCCTCAAGGTACGCCGGGCTATCCTGGAGGCCCTGGAAGACTGTCGTTTTGATGAACTCCCTGAAGCTCCACTGGCTCGAGGCTATCTCAGGCGCTACGCCCAGCTGCTGGGTCTAGACCCTGCTCCTCTGCTGGCCCTGTACCCCACCGATATGCCCCCATCTGCCCCAACCCAAACCGCCCCTGGCTATGTACGCGCCAGGCGGCCTTGGCTCTGGGTCATCCCCACGGCCTTACTGCTGGGACTGCTGGGCTGGTGGGGGTACCTGGCCCTGAACCGCCCTGCCGCCACACCCGCACCCACCCCCTCAGCCCCGCCTGCGCCTCCTCCGCGACAGGTGAACCTACGCATAGCCACCCAACCCGCCGGGGCAAGGGTCTACCTGGACGGCTTCTTGCTGGGACAGGCCCCCCTCGAGGCCCGCGTAGAGGGCGGTGAGCGCACCCTCCGCATCGAAGCGCCCGGTTACCTAACGTACGAGCAGGTGGTCACATTGCAAAGCGACCGTAACCTGAGCCTCGCCCTCACCCCGGCCCCCCAGCCCACCCCTCCCGCCGATCCAGCCAGCCCCAGCAGCGGACTGGTGCTAAGGTTTGAGGGCACCAGCTGGATACGCGTGACCGATGCCCGCACGGGTCGGCAGCTCTACGAAGGCACCGTACCCAGCGGAACCCAGCTCAGCTATCCCCTCCCGGTGGTGGTGCGGGTCGGCAACGCCGGCGCGGTGCGGGCATTTGTGAACGGCCAGGATCAAGGTCGCATGGGCAATGTGGGCCAGGTGGTCACCCAGCGCTTCGAGCGATAGCAATAACAACCAGACTGTTGCAAACCTGCTATACTCGACACTGTTGTCGCTAAACGCGCACGGGAGAGCGAATGTCAGGTAAGGTTGGGTTTGTAAGTCTAGGCTGTCCGAAGGCCCTGGTTGATTCAGAGCAGATTCTCTCCCGCCTGCGGGCGCAGGGGTACGAGACTGTCCCCACCTATCAGGAGGCCGATGTGGTGGTGGTGAACACCTGCGGCTTCATCACCCCTGCGGTAGAGGAGTCGCTTTCGGCCATCGGCGAAGCCCTCGCGGAAAACGGCAAGGTGATTGTAACCGGTTGCCTGGGGGCGCGGCCCGAGCTCATCCAGCAGGCCCACCCACAGGTGCTCGAGGTCACCGGCCCCGGCGAAGTAGACCGAGTGCTGGCCGCGGTACAGCGGGTGATTCCGCTGGACCAGAACCCCTTCACGGCCTTGCTTCCTCCACAGGTCAAGCTTACCCCCCGCCACTATGCTTACTTGAAGATCGCTGAGGGCTGCAACCATAAGTGCAGTTTCTGCATCATTCCCAAGTTGCGCGGCCCGCAAAAAAGTCGCGACGCCGCCGATATCCTCTTCGAGGCTGCCCGCTTGGTGGCTACCGGCAGCAAAGAGCTGCTTATCATCGCACAAGATACCTCCGCCTATGGGGTGGACATTCGCCACCGCACGAGTGAGTATGCGGGCAGGCCGGTGCGGGCCCACCTGGTAGATCTGGTGAACGAGCTGGCCGGCCTGGGGGCCTGGCTGCGGCTGCACTATGTGTATCCCTATCCTCACGTGCGCGAACTTATCCCACTCATGGCCGAGGGCAAGCTGTTGCCCTACCTGGATGTACCCCTTCAGCACGCCAGCCCTAGGATTTTGCGGGCCATGCGCCGCCCCGGCGGCGCCGAGAGCCACCTCAAAACCCTGCAGGAATGGCGCTCCGTAGCACCTGATCTGGCCATCCGCTCGAGCTTTATCGTAGGCTTCCCCGGCGAAACCGAGGAAGATTTTGCCCTGCTGCTGGACTTCATCGCCGAAGCTAAGCTGGACCGGGTGGGTTGCTTTACCTACTCCGAAGTTGAGGGGGCCGAGGCCAACGCCCTGCCGGGAGCTGTACCCCAGGAAGTCAAGGAAGAGCGCCGGGAGCGCCTAATGGCTTTGCAGCAGCAGATTAGCCTGGAGAAAAACCAAGCCCGGCTGGGGCAGACCCTCGAGGTCATCGTGGACGAGTACGGCGAGCTGCCCGGCCAGGTGGTGGGGCGCTCCAAATACGACGCCCCCGGGATTGACGGGCTGGTGTATGTCGAGACCGACGGCACCGTCAAAATCGGCGAGATCATCCGGGTTCGGTTTACCCAGGCCGAAGCCTATGACCTGCACGGCGAGATGGTGGGGCGGGTAGCCTGGAAACCGGGGGTTCCACCGGTGGGGAACATAGCTACAGAAACCCTGCGGGTGTAAGCTAAACCAAGTCAGGGATATGAAACCTTCGCAACTTGGTTCGGGTTTGGACAAGCAGCACAAAGACAACCCCATCGCTTCTCCCATCTTCAGCGCCCTTGCCTTGAGGGCAGCACACAATCCCTCAGCCTTTAGGGTGCACGATTGCAGCGAGACAGGCCTCCTGAGGGGTCTTCTGCAGGCAGCCGGCGCCCGTTACGCGGAAAGGAACCGGCCATGTACATCGTGATTGCTGGCGGCGGCGAGATCGGCTCGCAGATCGCCAAAGCCCTACACACCCAGCACGACCTGGTGGTGGTAGACACCAATCCCGAGGCCAAAGAGCGGCTGGGGGGCTTGGACGTGCAGGTGGTAATCGGCAGCGTCACCGATCCAGAGATTCTGCGCGAAGCCAAGGTAGACCTGTGCAACACCTTTATCGCAAGCACCAACTGGGATGAGGTCAACCTGATTGCCTGCATGCTGGCCAAGGGTTTGGGGGCCAGGGAAACCCTGTGTTTTGTGGGGAAGCAATCCTACGTAGACATCCTGACCGATCCGCGCACGGTAGAAATTTTGGGCACCCGCATTGACCAGGTCTTCTGGCCCCAGCGCTCGCTGGCCAAGGAAATTGTGGAGGTGATTCGAATCCCCGGTGCTGTGGACACCGAGCTGCTGGCAGGAGGTCGGCTGCGCTTCGTGGAGTACCAGGTGCGGGAGGGTGGCCCCTACATTGGCAAGCAGCTGGTCTTGCTGGACTGGCCCCCCGGCAGCCTGCTGGCGGGCATCCTGCGTAGGGGTCGTTTTGTTGCCGCCACCGATCCCGAGTTCAATCAGCTGGCCCTCGAGCCCGAGGACCGTATCTTCTTTGTGGCCACCCCCCAGGGCTTCGATGCCATCCAGGCCTGCTTTGCCCCCCGTGAGCGGGTGCGGCGGGTGATGGTGGTGGGGGGCGGTAGTGTGGGCTTCATGGTCGCACAGGAGCTGCTGAAGCACCGCCTCGAGGTCACCGTCATCGATCAAAACCCCGACCGCTGCGCCTGGCTGGCCGAGCACCTGCCGGGGGCGCTGGTGCTCGAGGGGGATGGCACCGACCTTGCGCTCTTGGAGTCGGAGGGCCTCGACCGCATGGACGTGATGGTGGCGGTGACCGAAAACGACGAGAAAAACCTGCTGGTTTCACTTCTGGCCAAGCAGGTAGGGGTAACCAAGGTCATCACCCGGGTCAACCGGGGCGAGAACCGACGCCTGTTCGAGTATGTGGGCATTGACATCCCCCTTACCCCCCGCGCAGCAGCGGTGCGCGAGGTAATAGACTGGATAGCCCCCGACAACGTGGACCACCTGGCCCTGTTTGAGGACAAGGTGGAGCTGCTGGAGTTTGAGCTTCCGGCAGATTTCCGCGAAATCCCTTTCGAAAAATTATCGCTTCCCAAAGGAGCTATTGCGGTGGCCCTCGAGCGCGGTAAAAAGGTTTACCTGCGAGCCCCAACGCTGGCGGTCACCGGCGGCGACAAACTTCTGGTTCTTACCGACCGGCAGGTTGCCGATGAAGTCCTGGCCCAGGTTCGCTAAAGCACAATCGGTCAACCCCATCCCGGTCGCTACCTACATGACCGGAACCGTTTACATCGCGCTGGGGGCCATGATGGGGCTGCTGGGGCTGACCGACTGGCTGCTGGGAGAAGATGCCCTGGGCTTTTTTGTGGGGGCGGCTGTCGGGCTGGGTCTGGGCCTGGTGCTACGCCAGCTGGGAAGCCCCCAGGCCGAACCCCGCCGGGCCGAGGCCCTGCTGACGGTGGCCGGGCTGTGGATGATGGTTCCCATCCTGGGCGCCATCCCGTTCTGGATCTCGGGGGGCCTGAGCTACCTGGACGCCCTATTCGAGGCCACCTCGGGCTTCAGCACCACCGGGGCCACCATCCTGGCAAACTTCGACCAGTTCAGCTACGGGCTTTTTTTCTGGCGTGGCCTGAGCCAGTGGTTCGGTGGCATGGGCATTCTGCTTTTGTTTATTGTGGTTCTGCCCCACCTGGCGCTGGCCGGGCGGCAGATGTTTTTTGCCGAGACCACCGGGGTACAAAAACAGCAGCTCACCCCCAAGCTGCGCCAGACCGCCTACTACATTCTGCGGGTCTACCTGCTGCTCACCCTGCTCACCCTGACCGCGTACCTGCTGACCGGAGTACCGGTCTTCGAGGCCATTGCCAACACCTTCTCCAGCGTCTCCGCCGGTGGTTTTAGTCCCAACCCGCAAAGCTTTGCCGGCTACGCCCCCCTCACCCAGTGGATTGCAGCGGGGGTGATGTTCCTCACCGGGGTTAACCTACTGTTGCAATACCGGGCCATTTTTGGCCGCGAGCACAGCGCCCCCCTGCGCGACCCCGAGTTTCGGGCCTACGCCCTGATCGTGCTCACGGTGGGGCTGGTCATGGCCGGCGTGCTGTTCTTTCACCACGACTACGCCCTCGAGCCCGCCCTGCGCCACGCCTTCTTCCAGACCACCTCCATCATCACCGGCACCGGCTTTGCCTCCGCCGACTTTGCCCAGTGGGTCATCCCGGCCCAAACCCTGCTGGTCATGCTGATGTTTGTTGGGGGTAGCGCCGGCAGCGTGGGGGGCAGCATTAAGGTGATCCGCTGGCTGATTGTTGCTGCCCTGGTGCGGCGGGAGCTGCAGCGCGCCCTGCACCCCCAGGCAGTGCTGCCTTTGCGGGTGGGCAACAAAAACATCGCTGAGGATGTGGTGCGCTCGGTAGCAGCCTTCATCACCCTGTATGTGGGCCTTTTTGCCCTAGGAGCGCTGGTGATGGGCATACTGGAAGAAGACTTCGTGGTGGCCTTCACCGCCTCGGCAGCCGCCATCGGCAACGTGGGGCCAGGCCTTGGTGAGGTGGGGCCCATGGCCCACTACGGTAACCTGCACCCCATCTCCAAGGCGGTGATGATTTTTCAGATGTGGGCAGGCCGCATCGAGCTGATCGCGGTATTTTCACTGTTTACCCCCGAGCTCTGGCGCCGCTTGCGGGCCTGACATCGGTTTTGCATGAATGCAAGAGCGAAACCCTGGCCGCTGGAAAACCTGCGCTTTGCCTACCACTTTCTGGGGGTAACCTACCTCGCGTTGGGCCTGGTGATGCTGGGGCTCGAGGCCCTTTCGCTGGTTCTGCGCGAGTCGCCCTGGGGGTTCCTGACCGGCGCGGTGGTAGGGCTGGGGCTGGGCTGGGGGTTCCATCGACTGGGCGACCCCAGGCATGAGCCAGGCCGGGCCGAAGCCTTGCTCTCCGTAGCCCTGATCTGGCTGCTGGTACCTGCCCTGGGTGCCATACCCTTCTGGATTTCAGGGAACATGTCCTACCTGGATGCCTTATTTGAGGCCATGTCGGGCTTCACCACCACCGGGGCTACCGCCCTGTCCGACTTCTCCCAGTTTGGCTACAGCCTGTTCTTCTGGCGCAGCCTCATGCAATGGTTTGGCGGGGTGGGCTTTCTGGTGCTGGTAGTGGCTTTGCTGGCCCATCTGGCGGTGGCCGGACGACAACTTTTCATCACCGAGAGTACCGGGGTGCAAAAGGAGCCCTTCACCCCGCGGCTACGCACCGCAGCACAAAGCATCCTCAAGGTCTACGCCGCCCTCACCTTAGCGGCGGCTTTGTGTTACTGGATTGCGGGCATCCCACCCTTCGAAGCCATCTGCAATGCCCTCACCACCCTGCCTGCGGCTGGGTTTAGCCCCAACCCCCGCAGTTTTGAACAGTACAGCCCGCTGGCCCAGTGGTTCGGCACCCTGTTCATGTTTTTGGGTGGCGCAGGGTTTGTGTTGCAATACAAGCTTTTTTTCACGCGTGACCCCCGGCCCCTTTTAAAGGACGTGGAACTGCGGGTCTATGCGCTAATTGTGCTGGCCTTTAGCGCTGTGCTGGCCGTTTTCCTTATGACCCACCACAGCCAAAACATGGACTACACCTGGGGCGATGCCATCCGGCATGCCTTCTTTAACGTAACCTCCATCCTCACCACCACCGGCTACGCCAGCGCCGACTTTGCCCGGTGGGTTCCGGCAGCCCAGGCCATTCTGGTTGCAGCCATGTTTGTGGGGGGGTGCGCCGGCTCGGGGGCCGGCGGCATCAAGGTAATTCGCTTGCTGGTTCTGGGCGCCATCGTGCGGCGGGAACTGATACGTTCGTTGCACCCCCAGGCCATCATCACCCTTCGGCTGGGCAGCAAAAGCCTGGGTGAGGAGGTAATGCGCTCGGTGGCAGCCTTCATTACTCTCTATGTGACCCTGGTAGCTGCTGGAGCCTTGCTGATTTCTTTGCTCGAGAACAACTTTGTGGTGGGTTTTACCGCCAGCGCCCAGGCAGTAGGCAACATCAGGCCGGGGCTGGGCGAGGTGGGGCCGATGGGCAGTTACGCTGGGCTGGAACCGCTCTCCAAGGTAATCCTGATTGTGCAGATGTGGGCGGGGCGCCTCGAGCTGATCCCGGTGTTCTTGCTGCTGACCCCAGAACTGTGGAAAAAGCTAAAGAGTTAAAACAAGCCCCCAAGGCAGTAAACTATCCTCATGTCCAGACCCCCGGTTGTGCCTGAGTCTTTTCGCCTTGACCACCAAAAAGTGAAGGCCCCTTACGTGCGTTTGGCGGGGGTAAAGGAAACCCCCAAAGGCGACCGAATTGAAAAGTACGACCTGCGGCTGGCCCAGCCCAACCAGGAGGCCCTGAGCACCGGGGCCATCCATACCCTCGAGCACCTCCTGGCTACGTACATTCGTTCTCACCTGGAGGGGGTGGTGGATATCTCGCCCATGGGCTGCCGCACCGGGTTTTACCTGGTGGTGCTGGGCGAACCGGGGCCGCAAAAGGTACTGGAAGCCTTCCAAGCTGCCCTACAGGACGTGGTGAACCACGCCGAGCCAGTACCGGGGGTAAGCGAGCTCGAGTGCGGCAACTACCGCGATCATGACCTCCAAGGTGCGAAAGCCTGGGCCAAGCGGGTGTTGAGCAGCCATCTGCACGTTCAGGAGACCGTCGAGATCGCTGGATAAAACCTCTAGTACGCCCTTGTTGTGCGCATAAGCCAGCCTAACTATGTCCACAGTCGCACTCTTTGCCGCTGAAGGCGCCGAAGCCCGGGTGCTGCGCCGCAAGCTCAGGCTACACGAGGCCTTAGATGGCCCCTGGGCCATCCACCAGGGCCAGCTGGGGGGCCACCCGGTGGTGCTCATCGAGGCCGGGGTGGGCAAGGCCGCAGCAGCAGCTGTAGTTGCTTATGCCTGGATGCGCTTCAAACCCGTGCAGGCCTTCTGGTTAGGCACGGCTGGAGCCTTAAACCCTAGCCTCAAAACCTTGGATCTAGTGCTGGCCCAAGACGCCGTGCAGTACGACGTAGACATCACTGCTTTTGGGCGCGCACCGGGCGAGCTGGCCACCGGCGAGCGCTTCATCCCTGCCGATCCAGGGCTTACTTCCAAGATCCTGCGCACAGCCCAGGCCCTGAAGCTACCCATTTACCTGGGCCGTATCGCCAGTGCCGACCGCTTTCTGGCCCATCGTGGCGAGGCCGAAGAGGTGCGCCGGATATTCGCTGCCGACGCCGTGGAGATGGAAGGGGCCGCTGCTTTGTGGACAGCTAAACGTATAGGTATGCCTATGGCCCTGCTCAGGGCTATTACCGACCAAGCAGGCCACGACGCGCCCCTGGCCTTCGAAGCGTTTTTGGAGAGCGCCTCAGAACGCCTGGCCACACTCGTAGAACTGGTTATCCAAAGCTAGACTGCACCTTGGGAAGCCCCTGATTTTAGCGTGCACAAGCCCCCACAACACTTATGAGGCCCCGCCATGTGGCCATCCGGGTATACTAAGGTGGTCGGTAGAAGGAGGTCGCATGGGGGGCATTTCTGTGACTGAGCAGCGCGCCGCAGCATCAGAGGAACTGCAGCGCAGCAGTGGTGGGCAGGTTAAACTCTTTTGTGGCAACGCCAACCGCCCTCTGGCCGAGGCGGTGGCTAAAGCCCTGGGTGTCAAACTCGGAAAGGCCACCGTAGAGCGCTTCCCCGACGGTGAGGTGCGGGTACGGCTTTTGGAGAGCATCCGTGGTGACGACGTTTACCTAATCCAGCCCACTGCCCCCCCCGTCAACGACAACCTTATGGAGCTGCTGGTCCTGGCCGACGCTGTACGTCGCAGCAGTGCAGGACGCATTAACGCGGTGATTCCTTACTTTGGCTATGCCCGCCAGGACAAGCAAACCCTGGGCCGCGAGCCTATTACAGCCCGCCTGGTGGCAGGTCTGCTGGAACACGTGGGCATCCACCGGGTCATCACTGTAGACCTGCATGCCCCGCAGATCCAAGGGTTTTTTTATCAGCCGGTAGACGAGCTTTCGGCAGTTCGGCTTTTTGCTGAGTACCTGGAAAACCAGCGCCTAACAGATAACGCTGTGGTGGTCTCACCCGACTCAGGGAGGGCCGAGCAAGCCCGACGGCTCTCGGAGCGGCTGAACCTGCCGCTGGCCATCCTGGCTAAACGCCGCACGGGCCCCCAAGAAACCCAGGTCAGCTATGTGATTGGCGACGTGGCAGGCAAGCGCCCCCTCATTATCGATGACATCATCTCCACCGGTGGAACCATCCGGCGCGGGGTGGAAGCTCTGGTGGCCGCAGGGGCGGCTCCTGAAGTGGTGGTGATGGCTTCTCACGCCGTGCTGGTGGGCAATGCCCACGAAAACCTGGCCCACCCAGCCATCCGCGAGGTGATCTTTACCGATACCATCGCGCTTAGCCCAGCCCTGGGCTATACCATCCTGCCCACCGCACCCCTTCTGGCCCAGGCCATCCGGCGGGTGCACACCAACCAGTCGGTGAGCGTGCTGATCTAGGGGCCTCGAGTCAAGTCCAGCAAGCCCTGGCCAGAAGCCTCGGTCTCCCCCAGCGCGCTGGGGTCGGTATAGCTGGCCAAGAAAGCCGACTCGAGGACCTCTGGGGTGGGGCACCAGGGCCTCGCCCTGATGGATAATCGCCACCGCACCGCTTAGAGGAAGTAGGGGCCACCAGGTCTACAAAGTCGCCTTGTTCGCTGAAGCCGCTTAAGGCCACAAAACCCGCTCAAACTTGGCTCGCACCCACAAAAAATAGCCGAGGAGGCGTATCCTCCCCGGCCTTCATGCTGAAGCGCTATTCCTTGCGCTCTGCTTCGCTGGTCTGAGCCGCAGCCTCGGCCTCCAGCTTAGCAGCGGCCTTGGCCTCGGCTGCTTCCTTGGCGGCAGCAGCGCGGGCTTCCACGTCCTCGTTGAGGCGCTTGCGGTCACCTTTGATGCGGGCCGCCTTACCGCGCAGCTCACGCAGGTAGTACAGTTTGGCCCGGCGTACCTTGCCCCGGCTCACCACCTGCACGCTTTCAATGAGGGGCGAGTTGAAGGGGAAAATACGCTCCACCCCTTCGTTGAAAGAGATTTTGCGTACCGTAAAGGTGCTGTTGAAGCCGTTGCGCTTGACTTTGATCACCACGCCTTCGTAGGCCTGCACACGGGTACGGTTGCCCTCGACCACCTTGTAGTTGACCCGCACGGTATCGCCCGGTTTGAACTGGGGGATGTCGGTACGGGTGTACTTTTTCTCTACCACTTTCAGCAGCGCGCCGCGGTTCATGGTCTCTCTCCTCGCTCCAGCGGAACCCGCACCTGCGCCCGTTGCCTTGCCAGCAAGCATGCGGGTTCATGGATTGTTGCCCTCGAGCGTATCCACTAAGTGCAGATACTCGGGACTGTCAGCAAGTTGTGATTCTAGCAGCCAGGGTAGCCCTTGTCAAAGTTTGTTGACGCGCTATGCCCACATCTCAAGTCTCGTTTTCCTCGAGCCAGGCCATATCCTTTGGGGTCAGCTCGGCTTTTTCCAGCAGGTCGGGCCGGCGCGCTCTAGTTCGCTTCAGGGCTTGCTTGCGCCGCCATTCGGCAATTTTGGCGTGATGGCCCGAGGTGAGAATTTCGGGCACCGCCAGGCCACGAAACACCGGGGGGCGGGTGTAGTGGGGGTAGTCCAGTAGCCCAGTAGCGAAGGAGTCCTGCTGGTGGCTCTGGGCCTCCTTGATCACCCCCGGCAGCAGGCGGGCGGTGGCTTCCAGGATCACCAGCGCGCCCAGCTCCCCACCCATCAGCACGTAGTCGCCAATCGAGACCTCGCGGGTCACGAACTGCTCCACGCGGGCGTCGATCCCTTCGTACCGCCCACAAACCAGCACCAGGTGCGACTTTTGGGCAAGTTCCTCTACCAGCCGCTGGTTGAGGGGCTGGCCGGCAGGGGTGAGCAGGATGACCTCGTCGGCGGGCCCAGTGGCCTCGATGGCCCGCACCACCACGTCCACCCGCATCACCATACCAGCCCCGCCGCCATAAGGGGTGTCGTCTACGGTTTTGTGTTTGTCTTCGGCGTAGGCCCGGATGTCGCGGATATCTACATCAATCAAGCCCTTCTGGATGGCCTTCTGCAGGATAGATTCCTCCGTCCAGGGGCGGATTAGGTCAGGAAACAGCGTCAGGATAGTGTATTTCATGACAGGTCTACTCGAGCAGACCCGGTATAGCCTCGATGTGGATGCCGTCGGGCTCGACCCTGACGTAGGGGGCCTGAAAGGGCACCATGTAGGTCTTGCTCTGAGCCCGCAGGGAAGTGCCCCTGGCTTTGATGATGAGCCGCTCCTGGGCCCCATCTTCTACGTCAACCACCTCCCCAAAGGGCTGGCCATCCACAAAAACCGGCCTGCCGATCAGCTCGAAGTAGTAGTACTCGCCCTCCTCTAGCGCAGGCAGGTCTTCCCGGTCGGCGTAAACCCGTAGGCCAACCAGCCGCTCAGCCTCCTGACGGCTTCCCACCCCCACCAAGTACAGCACTATCTCTTTGCCCTGCTCCTCAACCGCCTCTACCGCACGGTAACCTAGGCCCTCGAGATAGACCCGCTCGAGGTCAAAAATCACCGCCTCACCACGAAACTTGAGGCCCCCTGCCATGCCATAGGCTTTTCCAATACGTCCAATTTCGATGCGTCGCATAGGTGGAGGGGGTTCTACCAGAAGCCCTGCGTTCAACGCACTTCTACCGAAACGCGGCCCTTGGCAAACGAGCGCACCACTGTACGGATGCTTTCGATGACCCGACCGTGCCGCCCGATGATCCGACCCTTGTCCTCGGGGTGGGTCTCGATGTAGTAGACCAGGCCCTCGCGGCCCCGACGCTCGTCCACGCGAATAGAGGCCGGATGGTCTACAACCGCCTTGGCCAGGTACTCAACCAGGTCTTTCATACCTACTAGCCTAAGGGCAGAAGCTCAAAGCCGAAAGCCTGGTTTCCGAGCCTTAGGCTTTGCGGGACATCAGGCCTGCGAGCTGGCCTGCTTGATGAGCTTCTTGACGGTATCGGTGGGCTGGGCACCCACCCCCAACCAGTACTGCAAGCGCTCCTGGTCGAGCTTGAGCCAGTCTTTGGTGGTCTTGCGGGGATCATAGTAGCCAATGCGCTCAATGTAGCCCCCATCGCGCTTGGTGCGGCTGTCCACCACCACGATGCGGTAGTGGGGGTTTCCTTTGGAACCGAAACGAGACAGACGAATCTTGGTCATGTTTTACTCCTTTTGTGTCTACAGCGGCACTTCCAGCACCGCATTATCAGCCGCAGGCCAGGGGTCTCCCCTGCTGCGACGCAAGACCTACCTCCTGAACAAACCCCGTCCCCCTCTGGCCTGTTGTTTGGCCAGGGCTTTCAGCATCTGCTTGGCGTCTTCAAAGGTTTTGATGAGGCGGTTGACTTCCTGCACCGTAGTGCCCGAACCCGCGGCAATGCGCTTCCGGCGCGAGGCGTTCAAGATACGGGGGTCACGGCGCTCCTTGGGGGTCATGGAGAGCACAATGGCTTCCATGCGGTTGATCTGCTTTTCATCCACCGAGAAGCCCGGGGGCAGCATTCTGGACATGCCTGGAATCATGCTCAGAATTTCGCTGAAGCTGCCCATCTTGCGCAGCTGGCGCATCTGGCTGATGAGGTCCTCGAGGGTGATCTCCTTGAGGTCTTTCTGGGGCGCCTCGAGCTCGGCCTGCTTGGCCCGCTCCAGAAGGGTCTGGAGGTCGCCCATGCCCAGGATGCGCTGGGCCAGCCGGTCGGGGTAGAAGGGCTCGAGGCCCTCGATCTTCTCCGAAACGCCCGCGAAGTAGATGGGCTTGCCGGTCACATACCGGGCCGAAAGCGCCGCGCCACCCCGGCTGTCGCCATCGAGCTTGGTAAGAACCAGGCCCGTAACCCCGATGCGCTCGTCAAAGGCTTTGGAGACATTCAGGGCCTCCTGGCCGGTCATGCTATCCACCACCAGCAAGGTTTCGGAGGGGCCCAGGATCTGTTTGAGCTGGGCCAGTTCGTCCATCAGGGTCTCGTCAATCTGGAGACGACCGGCGGTGTCCACGATCACCAGATCGCGGTAGTCGAAGGTCAGGTGCTGCTGCAGGCGGGTGCGGGTGGTCTCAGGGCGCTCTCCATCGGCCACTTCCAGCACCGGAACCCCGATTTTCTCGCCCAGGATACGAAGCTGTTCGCGGGCCGCAGGCCGCTGGGTGTCGGCAGCCACCAGCAGGGGGCGTCGCCCTTTGGACTTATAAAAATGGGCCAGCTTGCCCGAAGTGGTGGTCTTACCCGAACCTTGCAACCCCACCATGAACCACAGGTTGCCCTCGCTTTTGAGCAGGGGCTGTTTGGCCTCTCCTCCCAGCATCTGCACCAGTTCCTGGTAAACCACGCTGAGGATCTGCTCTGCCGGGGTCAGGCTCTCCAGCACGGCCTGTCCTAGGGCTTTTTCCTGCACCCTGTTCACGAAGTTTTTCGCCACCTCGAAGTTGACGTCGGCATCCAGCAGCGAAATGCGGATTTCGCGCAAGGTGGCTTTGAGGTCGGCTTCCGTGATACGACCCCGCCCACGCAGCTTATCTACTGCGGCACGGATGCGCTGGGAGAGGTTTTCAAACATATGTTTTAGTTTAGCGAACTGCCCAAGAAACCACTAAAGGCACTTTTGCGATTTTTGGTCCACCTCTTGCAGGCCGCCCGCTAGGGTAGCAGCAAAAGGTTGAGCGTGTCAATATCAAGTTGGAGCGACCCCCCCGCAGCAAAAGCAGGGCCTATTCCTCTGTCTCGCTTTCCAGCTCGCCTTCCTCGGGGTTTCTTTTCATCAGCTCGCGCAGCACAGCGGTGGCGTAGGCCCCTTTGGGCAGGAAGAAGCGCACCCATAGCCCCTCTGGCGCTTCCTCCACCCCCCAGTCCGTCAGCGGGAAGCGGATCAGGCGACGATCCCCCTGGCGTGAGGCAAAGTGGCTGCGCTTGAGCCGATATTTTTGCAGAATCCGATCCTCGAGGGCCCGGGCCAATCCTTCGGCTTCCCGGTATTTTTTACCGTACAAAGGGCCGGTTGCGCTAATTTCAAAGCGCAGGGCGCGGGGGTTTTCCCGCGCTGCATCCTGCACGATGAACTCCCCACCGGTATCGTGCTTTTTGGCCACATCGCCCTCGATGACCTGGGCAAATAACCCTTCTTCCAGACGCAAGGCCAGCCAGTCGTTGAACAAGAGGCTTTGTAGGCTCGAGAGCAGAAACTTCTTCAGCCAGGAGGGGCTGTGCACCTTGTTCTTTTGGGCCAGCGCGTAACCCTTGAGGGGGTTCAACCCGCCAAGGCCAAAGCGCTGCGGCCCGTAGTAGTTGGGCACCCCTTGGCGCTCCAGCTCGCGCAAGATGGCCTCGGCAGCCTGCCCGGATAAAGGGCCGCCCCGCGGGCGAATCAGAATGCGGAAGCGGTTACCCCGCAAGTGCCCAACCTTTAGCTTGTGCGGGTGCAAACCCCACTCTAAAACCCGTACCCCCTCGAGCTCGGCCAGGCGCTCCAGGTGGGCCTGGTAGCAGGCGGGGATGCTGAACCACTGCCGGGTCAGGGCGTGTTTGTCCTTGAGGCCCGCAACCCCGATGTGGGCTTCGTTGATGTGCAGACGGTCGCGCAAAAACTCCACAACGGCCCTTGTGGTCAGGCCCTGCTTTTCGATCAGCAAAAACAGGTGTTCCCCGCTGCCCCGCGGGCTGTAGGCGGGTACCTCTTCAACCTGAAAGTCCTGCGGCAGGTGGCGAATCACCCCCTCTACGCCCGGCAGGTGGGGAGTCAGATAGGGGTAGGCATTGAAGTCGAAGCGCAGGTTGGGCAGATCCGGCATCCCCTACTAGCATATAGGGGTGGATTTGCTGGAGGCCAGCCAACTTGAAGCCCTGTTTGCCGCCCGTCTGACCCGCATGGTGCCCGAAGGGTGCCTGGTCGCCGCGGTATCGGGGGGGGGCGACTCGGTGGCATTGCTGCTGCTGCTCACCTCCACCCCCCGCAAGGTGGTGGTGGCCCATCTCGACCACGCGCTCAGGCCCGACTCGGCCCAGAACGCCCAGTGGGTCAAGGCCCTGGCCGAGCGCCTGGGCTACCCCTTTGAGTCAGAAAGGCTCGAGGTGGCCCGCATCGCTAAAGAACGGGGGGGAAACCTCGAGGCCACCGCCCGCGAGCTGCGCTATGGCTTTCTGGCTAAAGTGGCCAAGAAGCACCAGGCCCAGGCCATCCTGACCGCCCACACCGAGGACGACCAGGCCGAGACGGTTCTGCTACAGCTTTTGCAAGGCACCGGTCGGGGGCTGGGCATCCGCCCTAGGCGGGGAAAGGTGGTGCGGCCGCTGCTCGAGTTCAGCCGCAGCACCCTGCGGGCCTACCTGGAGTGCAAAAAGCAGGACTGGCTCGAGGACATTTCCAACGCCGACACCTCGCTGGATCGGAATTATCTTCGGCACGAGGTTTTTCCCAAGCTAAAGCAGCGTTTTCCCCAGACCAATACTTCCCTGGCCCGCTTTGCCGCCATCTCTCAGCTCGACGACGAGGCCCTCGACCCGCTGGCCGAACAACTGCTGCTGCGCGACCAGCGCTGGCCCTGCCCGGCCTACCGCATTGCACCGCTGCTACAGGCCCCCGCGGGCCTGCGCCGCCGGGCTTTGCGGCAGATGCTAGAGCAGATCAATTTGCGCCCCGAGATGGGCTGGGTAATGCAGCTCGAGCGGGCCTTGCAGGGTGAGGCCTTTACCCTACCGGAAGGCTGGCAGGTACGCCGTCGTGACGGCACGCTGTTCCTGATTCCCCCTGTTCTGAACACTTTTCCGGCCTGGCGCGGCTCGAGGCTTCCACTGCCCGGCGACCTGATCGAGCTGCCTAGAGGCCTGGTTCGGCTGATGGATTTTTTCACCGAGCACGGCGTCCCGCCCGAACTCAAGCAGGCCTGGCCGGTGCGCGCCGTGGGCAACATCGTGCAGGAAGTGTGGAATCTCTGGCCTGAGCCAGAAGATCTCCAGCGCATGCGTACGGCGCTCGAGCAAGCCCAGCTGGCCCTACAAAACGGCGAGGTGCCCATCGGAGCCGTGGTCGTCTGGAATGACGAGCTGATTGCGGCTACGCACAACCGGGTCGAGCAAAGCCGCGACGCCACCGCCCACGCCGAGTTACTGGCTCTGCAAGCGGCCATACGCAGCAAACAAGCCAAGGTGCTGCCCGGTGCCACAGTGTATGTAACGCTGGAGCCCTGCCTCATGTGCCTAGGGGCGCTCATCGAGGCCCAGGTGCGGCGGGTGGTGTATGCGGTGGAGAACCTCAAGGCCGGGGCCGTAACGGTTCACCGCATGAAACCGCCTTTTGCCTGGGAAGGGGGCTGGCTCGAGCGGGAATCGGCCCGCCTGCTAAGGGATTTCTTCTCACAAAAACGCGCCGCAGAACAGGGCGGCCCCTAGCCCGACCCAGCCGAATCGATCCAAACCCACCCAGGGCCATAAGGGCCAGGCGCAGCCAACCCTGGGGAACCCGTGACTTCCCGGCCAAGTTGTGCTAAAGTCTCTATTCGGCACTGCCAGGCCCGCCTGCGGAGGGGTGCCGGAGTGGTTGAACGGGCCGGTCTCGAAAACCGGTATAGGGGTTTCCCCCTATCGAGGGTTCGAATCCCTCCTCCTCCGCCAGCTTCAAAGAAGCAGCACAGGCCACGACCCCGCTAGCCGAAAGGCAGAGGTCTTTTCTGATTTTCACTTCGGAAATGCAATTTTGGGCTTAACCTAAAGGCCATGGACACCGTTTTGCGCGAAGTTACCACCGAAGAGGTGCGCATTCTCCTGGATCGGTTCGGCCTCAACGCCGAGCAGGTCAAGGAAGACCTGTTCCATCTGGAGCTGCCCAACGGTCTGCGGGGCCATCTGATTACCTACGGCGAGCCATACGTCAGCAGCTTGCAGTTGCGGGCGGGGTTCTCGGGTTTCGAGCGGGTAGAAGCGCGCCATATGTTGAACTGGAACCGCCGCTACCGCTTTACCAAGTCGTACCTGGATGCCGACAACGACCCCGTTCTGGAAAGCGACCTACGGCTTGTGGGGGTCACGCCCGAGGCCGTCCACGCCTTTGTGCACGATTTTGGCGACCAGGTTACCCTGTTTTTTTCCTATCTACGCATGATTGACGCCAACCTAGTCGAATAGAGCGCTCTTCAAGCCGCTCAATCAACCCGCCCAAAACCCAAACTGCCCACCCAGCAACCGCCGCCTGTGCAACACCTTCTGGGTTGCGGCCAGTCCATTTTGCAAGGCCTCCCGGAAGTCCGGCTGCCCCAGCAAGTACATCAGGCCCACCAGTTCTCCAATCACGGTAAAGCCGCGCACCTGCTGTTCTGCTGCCCACAGTTTTTGCGCTGCGCGTTCGGAAAGCTGCCAGGGCAGCTTCAGGTAGTGTTCGGGGCCATGCCAGGGCCGAAGCTGGCCCTGGTAGGCAGCCTTCTCCCATCCCCGCAGGCCAGGCACCACCCCAGGGGCACAGTAACGAGGCGAAAGATTGGTCAGCACCCCGCGGCAGGCCAAGGGGCGGTCGGCATGTGCCGAGCATGCACCCTCCGGTGTGAGCAGTGGGCAGGGGTTGTCTTCCAGAAAATACCGAGCGGGAAAATCGGGCTGTTTTTTTTGCTGAGCCAGGCGCCTGAGCCTTTTGGGGCCTTCGGCTTCGACACGGGCAAGCACCCCAGGCTGGTGGACCTCGAGCGCTTCCCGCAGGTACTCAGCTTCGGCCAGCCCCACCACCACCCAGGCCGAGCAGCAAGCAAAACAGCCCTTACTACAGCTTACCTGCAGGTGATGTCCGGCTAGATAAGCCCTTGTGCGGTACTCGAGCTGCCTATGGGCTTTTGCTACCGCCTGACGCAAAGCTGCGTTCATCGGTTTCGATGATACCTTCAAACAGCATGGGTATTCGCCTTACAGAGCTTTTCGTTTGCGCCCGCATACCCTGCGGGTCGCCTCCTGCAAAGGGCTCTGGCAGGGAAAAGCAAGTTAGCAGCCGGTGTGAAAGTGACTTGCGATGAATGTTCAGGGTTTCTGGCTTTCTCATGTGTTGGGTTTACCACAGCTACTGCAAGGTCTGCGCTAAGAAGCACGTCACACAGCGCGCAACATCAC
>Ga0308390_1000606_pt1 | contig 25146 bp, 23 predicted proteins | sample Hotspr2Sample149_FD_202358 | JGI IMG/M metagenome (GOLD analysis project Ga0308390, IMG submission 202358) | Hot spring phototrophic mat microbial communities from Mushroom Spring, Yellowstone National Park, Wyoming, United States - 20040719_149 ...
CTTCTTTCATCATTTGTTATATTTTTGATAGGGACAGGGATTATTTCAATTCTTTAGCATTAGCGGCGCTTGTAATTCTTATTCTTGACCCTGAGGCTTTAAAAAGAGTTTCATTTCAACTTTCTTTTTTATCAACAGCAGGAATAATTCTTTTTGCATCAGAAATAGAAAAATTATTTTCTAATTTTAAAATTTATAAAATTAAATTTTTTAATTATTTAATAAAACTAATAACCGCTTCAATTGCATCTCAAATTTTTTTATTTCCTGTTTTAATTTTTCATTTTAATAAATTTGCTTTTATATCAATTATTGCTAATATTTTTGCTATTCCACTTACAACTATAATTTTAAGTTTAGGTTTATCAGGTTATATAATTTATAAAATCTATGCTCCACTCGGTTTGTTGATTGTAAATTTAAATGACTTTTTAATTTCAATAATGGTTAATATTTTAAAAATTTTTGCTTATGTAAAACCAATTAAAATTTCAAGTTTGTCAGCTTCAATTTTAATTATATATTTAATCTTAGTCTTTTTAATTTTTTATAAAAAGTTTGTAAAAATTAAAATTTTAGAGAAGAAATATTTTAAATTCGCATATATTTTTATTATAACGCTTTTAACATTTTCAATACCAATATATTTGAAATCAGTTTCTGTAATAAAAGATTTTGAGAGCAAAAATTTTAAAAATTTTAATGGGGATGAGTTTATAGTTTTTAATATTAAGGGTAATTCAGTATTGATAAGAACTTTTAATTTAAAGACAATTTTAATAGATGGTGGCAGAATTGAGGATGCCGAGCAACATATAATTCCATTTTTAAAAAGATGTGGAATTAAAAAAATTGATTATATTATTTTGACATCAGCCTTAAAAGATAGGGCAGAAGGTCTTATTCCAATTATTAAACAATTTCAAGTGGATGAATTTTTTGACGCTGGAGTCCCATCCGAGAATTTTACATATTATAAAATAATTGAGCTTATAACAGAGAAAAATATAAAATATGAACAACTTTATGCTGGCAGAGAAATGAATTTAGATAATATAAAATTTACAATTTTTAATCCACCTAAGGGTTTATTTGAAAAAGTTGATTCTTATAAAGTAAAAGATATTGAGTATGAAAAAAATAATTCTATTGTAATGAAGGTTTTATTTAAAAAGGCATCAATTTTTATTTTAGGGGATGTTAAATTGAGAGCTATAAAGTATATTGAACGCGATTACAAAGAATTTTTAAAATCTGATATAATTTTAATTCCCAAAATACAAAAAGAAGAATTTTTTTATAGTCGTGTTCTAAATTATGTAAAACCAAAGCTTTTTATAAGTGGTGGAAGGTTTTCATATTTTGAGAAGGGGTCAAAAGAATTTGTAAAATATTTAGCATCTCAATATAATAGCAAAGTAATTTTTACAGAGGAGAGAGGAGCTGTTAAAATAATAAATGATGATTCCGGATACAGATATATTACAAGTAAATAAAATATTCACCTCGCCTGTTAAACTTAAAAATTTTCTAAAAGAAAATTCAATATATCTTAAAAAATATTTGGGTCAAAATTTTTTAGTTGATTATAATATTATTAAAAAAATAATTGATTCAATGGGATTTAAATCTGATGATATAATTTTAGAAATAGGAGCTGGTATCGGGAATGTTACTATTTTTTATATTCAAAATATAAAATTTGCAATTCTTATTGAAAAGGACAAGGGATTGGTTAAAATTTTGAATAAAATAATTCCTGAGGATAAGGCAAAAATTTTGCATACTGATTTTTTAAAGATAGATTTAAATAAATTGCTTTTGAATAATTTTAGACCAAAATTATTTTCAAATTTGCCTTATAATGTTGCATCGCAGATAATATTTAAAATAATTGATAATATTAATTTTTTTGATGAAATTTATTTAATGGTGCCTGAAATTTTATTTGAAAAAATGAGAGCTTCAAGTGGTTCAAAAAATTGGACAAGATTTTCTGTTTATTTTCAGACATTTGCGAAGGCTTATAAATTATTTAAAGTTGGTAGAAATTCTTTTTTTCCTATTCCTGAAATTGATTCTGTTTTTTTAAAAATAGTTAAATTAAATGAGCCACTTATACCATTTGAAAAGAAAGAAGATTTTAAAAATTTTCTTAAATTATTTTTCAGTAAAAGAAGAAAGAAATTAAAAAATATAATTAAGGATGAAGAAAAATTTGAAATTGATTTAAACAAAAGACCAGAAGATATTGAGATTCAGGAGATAATAAAAATTTTTAATTTAAAAACTTAAATTATTTTTCGTAATTTATTACTTCAAAATCCTGAACAAACCATTTATTACCTTTTTTTACAAGATAAAATTCATAGACATAATTTTGGAAGACAGCAGGTTTTTTATATTTAATTTTACAGCGGACAGTCGCTTTTAATTCCTTAAATGATTCTTTTATCTCTTCAATAGAATATTCTTCAATTTTATTATCTGGTCTTTCAATTTCATATTTCTTGAATTCTTCTATTATATCTTTTTTCATTTCGTCAGATGCTTTTAAATATTTTTCACTGAATTTAGGATATTTCAAAATTATTGAATCTAAATTTTGATATAAGAAATAATTGTTCCAATCTCCTTTTATTTTTGAATCAAGGAGAAATTTTATGAGACTGTATGGTGTATAGGATTTAGCTTCCTCTTCTTTTTTTAATGCCAAAACAATTTCCTGCTCCATTCTTTGTCGCTCAGTTGGTAATATGTTAAGATATATTGGATTAGAGTTGAATTTTATGTTCTCATTATCAATATAAGGTTTAAAGCTAACAGTAATTTTATATCTTCCACTTTCTTCAATTTTGTAATATTCGTTTAAATTTAATTCTACTTTATAAATTTCATCAGGATACAATTCTAATTCTTTTGGGATAAATAGGTATGGATTTTGGTTTTTAAGTTCAGTTATATCAGGATTTAATTTTTCTAAAATTTCAGCATTTTTAAGATTTAAAATTTTTATTTCAAAATTTAATAGTTTATAACCTGCTGGGTAGATAAAGACTGGTTTACTTCCCTCGTTTCTAACTTCTATTTGGAGTTTGATATCTTCATCAAGTCTATAATTTTGTTTTAAAATTGATATATAAATTTTCAATGGCAAATCGTCTATATAAAGTTGAGATAATAAATTTGAAGCAAGAACAATGAAAAAGCAAAAAATTTTAAGTCTCATACAGGATTTATCGGCAAAAATATATTACAATTAAAGTATTTTAATTGTTTGGAATAGAATAACAGTTCCTAAAATCAGGAAAAGGATAAAGGTTAAAAATTTTACGAGTGCGACATTTTTTTGGACGAATTTAGATATTTTTTCAGAAGATACACCTAAGTAAAAGAAAGCGAAAAGAAACAGCAGTGGGAGAATAAACATTAAATTATAAGTAAAAAGGTAGAATAGTGCGATACTTTTTTTCTGTTTTATAAGGTAAACAATAGTAGGCAAGTAAATTTGGCCTGTGCAGGCAAGTTCAAATAAAGAGACAAAAAAACCTAAAATTAGACTTGAAATTATTATAGTTCTATTTGCTGTATAGAATTTTATTTTTTGGTGAATTTTTAATTTAAAAGAATCAGGCAGTTGCAGTGACATATCTTTGAAATTTCCTTTAATTGCAAGAAAAAAATCTTTTAAGCTTAGGATAGCAAGTATATAAGTAAAAAAAGCTATTAACAAATTTACGAAAAAAGCTATTTTACTGTAGAAAGGTAATTTTGTTATAGCGGTAAAGAATCCTAATCCGATTAGAAAATAAGTTGAGAATACGCCTAAAATATAAAAAATACCTGTTAAAAGTATTATTTTTTTTGTTTTTCTTAAGTATGCCAGGTAAGAGATTAAAAAAATTATTGTAGCAAAGGCGCAGGGATTTATACCATCTAAAAGTCCAGCGTATAAAACTGGTAAAATTGTTAAATTGATAATTTTTAATTCTTTTTTTTCAATTCTATTTAAATCTAAGAATTCTGTTTTCTTCTTATTTTTTAAAATATCCTCAATTATATTAGGTAATTCATTTTTAACAGTATTAAAACCTGAAAGATATTGATTATTTATAACAATAACAGGGACATCAGTTTTATTTTGGTTAAAATAGTCACGGACTTTTAAAATTAGCTCAAAATTTTTAGGCTCAGTAATTATGTCAAAGATTCTAAATTTCATTTTTATATTATATTTTGATTCAAGGTAAGGGATAAAGAGATTTTTTATTTCATAACATTCGGGGCATTCGGAGGAGTAGAAGAAATCAAATTTTATAATATTAGTTTGAGCAAGCAATTGCGAGTAAAAAAGCATAAAAATAATTAAAAATTTTTTCATTTATTTTCTTTTAAAAGAGAGATGCCTTTAATAAGTGGGTAGCGTGTTCCTTCTTTTATTTTTTCAAATTTACCGAGTAATTTTATTTTATCATTATTTTTTAAAGAGGGTAAAACATTTTCAAAATAGACTTCTGCGATGCCAACTGTATTTGAGTCTTCTTTTACAATAAATTTAAATGTTGTTTGATTTTCTTCAAGGATTAAGTCATCAATTTTACCTTCCCATAATATATAAACATTCTCATAAATTGCGGGCAAATTCATTATTTCTTTATAATAGATGTTATCTTTTAATTCAAATTCTTTAGGGTCTGAGATAAAAATTTTTAGTAAATTGAATTTTTGTTTAACAATGTAACTTAAATTTGAGTGCATAATTTTATTTATAGTTATAATAGCGGTATTGTAATATTTATTTTTTATATATCTTTTACATTGATTAAACAGGTATTTAACATCTGCTTTAGAATATCTGAACAAAGCCTTTTCGACATCGGTTTGTAAAAAGTCACTTTCGTTATCAGGCAATTCAATTTCATTAATAGAAGATATCTGTTTAATATTTTCATATTTAGTTTGAGTTAAATTATTTGAAGTAGGTTTTTGATGAGTTAATATTTTAACAAAAAATATGAATAAGATTATAGGTAAAAGTAGTAAAGGTGCGTATTTAAGGTATTCTTTTTTTATTTCTGGGAGTTTAATATTTTTTCTTATTTTAATTTTTATACCGATAAATTCTTCTGGTGTTGCAGTTTCTGCCAATTTTTTTATATCTTTTGCTTTTCTTATTTTTTCAAGATTTTTTTTAATAAATATATTTTTAGGTTCAATATCAAGTGCTTCAAGCCAGAAATTTATAGCCTCCTGAAAATTATTTTCTTTTAAATTTAAAAAGGCTAAAGCATTAATTATGTTAACAGCGTTTTTATTTAGGTTGTAAGCATTAATTATATATTTAAACCCGGTTTCAAAATTTTTTCTATATATATGTGAGAGGCCTAAATAGTAATAAACGAGAAAATCATTGGGGTCAATATTAAGGCATTCTTCAAAATTTTCGATAGCCTGTAAGAATTCACCTTTTTTAAAATGTTTTAATCCATTATTAAAGCATTCTTGAAAATTCATTTTAATTTAAAAGAGTCAAGGAAATGAGTATCATAATCTCCTGAAATAAATTTTTTATTTTCAAATAATTGTTTATGGAAGGGGACGGTAGTTTTGATACCTTCAATTACAATTTCTTCAAGGCATCTTTTCATTCTATTTATAGCTTCGTTTCTTGAATTAGCCCAGACGATGAGTTTAGCTATAAGGGAGTCGTAATAAGTAGGGATTTCGTAGCCTGAATATATATGGGAATCAACACGGACGCCGAAGCCAGCGGGAAAATGGAGAGAAGTAATTTTACCCGGGTATGGTGCAAAATTATTATACGGGTCTTCGCAATTTATTCGGCATTGTATTGAATGGCCATTAAATTTTATATCGTTCTGCTTAAAATGAAGTTTTTCACCTAATTCTACCATAATTTGTTCTTTTATAAGATTTATTTTTGTTACTTCTTCTGTAATTGTATGTTCAACTTGTATACGTGTATTCATTTCCATAAAGTAGAAATTTTTATTTTTATCAACTATAAATTCAATAGTTCCGACGCTTTTATAATTTATAGATTTAGCGCCTTTGACAGCGGCTTCGCCCATTTTTTCTCTTAATTCTGGTGTCATTATAGGGGATGGAGTTTCTTCAACTAATTTTTGGTGTCTTCTCTGAATTGTGCAATCGCGTTCGCCGAGATGAACAACATTTCCGTGTTTATCTGCTAAAATTTGAAATTCTATATGTCTTGGATTTTCTATAAACTTTTCTATATAAATTCCTGGATTACCGAAAGCAGCCTTTGCTTCTGCCTGAACAATTGGAAAATTTTCAATCAATTCTTTTTCATTCCATATAACTCTTATACCTCTTCCGCCGCCACCTGCTGTTGCTTTCAGCATAATTGGATAACCTATATCTTTACAAATTGATTTGGCTTCATCTATTGAATTTACTAAACCATCAGAGCCTGGTATCACAGGAACTCCTGCTTTTTTCATTGTATTTTTTGCTGTAATTTTATCTCCCATTAAGTCTATCATTTCACGGGTTGGACCTATAAAAACAATTTTATGTTTTTCGCATATCTCTGCAAATTTACCATTCTCGGCTAAAAAACCATAGCCTGGGTGAATAGCATCCGCTCCTGTAATTAATGCAGCAGAAATAATTCTTGGAATGTTAAGATAAGTATCAGCAGGTGAAGCAGGCCCAATACAAATATCTTCATCTGCAAATTTTCTGTGTAAACTATATTTATCTGCTTCAGAGTGAATACTGACAGTTTTTAATCCCAATTCTTTACAGGCTCTTATTATACGAAGTGCTATTTCTCCTCTATTTGCAATTAAAACTTTTTTTATCATATATTGGCTCCTTTTTTAATTTCACTCTTTTTCTATTACAAATAAAGGTTGATTATACTCAACAGGTTTTCTATTGGAAACCAGAATTTCAACAATTGTTCCTGATACAGGAGCAACTACATTTTCAGGGGTTCCAACGCAATAAACTACCCCCAATAGAGAGCCTTTTTTAACATATGAATTTAATTTAACAAGTGCTGGCCCGAGTTTGGTTTTACCATGATAAAATATTCCAACTGTAGGTGAACAGACAGTAACCCTTTTTTCTTCTATTTTTTCCTGTTCTTTTACCTGTATCTCTTCTTTTTTATTTTCAATTTCTGATTCTTTTTGAGTTTCATTAGTTGAAACATTTCGTTTTATTTGAATTTTTGAATCTCCCCTTTCAATTGTAAACTCGTAAATTTTTGTTCCTTTTAAAAGTTCGTTTATGTATTCAACAATTTCTATGTTCATATTTGCACCTCACATTTTTAGATTTAAACTCTTTCAATATATGATTTTGTTTCTGTATCAATTTTTAAGACATCACCTTCTTTTATAAATAGAGGGACCATAACTTTCAATCCTGTTTCAAGAATAGCAGGTTTCATAGGGGTTGAAACAGTATCTCCTTTTACTCCTGGTTCAGTTGATGCAACTTTTAATTCAACTGAAGGAGGCAATTCAATTCCAATTGGTTTTTCGTTATAAAAAAGAACAATAAGATTTTGTCCTTCTTTTATTAAATCTGCCTTATCACCAATTAAATCCTCTGTTAGAACAATTTGTTCAAAATTTTCTGTATCCATAAATGTCCATTCATTTCCTGATTTAAATAAAAATTGCATATTTTTGCGTTCAACATAAACATCTTCAATTTCTTCATCTGACCTGAAAGTTCTTTCTATAACATTTCCTTGTAAAATGTGTTTCAATTTTGCCTTTATAAAAGCACGGCGTTGAGCTTTTTTCACATGATGAGCTTCTATGACAAAATATAAAGTATCTTCAACTTTTATTACTTTGCCATATTTTAAATCTATTGCTTCAATCATAATTTTTAAAAGAATAATATTTTTAATTTTAATGTCAATTCATTTTTAAAATTTTAGTTGACAAGTTTTATTTTTTTGTTATAAAATATAAATAACTGGTTATTATACTTTTAAAATGGAGGTAAAAAATATGAGTAAAAAAAATTTAAATTTAATGGTGGTCACCATATTTTTGATATGGCTAATTTTGCCTTTAAGTTCCTATGGAACAGGAGTTGGGATAATAATAGGTGAACCTACTGGTTTAAGTTTAAAATTTGGGAATTTTCCTGTATTAGGGATTGCCTGGTCATTTGAAAATTTTCTTTTGGTTAATTGTGATTATTGGTTTCACAATGCGACATTAAGTGAACCATTTTTATGGTATGCAGGGATTGGTGGTAAAGTTGGGTTTGGTGAATTTAAGAAAGATGAAGGTAATAAAATTGGGCTTGGTGTAAGAGTTCCTGTTGGTTTACAAGTATTTTTAATAAAGAATAAACTTGAACTTTTTGGAGAAATTGTTCCTGGTATTTTGCTAATTCCTTCTACAGGATTTGATATAGATGGCGGAATAGGATTAAGATATCACTTCTAAGATTTCTTGCAGTTTTCACTAAATTTAGTGAAGACTGTTAAGATTTTTATAAAAATTACAATAAATTTTTACTTTACACAGTGAACATTTTGGATTTATTGGTTTGCACATATTTTGTCCATAGATAACCAAGATTTCATTTATTTTTTTCCAAAATTTTTTAGGTAATATTTTTCTTAATTGAAATTCTGTTTCTTCTGGTGTTTTAGTATTAACATAGCCGAGGCGGTTTAAGATTCTATGGACATGGGTATCAACGCAGATTCCGTATTTATTAAAGGCTTCAATTAAAACTAAATTTGCTGTTTTCCTGCCAACTCCAGGGAGTTTTAAAAGCTCTTCAAGTTTATCAGGAACAGAGCCGTTATATTTTTCAATTAAAATTTTTGTCAATTTTTTTAAATTTTTTGCTTTTATTCTATAAAAACCAACAGGATAGATTAAATTTTCTATTTGTTTTAGATTTAAACTATTTAAATCGTAGACTGATTTAACTTTTTCAAATAATTTTTTTGAAACCATTTCTGTTGTAGAATCTTTTGTTCTTGCACTTAGAATTGTTTCTATGAGAATATGAAAGGGTGTTTTATATATATCAGCAACATTTTTTACAATTGGATTTTTAAAATTTTTAATCTCTTTTGATAAGATTTTTAATATTTTTGAAATATTCATTTAATTAATTCCAAGTGCTTTCATTCTGTAATATAGCTGTCTGACACTTATATTTAAAACTTTTGCTGCTTTAATTTTATTATTATTAGTGGCATTTAATGCAAGAGTTATAAAATGTTTATCAATTTCATCTTTTGCTATTCTTAAGGCATCTTTGTAGCTTAAGAAATCATTTAAGATTATAACTTCTATATCTTTTTGTTCAATAATTTTTTTATGTAAAAATTCAGGAGTTATTAAATCAGAATCGCAGTTAAAAATAGCGGATTCTATACAATTTTCCATTTCAAGAAGATTATCAGGCCATTGATAGTGTAATAGGAAGTATAGGGAATCTTTACTAACATCTCTAATATTTTTTTTATACTTTTCGTTATATTTTTTTATAAAGATGTCTAAATAGAGAGGGATATCTTCTTTATGGGATGAAAGTGGTTGTGTAAAGATTATGTTTTCATTAAATAAATCAATAAATTTTTGTGTTAAGAAATCTTTTAAATTATCAAATTGTGAAGCTTTTGTAGTTGTGAAAGCATAGATTTTATTTAATTGGGCATTTTGGATCATTTCAGCAAATTTTTCTTGCAAATTTGGTGTTAATCTTTCAGTATTTTCTATTATAATTAGGTTATTTGAATCTTTTTCAATTTCTTTATTGATGCCGAGCAAGATTTCAGAGATTTCGCTTTCTGGGTAGGCTTCTGGTAAAATAATTAAAGGGTTGATTTCTTTTTTTAAAATATTTTGGGCTATAATTTTTGAAATAAATTTTTTCCCTGTTCCAATTGGTCCTGAAATTAAAATTTTATTAGGTTTTTTAAGAATTATATTTTTAATTCTATTTTTTAAATTTATTATATACTGGCTTACGCCAATTATTTCAGACAGGTCAATTTCTTCTTTTAATTCAGTTTCACCAATTTTAAATTTTTGAAATTTTAATAAATTCTGGTATGTAAAGACTCTATTAAGTTTATAAGGTATTTCTTCCATTGTAAATGGTTTAATAAGATAATCAAATGCGCCATTTGACATAGCTTTTACTGCTGTATCAATATTAGCGTAGGCTGTCATAATTATTACGAAAGTATCAGGCCGGTTTTTCTGAATAAAATTTAAAACATCAAATCCTGAAATTTTAGGCATAAAAATATCACAGAAGACGAGGTCAATATTTTTATTTTCTTTAAGGATTTCAATTCCTTTTTCGCCGTTTTCTGCAAGTATCGTATTGTGTCCGAGCGAACGAATTTTTGCGTCTAAAATTTTTCGTATTAAATCTTCATCATCAATTATTAAAATTGTTTTTGTTTCCATTTTTTAATTTGCATTCAAAACTGCATATTAGTCTTTTTATTATAAATTATTAAAATTGTCTTTGTTTTCATTTTAATTTATATTCAAAACTTTATATAGATTTTTTATTCTTCTTTAATCCACATTTTCAGGACCTCAAACATTTTTTGGGAAAGTTCTTCAATTCTTGTTTTGCAATTTGCTTCTTTATAATAGGTTAGTGCTTTTAGGGGTTGTGATTTTTTATAATAGTAATCACCAATTCTTATTAAGCCATCAATATAATTAATAGATTTAAAAATTTTACCTGCCATTTCAATTTTACCTTCGTTGAAAAGTTGGTTTCCTTTTCTTATAAGTGCAACTCTATCCTTTTCGGAAATTTTCATTTTTTAACAATTTTATAATTTCTATATTCACCTATTTGGGTTCTTAAAATTTTATCTTCAATGAAATTTAAAAATCTTTTAAATAGTGATTTTATTTTAAAATCATTTTTATCTGGAATAATTTGCCATTTAGCTTTTTTAATTATATTATTCATAACTTTTGGATGAGATTCGGTAAAAAATTTTAAACCTTCAAGGTGTTTAAAAATTTTTTTATTTTTACTATATTCTTCTTTTATCCAGTTATCATTATGCCAGTATTTATCAAGATTCATCTGTTTAGATTTCATTACATTTTCAGGTCTTACCCAGCCGTAGTGATAAATATAAGCGTTTAGAAGTTTAACTTTTAATTTTCTATTATTTATTCTAAACCCCTGTGCATCTTTGTAAGAAGTTACGCCGATTCCATTTCTAATAATTCTAATTTCTCTTCTATAAAAAGGTCTTTTATCAAAATAAGTTTTAAAAGAGAGGTAAAAATGGAGGTAATTGAAAAGGAATCCTTCTATTGAGTTATCGTGAAGATATTTTAGCATATTTTCATAGATGTAATCAAGATATTTTTCATGGACTACCTCATCAGCCTGTAGATAGAAGCACCAATCACCCAAGCAATGAGAAAGAGCTATATTAGTTTGTTGTGCAAGTATTTTGCCGCCCTCTCTTAAATTTTCATCCCATTTTGACTTAATAATTTTTATTTTTTTCGGAAATTTATTTTTAAGTTCTTGAAGTTTTTGCAAAGTAGAATCTTCGCTTTCTCCGTAATTTATAATAAATTCATCACAAATAGGTAAGATTGAAAGTATTGATTCTTTAAAAGGGTATTGAAATTTAACACCATTACGAATAAAAGTAAAACCGCTAACTTTCATTCAGTTTATATTATAACAATTTAAATTTTTATGTCAAATTAAATAACTTAAATAATTTTAAGTTTCACTTGATTTTTTATAGTAATTTTCTATTATATTTATATTGTGAATTGGTAATATTATATGAGAAAGGAATGTAATGTTAAATATTCAAATGGTGATCTTATCTGTGACTTACCAATTACCACGCCAACAGGCAAAACAAGGGTTTTGCGTAAGGATATGTATATTGCTACAAGGAAAACTGCTATTGAAAAAGATGATATTATTGAATGGCAAATATCATATTTTAATAAGAAAAATGAAATGATAGAATTGGCGGAATTGTTAAATTTAGCATATAAACATAATATGGTTGAAAAGAATAAAATAAAAGAGTTGCTAAATGAAATTAAAAAACAGAATGAATTTTTTTCAGATAAATATTCTATTGATATAGAGGATTTTTTTAATGAGAAAAATTTTTATGGGTTTAAACTTTTAAAAAAAGTAGTTCCTGTTCTTGTAAAAGAGATAGATAGGATTTTAATATGGATTGAACTTAGGTCCAAGCAAAAAGCTATTGGATTTCAACCAATGCTTTTTCTTCGTATTCGTATAACCCAAACCTCACCTAATATTATTGGACAAATAGCAGAACCTAATCAAATTTTATCTTGGAAAATTCCTTTATCAGTTTTGTTTTCTACAATTAAAGCTTTTTCAATTGCTTCTAAAAAACATAGAGATGATATGATTGATATTTTAGAAAGAATTTTAGGGGCAAAAAATGAAATTTGAAGAAATGATAAATAAAATTATTTGTGGTGACGCAAGGTATCTTATCAAAGAAATACCTGATGAAAGCATAGATTGCATTATTACTGACCCTCCCTATGGATTAGATAGTATTGGTATAAAAAATGATGGAGATTTGTCTCTTTTTTATGCATTACTTCCCGAATTTTATAGGGTTTTAAAGAGAGATGCATTTTTTCTTACATTTTTTAGTACAAAATATTTGCCTTTGGTATTTCAAAACAATCCTTTTACATACTTTTGGCAAATAATTTTATATTGTCCGCATGGAGCGGTTAGTTCGCCAATAGGTTTTACAAAATTTATGTCCTGTATAGTATTTAGAAAAAATTTTCCAAAAATTGTTAAAAGGAATAAAGATATTTTTGAAGATACTCCCGGCAGGGCGATTGAACCGGATGAAGGATATATAGACCATCCATCACCTAAGCCAAAGTTATTTATAGAGCAACTTTTACAAATGTTTACAAAAGAGAATGATATTGTTTTAGACCCACTTGCTGGGGCGGGTTCTACTCTGGTAGCGTGTTTAAGAACACGAAGGCGCTTTATAGGATTTGAAATTGAAGAAAAATATTGCAAAATTGCTCAAGAAAGATTAAAAAAATTTAGCATCCAATATTCCACCAACTTTAATGTTGTTAATAAAACACCACAAATAACAAAAAAATTAAATAAAAAAGAAAATTTTAAATCAGCCAAGAATATTTTAAAACTTTTTCCTAAATGATGGAGAAAAACAACTTTTAACGATTAAGACAAAGGACCAAAGTAATATAGGACATTTTCAAAAATTTTTTACAATAAGCCTCTTAAAAGTTTGGTTAATTCAATTTTAGCTAAGACACTAATATTTTTCATACTTTCAACAAATTTTTTAGCGCCTTCTGTAAGGGATGCTGGAACAATAAAAATTCCTTTAGATGCTTTAAATTCAGCCATACTTTGAGTCATATTTCTAAATGGAATCTCGCCAACTTTTCCCTGATTCCAGCGTCTAAGCTGAACCAAAATTATTTTAGAACTCCCATTTTTATTAATTTCTTTTGTAACATAATCAATTCCATCCCCTTCAACAAAATCTACTAAAGATGGTTTGAAATTTTCTTTTATAATTTTTAAACCCAATTTTTCAACTATTTTTCTCCCAATTTCTTGAAATTTTGCTCTGTCAAGTTCAATAAATTTTTTTATTATAGGCTGAAAATCAAACGATTCGGCTTTTTCTTTCATATTATCAAGTTTTTCTTTTTCTAATAATGGTTCAATATTAAATCTTTTATCTGAAGTTAAGCCACCCAATTCCCAGAGTTTTTCCGTCATATCAAAAGAATTAATCCAATCTTTTTTTATAAATTCTATTTCTTTTTCAATTTTTTCTTCGCTTTTTACTTCTTCTTCATTTTCAACTATATGTTTTGATGCTTTATAATAAGAAGCAACCGCAGGAGTAAAATATTCTTCGGCTTCTTCTGTCTTTTCTTCTTTTATAGCAGTTTTTAATTCTATGTAATTTATTATTTTATCTATTTCGTCATAATCATTTTGCAATTCTTTTAAAATTTTAAATTTTTCATTGGCGTTGATTAAATTTCCTTTTGATAAATATATCATTCCATAATCATATAAAATTTGTTTATATTCTTCGTTTGAGTTATTACTTTTAAAAAATTGAATAGCCTCGTCTAAAATTTTTTCAATTTCATTTATATCATCTAATTTAAAAAATGAGAAGCCGAGTAATCTATAGCATAGAAATTTAATTTTTATATCATTAGATGTTTTTAAAATTTTTAAAATATATTGAATTGCTATTTTATAAGATTCTGAAATAAAAAATGCGATACCAAGGAAGAGAAGAATCTTTTCATTTTCAGGAGCAATTTTTCGTGCATTATCAAATTCTTCAATTGCTAAATTTATTTCACCGATTTGAGTATAACAGAGTCCGAGGTTTATTTTTGAATTTATATCATTTGGTCTTGATTTTGAAGCCATTTTAAAATATTTTATTGCTTCATCATAAAATTTTTGTCCAGCAAAGATTAAACCAATATAATAATTGGCTATAAAATCAGCTGAGGTTATTTCTAAAATTTCTTTTGCAGTAAAATAGGCTTCTTCATATCTTTTTAAATCATATTTTATTATAACAAGTTGTTGAAGTATATTAAGTCTTGTTATATCTTCAGTAAATTTTCCAATTTCAAGAACTTTATTAAAATGTTCTTCAGCTTTTAAGAGGACATTCTGTTTTAGGTACAAATTTGCGAGGTTATAATGAGCGATATAATTATTTGGTTCTTTTTCTATAACTTTTGTGAACTCAATAATAGCTTCATTTATTTTGCCTTCATCTAAAAATTTTTTACCTCTATTGAAAGGATTTAATTTGGGTCCAAGATAAAATGTATAAAAAACTACAAATCCTGCTAATAATTCAAGTATTATTAAAATTGTAATCATAATTTATTTTATTTAAATTATCGTCCATCAATTTTTATAAATTAAGAATTAATTATTTTTTATAAAATAGTTGACATTAAAATTTAAAAAAGTATATATTTAGCATTAAAAAATTAAATTTATAAGGAGGATAAAAAATGAGTATTAAAGTAGGTATAAATGGGTTTGGGCGTATAGGAAGGAATGTATTCAGGGCAGGGTATAAGGAGATTGATATTGTGGCTGTTAATGATATAACAGATGCTCCTACATTGGCGCATCTTTTAAAATATGATTCAGTATATGGAAAATTCAAAGGAGAAGTAAAAGCAACAGATAATAGCATAATTGTGGATGGTAAAGAAGTAAAAGTTTTTTCAGAGAAGGAGCCTGGTAAACTTCCATGGAAGGATTTAGGTGTAGATGTAGTAATTGAAGCAACTGGAAAATTTAGGAGTTATGAATCAGCCGAGCCACATCTTAAAGCAGGAGCCAAAAAAGTTGTTATAACAGCTCCGGCTAAAGGGGAAAATGTTCCCACTTTTGTAATGGGAGTTAATGAGAATACATACGACCCAAAGAATCATCATATCATTTGTAATGCTTCCTGCACAACTAATTGTCTCGCGCCGATTGTAAAAGTTTTACATAGGGAATTTAAAATAATAAATGGGCTTATGACAACAATTCATGCTTACACTGCTGACCAGAGATTGCATGATGCACCGCATTCTGATTTAAGGAGAGCAAGAGCAGCCTGCGTTTCAATTGTTCCTACAAGCACCGGTGCTGCAAAGGCTGTTGGACTTGTTATACCTGAATTAAAAGGAAAACTTGATGGAAGAGCATTGAGAGTTCCAACAATAGATGTCTCAATAGTTGATTTGTTTGTTAATGTTGAGAAGTCAACCACTGTAGAGGAAGTAGTAAAAGTTTTAAAAGATGCATCACAAAAAGATTTAAAGGGTATTTTAGATGTAACTGATGAAGAGTTGGTCTCAGTTGATTTTATTGGTAATCCACATTCTTCAATAGTTGATGCAAAATCAATTAAAGTAATGGAAGGTAAATTAATTGAAGTTTTATCCTGGTATGATAATGAATGGGGATATTCATTAAGAGTTGTTGACCTTGTAAAATATATTATGTCAAAAAAGTAGTTGAATAAAGTTGTTAAAGTCTTATTCAAAACACGAAAGCTAATTAGTTTATAATTTAAAAAATTAAGAGGCAAAAATTATGTCAAGCGTTTCTAAGGCAGTATTAGAAACACTAAAGAATGTTATATTGCCTGAAATTCAGGAGTTAAGAAAAGGTATTACAAGTGTTGACGCAAAAGTTGAGAGTTTGAGAGGTGAATTTCAGGAATTAAGAGACAAAGTAGATGGGATAAATGCAAAAGTTGATGGATTAGTTGAAGGTCTAAAAAGCGAATTTAATGATCTAAAAAGCGAATTTAATGGTTTAAAAGGAGAATTTCAGGGGTTAAAAAGTGAATTTCAAGGACTTAGAGATAAGGTTGATACTTTAAATTCTCAAAATGAGTTAATAAGAATATTGATTGATAGAAGAATTAAAAAAGAGATTAACATAATAGAATAAAAAAATTTGAAAATTATTTTTGGAGGTTTATTTATGGAGTATAATATAAACAAGAAGACGGTAAAGGATATTGACATAAAAGGTAAGAGAGTATTAGTAAGAGTTGATTTTAATGTTCCATTAGATGAAAATGGTAATATAACAGACGATACAAGGATTGTTGCGGCTTTACCTACTATAGAGTATATATTAAATCAGAATGCTTCAGTTATATTGATGTCACATTTAGGCAGGCCTAAGGGAGAGGTAAAAGAAAATTTAAGGTTGAATCCTGTTGCAAAAAGGCTTGAGGAGTTATTAAAAAAGCCTGTAAAAAAACTTAATGATTGTATTGGTAAAGAAGTAGAAGAGGCGGCTAAAAATATAAAGCCTGGAGATGTTATTCTTTTAGAAAATTTAAGGTTTCATAAAGAGGAAGAGAAGAATGATGAAGAATTTGCCAAAAAATTAGCATCATTGGGAGATGTTTATGTTAATGATGCATTTGGTGCTGCTCATAGGGCACATGCCTCAGTTGCTGCTATAACTAAATTTTTGCCTTCGGTTGCTGGCTTCCTACTTGCAAAAGAGATATATTATCTTGGAAATCTTTTAAAAAATCCAGAAAGGCCATTTATTGTAATACTTGGTGGAGCAAAGATTTCAACTAAAATTGGGGTTATAAATAATCTTTTAGATAAAGTTGATAAAATGTTAATTGGCGGTGGAATGACTTTTACTTTTCTTAAATCAAAAGGTTTAAATATTGGAACTTCTATTGTTGAGACCGAGAAAGAAGTTGAAGCTTTTGAAATTTTGAGAAAAGCACAAAATGAAGAGAAAGAAATTGTTTTACCAGATGATGTAGTTGTAGCCGATGAAATAAAAGAAGATGCTAAAACTAAGATTGTAGATATTTATCAAATACCTGATAATATGAGCGGAGTAGATATAGGTCCGAAAACTATAAAAAAATTTAAGAAGATTATAAATGAAGCAAAGACTATATTTTGGAATGGTCCGATGGGGGTTTTTGAGATAGATAAATTTGCAGAGGGAACAAAAGAGATAGCAAAAGCTGTTGCCAATTCTAATGCTGTAACAGTTGTTGGTGGTGGGGATTCAATATCAGCCTTAAAGAAGTTTAATTTACTTGATAAAATAACTCATGTTTCAACTGGTGGTGGTGCATCCTTGGAATTTGTTGAAGGGAAGCCGTTGCCCGGAATAGTTTCATTACAAGATAAATAAAATTTAAATGCTTAATTAATCTAAATTTATTTTTCAAGCCAGCTGGTTTGAAAGATTTTAGGAGGAATGTATGAGGCGATTATTGATAGCAGGAAACTGGAAGATGCATAATAATATTCCTGAGAGCTTAGATTTAGTTAGAAAAATTTTATATGGTGTTCAAAATATTACTGTATTAGATATTCTCGTTTGTCCCCCTTTTACAGCGTTAAAATCTGTTTATGATTTAATAAAAGGGAGTAATATAAAATTAGGTGCTCAGAATGTGCATTGGGAGATGAAAGGTGCTTTTACAGGTGAGATTTCACCTTTGATGCTAAAAGATGTTGGATGTGAATATGTTATAATTGGTCATAGTGAGAGGAGGGAATATTTTAAGGAGACAGATGATATTATTAATAAAAAGATTTTTGCAGCTTTAAAAGTTGGTCTAAAGCCAATAGTTTGTATTGGTGAGAAGTTAGAGGAGCGGGAGTCAGGTGTAACTGAGAAGGTATTAGAGCAACAGATTACTGAAGGTTTGAAAGGATTGAGTAATGAAGATATGGAGAATATTACAATTGCATATGAGCCTGTATGGGCGATTGGGACTGGCAAGACAGCAACTCCTGAAATTGCCAATACAACTCAAAGTTTTATAAGAAACAAAATAAAAGAAATTTTTAATGAAAACATTGCGGAAAAGATTAGAATTTTATATGGTGGAAGTGTAAAAGCGGATAATGCCAAAGCTTTATTGGAACAGGAACATATAGATGGGGCATTAGTTGGTGGAGCAAGTCTTGATGCAGAAAATTTTATAAAAATTATAAAATCAGGGCTTTAAAATTTGAAAAAATTAAAAAAAGATGTTACAATTAAAGATATAGCAAGAATAGCTGGAGTCTCTGTTGCCACTATCTCAAGAGCAATAAATAATAGAAAAGGAGTTAGACCCGAGACCAAAGAAAAGGTCCTAAAAGTTGTTCAGAGGTATAATTACTTCCCCAATATATATGCCCAAGTTCTTGTTAAACAAAAAGTTAAAAATATTGGATTAATTTTTCCCTATAACTTAGATATGCTTATGGATATGTATTTAACTGAATTGACTTCACATATTGAAGATGAGACTTTGAAATATGGATATGATTTAACTTTATACTTTCCTCATTCTACTTTGCCATCAGAGATTGAAAACCAATATTTAGAACTATTTCGGTCAAAAAAAGTTGGAGGTTTGCTTATAGGTGGTGTTCAAGTTGATGATAAAACTGTAAGACTTCTTATAAACGAAGGTTATCCTTTTTTTATAATTGGTTCCCATTTAAATTATTTAAATTATAATTTCGTAGATGTTGACCATAAATCTGCTGTTGAAGAAGCAGTTTCATATCTGGCTGAAAAGGGTTTAAAGAAAATTGCTTATATTGGCACTCCTTTATCTTTTTCTACACCAATTGAAAAATTTTTAGGTTATAAATCCGCTTTGGCAAAATATAATATTGAACTTGATACAAAAATTATATTTCACAATATAAATAGTTATATAGAGGCTTTTAATTTATGCTGGAGAATGATAACTGAAAAAAATGTTCCGCAAGCTTTTTTCTGTGAAAATGATATGCTTGCTTGGGGTATAATAAATTCTTTATTAAAGGCAAAAATTAGAATACCTGAAGATGTTTCTATAATTGGTTACAATGATACGGAATTTTCAAATAAAATATATCCAGCTCTTACAACTATTCATTTGCCAATTGAACAGATTGCTTTTGAGGCTGTTAAATCAATAATTTTTTTAATAGAGAAGAAAGTAAATACTGTTGAACCTAAAATTTTGAAAGCCTCATTAGTTTTAAGGGAAACGACAATTAAATGAAATATTTTAATTTTTTTAGTTTAAACTTATATTTATATGAAAAAATATGACAGCAATGTAGCGCGAGACTTTTAGCCTCGCCCCAAAAACACAAATTATATAAAATTTAAAGAGGAAAAAAATATGGCAGTTACAAAAGAGGATATAAGGTATATAACAAAGCTTGCAAGGATAAATATGAGTGAAGAGGAATTAGAGAAGTTTACATCTCAGGTTGATAAAATTTTAGAATATATAAACAAGTTAAATGAATTGGACACAAGGAATGTAGAACCATTAACTCACATAGTGAACTTAAAGAATGTTATGAGGGAAGACAAAGTTACAGGGGAATCATTAAAGACTGAGGAAGCGTTATCTTTGGCGCCAGAAAAAGAAAAAGATTTTTTTAAAGTTCCTAAAGTTATTGAATAAACTTAGAAAAAAATTTCCTAAAAAAATAAAACAATAGGCTTTTTATGGTTAGATTTTGAAAGAATCTTTAAATTTAAATAATATTCTAATCCCCTGCTTTAGTAGTAACTCCGACCAAAACCTTTTTATTAAATTTCTAAATTAGAACGAAACACTCTTTCGCCATTTTAAAATATATTCCTGTTGAGGTATCTCTTCGTATTTATTATATAAGAAAGTTGGTGAATATTTCCATTCAAATTTTAAAGATTTTAAAATGTTAATTTCAACTCCAAATAATTGTTGATAGTATAAATTTTCCTGTTCTATATTTAAATTCTTTGCTTCAATTGAGTATGTAAGTAATATATTATCAGTTATATATTTTCCAATTGTAATACCTGTTCCACTCAGAAAAGATGACTTAAAACTTTTAGTATTATAATTTTTATCAGGTAAAATTTGGTAAGACAAAAGATTTTGGACTAAAGAGCTTTTTAATTTTAAAAAATCAATTCCCAAGAATTTTTTAATTTTTCTTTCAACTGGTGCTATAAGTTCATTTCTATAAGATTGGTCAAAAATTTGGACGAATCCAATTTTTAGTAATCTTTCAATTTCGGATTTATTTTGTTGAATTATTTTATTTGTTCCTTTTTTTTCAATGTATAAAGTGCTATCATTTAAAAGGTAAAAAATTTCCTGTTGAGAAAGTGCAGGTGAGGAGAGCAAAACAGGAGTTAAGTCATTATAAGCTCTTCCATTAACTAACATTGTTAAGGTAAATTCATCGCCATTTTCATTTTTTACATTAGCATAAGCCTTTGCGTTTATAAGTGGAACATTTTCAGTATAATGTGGAGCGAAAGTGACAGAAGCATATTCAATATTAAATTTGGTTCCGAAATATTCAAGTGAACCTTCTTCGGCTTCCATAGTTCCCACTACTTTATGCTCAGCGCTCATATCTCCTTTAATATGAAATTTCCCACCTTTTTTTACAAGTATATCAATATTATTAGCATCCTGGAAAAATCTAACATTTTCATCAGCAATTAGGTCAATATCTAAGTTTATTTTTTTTATAAATGAGAATCCGTATGTGCTTTCAGATTTTTCAAGTGGCCAGGTAAAGTCAAAGTCTTTTAAAAATATAATTCCTGCTATATTTAATTCGTCAAGATTTCCTGTTATATGAACTTTGCCTTTTATATTACCCATTAAATCACTTTCAGGCTTTGCAATGTATATACCATATTTGTCTGTTGTTTCAAAAAAAATATTAAATTCAGAAGGTTTAAAATTTTCAAGTTCAATATCTCCGTATGATTTAAAACTTCCTTTACCTATTTTACCTGTAAAGTTTTCAATAGCAATTGAACCTGGTTGGAATTTTAGAGTTAAGAATATTGAATCAGCAGAAGGTATAACAGATTTTGTTTTAAATTTTGCATCATTTAAATTTAAGTTACCGTTTATAAAGAAATTATTTTCATTTTTCATAATTTCTAAATTACAATTAATTTCACCTGAAGAGTTTTTTATATCAGGGAATATTTTTGAGGCATTTTCAATATCAAATTTTTCAATATTTAAAGTGAATGAACCATTTTTATCTTTCTGGAAGCCATTAAGAAAACCGATTTTTTGGTTATCAAAAAATATGTTCAAATCGCATTTTTTTAAGTTTTCTGTATAAATTATTTTACCTTCAAAACCTGTTTTATTCAAATTTTTAATATAAATTTCATTTTTATCAATTATTAATTTTTCAGTTAAATTTTTAAGTTTTAGGTTATTTAGAAATAGTTTTTCTATTTTAAATTCCAATTCCCAGAAACTTTTTTTTAAAGCTTTTAAAGCAATTTCGCCATTTATATTTAAGCCTTTATAATTTATATTTTGGAATTTAGATACTGCTGATATATAATTTTCGCCTGTTTTAATTTTTTTTAATGTTATTTTTCCTTTGTTAATTTCAGCATTAAGTTTTTCAATTTCAAATTTATTTTTATCTTTTTTTCCGACAAAATAGATTTCGTCAATTAAAAAATCATTAAAGTATATTTTATAAAAGTTTAAATTTGAGAATATATAATCAATTTTTTTGAAATCTGTTTCAATTTTTGTCATTCCATTGAGGTTAAATTTTATATTTTTAGAGTATTTTAAATTTTTAGTTTTATTGAAAAAAAGATATAATGAGGCGTAATTAAAATCTGCGGTGCCTTTAATTATTATGTTATTGAAATTTAAATTTAATTCTTTTGTTGGAATTTTATAAAAACCAGTTCCAATAAAATTATTTTCTCTATAGTTTGCTATAATGTTATCAAATAAAATTTTATCATTGATTTTTGTTAATTTTAATTTTAAAGAATTATTTTTATGAAAAAAATTTAAAAAGCCATTTAAATTTGGTTTAAGTTGAAAAGAAGAATTTATTTCTAATTTAGATTTTTTATTAAGAGTTTTGAGGTCAAAAGTTAAAGAATTATTTTTAAATAATTTTGAGTTTAACAGGAGTAGATTGCTTATAGAGTAGGAGAGGATATAATTATTATTTAATATTTTAATTTGACCTTTGCCTTTTAGATTAGTTTTTGTGGTAATTGTATGTGTGAAAAAATTTATTATATTATTTTGGGGAATTGATATAATTATTTTATTGTTATAAAAAATTTTATTGAGTGAAAAATTCAAATCAAAGTTTCCACTTTTATTCTTAAAAGAGCCTTTTAAGTTTAGGGAATCAATTTCAGGTAGATTGTAAATAGAGATGTTAGCGCTTATAATTTTTAATTTATTTTTTGAAAAATAGAGATTAATTTCGCCGTCTGTTGTAGAATCTTTTATAAATGTTGGAAGGTTCAAATCTTTTTGAGGTTTAAATTTATTTAATTTAAGATTTAAATTGGACATATTTTTTTCTATTTTACCTGAGATGAAGAAGCTTTCGCTATTTTCAATTGTGTTTATGCTTAAGGTTTTATTAAAATATTTTAATGAAATAGAGAAATTGTTAAGTAGGAGATTATTAATATAGAAATTTTGGAGTGAGAGGATTAAACTATTTTGATTTGGGTAAATTTTAAAAATTCCTTTAAGTGAGTAATTTTTTATTAAGAGTTTAAATATTTTTCCTGAGAAATTAAAATTTTGCAAATTAAGGATTGAGCCAAATATGTGAAGGAGGTTTTCATTTTGATTTTTAAATAGAAGTTGTTCTAAAACTATTTTTTTATTTTCAGATTTTAAATTTATTATTATATTGCTTTTTTTATTGTAAAGGATATTAAGGTAAGAATTAAAAATTAGATTTGTTTTTGTAGATATAAAATTTGTGCCGTTTATAGATATTTTCAAGAATTTGAAATTTGTGAATTTAGAATAAAAGTATAAGTTATTAGAACTTACCTCTCCGTGAGAGGTAAAATTATTAAAATCGTCATTTGCATTAAAATATAGATTGGTAGAGGATTTTTTTATATAGATGAAGAAATTTTTATCAATTTTTGAATTTTTAGATTTAAAATCATAAACAAGTAATTTAATTGAGTTTGTATTTTGGTTTATAGTTGAGTAGGCATTAATAGAGAAGGAGAAATCAAGAGGGATATTGAAAATAGATTTAGGTGAGAGCGTGAAGGTGGCGGAGGCTTTGTTTTCTAAAAAAAGAATTTCTGTTTTAGGATTAAAAATTGTCAAATTTAGTTCGTCTGAATTATATTTTGTTAAGCCATTAAGTTTAATTGTTTCTATTGAATTTGGTTCGTTTTTAGTTTTTGATTTTTCAAAAAGTTTTTTAAAAAAATTAGATTTTAAAACTTCGTCTGAAAGTTTTATTTCGTAATTGTTAAATTCTATTTTATAAATGCTTTTATTTATATCAAATTTTTCAAAAAGGATTTTTTTTAATTTAAATCGGATTTTAATATTTTTTATATAAGCAAATTCAAAATTTTCTGGAGTCAAAATTTTTACATTTTCAAGATTAATTCCATTAAATAATGCAAAAGATATATTTTCAATTTTAAGTTTTAATTGGAATTCTTCATAAATTTTATCTGTAATTATTTTTTCTATATATTTAAATTTTGGTTTTATAATAAAATAGTAATTAGAGATAATTGTGAGTATAAAAAGCAAAACTAAAATAGTAGTAAATATAATTTTTTTAACTTTCATATTTAAAAATGTTGTTTAAAATTGTAACAATCCATGTTATTAAAAATATAGTTGCAAAAAAATTTTTTTCAAGAGAGTTAGATTTTTTAAAATTTCTCAAAAACAAGTTTAAATTTAATTTGATAGTATTTAAAAGCAGGCTTAAATTTAGATTTGGATTTTTCACTAATTTTTCAATATGAATTTCAATTTCGTTAATAAGATTTAAAAAAGATTGCAAAATTAAAATTAAATTATTTTTAATTTTGTCGGGTGTAAAATTTTGAGGGATAGTTATAAAAAATTTAGCATTTGAATTTGTGAAAGACAGGATAAGATTTTCATTATTTTCGTAATAAAATTTTTTCATTACATTTCCAATCTTTAATTTTAATTTATTTATGGGGATGTTATTTAAATTTTTTAAATTTGAAAGAATTTCAGTTAATTTTATTTTAGAATATATTAAGAAGGCAAGATAAAATTTGTAATCCAGTGGATGCTTTAAATTTTCTGATGGGTAATTTAAATACTCTAATATTATTTTGTCAAGATTAGAAATTGATTCTATGTTAAATGGGTCCATTTTATAATCTTTTAGTTGTTTGAATAAATATTCTAAATTTTTTTCTGAAATATTATTTTGAGTTATTAATTTAACAGTTAGTTCAATATATATTTTAACAAATTCGTTATTAAAACTTAAATCTGATAAATTATTAAGCATTTTATTTTCCGTAAATGTTTAGAGCATTTTTTAATAATTGATTATTTGGTTCAATTGAGAGTCCTTGTTTCCAGATTTTTATAGCATTTTCTTTTTGAGACAACATAATGTAACAGCCTCCGAGGTTATAATATGGTAAAATATAATATGGGTCAATTTTTATAGCTTTTTTATAGTAATCAATTGCAATATCATATTTTTTTAAATTGAAATAAGC